>Ga0315541_1001695_pt1 | contig 19789 bp, 19 predicted proteins | sample SalMarSW160190MG_FD_203095 | JGI IMG/M metagenome (GOLD analysis project Ga0315541, IMG submission 203095) | Salt marsh sediment microbial communities from the Plum Island Ecosystem LTER, Massachusetts, United States - Salt Marsh Sediment SW1601-190 ...
TGTGTGAAATTGTCGAAGAGAACATTACCCTTTATAAAGAAGACGGCAAACCTCTTCCTCCTGAAACTGCGGGAAAAGAATATTCTGGTAAATTTTTACTCCGAACCGGAAAGGAGCTACATAAAACCCTTGCAATACGGGCTTTACAAACAGGTGAGAGTTTGAACAATTTTTGCATAGACATATTAAGGAAAGCAATTTCTCAATCAAACCACTCAAATGCAGATAGATAGGGGTAGGAAAAGGAGTGCTGCTATTATCAGAAATCCCGCCTTCTGCTATCTGCAATTCCCAAGATACTATGATATGATTTTCATATCTTTAGCCTCTTCTTCAACCATCAGGTAAAATTCTCGCCTGCCTTTTCTTCGGACAAAATCCGGTTATTCTTGGCTTCTAGAAGGTGAGCTGATAGGGTTCTTGAGTATTTCAGGAGTCAATTTGAGAATGGAAGGGCGGAAGACGTACTGCATAAGGAAATAAGAGCATGGGGCACAAGGCGCCCTGGTGGAATATGCCCCTTGTTCAATAATAGCAAGGGCTTTCGCCTGAAGGCGGAAATTCTACGGGGTAAACAAGGGGATTGGAGTATTAAGTTAACACAAAGGTGGAGAATAAAAACTTTCGATTTAAATCGAAAGTTTTTGACATTAATTTCGATTTGATTTAAAAATATATCCATGGAAGTCATTTACTACACCTTTAATCCCTGGTGGGAAGGAAAGGATATTGAATCCGGCATAGACAGGCCTGAATACCTGGATCATCTTCCTGACACACTCAAGAGAAAGCAGGTTGAGGTGATAATCGGGAGCAGAAGAATCGGGAAGACTACCTTGCTCAAACAATATATCAAGAAACTCCTTCAAGGTGGGGTATCGGGAAACGATATCTTTTATTTGGCTCTCGACCATCCCTCGTTGGCGAACCTTCCCATATCAGGGCACCTGAAGAATATGAGAAGGATATTCATGCATGGGCGTGAGAAGAGGCTTTTTCTCTTTCTCGATGAGGTACAGGAGAGCCCCAATTGGGAGTTCGAGCTCAAGGGCGTCTATGATATGGAAAATATCAAGATCTTCTGTACCGGCTCGACCTCGGCCCTCGTAAAAGCACAGGGGGGAAGACTGACAGGTCGACAGATAATCACCACACTCTATCCGCTCAGCTTCGGAGAGTTTCTCCTATTCCAGGGTCAGAGGCCAAGTGTGAGCGAGGATTATAAGTACGAAAAGCTCGTTGAGGACTACTTGGCACTTGGCGGTTACCCGGAACAGGTGCTCAATCCCTCGGTGGAGTATATGAGTAACCTCCTTGATGATATTCTCGCGAGGGATCTTATCAGGCTCTACCCAATTAAGAAGGGGTTTGCCCTGAAAGACCTTATGCGGTTACTCGCTTTTTCGGTGGGTTCACGCACGAGCTTTAACAAGCTCGCTAAGGTTCTGGGATTGTCGCTTGATACGGTAAAGGAATACATACATTACCTTGAATATGCCTTTCTGGTAATGCCAGTGGAGAAATGGACTACTTCCTATTCAGAGAAGGTCTATGCACAAAAAAAGGTCTATCTCTGGGACACAGGTATTAAAACGCTTCTTACCGGCCCATCCGATGAGGGAAGCAAGGCGGAAAATGCAGTTTTTATGGAACTGCAAAGAAAGCGGATATCCTGCGGGTATTTCGCCGAGAGCGAAAGGGAGGTTGATTTTGTCACGGGAACTACAGGGAAGCAGTGCCCGGTTGAAGTAAAATATGTCTCGTCGTTTGACTGGAGTGATAGACGCTTTTCCGGAGTGAAGTTGTTTTTACGACGATTTCCGAACACCAAGAAAGCGCTTCTTATTACAAGGAATGTTGAAACGAAACTTGAGGCAGATAGCACGGATATCTCAGTACTACCGCTATGGAAGTTCCTCTTATCATCTGAGGCATATGTGAGCTGTGAGCAGATGTGACGCATTAGATGGAGGGATGTGAATTCCGGGACGTAGTTGATTATGTTGAATAACTCAAGAAATCAAGACATAAAGGGAATGAAAGAACGAGAGGGGGAGTTATCCAAGAAACAGAAGAATAAGGTTGAAAAGATCAAGGGTATTCTCGGAAAAAGATATGAATCATAGACAAAAGAGATACCTCTAATGGATTTTAAAATTGTTTTTAAAAGTCTGCTAACTTTTTTTCATAAGAACAATGTGCGTTATGCGCTTTTAGGGGGTTTTGCCCTCGGCGTTCACGGAATCTCCCGCTCTACGGTGGATATTGATTTTCTTGTGCATCGGGATGACTTGCCTAAGATTGATGCCATCATGAGTAAAATGGGGTATGAGTGCGCCTACAGGTCGGAAAACGTATCCCAGTATATTTCTCCACTGAAGGTTTTTGGAGAAGTTGATTTCATCCATGCATTCAGGGAGATATCCTTAGAGATGCTTCAGCGTGTTGAGGAGACAAAGATTTTCAATGAAACAATTCCTATAAAAATTTTAAAGGTTGAGGATATTATCGGGTTTAAGGTTCAGGCGATAGCCAATGATGAATCGCGGAAAGCAATTGATCTTGGGGATATCGAATCCCTTATGGCGATTCACAAGTCATCGCTGGATTGGGGTATTATAGAAAAATATTTCTCCCTCTTTGGATTCTCAGATATTTTTCAAGAACTTAAAAGGAAATATGTTCATGGTGAGTGAGAAGAAGAAACAAGAATGGACTGCCATTGTGGAATCCGGATCGTTTAGAGATGACATGAGGCGTCTGGCTGAAAATAGGCACGATCCTTTTTTAAAGGACGGCAAAATTGATGTTGACAAATATATTGACTTTTTGACGGCCTACAATGAATTCATCAACCACACGCCGAAACCGTTCAAACCGATGGCAGATAGTATAATGAAGCTATAAAATGCTGATTTTTTTCCTTATTATAGGGGACGCTCGAGCAGAGCGTGCATAAATTTCCTTGAGCCAAAAAAATGAAGTACTTTGCCCCGACCGAAAAAGCCCCTGCTCTAGTCCCGCCCTATGGTAGTCGGGTTTACGCTCGGGATGTCGGGCCACTAAGTCCCGCCATTCGTGAGGCGAATTAGCGAAACTAAGTGGTGCCACGGGTTTGTCCGCATGAGGCGGGCAAGCGTCGAATCGTGAATCTCATCTCCTGTGTATCCCACACAAATGCATCCTATAAACAGCCAATAAATATCTGGTTTAGATATCTTCTAGAGATCACAGCGTTACCAAACCTCTTATATGAGAGTGATTCCATAGAAATCATGCTTTTTGAAACCTGAGGGAGCTTGCCATGCGTTAAGGTCTTGCAAAGCGTTCGACATGTTGGATATCAGTCCGATATGATACTCAATTAGTAATGGCTGACATTAATCACATACATCCGCGGCATAGAAGTGCTGGAATTGTAATGGAGAATAGGAGGACGGGTGGGAGGTTTGAATGGGAAAGCGGCGCCGGACCCTCGTGGGCGAGAGTGCCGGCGTCAGTAATTGAGTATTATCTTATGATAAACGTTATCTTGACGACCGCGTGTTTTCGCCAAGTATTGGCCGGGAACTGCAAGGCCTTGAGGATTTTGACCATACAACGCTCAAAGTCTTTATACCCACTCTGGCCTTTTTCAATAGAGCCCGTAGTAACTCGACTGCATAACAATTTCCTCTTTTCGGAGCGGCGAGGGCTGCCGGAGGCAGACAAGCCGCGTTCTATAAAATTGTGAAGCAATTTTATAACTCGACCATCCGGGCCCACCACCAGGGTGAAGACGACCTCGCCCTTCGGGTTGGATTGCTTCCCTGAAGCAGCCTTATAGCATCTGTTGATGGCAGCCCTTTCTCACCACCTTTTCAATTTGCGCCTTTCTTTTTTGTTCCCACTTTTCCCACGCATAAAACCGATGAGAACGATCAGTATTCCAAATGTGCATAAATTCAATGATTAGATGACAATCTACAAGAATATATCTTCTCAAGATGTACGTTACTTCACACAAATTCGAAGATTGAAATGCGAAACTAAGAGGATGGTGGGTAGTAAATAGGAAGCTCGTGCACAAATTGATTTGGTAAAATGCGGCAAAGCGTAAGCCTTGACGGTCAGGTTGATCAGATGGTTCTGCTCATTCACGGTCCAACCAGTAGCCCGGGCGACGTCGAAGATCTGCAACTGCGATGATGCGAACATGGTCAGACTTTACCTGATATATGCTTTGCTCGGATTTTGTCGAAGACTTCCTCACCGGGAACCAGCTTCACCTCGCCTGCCTCAATTTGGGATATACGACGTTCCGCTTCTTCTGCCCAAAGACGATCAATTTCCTCATCGATTGGCAGATTGAGGCTCATAAGGAGTTTCTCAACCAAGCTCAGACGGACGTCTGCCGGAAGGGATAGGGCTTCCTCAACTACTCTGTCATTTGTTGTCGCCATGGTACCCTCCTTTCCTAAACTATTAAAACACACACCATGAGGTGAGGCAATAATTATTCATAATTACGGCATGTCATATGGGACATAGTTGACTATAGTGCCAACATTATCTCGGTTTTCATAAAGGAGAGTCGTGATACGAAGAAAAAACAATTCAACATAGCCAACCAAGCATTCCTACGAATCGGCATTCAGTCTCATGATCGCACTGTCCCTAGTTGGTGCCTTGATTATCGCATTCGCCGATGAGACATTTTGTCAGCAGTTGGATGAATGAAAATCACCATCACAATCTCTTTACCTCAGAGGTAAAAACATCCGCTCCCTTTGATTGCACAGGTTTTTACGCCGGGTACGTAGTTTTTCGAAATGATCTTAAGAAGGGAAAATAGCCTAAGAGGTTAGTTCAATGAGTCAAGGACTTCAGCGGGCAATAAAACCTGCATAACTCTGATACCTGAGACCATTTTCCCCCAAGAAGGCAATCATTGGGCGAACGGTACCCCTAAAATCTACTTTTTGGTTGACAAAAGTTGACATATGGATTACTATCTACCCCAAATCAATCATTCCACTTATCGCAGCATTAGCCAGGAGTGAAAAATCGCTTGCCCAATGCAGAGAAAGTAATTTTGGGTTCTGATAATAATTCACGGTATTCGTCGATTTTCAAGAGCTATAAGTCCAGCTCGTCAAACAACTCCATCTTCTTTGACATGCTATTTGTCACCTAATCAACTAATTTTCTATTCACTCAGGTGCATTATGAAGAGAAACCATCCCGATAAAGAATTAGATATTAAGAAAATTACCGAGAGGCTTGAGTCTATGGGATTATCCTCATCAAGATTAGCCTCTGAGCTTGGTGTTTCCAGACAGGCTGTTTCAAAATGGATGAAAAACGAGAAATTTCCTCGCCCTGAGAAACTATTAAGACTCGCACACCTATTAAAGCTGTCATTCGATGAAATTGTCGTGAGATTTGAATCTGAGGGTGAACCGGTAATTGCCTTCCGAAAGAAAAGCAGACATAAAATATCGGATGAATACATTGAAGAAGCCAAATACACGGGCTCTCTTTTAGAAAAACTTGTACCTTACTTACCCTTTGATACCTCCTCCCGTCCTCCTTCTTTGATTGATCCAAAGCTGGATTATGAATACATTCATAGGATCACAAAAGAAATAAGAAAACATATTGGCGTAACCGCAGCATCAGAAATTTCTTTTCAAAGCCTTATATCTTTCTTTAATCAGTTTCACGCTGTCATAGTACCGGTTTGTTGGGGAAATAGAGACCAGCATGAAAATGCGCTACACATTTATCTTCCAAATACCATGACAACATGGATCTATCTGAACTTAGATAGCAAGCTGCACGATTTTAAATTCTGGATGGCCCATGAGTTAGGGCACATTAAATCTCCTGATCTGAAAGGGGATGAGGCAGAAGATTTTGCAGATGCGTTCGCGGGAGCCCTGCTGATAGATGAAGAGACTGCTAAAAATGAATATGCTCAAATGTGCCTGTTGCGCGCTATCCCTAAGCAGATAAATCGATTAAAAGAGGTTGCAACAAATCTGGTTGTTTCGCCGATAACCGTCTATTATGAAATCAATAAGTATGCGAAGCATATCAATAAGCCTGAAATCGACCTCGAAACAAATAACGCGATCTTTAGAGCAGCCACCGTGTTTAATAAACAATTCAAGACAGTGGCTCAGTTTTTGTTTGAAAATAAGAAGCCTACAGCTTCCGAATACATATCCTATTCGAAGAAGGTATTTCAAAGCCCTTTCTTCGATGCACTGGGATCATTTCTAAAAGAACATAAGAAGCCCGCTGGATTTATTCAAAGTATCCTTAATTTACCCCTGACAGATGCTCATTACTTGTATGAAGAGCTCTGCTAATGCCTGTCTGCAATATCATTGTAGATTCTTGTTCATATTTTAGGCTCGCTCAGAGCATTCGACCATTGCTGAAAAACCCATTTGGAAAAGAAGAGTACTGTCTTGGTGTCATTGAAGAACTAGACAAAGAATATGAAAGAAACCCAACCCTGAAGCATAAATTTTACTGGGTTAATGAAAAGGAATATGCAGATTACAGGAAAAACTGCTTTTATCCAACGATAAACCAGCGCTCAGAAATCAATCATGCCTTTTTCTTTATCAGAGAGTTTGCCAGGGATTCTCAATTCAGTGTCTCTCAGGTTGATATCCGTGCGCTTTCATATGCCTATGTGTTGAAGATCCCGGTTGTGACGGATGACTCAGACATGATTAACGTCGCAAAGGAATTCAATATATCAACCTACAAGACCTTGGAGCTCTTACAATTGATGATGGATAATGGCTTTGTGACAATGAGGCAGATTAGAGCTATTGCTTTTTACTGGATCTATCAAAATGACACGCCAAAATCGTATCGGAGGGATTTCAAGCGTATATTTTCGGAAGAACCACCTGGATAACACTGTATGCATGTCTTGGAGCTGAACGCGTTATTTACCAATCGGCATTCAGTCTCATGATCGCGATGTCCCTTGTTGGTGCCGTGATCATTGCCTTTGCCGATGAGACATTTTGTCAACAGTTGAATGAATGAAAATCACCACAACAATCGCCTTCACTCAGACCTAAAAACCTGCGCTCTCTTTGGCAGCACAACCGGTTATAGGGTTTTTCGAAATGATCTTAAGAGGGGGAAAATAGCCTAAGAGAATAGTTTAATTAGTCAAGGATGTCTCACATCATAGTGCAAGTATCTAGGAATTCCCTATACTCAAGCCCACTCAATCATAGGAACTCTTCAAAGGCTTTTATTAGGGCTATACTACGAATGGTTCATATTCATGCCAATCAAACTACTAAGCTTTGATTAACACGAAAGTAAAAATCGGATATTATGATGCAAATATCCTTTAGTTAGAAAATGCAAAACTAAATACATGGTAAATCATGCCACGGCAACTTCCTTCGAAAACCAAGGGCAGGCTATTTTATGGGTGGATAGTAGTTGGCACCTCCTTAATTATTTTCGCACTTATTTTTGGGACCCGTTACTGCTTTGGTGTCTTTTTTAAATCCATAGGTAATGAGTTTGGCCTGACGCGGACGGCCACCTCGATCATCTTCTCCATCTATATGATGTTATGTCCCGTATTTGCTATAGCAGCAGGTTGGGTACTCGATAGGTATGGCCCGAGAGCAATCGTCTTTTCAATGGGCTTTTTTGCCGGCCTGAGTCTGCTGCTTACCAGCCAAGCTACTTCTTCATGGCAGTTGTTTGTTACCTATAGCGTGATCTTGGCCATAGGAACAGGCCCAACATACTCTGTGCTGATGTCAACGACTTCAAGGTGGTTTGAGAAAAAGCGAGGCCTAGCGCTGGGTATTACAGGCTCGGGAGGGGGATTGGGCACTATAGTATTGGCACCATTTGCCGCGTATCTAATTGCGAAGTTTGATTGGCGAACAGCATATATAGTGCTTGGGTTGATTGTGGGCTTGGGGATTATTCCGTTATCCGTGCTGTTGAGGAAGGATCCTGCTGAAATTGGAATGTTACCTGATGGAGTAAACATTCCTGCTGGCAATCAAGTAGTGATGAATGGAGAGGGTACTTCCGATACAGGCAGCCTCACGTTAGCTCAGGCGTTTGGCACGCGAAACTTTTGGTTTTTAGGGATTGTGTGGCTATCGTTTTCCCTGTGCCTCCATTTAGTTCTCACCCATATTGTGCCCTATGGTACTGACGTGGGTATCTCAGCCACTGAAGCAGCGGTAGTCCTTGGCCTCATAGGCAGTATCAGTATTCCAGGTAGATTAGTGATAGGCGGAGTGTCTGACAGGATAGGCAGGAAGGCATCAGCCGTAATTTGTGCAATGCTTCAGATTGGAGCAATGATATGGCTGACATGGGCACGGGAATTATGGATGTTCTATCTTTTTGCCATAGTGTATGGTTTCGCTTTCGGAGGATTTGATATTCTCGTAACTGCACTGATTGGTGATATCTTTGGGCTTCATAACCTTGGTGCGATAATGGGCATGCTTGTGGTGGGTTGGGGTATTGGGGCAGCCTTTGGCCCTGCGGTTGGAGGGCTCATATTTGATGTCTTCGAGAACTACCTCATGGCTTTCATAATAGGGGCACTGGCTATGATGGTGGCAGCTTCTTTCATTGCTTTAACAAAGAAAGAAGTTGCTAAAAGTGTGTAAACATAGGCAATCAAAATCAGTGAACATGGTGGTGTAAAATAATCAGAAGCCGAAAAATAGAAGGGTATCCAGTTTTTCGAAATGATCTTAAGAGGGGAAAACAGCATAAGAGATTAGTTTAATTAATCAAGGACGTCCCACATCAAGGGCGTCCCACATCACAGACTCAGCATCTGTCCCAGTACCTTCGGGATCAGCGTGAGTTTCATTGACCCATAAGGCTGTAGTTTTGCTTTGACACAAAATCTGTATTTGATAGAATAACAGAGCTCGAGTTCTCCTTAATGGGATATTCGTGGCAGGAATGACAAATCCTGGATAATATCTAACGCTGATTTAAACAACTTAGCACCAGGGGAAACCGGCTATAGCAATGTGGCTTTAAGAAGCGTAGGGCATCACTATGATGCAAAGTCAGGGGAGCGGGATTTGAGAGTCGAGCAGTACCTGGAGCTAAGCTATAGATAAGAGCAACCATGCCTGACACCCCAGGAAAGAGCTTTTATAAGAGCGTTACCAGCCAAATACGTCGGTCTCGCAAGCCGCGTACGATTCTGTTTACGGATATTGAGGGCTCAACCCACTACTGGGACATCCACGGAGATGTTAAAGGCCGGTTGATGATTGACCTGCACAACCGGCTCATCTATCCAGTGATTAGACGACACCGTGGCAGGGTCATTAAGAATATTGGGGACGCCGTTATGGCGTCATTCAAGTCGCCGGAAAACGCCTTGAGGGCTTCCATAGGGATTCAGCAGGTTTTGGAGCGGCGGCGCAAAGAGGACAAGAGCTTTCGCCTGAAGGTGCGTATCGGTGTTCACACAGGCAAGGCGCTGGTGGAACACAAGGATGTATTCGGGGACACGGTGAACGTAGCGGCCCGCGTGGAGAGTTATGCCAAAGGTGATGAGATCTGTGTCTCGGGTGGCACGGCATCAAAGCTGAGTAAGGAGGCCTTCGGTTTGGTCAGGAAAGGCACTTTTTTGCCCAAGGGTAAGCGCAGAGAAGTTACGATCTACAAATGCCAATGGCAAAAATACCCGAGCTTGATTGATGGCATCAAAGAGGGGGCTTTCCTGCCGGTGGTCGTACGGCAGAAGTTTGAATTACTGGCCTACTCCCTTGCCAGCCTCGGTATTCTTTATTTCCTATTCCTTGAATATCTGCGTTACGTGTTGGCCGACATGGAAAGCCTGGCCTTGCTCGCCCTAAACCCCCAGCTTATCTTCGACGTCCATATCGCCATTCCAATCGCTTTCGGGATTGTGGCGGTTGCCGCTGTGCTATTGCTTACCTGGATAAGAAACATCCCCCATTTTGCCCTTAGCCCTTTGAGGGGTGGGTTTGGCTTTGCCATTGCGTTCCTGCTGTTCTTCGTGCCAACGAACTATTTTCACTTTGGCCTCAGCCCCGATTGGAACAAAAAGCTGTACCAGTCGCGCCATCTGTTTGTTGAAGTGCAGGAGGACGACACCAACGTGCACGAGACGCCCTCCGAAGCTTCGCCTATCATTCGAACGGTTGATGAGGGCAATATCTTGCTGTTGGCCGATGTGGTCGTCCAGGAGGGACTCACATGGAACAAGGTGCTGGTGGGTAGGAAGGAATATGGCTGGATTCCCCGCACCGTCCCTGCAAAGATCGGCGTGCCCGAAAAGCGGCTCACCATTGCTGATAAGTTCTACTTCAGGTATCTGGACCTCTATGCGCTGATTGCGGGTATCCTCGGGTTTATCTGGGGTGCGCTGAGCTTCAGGATTCGGCCCACGTGATTCTTGTGCCATCACTTGAGCAAGGGGGAGCAATTTATGGGGTTTCCGGATCGACGCCAACCATAACAGCCTGTCCCAAATTTAGAGGTGACTAAATCGACCGGGGGCAGGTTTTATACATGGCGTCATTATATTGTTGCGCAGGATTTTTTGCATGAAGGAGGCTGAGCGTAGGGGGGGGCTTTACACCCGCCCGCCTTGACAAACTAGACCGGTTTTTCGAGTGGGGATAAACGGCTCGACTGAGCTCGCAGAAGTCCCTACCCCTACGAAAACAACTCCATCCATTATTCTCGATACGAGGAAGGAGGAAGGGGACATCATATTTTAACTTGAAATACGTAAAAGCCCGGAGCCTCCTTTGCTATTCCTTGGGGACGTTCTTGAATTAGTTGAAATATTAGGATATGGATAAAGATATTTTTTAATGGCATGTAAAATAATGCCAAGACAAGCGAGAATTGATACCCCTGGAACCTGCAGCATGTGATCATTCGGGGAATAGAAAAGAGAATAAAGGGGTAAAGTCTTTTTTTAAAGTAAAGGGGTCAAATCTTTATTGACAATTGTTAAGCAGTAAATCGTTCCAGGAAATACGAAATGAAAGGTTTTGTCGGCGTCACGGATAATGAAAAAATGGCCTAAGGCCCATGGCTTAAGGCGCAAGGGAAGAAACGGGGAAACGGTGAATCGGAGAAACGGAGAAGCTGAAAGCAGGAAGAAGCCGAAAACTCATAGAAAAAAGGCATGAGGTCGAATCCAAGATTTTTAGCACAAAAACGGCGGGTGGAGCTTTGGATATCTGATAGAGATCACAACTTTACCAAAACCTGTGATACGAGAGTGATATCCCCTATAAATCATACTTTTTAAAACCTGAGGTTTCTTGCCACGATCTAGACCTGAGAACAAACAGGAACCCTGTTGCTATCCTTCAGGTATAAAAGCCGACTAAGCCCTTGAATGGAATTGGATTTCATTTGAGCGGATAGGCTCTGATGAAATGAGCTCTCCCTGGGTTGAAGGACACGCACATGGGCGACGGGTAGGCGTTCGACTTCAGCTATAGCCTAAAGAGGTCTGAAAAAAAGGGCTATAGAGGTGAGACCCCTAATTCAAGAAATTCCTTCGCTTCATCCTTGATACATCCCTTTTGCTCCCCTGTGAATCCGTTTTGTCGCTTCCCTGTTGCTGATCTCGACATTCATGGCTACGCTTCCCTGCAATGCACATGAGTGCTTTAAAAAAAACATAAAGCGGGAGGGCAAGATGAGAAAAGCATATTGGGTAAGGCGTGCGGCAACATTCTGTCTTTTTTTAATCGCTGCACGAGGGCTGGCCCCGGTCGTGTGGGCCAAAGACTGGCACGAACTACAGGATATGAGCAGTATACAGTTGGCGGAAAAAATCTCCGAGTTTCAGGAGAAGCTGGATCAGAATCCCGCCGATTATGAGGCGCTCAAGGCCATCGGTATCGCCTATTCTATAAAGGCGAAAGAGGATGTCAAAACATATGCACCCAAGGCCGTGGAGTTTTTAACCAGGGCCCATGAGATCGATACAAAGGATTATGAAACCATGTGTCACCTGGGGAGCGCTACCACCATGATGGCCCGGACCACGGTGAACCCGGTCAAGAAGATGTCGTACGTGAATAAGGGAACAGGCTTCATGGACAAAGCGGTGAGAAAAAATCCTGATAATATCTCCGTGCGATTGACAAGGGCATTCAATTCGAAAAGCCTGCCCTCTTTTCTGGGCAGGGGGCATATTGCCCTGGAGGACTTTGAGCATCTCGCGGGTTTGATCGAGAAGAACACAGGTGTGTCACAGGCCATAAAGAAGACGGTCTATTCCAACCTGGCAGAGCTCTACAGTAAGGCAGGAGATCAGGAAAAGGCCGAGAGATATGCAAGGCTGGCCGAAAACTCATAGGAAAGGAGGTTCTCTCATGGCTCTTATAGAAACAATACACATCAAAAAGGATTATCGCCTTGGAGAGACGGTGGTGCATGCCCTGAGAGGCATTGACATGAGCATCGATCAAGGAGAGTTTGTGGCCGTATGGGGGCCTTCGGGCTCGGGCAAGACCACCTTGCTCAACCTCATCGGCGCCATTGACGATCCATCAGAAGGGCGGTTGCTTATCGATGGCCAGGAGGTTGCCCTATTGTCCGACAGCAAGCGAAGTGAACTGCGGAACAGGTCCATCGGTTTTATATTTCAGGGGTTTAACCTGATTCCAGTCCTCTCTGCCCTGGAAAACGTGATGCTTCCTTTACAGATCAATAGCGCCCCTTTCTCAGAGGCCAGAAAAAAGGCGCTCCGCCACCTTGATGAGGTAGGACTTTCTGATTTTGTCCATCACAGGCCCGATACGATGTCCGGCGGTCAACGGCAGCGGGTTGCCATAGCAAGGGCCTTGGTTACGAATCCATCTCTCATCATTGCAGATGAGCCTACTGCCAATCTGGACTCGGATACCTCCAGGAAGATCATCGGGCTTATGCGGGATCTCAATGAAAGGGTAAACACTACCTTCATATTTTCCACTCATGACCAGAGGCTTCTCGATAACGTGGGACGCCTGGTCCGCATAGAGGACGGGAAGATCTTGAATGGAGGTGATGCACAATGATCAAATGGATAAAGATTGCCTTTCGCAATATCCTTAAGAACAGGCGGAGGTCCTTTGTGACCCTGCTGGCCATTGCCACAGGTTTTGCAGCGGTGAGCCTCTTTCGGGGATATGCGGATAATACGTATTGGGGGCTTAGGCAGATGGCTGTCAGGGGAGAAGGGCTGGGCCATCTTACTGTCTACAAGGATGGCTGGCTGAACAAGGGAAAGATCGACCCGGACAGGTACATGTTTTCAAAAGAGGAGATTCAGAGAATAATCGACCTGGTGGAGGAAGACGATGATGTTATCCTGGCCACTCCTCAGATACATATCTCAGGGCTTGTCTCCAATGGCCGCACATCCGCCATATTCCTGGCAAATGGGGTGATACCCGGAGACGAGAAGATCATACGGGGCTCCTGGTCCGCCGTTCGGCCGGTGAAAGGCGATGGGCTGAGCGATGCGAGGCTCTACGGCGTTGAGATGGCAGAGGATTTGGCGGGCCACCTCGATCTGAACCTGGGCAGTGATGCAGTGGTCATGGCCTCCACCCTTGACGGCCAGATGAATGCCCTCGATATCGAAGTGATCGGAGTCTATGACACCGGCTCAGACGCCACCAATGACAAATACCTGCGGGTCCCCTTTGCCTTTGCCCAATCCCTATACGATACGGAGAAGGCAGACCGGGTCGTGGTGCTTTTGGATGATTGGAAGAAGACCGAGCAGGCTCGCACCGTGTTGCTCAACAGGCTGTCTGAGGCGGGACTGCCGTGCGAGATACGGACCTGGAACGAACTCTCCCTTTTCTATTCCAAGGTAAAAGGGATGTTCGACATGATTTTCATGTTCTTGTTCTTTATCGTCCTGGTTATTGTGGTTATGAGCGTGGTGAACACCATGGGAATGGCCGTTATCGAGAGGACCAGAGAGATTGGGACCCTGAGAGCGCTGGGCCTAAAACGACGGGGCGTGGGCTTTCTGTTTGCAGTTGAGGGGGCAATGATCGGGCTTTTAGGGAGCATTCTGGGCATTGTCCTGAATGTAGGCGTGTGGGCGATCATTCGGGCTGTTAAGCCTACCTACATCCCCCCCGGGGTTTCAACGCCGGTCTCTTTGATCGTCAACCTGGCGCCTCAGGCCATGCTTATTCTGGCGGTCTTTCTTATCGTGCTCTCGCTCATAGCCGCGATCCTGCCTGCAAGACGGGCTGCCAGGCAGAATGTGGTGGATGCCCTGGGGCATGTGTAATGTATTGCGGATTTTGGGTTGACGGTTGAGAGAAATAGTGTTCAACGATCAATAGTCGATCTACAGGAGGATAGCGATGAGTTTCAGATTTCAGATTTCAGATTTCAGATTTACGGCCTTGTTCGTGATTTTATCTTCCCTGATTGTGTTTCATGTAAGACCGGTGCTCGCGGGATTGACGCCTCAAGAGATCCTTTCCAGGGCCGATAGGGCCAGAGGAAATATGGAAGGCGTGGAATGGGAGATAGAGATAGAATCAGTTGAGAGCGGTCGCACACAGAAAAGGACCCTCAGGGTTACAGCACGCGAGTATAACAGCCTTGCGGAATTCCTCTCTCCTCCCAAGGTGAAGGGCCAAAAATTATTGATGATTGACAGGAATATGTGGTTCATAAAACCGGGGCTGAGGAAGCCGGTGCCTATCTCCCCCAGGCAGAAACTGATGGGCGGAGCCTCAAACGGGGACATTGCCTCCACCAACTATGCCGGAGACTATGAGCCGACCTCGGTATCAGACGATACGGTGAACGGAGAGCCCTGCTTTCTTTTAGACCTGAAGGCTGTCAATAAAAAGGCTACCTATGACAGGATTAGGTACTGGATTTCCAAGGAGCGATTGGTCGGCCTTAAATCCGAGTTTTTCACGGTATCCGGCAAGAAATTCAAATGGGCGGCCTTTGAATATGAAAACAGGATCATGGCTGAGGGCAAACCCATTGCCTTTGTTTCCAAGATGGTTATCACGGACGCCGTGATAAAAGGCGATGTTACCACCATGACCTACGAAAAGGTAACACCCAAGAAGATACCCGATTCGGCCTTTAACCTGAACCTGTTGGTGAGATGAGGTGAGCCGGAGATCGCACATCCTCCCTCTTCGAGCAAGCGGGCCTCTGTCCTCGCGCCTTATATCCGTTCTTGTGGCCTGCCTTTTCTTGTGGCCTGCCTTTTCCATGGCCTCGGAACCGAGCCTTGAGCGCGAGGAGAAGGATACCATGAGATTATCCGGCCTGTGGGGCGAGCTGTCCGAGGGTTTTGCATGCAGCCTGAGAGTGCTGAGCTTTGGCGCCTACCAGGATGTGGCGGATTCTTCTCAGAACCCGGATAACGCATTTTTTCAGATCCCGCGCTATGGAGCGGATCTGGAGCTACGGCCGGATGCGCGACTGAATTTCAGGGGACTGGAGGTGAGCGTAAAACCCAGAGGGAACCTTGCATGGATGGCATGGGAGGATGGGGCTCGAGCAGGGGATGAGGAGTGGGATGATGACTGGTTCATCAATGAATGGCTTGCCAGGATACGGGTAACCCAAAGCCTGTTTGTTTCATACGGGAGGGAAAACCTTCAATGGGGCCCTTCGTATCTTTTTTCCCCTTCCAATCCTTTCTTCATGGACAACGGCCGGAGCAACCCCAAACGAGAAGTGCCGGGGATGGATTTTGCCCGGCTTGTCTGGCTCCCAGGAGCGGCGTGGACTCTATCCCTTATCGCCAACCTGGATGAAGGACGACAGGGGTTCTTCGGACCCATTGAATTTGAAAGGAGCTATGCCCTGAAACTCGATTACGCGGGACAGGAGGGATATGCGGGGCTGATCCTTTCGCACAAGGAAGGGGACAGGAGCAGAATGGGGGCCTTTGCGGGCCTGACTGCCACGGACGCCCTTCTCTTGTATGGTGAGGGCAGGCTATCCAGGGGCACAAGCGCCCTCTATCCTCAAGAGGCAGATAATCCTTTCGGGGCTTCAATAGAGGCGGTGAAAGATGAGAGCAACTCCCTCTATGAAACCGTAGTGGTGGGAGGATCCTATACCCTTGAAGCCGGGCCTACCATCACTGCGGAATACCTGTATAATGGCCCGGGGTATAGCGATGATCACGCGAACGCCTTTTACCGGCTGAGAAAAAAGGCCTCGGATTCCTATAATCTTCAAGGCCCCATCCAGGCCCTGTCCAGATTGATCCTGAGTCGGACAGCAGATCCCGGGCTGAGATTCCTGAGACGTAACTATGTTATGGTACAATACGTGCAGAACGACATCAAGGATGTATGCAGCCTGACGTTCCGCTGGGTTCGCAATATGGATGACGGCTCCGGGCAATTCATAGCCATTGCGGAGTACTATCTGGGAAACCACATCCAGATCTTCTCCATTGGAGGAGTCAACCCCGGGACCAGCGATTCAGAGTTCGGGACCATTCTGGGTCGTCATTGCATGATCGGAGCGGAGTACACGTTCTAGAAATCGTATCTCGCTTCCTTGATGCATGAATCAGGATTTGAGTTCGGCGCAATAAAAGGATAGAATAAAAACGTCATGAAAGATGGATTGGTCACGATAAATCGAAGGCTGGTTTTCAAAGCCCTTTCCTATACCGTGCTGTTTGACACCTTCATAGCCCTCGTCTTAACGGGCATCAAGTTCGGGGGCGGATTTGTCGACAATTTCATCGTGTCCCAGTGTATCGGCATCTCCATATGTTCGTTGTTCTTGGCCGGGCACTATCTTGTTAGGCCCACGAGCCGGCTGTTTCATATGATCTTGGTTATGATAGCTATTATCCTGGGAACGGTCGTTGGTGGGGCATTAGGATCTATAGCGGCAGGCCTTTCGATCTCCCTGTTTGAACAAAGCTTTATCCCGGTGATGATCCTCGGGATCGCGTTCGGGTTAATGGTCAGTTATTTCTTTTCGTCCAGGGAGAGGATCTCTCGATCTGAAGCCCTGATCCAGGAGGAACGGATAAAGAGGCTGGCCAACGAGAAAGAGATGGCCGAAACGAGCTTGAAGCTTCTTCAGGCCCAGATTGAGCCCCACTTTCTGTTCAACACCCTCTCCAATATCCTGAGCCTGCTGGACGCCGATCTGGAAAGAGGCAAATCCATGCTTACGGATTTCATCCATTACCTCCGGACGGCCCTTCCAATGACAAGGGGGGAAGCGACTACCGTAGGACAGGAAATGGAGCGGATACAGGCCTACCTCAGCATCTTCAAGGTACGGATGGGAGATAGACTGCGCTACAGAATCGATATCCCGGAAGGCATGAAAGATCTCCCCTTCCCTCCCATGCTGGTTCAACCGCTGGTGGAAAATGCCATCAGGCACGGGCTGGAACCCAAAATAGGGGGCGGAGAGCTAGTCATACGCGGGCACGACAGGCAAGACTTCATACACCTGGAGGTTTCCGATACGGGCTTGGGGCTCAATGAACACGGCAGTTCAGGAATCGGCCTTTCCAATGTCAGAGAACGTCTCCAATCCTTATATGGCAATAAGGGACGATTAATCCTGGAGGAAAACAGGCCTTCCGGCCTGAAGGCCACTATTGAGGTGCCCCATGACACAGGCTAAGGCGATCATCGCCGATGATGAACAACAGTTAAGGATCCATCTCAAATCGCAGCTTTCGGATATCTGGCCCGAGCTTATGATATGTGGCGAGGCTGAAAACGGCAAAGAGGCCCTGGAATTGATAGCGGAATATGGCCCTGATGTGGCCTTTCTTGACATCAAGATGCCCGGGCTTTCCGGGATGGAAGTGGCAAGGAGGATCGCAAAAACATGCCGGGTGGTGTTTATTACCGCTTATGATAAGTATGCGGTTGAGGCCTTCGATCATGAAGCCATAGACTACCTTCTGAAACCGGTCACTCGTGAGAGGCTGAACAAGGCGGTCAAACGGCTCCAGAAAGAGATTGCCGCTTCATCCAAACCCCCATCGGATCTATCTGAGATCGTGGAGCGGGCATTAGCCGGTTTATATAAGAAAGGAACATCCGGTTATTTACGATGGATCAGGGCCCAGCATGGAGATGGTGTCCGGCTTATCCCGGTGGATGATGTATACTACTTTCAAGCCAGCGACAAATACACGCTAGTATTGACGAAACAAGAAGAGTTGCTTATCAAGAAGGCCATTAAGGAGCTTGATGATGAACTGGATCCCGGCCAGTTCTGGCGCATTCACCGGGGCACCATCGTGAATGCCCATTGCATCGCCAAAGTAAGCCATTCGTTGACCGGACGCGGCGTCGTAAGACTAAAAGATCGGCCGGAATTGCTTACCGTCAGCCGGCGCTATATTCATGTTTTTAAACAGATGTAAGCCGCTTGGCGGATAAAGACCTTGAAGAGATAAAATATGTGGCTATTTTATTCTGCGGCGATCAATCAATCAAACCTTAAAATGACTGACCAGAAACGGGGCTATCGCGTAAGCTGCTGATTCCTCAACCCTTTGTCCTCTACAGGGTTCAGCAGGAGCAAAAGCACCAAGCCAAGAACACCCATCACGGTACAGAGCCAGAACGCCGGATTATAGTGGGCGGTGACATCAAAAACATGTCCCGCAAGAATCGGGCCTAGAGAGCCGCCGACAGTTCCGCAGAATGCAATGATGCCGAACAGCACACCATGGGCCCGTATCCCGAAAAACTCGGCAACGATGGGCGAAATAGTGGTGAAGAATCCGCCGTGGGCAGTGCCGTAAATCACGGCAAAAAGGTAGAGCGTCCACAATTGGTTGGCTGTTTGCAGCCACAGAAGCCCTCCTATCAGCAGTCTGCAGCAGATAACCATTGCCCTTTTGCTGCCGATTCGGTCAATGGCAATTCCGGTGATAAACTGGCCCACCATGCTCACGCCGCCGATCGTAGCGAGAACACTTGCAGCCCTGGTTGCTGAGATCCGTATATCCTGGGCATGGGGGACAATATGCACCATGATTGTCATGAGGCAGTAATAGAGGGACTAAGTATTTCAATAACTCTCTTGCCAGAAAACTCTGTTTGAGTATAGAGGGGGCGTTCGTGCAGAAATTGCTTAAATTCCCATGAGTCAGTAAATGAAGGGTTTTGTCGGCGTCACGGATAATGATTGGTTTGGATTCCTCTCCCAGCAACAAGGGATTGATGAGGTTAACTTTTGGCAGTTTATTGGGACAGGTGGGTTTATGGCATTGGAACCTGGAGAAACTTTTCTCCCGAAGTTATATTCCCCTCTTAATTGCATCGTGGATATGATAGCCGACTTATTGCATCGTTCGGCTTGGTATAAACCATGCTGTTTATTTGGGCTGCTGTTTATTATAGAGGCCATGTTAAATACTGGTTTTGGACAACAGCCAGTTAATGGGTGACCCCCCTAACATACTGCGACCCCCAAATACCACAGGGCAAAATATGAAAGAGATTTTGGCATGAAAAAAGTGTTGATCATCCTGAGTATTTCCATCGGCGGGTGGATAGGGTGGTGGCTTGGGAAATATGTTGGCTTCATGACAGTCTACTTCCTCAGTGTGGTCGGTGGGGCGGCCGGGCTATATATCGGTCGCCTGATTATGAGGAACTACATGGAATGAGGGCACCAGAATCTGAGTAGAGTGAAAGGGGACGTGAAACGTTCGTGCAGAAATTGCGTAACGTTCCTTGAGGCAGGAAATTTATGGCTTTGTCGGCGTCACGGATAA
>Ga0315541_1001696_pt1 | contig 19766 bp, 14 predicted proteins | sample SalMarSW160190MG_FD_203095 | JGI IMG/M metagenome (GOLD analysis project Ga0315541, IMG submission 203095) | Salt marsh sediment microbial communities from the Plum Island Ecosystem LTER, Massachusetts, United States - Salt Marsh Sediment SW1601-190 ...
GAGGTCCAACTGCTGGACGATGACGGCCAGTTGCTGTGGCGCTACAAGCCCATGTGGGGCGGACTGCCCTCCTGCGTTGCCCTATCGCGCGACGGCCGGCTGGCTCTGGGCTGCAACGACAGGAACCTTTACTTCGTGGCCAGGGACAAGTCTCTGCTGTGGGATTTCGACCTGACGGCAGAGCCGGTCAAGGTCAGCGTAACGTCGTCTGCGAGCAGGATCGCCTGTTGCACGAAAGACGGCCGGGTGGTGTGTCTTGACAGCGACGGCAGCGTTAGGTGGCAACGTAGCTTCGGGAAGACAGTGTGGGACGTGGCCCTGTCGGAAGAGGGCAGTCTGTGTGGCGTCGCGAGGGCGGACGGCACGTGCGTGCTGCTGGGTGAAGATGGCAAGGAAATGCGCCATTGGTCCGGCCCTGACTGGGTGCACAGCGTCTCGCTGAGCGCTGACGGCGCCATGCTTGTGCTCGGCAGGGCCATGTGCAGAGTTGAGCTCGTGGACGTGAGGCGTCAAGAGCCCGTGTGGGCGGTGGACGAGCCGTCCTGGGTTCATAACGTCGTCCTGACGCCCCAGCACACCGTGTTGACCGTGGCAGACGATGCGGCTCGCCTTCGTAACAAGGAGGGGGCCGTGATCTGCCGGTATGCGCACGAGCACAGGCTCATGAGCGGCCAGGCGGACGCCACGGGGATGTCCGTCGTCCTGCGGTGTGTCAAGAACCAGCTGGTGTGGGTTGACTTCCACGACTGCGTGCGAAGGGCGGCTGCCAACTACGAGAAGTGCGGTGACCTGGCAAGTGCGGCGACTGCATATCAGGACATGGGGAGCAACGAGCGGGCGGCAGAGCTTTTCGAGAGGGCGGAGGACTACAGCAGCGCGGCACGGAGCAACGAGCTGCTCGCCCACTACCTCAAAGCGGCGGAGCTTTACGAGAAGGCCGGGCAGTACGAGAAGGCGGGCGAAATATACGAAGCCAACGACAGGATACAGGAAGCTGCGATGTGCTTCCGTCAGGCGGGCCGCTCTGGCCGTGCCGCCGAGCTGTTCGAGGAGCTCGGCGACTTCGAGCAGGCTGCTAAGCTGTTTGAGGCTGCGGAGCGCTACGACGAGGCCGCCCGGCTCTACAGCATCGCGGACGACAAGGCGGCGGCCGTTGGGATGTTGGAGCAGCACCTAAGGTCGAACGCTCAGGACATGGCGGCGCGTCTCAGACTGGGTGTGCTGCTCAAGGAGAGCGGTCGGTACGATACGGCCCTCGAGCAGCTCCAGCGCGCGGCGGCTGATCAGGAGTACCGCAGACCTGCTTTGCTGCACTCGGCCGAATGCTTCATGAGGATGGAGCACTACGACGTTGCAGTGGACCGATTCGAGGCCGCTCTCGAGCAGGAGTCCATCTCAAGCGACAACCTCGGCGTCTTCTACGGAATGGCACAGGCCAGAGAGCTGGGGGGGCACTACGATCAGGCCTCGCAGATATACGCCGACATACTGGGTGTCGATTACGGGTACAGGGATGTGCAGGAGCGCCTGAGGAACGTGCAGGCGCTGAGCGGCGTGTTCGCTCGTCGAGGACCGGAATTCCACGCGGATCGCACGGTGGTCGTAGATAGGAGCGGATACGAACGTCTGTCGGCTGAGACTAAGGAGCGCTACTCTGTCAAGAGGGCACTGGGAGCCGGTGGCATGGGGGCAGTGTACCTCGCCGAGGACAAGCGCCTTAGGCGAACAGTCGCGCTGAAGGTTCTCTCGTCGCACCTGGCTGAGGACGACAAGCTAAGGCTGCGCTTGGTCCGTGAGGCCCAGGCCGTCGCCCAGCTCAGCCACCCCAACATCGTCGGTGTGTTCGATGTGGGGGAAGAAAAGGGACGCTCCTACATCAGCATGGAATACGTCGAGGGCCAAACCTTGCGCGCCATCCTCTCCGACAAAGGCACCCTCGAGCCCCGGGAATGTGTTGACCTTCTGCTCCAGGTCACTGACGCCCTGGGCTACGCCCACCAGAAGGGGATCGTGCACCGGGACGTCAAGCCCGAGAACATCATGGTGACTGAGGATGGCACGGCCAAGGTCATGGACTTCGGGCTGGCATTGGTGGAGGGTGCCACTCGCCTCACCAAGCCGGGCGCAGCCGCCGGAACCTTGCAGTACATGGCGCCGGAGCAGATCCGAGGGGAGCCCAGGCTGTCCCCGGCGGTCGACGTGTACGCCGCAGGACGTGTTGCTTACGAACTGCTTACCGGCAGCCTGGTATCCGAGGGGGCCGAGTTTGCCCTCCAGCATGCCCTTCAACGGCCTGAGCCCCTCGCCGAGGTTCGACCGGACGTGCCTCAGCCGCTGGCCGACCTCATCATGAAGTGCCTGGCGCGCGAGGCCGAGGACCGGTACCCGGATGCAACGAGCCTCAATGCGGCGCTGCGTGAGGTGAGTGCCGATCTGTGAGGTGAGGTATAGGGCACGAGCGGCAGCGCGTTCGCCGAGCTGAGGGACGCTCAGGGCAAGAGGCCCATGGACAAGGCTCGGCGTTGTGGCGATGGGGCAATGGTGAGGTTGCTTCGCCGTTACGGGACCGGCGAATGACAGCCCCGCGGGTCCGTCATGCTGTTGCGCGCCGAAAGCTGCCGCGCGGGGGGTGGCGGTCGCCTCAGTGCAGCTCGCGCCAGCCGCTCTCGCGCAGGCCGCCCGTGGCGAGCCGGCTGCTCATGGCCACGGCGTCCGACCTGGACAGGTCACCCAGCCAGCCGGATACGTCGATCCGGATGTAGCCCCCCTCGCCCAGGCTCGACTCGACCAGCGTGCCCACGATGAATCCGATGACCCGCAGCATCGTGTTGTGGCCATGACCGGTTACCTGGTCGTAGACGGCCACGGCGATCTCCTGGCCCAGTATCTGATCTGCGGCGCGGTCAAGGCCCTTGCGCAGGCCCGTGCCGCCCTGGATCCAGACGTAGCCCGTGTCCGGATCGACGGCCACCCCCTCCTGGAAGCCCGAGAGAATCCACTTCTCCGCTTCCTTCGTCGGGAATGCCCCGCCGTCGAAGTTGACCAGGCCGAAGAAGCCCGACCTGAACTGGCTTCCGGGATAGACGATCATCGACTCGCCGGTTGGGGCGACGTCGTCCTTGTGGACGGCGAAAGGGCGCACGTTGGCATAGACGGGGGTGATGTCCAGCGCGGGCGAGTCGATCTCCGCCGCCCGGGCCGCGACCGTCACGTCCCGCTGGCCCGCGCTCGTGCCCACCGGCAGCAGGGCGAAGGAGAGAAGCAGGTCTTCCCCGGGGTAGAGCGTGTACGTTCGATAGCCGGTGGCGGAGAGGATGTCTGCGCTGATGTCCTGACCGTCCAGGGAGCAATGCACGATCTGCGCGTCGGCCGTGGACTGGTGCGCGCGCAGGTCGTAGGAGACCGAGGCGTTCTGGACGTTCTGCAGCCGGACGCTGAAGCTGGCCGACTGGCCGACCCGCAGCGTGCTGAGCGTGACCTGGTCATCGGCGCTGCCGATCACGTCCTCTCCCGTCCACGTGGCCTGTCCGTCCGCCCGGACTGCCAGGTCCGCAGGAACGACCAGATTAGCCGCTGCCTGCGACACGTCGCCGCCCAAGCCAAAGGCGAGGGTGCCCAGGAAGAAGGTGTCCGGAGCCCCCTGTTCCATCACCGTCAGCGTGAGCGCGTCCGACTCGCCCGCGTCCAGGGCCAGGTCGAACTCGTTGGACGACGGGCTGCCCGCTCTCTCGTAGTCCACCTGCCAATCGGCGCTGCTGGCAGGCCCCTCGAAGTGGTAGACCTGCTGGGTGTCGGACGTGTTCTCCAGCAGGATCTGGAAGACGTTTCCGGCGGCACTGGACTCGACGGTGACCTCTCTAAGCCAGTCGGTGCCGGACACTTTGACCCAGATGTCGGGACCACCCTGGCTGCCTGCCAGGACGCTGGCCGCCCAGGCGGCCGTCAGGACTGCCACTGCAGCGAAATAGCTCAGAGCTCTCATGGTGCGGTCCTTGTGCACGTTGCAGGCGACCTGCCCCCCCATCCGGGATGTTCCCGAATCTGTAATCGGCATTCTAGCGGTTATTGCCTTTCCGCGCAATGCTTGGGGCACAAGGGCCAGCAACCGTTGCAGTGAAGGCGCGGCGGCGGGCAGCCGGAGGCGCGGGACGGGGTAGGGAGGCCGGGGCCGGGGCCGGCTCAGCCTTTGGCCGAGGGGCAGATGTAGCTGATGAGGACCAGATTCTTGGCCTTGTCCATGCGGATGTGGACGTCAATCGTGCCGTCGGACCAGCCCGTGGCGCCGGCCTCGGGCGCGTTCCGGTAGGTCTGGGCAAGGCTCTCGCGGTAGTAGTCGTAGAGCTCCTTGAGCGTCTGGCCCTCGATCTGCTTGAACTGTACCTCGATCAGGTACAGTGAGTCGTTGGCGAAGTGGAACCGGAAGACCTGGCTCTTGTCCGGGACCGGATAGTGGGCGAACATCTCTTCGCCGCCCTGCTGCCTGTGCCAGCCGGCGGAGTGGGCCGCCTGGACTTGGCTGGACGTCATGCCGAAGCGCGCCCCGCTCAGCGCAGGTGGAAGGGCAATCGGGGTAGCCGGGGCGGCGGAAGGAGCGGGCTGCTGGCCCGCTTGAGGCGGCGAGGGGGCCGGGGCCGCCGTTGCATTCTGCCCGGGCGGAGCGGCTCTGGTCGGCCCGGCGTCCGTCACGGCTTCCTTCGCCGCGACGAGCACCTTCTTCAGGCCGTTTCCGGCCTTCACTGCGGCTGCTGCGACGACGCTTTCCTCATCCTCGCTCTCCTCTGCGGCCGCCTTCTTCGCGGTCTCCGGGCCGAACAGGACGTCCTCGGCCTTTGAGCGGACCGAGGGGAAGAGCCCGAACACGGTGGCCACGATGGCCACCAGGATCATGAGCCCTACCATCACGCGCATGTCGGTTGCCCTCGTGCGGTCAGTAGGTCAGCACCGCCGGCAGATTGTAGAAGATGTCCATGAAGATGTCGGTCAGGTCCGAATGGTCGGCGGCGTAGTAATAGGCTCCCCTGGTCTTGGCGGCGATCAGGGGCATGAGCTGCTGGTCGGCACCGGCGCCGAACGAGACGGCGTAGATCCTGATGCCGTTGTTCATTGCGCGTTGAGTTTCGGTGGCTATGTCGCTGACCACCGCCTGGTATATCTGGCACTGGACGGACGTCCCAAAGAACGTGACGGACACATCGGAGTAGGGGTTGTTGTAGTAGTTGCCGTCGACCGTATTGGCCAGCCCGTCGGTCAGCAGGATCATGATGCGCTGGCCGAACCCGCTGGCGCGCCCGGAGTCGATGAACTCATCGTTCGCGGTTTCCATGCCGGGGCCCAGGGCGGTCGCCCCGCGCGCATCGTAGACCTGCATCTGGTTCTGGAGGGTCGGCCAATCGTCGGTCAGCTCCTGATCGAGGGTCCCGTACCAGGCATAGCTGACCAGGCCGGCCCGGTCGCGCTCCGAGTTGAGCAGGTCGACGAAGGCGACGGCCGCTTCCTGGCTCGACTGGATGGGCTCGACCTTGTCGTTGGCCATCGCATAGTCGCAAGAGCTGATCGGGCCGTAGCTGTCGGCGCTCCACGAGGAGTAGCTCGGCCCGTAGCTTGAGTGGATCGTCAAGTTCGCCGGCGCGCTGAGCCAGCCGGATTGGACGGTGCCGGGCTGGTCCTTGGAGCAATAGCGGAAGTAGGTGCCGTAGAGCAGGTTCGACTGTATGTGCGGCGGCAGGAAGTCGGTCACCGTGTCCCCGGTGCCGTCGTCCACGGCGTACATCCAGGCCGTCTGCCAGTAGCCGTCCTTGTAAATCCTGCGCGGCATCCAGTACCACTGGGTGGGGCTCTTGTCCATGCTGGCGTCGGCGTTGGGCGAGTATCGGTAGAGGATGTTGGTCGTGTCGTAGCACATCGAGCCGGACCTGTCCATCACGAACATGACGTAGCGGCGGGGCTTGGTGCCGACGGCGCGCACCGTCTGGGCCGTGGCGTGGATGCCGAAGATGGAGGCGAAGAACAGTTCGATCGGGCCGTCCGGCGAGGTCTCCGTGCGCCGGCCCTGGATCATGACGCTGTCGACAACCTCGCCGGCCCCGAACTGCGACTCGGGCTTGAACGTTCGCGAGGCCTCGACGTAGCGGCCGAAGACGATGTCCTCGCCCGGGTCGATCGTCAGAGGATCTCCGGCCACTTCATTGGCGCAGGCAAGAGCGGTGGCTTCTTCTCTGGCCAGCGCTTTCTGGCCCTCGTCAACGAACGCCCTGAGCTGGCTGGCCCCGGCCAGGGCCGCGGCATCCACCGCGTTACGCAGCTCCGCATTGGAGCTGACTATGCGCCCCACGTCGACGCTGAGCACGCACATTACGACCATTATCAGCACCACGACAGCGAACAGTATGAGCATCTGCCCGCTACGGCTGTCGCCGGTGGTGCCCCTGGTCTCTCTTGGATCTCTTGTTTTCATCTATAGTCCTCCCCTGCCCCAGGGCAACGTGCGAACGCCCCGGCCACCAGCCCGTCTATGGTTCTATGAGACGTCCTCCGTCTGGCGCCGTTTCTCGAACAGCTCGGCTCCCTCTGCGGTCCACCAGGTCTCCATGCGTTGCAGCAGTTCCTGAAGCTCCTGGGCCGAGAGCTTGGACAGATCGGGGGGAAGTCCGCCCGGAGTGGCGTCGGCCGGCGGCTCCTCAGGCTGTTCCGGCAGGCCGGCCGCGGGGTCCACTAGGTCGTCGAGCTCGGGCGGATCGGTCGTCTCCTTCTGCTCTCCGGGCAGGGGCTCGCCGTAATTGCTTCCTTCTATGATGGCCTTGACGGCCTTCGCTGCCACTTCCTGGTCCTCGGCCGTCCGGGCCAGGCCGGCCAGCATGGCCAGGGCCTCCGCGCAGAAGCTCTCGCGCAGGAAACCGATGGCTTCGCCCTGGACCTCGAGGTCGGGCGAGTGGAGGAACTGACCGACCTCCGCCAGGGCATTCTGGTCGCCGCAGCGCCAGGCGGCCTTCGCGCCTTCGAGCTGGGCCCGGGGCGACTTGAACCTCTGGCGCACAGAGCTGATCGTGGGCAAATACTTGGGCCGCGTCGACAGGCCCAGGCCTTGCACGGCTACCACCAGGAGCGCCTCGTTTGCTTCCTCGTTGGCACGCGCAGAGAATGCTTCCAGCGTTCGGAGCGAAGTGGCGTCCCTGAGCGCCGCCATGCAACACATGACCTCCAGGCACTCCTCGTCGCTGTCACAGTCGACCAGAAGCGCGGGCAGGTACTGCCCTAGGTTCTGCCTTGCCAACCGCGCGGTCAGGTAGAGAGCGGCGCTGCGCCGGGTGCCTAAGGGCCTCTGTGCCAGTTCCTCGTCGAGGATCAGGTAGGCGGCATACGGGTTGTCGAGCAGCCAGCGAACGTCTGGATCCTTGTCCGGCTCCTCGCGCAGCCCGGGCTCGACTGACCACCGCAGCATCAGTTTCTCCATGCGGGCCGTCACCTGCCTCAGCAAGCGCGCCTTCTGCTCGGACTGCATCGACCAGCCTCTTCGGAGCACGCTCTCGTCGGCTGTGCTAACGCCCGCCCCAAGCCCGAGCACACACAGTAAACAGACTACGCTCTTCATGCGCATCCGTCCCCCTCGCACATTTGTGCACACGTGCGATAGGTGTAGCAATCCTATCCATGAACAAACTTCACGCAAACAGTGTACCGAAGTGGCAACGGCGCACATCGCCTGCCACGGCGGCGGTTCCCGGATTTGTGTGCCATCGCCATCGCATTATCAGCATGAACGCGCCATCTGGCAAATCTGTGTACACCGGCCCGATTGACGCCTTCATTGCCGTGTGAGGACGCACCGGTGGGCAGGTGAAACCGCGTGGGTCAGGACGTACCGGGAACGGGGGAAACGGTCGGCTCCATGGGGGCTTTATGAAGCTGCGGCTCGTCCAGTGAGACGTGCGCCCACGCGTCGGGCCAAGGCGGACGCTGCAGACGAACACCTCCGGTGGCGGGCCGAGCCCGTGTCGGCGTCGCTTCGCGTCGAGCAGTGCCGGTCAGTCGCTCTGAACGACCAGCGCCGTCTCGGTACGCTCCACGCCTTCGACGCGCTGGATGCGGTTGACCACCGTGCCGGCCAGTTGCTCCAGGCTGTCCGCTTCGACCTGGCAGATCACGTCATAGAGGCCTGTGACGGCATGGGCCGAAGTGACGCCGGGGACCTGGGCAATCGCCCTGCTGGCGCCCAGAGCTCTGCCCGAGCTGGCCTGGATCAACACGTAGGCCAATGTCTTGGGCATGGCCTGTCCCTCCTCCGGAGTGACGCTGCAGCATGTCGGGTATGTCACTGCCGACACGCCGACCGTGTACTACCGCCCGCAGCGCACGCTGTCAAGCGCTGGGCCCGGGAGGATGAAAGGCCGGCGCCGGGGCTACTTTTTCTCTTTTCGGCGCTTTGCCTGTCCGCTGGCCTTGTGCTGTTGCTCCATCCTGTCCTGCAGTCGTTCCAGCCAGCTTCGCTTCTGCGGCTTGCGGGATGTGCCGCCGGAGCGCTTTTCTTTGCGCTCGGTGTCGGCGACCGGCTTCAGCTCGATCTTGGCCGCCTTCTTGTCGATCAGCCAGCGCTCCAGCGCCCCGGCCCCCATGCTGGCCGTAAAGTAGAGGCACAGGCCGCTGGGCATGCGGTAGAACAGCAGCCCAAGGACGGCCGGCATGAACTTCATCATTTTCTGCTGCTGGCGGGCCTGTTCCGAGGCCGGTTTGGGCGTGAACCGCTGGTTCACGATCATCATCACGACCACCAGGAGCGGCAGCAGGTTGAACTCGTTGCCCACCAGCGGCAGGTAGAAGGGGAAGTGGAAGAGGGTGTCAGGCCGGCTCAGGTCGTTCACCCAGAGGAAGCTGGCGTGCCGCAGCTCGATGGCGGCTCTCAGCGCTCCGAAGAGGGCGAAGAGAACCGGCATCTGCAGGAACAGCGGCCAACATCCGCTCATCGGCGAGACGCCGTACTTGCGGAACATCTCTAGCTGAGCCTGGCTGACTTTCTGCTTGTCGTCCTTGTACCTGTTCTGCAGCTCCTGGATCATGGGTTGGAGCTTTTGCATCTTGGACATACTGAGCTGGCTCTTGCGCGTCAGCGGGTGCAGGATCGTTCTGATGATGGCCGTCAGGACGAGGATGGCGACGCCGTAGTTCGGCAGGAGCTTGTGAATGGCCTTCAGCAGCGCCAGCGCCAGCCGGCTGAGGGTCGGGAACCAACCGAACTCGACCAGGCCGGGCAGCCCGGCGTCGTAGCGGTCCAGCATCTCGTCCGTCTTGGGCACGGTGATGATGCGGTAGCGCTCCGTGAGCGTCCCGTCCGGCTCAAGGGCGACGGGGTCCGTATTGACGACGACTGTTGCATTCTGCCGCGCCAGGGAAGCCCTGTCCGACTCGTTCCTCACAGTTCCCAGGCCCCACCGTCCCTGGCGTGCCAGGATGTCGGTCTCCGTGATCGACTTGGCGACGACGGTGTCCACCCACTCCATGTTCTCGGGCATCAAGACGGCCGCGAAATAGTGGTTGACCACGGCGGCCCAGGCGATGTTGGCGGAACTGTCGGTCTGGGGGCCCTTCTTCAGGTTGCCCAGGGAGAACTTGGAGATGTCGTAATCGTTCGCGCCCTCTCGCTTGCCCACGCGCGTGCCGCGGTAGAGCGGCTCGATGACCTCCCGTCCTATCCCGGCGGGGCCCCGCACCGCGCAGGCGAACTCGTACTCCATCGGGGACGCGTTGGTGAACTCCAGGGCTACGCTGTAGTGGTAGGCCTCCGGCTCCACCGTCACCGTCTTCCTGATCTTGAGCGCGTGCCCGCGTTCGTCCCGCGCCACGGCCTCGAAGACCAGCCTGGTTGGGCTCTGCTCGATCACCTCGTACATCAGGTCGGCCGTGGCGAGCTGATAGTGCTGCGCGCCGGCCTCTCCGCCGCCGCGCTCGGTGAAGGTAACGCTCTGCACCGTGTCGCTGCAGGTGCCCTCCTCAAAGTCGCGCAACAGCGTCAGGGGCGGGCGCTCGTCCCCTTTCGTGTAAGGCGCCTTGTAGCGCTCGTCCAGCACGGTCAGGCGTTTCAGGGCAGCGCCCCGGTTGGTCCATTCGGTGCGGATGATGCCGTTTTCGAGCACGATCTGAACCGGTTCGGGCTCCGGCGCGGGCGGCGGCTGCGCGACGTCAGGTCGCACGGGCTCTTGCTCGGGCGCAGGGGGCGGGGCCACCCGTTCAACCCGCCTCTGCGGCTCGGCCGCCTGCCGCTCGGCCGCGCGCCGTCCGTAGACGAAGTAACTGACCGCCCACCACGCGACGAGGATGACGCTGCTGACAATGAGGAACTGTATGAACGTCTGTTTATCCATTGTCGTCCGAACGGGGAAACGTGCTCAACGGAACTGCAACCGGGCATCCGCCGTCTCGCGCGACGACGGCCGGCCAAGCTGATGCTGGCAAACAGCCCCCCGTAGCTCTCACCTGCCCTGCAGCAGACGTTCGGCCAGGTAGGGGTCCAGTTGAGGGATAGACCTTATCTTGCGCGCGGTCGTCTGGACGCGGTATTCCACCGGTCGGAAGACCACGCGGCTGCCGTCAAACAGGACGTACTTGGCGCGCGGGTCCCCGTCCCGGGGCTGGCCGACGCTGCCCACGTTGACGATCGTCTTCTTATTGACGAGGTGGTAGCGGTAGTTGACCTCCTGGGGCGTCAGGTAGATCATGTCCTCGGTCCAGATGCCCGGGCTGTGAGTGTGCCCGCAGAAGCAGAGCCAGTCGATCATCTCGAGTATCTCGTTCAGCTTCTCCGGGCGGTAGATGTCGCGCGGGTAGAGGTACTCGGTTATGGGTTCGCGGGGGGTGCCGTGCACGTAGAGGATGTTGCCGTCCCGGTGGGTGGTCTCCAGGCTGTCCAGGAACTCCCACCGCCGCAGGTTTCCTTCTCGGTCCTCTCCGAGGGGATTGAGCTGCTGGCGCGTCCAGGTGATCGAGCCCTTGGCCTTGACGTTGAAGTTCGCGCCCTCCTGCTCGGTCAGGAGGGCGTGTTCGTGGTTGCCGCGCAGGGCCACGTCGAAGTCGACGGCGAGATCGATGCACTCCTTGGGATTCGGCCCGTAGCCCACCAAGTCCCCCAGGCAGACGATCTCCGTGGCCCCCTGGTACTGCATGTCTTTCAGCACGGCCTGGAACGCTTCCAGGTTGCCGTGGATATCGGAGATGATGGCTTTCACGGCTGGCGCCTCGCCCTGTAGCGGGCTCAGAACGAACGGCGTGGACCTTCAGGGAGAACGGCTCCTGGGGAGCCTGCGGACGGCCGGATGCACTGGCCCTTCGACCCGATGCCGGAACCCGAATCGTAACAGAAAAGGTCCGAGCAGTTCAACTGACGCGCCGCTCAGGCGGGCCGCTCAGGCGGCGTCACGGAGGGAGACACGGATGCGGCGGCCCTCGCTGCGATCTTCTTCCACGTGGATGACCTTGCGACGGCACAGCTCCAGCAGCGCCAGGAAGACCCCGATGATCCGTTCGCGCGAGCGCTCGTGGCGGAAGAAGTCCAGAAAGTCAACGGGGCCGGCCGCAGCCCGCAGGTGCTCCACCACCTCCTCCACGTAGACCCTGACGGGCACGTCGCTGCGGACGATCTGAGCCGGCGGCGCCAGGCGCGTCTGCTCAACCACCTCGGAGAAGGCCGCCATCAGGTCCCACGTGGTCAGGTCCTCCAGCAGGGCTTCCGGCGGGGCCTCCTCGATGCCGCCTGGGAGGGTTGAAGGTGGCCTGGGGAACCTCGTGTTCTGCTCCCGGGCGCGCTCACTCAGGCCCTCGGCTGTCTCCTTGATCTCCTTGTACTGGAGCAGGTGACGGACGAGCTCGGCGCCCGGGTCTTCCTCTTCCTCGTCCTCATCGTGGGTGGGGGGCAGCAGCGTGCGGCTCTTGATCTCCATCAGCGTGGCGGCGACGACGAGGAAGTCGGCCGCGACGTTGACGTCGAAGAACTCCATCGTTCGCAAAGCGGCCAGGTAGCGTTCCGTTATGCGGGAGACCTGCACCTCGAAGATGCTGACCTCCTCCTGCTTGACCAGGTAGAACAGCAGGTCCAGCGGCCCGCTGAAGACCTCCAGCTCGGCCCGGAACCCTTCGAGCGTAATCGGCCGACCGTGCTCGCCTTCCATCGCGCTGTCCATTACCTCTCTCACATATGGGCGCCCGTCAAGACGTTGGCCGCAGTAATCGCGGGCCTGAACACGACGACGTTCAGAAGGCCGGGCACAAAGAAGATGATCATTAGCAGGATGACGAAACCGTACCGATTGAACCGCCGGTACGCCTGCAACTGCTCGTAAGGCAGCAGGGCTTCCAGCACGTGGTGTCCGTCCAGGGGTCCGAGCGGGATCATGTTGAAGATGGCCAGCATGACGTTGACGGCTGTCAGCCAGAACAGTATGTAAATCAGCAAGTTGTCTTGGAGCCACTCCAAGGGCGACACCGAGATGATCAACCGCGTAATGAGCCCCACAACGACGGCCTGGGCCAGATTCGAAGCTGGCCCTGCCGCGCTCGTAACGAGGGAGCCCTTCACCGGGTCACGGAAATTCATGGGGTTGATCGGCACCGGCTTGGCCCACCCGAACCGCAGGAAGATGGGCAGGATGATCGTGCCGATCGGATCGATGTGCGCCAGCGGGTTGAGCGTCAGGCGTCCCATCATCCGCGGCGTCGGGTCGCCCATCTTGTCGGCGCTGTAGGCATGGGCGAACTCGTGCCACGTAAGCGCCGGCAGAATGATGATCAGCCGCATCACGATTTCCTGAAGGCTCGGGAGCATTGTCTCTCCTTGGTGCCGTCGTAAGCCGCGGCGGGCAGGTGCGGACGCTGTTTCAGTCGGAACCGTTGAACAGGCGCTGCTCGATCAGGCCGCACAGTATGTGGATTATGGTGCCGTGGGCCTCCTGGACGCGGGGCGTCTGGTCGGCGGGCACGATGATGGCCAGGTCACACTTCTGCGCCAGGGCGCCGCCCGTGCCGCCCGTCAGCCCGATGGTCAGCGCGCCGCGCGCCCTGGCCTCGTCGATGGCGACGTTGACGTTCTGCGAGTTCCCGCTCGTCGAGAGGCCGATGACGGCGTCGCCCTCCCGCACGAAGGCCGCCACCTGCCTGAGGAAGACCTCGTCCATTCCGAAGTCGTTGCCGATGGCCGTCAGGATGCTGGAGTCCGTGCTGAGGGCATGGCAGGGCAGGGGGGGGCGCCCCTCCTGCAGGAACCGGCCGACCAGCTCGCAGGCCATGTGCTGGCTGTCGGCGGCGCTGCCGCCGTTGCCCATCAGGTAGACCGAGCCGCCGGCTGCCAGCACGTCGGCCAGCCGCTCGCCGAGCTCCTCGATCAGGGGACTGAGCGCAATCAGTTCCTGGTGGACCCTGATGGTCTCACGCAGGATTGCCTCGATCTGCTCTCTCATGGTTTCTCGCGATCTTCTCGATCAGTTCCGTGGTGGAGACGCCCTCGGCCACGGGCGCCAGTTTCACCTCGCCGCCGTAGGACCGGACGAACTCGTGGCCGACCACGCCCTCGACGGTGTAGTCGCCGCCCTTGACCAGCACATCCGGACGCACGTCCTGGATCAGGGACAGCACGCTTTGCTCCTCGAACAGCACCACGTAGTCCACGTCGGCCAGCGAGGCCAGGATGCGGCTGCGCACGTCCTCGGAGTTGATCGGCCGTCCCGGGCCTTTCAGCGTGCGGGCGGATGCGTCGCTGTTGAGCCCGACGATCAGCACGTCGCCCTGCCGCCGGGAGTACTGAAGGAGCTGCACGTGTCCATAGTGGAGCAGGTCGAAACAGCCGTTGGTGAACGCGATTCGTCTGCCGGCCTCGCGCAGTTCGTCGACCAGTGCTTTGACTTCGTTGCGGGTCTTGATCTTGCGCGCCGTAGGCTCGGCCTCCGCGCGCAGGGCCTCGGCCAACCGGCGGCGCGAGATGGCTCTTGCGCCGTGGTAGCCGACCTCCAGGCCGGCGGCGAAGTTGGCCAGGTCGACTGCCGTGGCGTAGTCCGCACCGCAGGCACGCCCGAAGACGAACGCCGCCGTCACCATGTCGCCGGCGCCCGTTATGTCGGCCACGTCGCGGGCGCGCGTGGTCATGTGCCTGTCCTGACCGTCAGCCGTAGCGAAGTAGATCCCATCCCGGTCCAGTTTGATGACCACGCCTTTCAGTTCCAGCCGGTCGAGCAACGTGTGTGCGGCGCGGCGGTAGTCTTCCTCGCCGCGCAAGGCGACGCCGGTGGCCATCTGCGCCTCGAACCGGTTGGGCAGGATGCACGTCGCACCGGCGTAGGGCGAGTAGTCCTCGGTGAGTTCCGGGTCGACGATGAGGGGCTTGCCCTGGTCCCTGGCTTCCTGCACCAGGTGTGTGATGAGCTCGGCGTCGAGCAGGCCCTTGCCCATGTCCTGAAGGACCACCACGTCCGCATGCCCGACGGCCTGCACGGCGGCGGATCGGACGCGCCGTGACTCCTCGGCGGAAGGGGCGTCCGTTACTTCCTCATCCACTCGCACGATCTGCTGCATGGCGCGCCCGGCAGACTGGACGTAGCCGAGGTAGCGCGTCTTGGTCGCCGTGGGACGCTCCTGGGACGCGACCAGGCCCGCGTCGTCCAGTCCGGCGTCGGCCATTCGGGCCCGCGCCTGCTCCCCGGCGGGGTCGGCGCCCACCAGCCCCACCAGTTGCACCTGCGCCCCGAGCGCCTGGAGCATGACGGCGAGATTGCCGGCGCCGCCCATGCGCTGCTCCCGCCGCTCCACGCGCAGGACGGGTATCGGGCCTTCCTGCGAGATGCGGGACACGTCTCCCCAGACGTAGACGTCCAGCATGACGTCGCCGATGACGCAGACCCGGGGCCGTCCGGCCGCGTCGAGGAGCTGGCTGGCTTCGTCGAGCATTGGTCCTTTCCGGGGCGGATGGCTCGCCCTTCAGCGTGCCAGGGAATCCTGGACTTCCCGAAGCTTCTGCGCACTGCGACGGAGCTGTCCGGCCTCGTCTTCCGAAAGCTCGGGCTCAAGCTGTCGCACGATGCCCTCGCGCGCCACCACGCAGGGGATGCTCATGCACACGTCCTCTATGCCCAGGCAGCCGTCGACGAGCGTGGAGACGGTCAAGACGCTGTGTTCGTCCCGCACCACGGCCCCGACGATCCGCACGAGGGCCTGCGCGATGCCGTAGTTGGTGTATCCCTTCGCCTCGATCAGATGGTAGGCGGAGTCGCGCACTTGCTCGGCGATGCGTTGTCTCTCTTTGGCTGCATCGCATCTGCCGCACAGCTCACAGAACTGCGCCAGCCTGACCCCGCCGACGTTGGTCATGCTCCAGGCGGCCACCTCGCTGTCGCCGTGCTCGCCCAGGACGTAGGCGTGCACGTTCCTGGCGTCCACCTGGCAGTGATGGCTCAACAGGTAGCGAAGCCTGGCGCTGTCCAGCACCGTGCCCGATCCCAGCACTTGCTGCCAGGGCAGGCCGGTGTGGCTGATGGCATCGTAGGTGAGCACGTCCACCGGGTTGGTCACCATGACGATGATGGCGTCCGGGTTCTGCTCCAGCACCTGGTCGAGGATGGCGCGGCATATGCGGCTGTTGCGCGCGATGAGATCGAGCCGCGACTCTCCGGCTCTCTGGGCCGTGCCCGCGCAGATGACGACGATGGTGGCGTCCGCGCAGTCGGCATAGCCGCCCGCACTGATGCTCACGGGAGGGGCGAAGAACAGGCCGTGGTTCAGATCCATGGCCTCTGCCTCGGCACGCTCCTGATCCTGGTCGACCAGAACGATCTGCTCGGCCAGGCCGCTGTTCATCAGCGTGTAGGCAAACGTGGAGCCCACGGCGCCGGCGCCGACGATGACGACCTTCGTTTCCTGTCTGCCTGTGGCGGTCAAAGACCGTCTCCGCGCCAGAGGGCTCCCGACAGTTGAATATAGGGAAAAGGCGGAGGCGAAGTCAATCACGGGCGGCGCGCGTGGCTGTGTGCCGCTTCCCTCCGTGCAGCCCCGGCGCGGGCAAACGGGCTTCCACTTGAACGGCTGCGGCGCTTCCCGTAAAGTCGTGTCGGATAAGCTCTTCAGTGTGTTCCGTCTTCCCGCCTCAGGGATTCTCGTTCGGATGGCTTCTCAGGCTGCGCCCGATCTGGTCGAGCAGTTGGACAGCTTCGACGCCGAGGAGCGTCGCCAGGCGCTGGAGCGTCTGGCCGAGCTGTCCGCCCAGGGCCCGTCTGCTTCGAAACGTGCCGAGGTGAACCTGCACTATCACACGTTCCTGTCTTACAACGCCTACGGTTACTCGCCGTCGCGCATCGCGTGGGAGGCCCACCGATACGGCATGGAGGTGGCCGGGATCGTGGACTTCGACGTGCTGGACGGCCTGGAGGAGTTCCTTGGGGCCGGCAGGCTGCTGGGGCTCAAGACCGCCGTGGGCTTCGAGACCAGGGTGTTCGTCAAGGAGTACAGCGACAAGGTGACGAACTCCCCGCACGAGCCCGGCGTGGCGTACTTCATCACCACGGGCTTCACCTCTCGGCCCGAGCCTGGCACGCCCCAGGGCGAGACGCTGGCCGCAATGCGCGAGCGCGCCCAACGCCGCAACCGGAAGATGCTGGACCGCGTGAACGAGCACCTGGAACCGGTCGCGGTGGACTACGAGAGGGACGTTCTGCCTTTGACGCCCGCCGGCAACGCCACCGAGAGGCACATGCTGGTGGCCTACGAGCGGCGGGCGCGCGAACTGTTCCCCGACGAGACGGAGCTGGCCCGGTTCTGGAGCCGGAAGCTCGATGAGCCCGAGCAGAACGTGCGCGGACTGCTCCAGGACGTCGTCGCGCTGAAGGGCCTGATCCGGGCCAGGCTGATGAAGTACGGCGGCGTCGGCTACGCCGCCCCCCAGGAGGGCAGCTTCCCGACCCTCGATGACGTGCTCGACATGACGCTGAGCTGTGGCGCCGTGCCGAGCGGCGGATGGCTGGACGGCACCAATGACGGGGAGGAGGACCCGGTCTGGCTCTTCGGGCTGTGGCGAGAAAAGGGAATACCGACGGTGACGATCATCCCGGACCGGAACTGGAACCTGGAGGACGCCGACGAGAAGGCGCTGAAGGTCCGGAAACTCCACGAAGCCATTCAGGCGGCCGTGCGGCTGCACATGCCGATCCTCGTCGGCACGGAGATGAACGCGTACGGGCAGAAGTTCGTGGATACGTTTTCCGTGCCGGAACTCGCGCCATACCGCCAGGTGTTCCTGGACGGAGCGCACTTCGCCTGGGGCCATACGTTGCTGAAGGCCACGGCCGGCGTCGGCTGCACCGGCCCCTGGGCGGAGGCGCGGTTTGGCGGCGACGCCGTGCGGCGCAATGAATTCTTTCAGCGCGTCGGGCGCCATCCCTATCCGGACGAGGGCGCCCTGCGCAGGCTGACCGACCTACTGTGAAAACCTAAAGAACGGAGTACTTGTTGGAAAAGGCGTGAGGCCAGGGGGCCAGCGGAAAACGTGAACTGCAAGAGCGTATGGGCTTCTTTAGGTTGAACAGGAGGACCGGCCTAAGGGCCGTAGGGCGCGCCAGCGCTTCGGGCGACGTTGCGCCGGAGCCCGACAGCCTTTCTCTTGAAAAGCCCTGCAAAAGCACTGACTTTGACCTCCAGACTGTTGCATACCCTCCTTAAGACCTCGTAACCGACCATGGCCCATGAGGCCGTATTCCAAGGCAGAGGCAAACGGCAGGCCGCTTTGCGGTGTTGCTCCAAGCACGAGCAGCACAATCGTCCATTCTGCCGTAGGACCGGACAGACCCAGTTGCCGCGCACGCGAAGGCCGCTGCTCGTTGATTACTCGTTTCGGGTAAGCCGTACCCGAAGCGAACGGCAGTCGGGCTGCATGTCGCCTCCGGCGCACTGGCCCGGGGTCGCTGCGCTCCTTGGCGCCCTTAAGCGCTGCCATCGCGGCCTTGCCGGTTTTCACGGCCGCAACCGGCCGGCGTCCGGCCGCGATAGCCTGGGCTCCCAGGCGGCGCCTGAGGGCTTCCTTCGCGTGCTGGAGAGATAGATGCAGGCGCCGTGTCGGGCGTTGCGCCTGCGAGGCGGGCAGAGGTGTGCGCGTGCCTCGCTCCTTGAGTCCCATTGAACCTTTGCGGCCAGGTCCCGCACTAAGCGAACGAGGAGATCCTCTACCAGCTTCGATTAGCTGCGCCCTTTCGGCCTCCCGGCGAGAGAGAGCCAACCTTGCTGTCCAGCTTCTGGGCTATCACCAAGAACTCGTTCATCGAGGTCATTCGCCAGCCCATCTACGGCATTCTGCTGCTGGTCGGGATGGCGCTCATCGCCTTCTCGCCGGCCATCACCATGTTCGGCATAATGTCGGACGACAGCCTGATGGTGGACATGGGGCTGGCCACCATTCTGCTGCTGGGCGTGATCATGTCCGTGTTCGGCGCCACGCAGATCATCAACCGTGAGATCGAGAGCCAGACCGTGGGCGCCATCATCAGCAAACCTGTGGGCCGCGTCCTGTTCGTGATCGGGAAGTTCGCCGCCATAACCCTGGCCGTTGCCCTGAGCAGCTACCTGCTGATCCTGACCTTGCTCATGACGCTCAGGATGGGGGTGCCCAGCACCGCTTCGTGGCGAATGGATTACCCGACGCTGCTGGCGGAGCTGGGTCCGCTGCTGTTGGCGATCGGGATCGGGATGTACTGCAACTACTTCTACCACTGGAACTTCTGTTCCACGGCGATAGTGGTGGCCTTCCCCCTCTACACGCTGGCGTTCGGGGTGCTGCTGGTGGTCAACCACGGCTGGCAGTTCGAGCTCATCCCGGCCGTGTTCGCCGAGCGCCAATGCTGGCAGGTGGTGCGTGCGGGCCTGCTGGTCTTCATGGCCGTATGGGTGCTCAGCTCGGTGGCGCTGGCGCTTTCGACGCGGCTAAACGTCGTGGTCAACGCGGCGTTCTGCTTCGTGTTGTTCTTCGTCGGGATGATTACGCAGTTTCTGTTCGGCCGGTTCGCAGACGAGTCCGTGCTGGCCTGGATTGCGCTTCGCATCGTGCCCAGCCTCCACGTGTTTTGGGTCGGCGACCAGCTTATGACGGATGTGCCCTACATACCGATGCGTTACGTCGGCCTGTCCGCACTGTACGCGGCGAGCTTCTGCGCGGCCATGGTCATGTTTGCGGCATTCCTGTTCGAGCGTCGGGAAGTGACATAGCCGAAGGTCTCAGGACCCTCTGGGAGAGATTCTGCAGATGGCAAGTCCCAAGAAACTCGAGTTGACGGCCCTCTTCGGCCTGGTGCTCCAGGGGGCGTTCCTTCTGACGTGCCTGGCCCTGGGGGCGAGGAGCGGCAGTCTGGCCGTGTCTGCCGAGTTCTGGTACGTGCTGCCGGGCCTGCTCGTCTGGTTCCTGGTGCTTATCCACGGGCGTCAGCGGCGACTGGCCCGCGAGGAGCGGGAGGAACGAGAGCGCCTCAAGGACACGCGCCTGAGCGACGAGCTGTTCGAAGAAACCGAACTGGACACCATGCGGGCCAGCAGCGGGCTGCTGATCTTCGAGCGATACCTTGTCCCGTTCTTCAGCGTCCTCCTGAGCGCCGTGCTGCTCTTCTTCGCCTACCGCGTGGTCTCCTGGGCCGAGGCCGTCGAGGAGGTGGTGGTCAAGGAGCCGGCGGCCGTGGCGGTGGGCATGGTCTTCATTGCCTTCGCGGGCTTCCTGATAGGGAAGTACGCCGCCGGCATGGCGCAGAACCGGCAGTTCCGCTTGCTTA
>Ga0315541_1001699_pt1 | contig 19757 bp, 16 predicted proteins | sample SalMarSW160190MG_FD_203095 | JGI IMG/M metagenome (GOLD analysis project Ga0315541, IMG submission 203095) | Salt marsh sediment microbial communities from the Plum Island Ecosystem LTER, Massachusetts, United States - Salt Marsh Sediment SW1601-190 ...
CCGAACAACTGGAACTACTCAATCGCCTCTATGCCGTCATGCACTTCTACGTCAACTTCTTCCTGCCGGTGATGAAGCTCGAAGAGAGAACACGCGTGGGCAGCAAGGTTAAGAGAACCTATGACAAGCCGCAAACACCCTATGCCAGAGTCCTGGCCAGTCCCCATGTCTCCGAGGAGCACAAAGCCGAGCTTCGAGAGACCTACGACCTGCTCGATCTCGTAGACCTTCGGCGGCAGATCAACGAGCTACAAGACGAAATACTCAGCACAGTATCGACGCTGTGAACAATCACTCTACAGCTTGTCCACCTCCGTTTTCTTGGTAACATTTACTCGTGAGGCAACGAATGTCCTTTGGTAACCTTCTCTCGTGAGGCAACGAATACGTTTCGGTAACCTTTATTCGTGAGGCAACGCGGTCACACTTAAGCAGGTTTGACTTTACTCTACGAGGTAGGTATAATTACCAACCAATTGAAATGGCTGTTGGAGTGTTATAGTCCGTGAAATGGAGGTCTACGCAGAAATGGGATAGATGTGCTCAGAGGGGACATGCCACCCCCGTTTGTGGCCGCGAGGCAAGTGTCGCCCCCCGGATGCGGGACGTGGGTGACACACCCGCTTTGAGCACCCCACTAATCCGCGTAGAGCCTGAAATGGTTGTCTGAGACTTCACAACAAATTCTATAGGAGGAAATGACACTGTGACTAGAAAATGGGTTTATCTGTCTCGTTCGGCCGGAGAGGAACTGACCGAGACGCTGGGCCACAAGCCCGACCTGAGTGAGATGAAGAACATCTTCGGCGGCAAGGGGGCTGGGCTGGCTGATATGACCGGGGCCGGGCTCCCCGTGCCCCCCAGTTTCACCATTACGACTGAAGCCTGTGTCGAATACATGAAGACCGGCGAGTTCCCGCCCGGAATGTGGGAACAGACGTTGAAGGCGCTCAAGGAGATCGAACGACGGACTGGCAGGCGATTCGGCGACCCGGAAAATCCGCTCCTCGTCTCTGTCCGCTCCGGCGCGCGGGTCTCCATGCCGGGGATGATGGACACCGTCCTCAACTTGGGGCTAAACGATGAAACCCGGGCCAGCCTGGCGCAACTCACGGACAACGAGTGGTTCTCCTACGACGCTTACCGCCGCTTCATCACCATGTTCTCCGACATCGTGATGGGCCTGGACCGGGAACATTTCGAGAAACTCTTGGGCGAGTTAAAGAAGAAAGAGGGCGTAAAGACCGACCCCGAGGTCAGTCTGGAGGGAATGAAGGGACTGGTCGGGCAATATAAGGCGCTCTATCGCGAGCACTTCGGCCAGGACTTCCCCACCGACCCCTATAAGCAGTTGGAACTTGCCATCAAGGCAGTGTTCGCCTCCTGGAACGGCGCACGGGCCATCGCTTACCGCGAGTTCAACAAGATCCCCCACGACTGGGGCACCGCCGTCAACGTCTGCACGATGGTCTTCGGCAACCTGGGCGAGCGCAGTGGTACCGGTGTCGCCTTCACCCGCGACCCGGCCACCGGCGAAAGACGACTCTACGGCGAGTACCTGGAGAATGCCCAGGGTGAGGACGTCGTCGCGGGCATCCGCACCCCGCTCAAAATCGCGCAACTGCAGGAGGTGATGCCGGACATCTACGAGCAGTTTGTCAGGGTGACCCAGCAACTTGAGCACCATTACCGCGATGTGCAGGACGTAGAGTTCACCGTCGAGCGGGGCAAACTGTGGATGCTCCAGACCCGCACAGGCAAGCGCACGGCCGCCGCAGCGGTCAAGGCCGCGATGGACATGGCACGTGAAGGGCTGCTCACCAGAGAGGAAGCAGTGATGCGCGTCAAGCCGGAGGAGGTGGACCAACTCCTGCATCCCTTCTTCGACCCCCAGGCGAAATTGAGCGCCGAGAAGCGGGGCGACCTGCTGGCGGAGGGCCTTGATGCCTCCCCCGGTGCTGGCACGGGCATCGTCATCTTCGACGCTGACCGAGCCATCGAATTGGCCGGGCAGGGCCAGGCCATCATCCTGGTGCGCCCGGAGACCTCCCCCGATGACGTGCCGGGCATGCTCGTCTCCAAGGGGGTGCTGACCCAGCACGGCGGGATGACTTCTCACGCGGCGGTCGTGGCGCGGGGGAACAACCTCCCCTGCGTCGCCGGCTGCGAGGACATCAGTGTGGATGTCGAGCGAAATCAGTTCACCGTCAAGGCTACCGGCCGCGTCGTCGAGGAGGGAGACGTCATCTCGATTGATGGCGGCACCGGCGAGGTCTTCTGGGGCGCACTCAACACGCTCGAGGTCGAGTACGAGGAACAGCAGGACTTGATCGAGTTGCTCAGTTGGGCCGATGAGGTTCGCACGCTGGGGGTGCGCACCAACGCCGACCTCCCCAGGGATGCCCGACGGGCGCGCCAGTTCGGGGCCGAGGGCATCGGCCTCTGCCGCACCGAGCACATGTTCTTCGACCCCCGCGCCCGCGACGCCGTGGTACACATGATTATGGCGGAAACCGACGAGGAGCGCCATGCTGCCCTGGACGAGATGCTCCCGTTCCAGGAGCAGGACTTTGAGGGCGTCTTCGAGGCCATGGACGGCCTGCCGGTCATCATGCGGTTGATTGACCCGCCCATGCACGAGTTCCTGCCCGCACGCGAAGAGTTGATCGAGGAGGTCACCCGCCTGCGCTGCACCGACCCCGGTTCGCCCGAACTACCTAAGAAGGAAAAGATGCTCCAGGTGGTCAACTCCATGTGGGAGGTGAACCCCATGATGGGGCTGCGCGGCTGCCGCGCCGGCATCATGTACCGGGGACTGACGGAGATGCAGACCCGCGCCTACTTCCAGGCCGCCTGCCGCTGCGCCAGGCGGGGCATCAAAGTGGTACCGGAGGTGATGATCCCGCTGGTCGGCCACGTCAACGAACTGAGACTGGAGCGGGAGAAACTGGAAACGGTCGCCAAGCAGGTGATGAAAGAGGAAGGCATCGAGGTCGAGTATATGTTCGGCACGATGATCGAGATCCCGCGTGCAGCGTTGACCGCTGGCGAGATCGCTCAGTACGCCGACTTTTTCTCCTTCGGCACCAACGACCTGACCCAGATGACCTTCGGCTACAGCCGTGACGATGCCGAGGGCAAATTCCTGATCAAGTACGTGGACGGGTTCGATACGGGTGAGGTGGACACGGAAGGCCGGCCGGTTCTGTTCAAGATTTTGGAGGTCAACCCCTTCCAGACGCTGGATGAGGTCGGCGTGGGACGGCTGGTAGAACTCTGCGTAAAGGAAGGCCGGGAGGCCAAACCCGATCTGGAGATCGGCATCTGCGGCGAGCACGGCGGCGACCCGGCCTCAATAGACTTCTGTCACCGTGTCGGCCTGGACTACGTGAGTTGCTCCCCCTTCCGCGTGCCGGTGGCGCGGCTGGCGGCCGCCCAGGCGACGCTCCGCCATGCATCAGCCGAAGGTTAGCCGAAAGCGAGCCTCCCCATCGTCGCATCGCCGAACCCAAAGCACATTATGCGGCCGGACTAGGCGGCAATCACGAGACAATCGCCCCGGACGTGAACGTTTATGCTAAAAGAACGAAGCCCTGCAGACTAAAATCCAGCCCCGAAGGGGCTTTGCCCTTTTAGCACAGCGATCCATCCCTGTGCTGGACCCCGTGTGGCAGGTGGCGCAGGCTGCCCGCCACACGTTGTTTATACCAAACGCACGTGAACAACAGCCATTAGTGGAAGCCGCCAATGGCTGACTACTGACTGCTAACGGCTGTACGCCCACTTGCCTGAATGTCAGAGATGAGTACAATACCTGTGGTGCTGAGCAATGAGCGTTATTGACGAAGTCAAAGACAGGCTGGATATCGTCGAGGTCATCTCCTCCTATATTCCGCTACAGAAAGCGGGGCGGAACTATAAAGCCCTGTGTCCTTTCCACTCCGAAAAGACCCCCTCCTTCGTCGTCTTCCCCGACAGCCAACACTGGCACTGCTTCGGGGCCTGCGGTGAGGGGGGCGACGTCTTCACCTTCGTGATGAAACGGGAGGGCTGGGACTTCCGCACCGCATTGGAGGAACTGGCGCGGCGGGCGGGCGTCGAACTGCGGCCTCGCACCCCGGCGCAGGTGCAAGCGGAGGAAGAGGCCGACCGGCTGCGTGGACTTCTAACTGCGGCGGCTCAGTACTATCACCATCTCCTGCACCATGCCCCGGAGGCCGAAGCGGCACGGGCCTACGTCGCCCGGCGCGGTCTGGACGATGACACAGTCAGGCGTTTCATGGTGGGCTACGGCCTTCCGGGTTGGGAGAGGGCGCGGGCCTACCTGACCGAGCGCGGGTACACGGTCGAGGAACTTGTCAAGGTCGGGCTGCTGGTGCAGCGGGAGGACGGCAGCAGCACCTACGACCGCTTCCGCGACCGGCTGATGATCACCATTCGCGATGCGCAGGGGCGCGTGACCGGCTTCGGGGCGAGGACGCTCGACCCAGAGGGAGTCCCCAAGTACATCAACTCCCCCCAGACGCTGCTCTTCGACAAAGGCCGCACGCTCTTTGGGCTCGACCTGGCACAGCAAGCCATACGCCGAGAGGATCGGGTCGTCATCGTCGAAGGCTACATGGACGTGATGCAGGCCCACCAGGCCGGGTTCGCCAACGTGGTGGCCCAGATGGGGACTGCGCTCACGGAATCGCAACTGCGACAACTCCAGCGCTACACCCGGCGACTGGTACTCGCGCTGGACCCAGACGCGGCAGGCGTTCAGGCGACGCTGCGCGGCGTCGAGGTGGCCCGTGAGGTGCTAGAACAGAGGTGGGAACCAATCTTTGACCCGCGAGGACTGGTAGGATACGAGGCCCGGCTGGGAGCAGAGATCCGCGTCCTCCGGCTCCCCCGCGGGCAGGACCCAGACGACCTGATCCGTGAAGAGCCGCAGCGCTGGGCCACGTTGGTCGAAGGAGCGGTGCCCGTGGTGGACTTTTACCTCCAGATTCTGCTGGAGGGACTTGACCTGGACGACACCAAGGCCAAGGCTCGCGTGGTGGATACGTTGTTACCGGTCCTGCGGGCCGTAGCGAACCCGGTTGAGCGGGAGGATTACGCTCAGAAGATCGCCAGAGCATTGCGGGTGGATGCACGCGCCGTGCAGTCCCGTCTGCACGGTGCCGAACACCGGACTACGCGACGTCAGCGCGGCGCAGCCCACACCCAAGGCCAGTCGCCACAGGAAATCGTGGAGGCCGACCTGGAGAGCCACTGCCTGTCAGCGCTCCTGCAGCGGCCCGGCCTCCTCCCGCAGATCAACGATGCGCTCAGGGAGAGTCAATTGGAACCCCTTCGAGGGCAGGATTTCCAGGACGTGGCCTGTCGAGCGATCTTCGAAGCGTGGGAAGCATTCCTGGCGACCGAGCATCCCGCCGCCATCGAAGCACTGCGCACACAATTGCCCACTGACCTACATGCGCGGCTGGAGGAAATGCTCACATCCAACACAGCCGAACTTGCTGGCGAGCAACTGGTGCGCGACGTCATACGGACACTGCTGCGACTGCGGGAACGCAATCTCAGGCGCGTGGGGCAGGAACTGAATATCCTGACCCTCGAGGCTCAAGAAGCAGGGGATATACGGGCGGAACGATACGTCGGAGCCCTACGAGCATACAAGGAGACACTGCTGCGGACACAACAGGCGCTAGCACGGCGGTGGGGTTGAGTGAGTGGCGGTAGGGGCACACTTCAATCGCACCCTTAACTTGTGAGGCCCGAGTGCCAATGAGCGGGGAAAAGGAACCTAAATCTACACCAACTGGCACAGCAAACGAGCCAGCAAGACGAGAGATAAGAGATATTCCCGATGTGCTGGAACGCCTCCCACCAGTGCTACACGATGCCGACTCGATCCTGTTAAAGACGGGTGAGGAACCCTCAAACCATCAGGAGGACACCGCTACTCTGGATGAAGTAGATGAACCCTCTCTTGTCGAGTTGGAAGAAATCAAGGAAGAAGAACTGACGGACACGACACACGAAGTCGCGCTCGAAGCAATCGAGGACCCAGTGCGGATATACCTGCGCGAGATTGGGCGGGTACCGCTCCTGGAACCGCATCAGGAGATATGGCTCTCTACTCAGCAAGAGGCAGCCGTCTATCTCAAAGACCTACAAGCCCGCTTGAACGAGCAGATCGGACGAACACTAACAGAACAGGAGACTCTGACTGTCCTGCTGGATTCGCTTCGTGAGGCGTGGTCGGCTGTGCGCAAGAATTGCAGGCGACTGAACATGCCCTCGCCTGATCTGGCGGCGTTGGCAGATGAAGCCAGAGCAATCCGCCACACACTGATGCCGGAAATCCCCTCGCACCTCTATAACTTCCTGGAACAGGCAGGCTGGTCAGAATTAGAGGATAGGACCTGGACAGCGCTCACCAGGGATCTCTTCGATGTCTTGCTCCTGCTCTACCTGCTGCCTGAGTCCACACTGTACCTGATCCGCACGGAGTGGCACAAGCGGCAGAAGCTCATACCGATGCGCAAGATCAAGCGCGGGATATCGGACGAGGAGGAAATCGCAATAACGTGGGCTGGCCTGGAGGAACACGCGGCAAATGCCAGACAACTCCTGACACGGGCCAATCTGCGCCTGGTAGTCAACGTCGCCAAGCACTACATGGGGCGTGGTATCTCATTCCTCGACCTGATCCAGGAGGGAAACATCGGGCTGCTGCGAGCGGCCCAGAAATTTGATCATACCAAAGGATTCAAGTTTTCGACTTACGCCACATGGTGGATTCGACAGGCGATCAGCCGCGCCATCGCAGACCAGGCCCGTACCATCCGCATCCCCGTGCACATGGTGGATACGATCAACCGACTGCTCCGCCTTCAGCGGCAGATGGTGCAAGAACTGGGACGAGAGCCTACAATGGAGGAACTGGCACTGGAGTCGGACCTGCTGGATTCGAGAGAGAAAGCAGCTATCCTCCACGCACAGGCCGCAGGAGGCCCACTGCCACCCTCGTTGGAGCGCCGGCTACATCGTGCCGCGACCAAAGCGCGAGGTATCATACGCATTTCGCAGGAGCCGATGTCGCTGGACGTGCCGGTGGGGTCGGAAGATACCGGAATGCTGGGCGACTTCATCGAAGACGAGACCATTCTAGGGCCGGCCGACGCGACCTCCAACCAACTGCTCAAGGAACAGCTACACTCCATCCTTAATTCACTCAGCAAGCGGGAGCGCGCAGTGCTGGAAATGCGCTTCGGGCTGAAGGACGGGGAAAGCCACACGCTGGAAGAGGTCGGGCAAGCCCTCGGCGTAACACGCGAACGTGTACGGCAGATCGAATCAAAGGCGCTTCGAAAGTTACGCCACCCGGGCCACAGACGCAAACTGCGCGATTTCCTCAGCTAGAACGAGATAGACCGAAGCCCCCGGCGAAAAAGCCCGCAGGCCTCCCCAACCTGTGTCACCTGGTTACTCAGGGACGCGCAGGCGGCAACGCGGTCAGTGCTGCATCGTCGAAAAAGGCGGCATGGTAGACCTGCGCGAACTGTGTCTCCGCGAACATGCAAACCGTCACCTGGCCCGCCTGGCCTACAACCACCTCCGGTGACGTGAGCACAATCACTCCGTCCTCCTGATTGACGATCTGCTCGGCTCCCCACCGCGCTTCTTCGCACCCCTCCCCGCCATCCGGGTCCACCCCCGCCCTCAAGATGTAGCCTCCCGTCGTATCCTCAACAAACCCCATCGCGCGCACCTGGAATCGCACCCGGTTGCCCGGCCCCACCTCCACCGTCTGAAACACCCAGGCCCGCAGTTTAACCCAGGGAACGGTGTCAATCTGGAGCGTCGGCCCATTGATCCACTGGCGCGAGTCGTCGGCCTGGTGGAAGCGCGGGGCGGCGTAGGAGGTGGCGGGGTCGAACTCATCGCCCGGAGCCCAGTTGACGAAGACTCCCGTCTGCCAGCCGGGGATGAAATTCTCCAGAACATCCTCAAAGGTGGGATTCTCCAGCGGCGCGGGAGCAGGTGTGGGCGGCAGCGTGGGGGTGAGAGTCGGCCAGGGAGTGGACGTCTCGGCAGGCGTGCTGGTGGGCCTGGGAGTACGGGTAGGCTGGAGAGCAGAACTGAGGGTGGGCGTCCAGGTGGGTGGGGACGTGGCGGTGGGCTGGAGCGATACCACTGGAGTTGAGATAGGAGCGGGGGCTGGTGGCAGATGTGTCAGAGAGCCGATAACCACAACCGCCATGGCCCCCAGAACGATCACGTCGGCCAGCGCCATGGCCGCCACGATGAGCCATTTCTTTCGGGACATAGGAGCACTCCTTGCAAGCCGTTACTGGCTGCAAGTCTACCCTATTCCTGCGCTCCCGTCAAACCCGCTGGCCGGCCGGCTTTACATCGCTGAGTCTACGCCCGTCGGAGCACACGGTGTAAGGGACGCCCGACCAGGCTGAGCATCGGACCTATCAGCAGTAACGCCGTCAAGACCGCCAGCCAGGGCCAAAAGTGACCAGGTTCTCCGTGGGAGAGGTACCAGGGCTGCCATACCTGCTGCTCGGCCATCCAGAGCAGCGCGGCGTTGAGGAGCCCCATGCTGACCAGGACAGCGATACGGGTCGAGTCCGCGCCACAGGCGTAGGCGTAGGTGAGCGCAGCCACGAGCAGCCCCAGCGGACCGGCCAGCAGGGCCAGGTCGAAGCGGTTGAAGGGGCCTGCCGTGACGAAGAAGCACAGCGAGAGCCCCACCGTTGTCGCCAGCCCTATGCTCACCAGGCCGGCCTGTTGCCACCCGCGCAGCGCTGCGGCGGTCAACGCCGCCAGGCCCGCCAGCAGGAAGAGTGCCAGCAAAGCAATGTCCGCAGCGGGGGAGATGAGGAACTCCCGATCGTCGCCGATCACCATCAGCACAAGCAGCAGTCCCATCAGATCAGCCCCCACCCAGGTGTAGCCCCAGCCGGGCAGGCGGCGCACGGCGGCGACGAGGCCACCGACGGCCAGTACAGTCACCATGATCAGCCCCACAGCCAGGCCGATGGCGAATCGCAAGGACAGGCCGGTTACGTGGATGGGGGGTGAGGCCCCACCGATAACCAGCCGGTCAAGCGGCACGATAACCAGGAACATAGCCGTGATTCCCAGGCCGAAGACCAGTGGCGGCAGCGCCACGACGAGTGCCTGACGTTGGCTCTCTGTTTGCATGACTTCCCCCCTACACACCGCGTGCGATCAATCGCCGTCCTCGCTCCCACAACGTCCACCCCCATAGCGGCCCTATGACCAGCATCGAACTCACGAGCAGGTGGAAGGCGAAGGAGGCACTCACAGCCAATGCCATTGGCTCTGGGGGCAGGAAGACCAGCAGCGCTGGCATACGGCTGTAGTAAATGCCGGCGTAGGTGACGGAGAGGCCGACCAGCAGGTTGGCTGCCAGTGCCAGCCATACGCCCATCCGTTCGCGCCCCAGGCGCACGGTGGCGGCCGCAGCCAGCGCTGTGAGCAACCCGGCCCCGATGAAAAGCGGGGCTTCGACGAGAGGATAGGCCTCATCGAGAGCGAAGAACGACCACAGCATCGGCACCACCGGCAGCGCTGCCAGCAGCCCGCTCGATCGGTTGCGCCCAGTCAGCCAGAGGCAGGTCACGACAACCAGCGGTATCCAGGCCAACAGGATCGCATCAGCAAACCTGGTGGAGTACAGCAGCGTCAGCAGCGCCATCACCAACCCGTACCCGATCCAACTGGCGGCCCAGCGCGGCCAGCGCCGTCGCCAACCGAAGATCAAGACCACGGCAACCAGCGCAAAGAAGGTCAAAGCCGGAATGCGCCAGTGGATACGCGCCGAAAGCCACTCGCGGGCGAGGCTGGGCAGTTCCATAGCGACGGCAAAGAGTAAGTGGGGCAGCCCGGCCAGCGCGGCTTCGCCCCAGGTTTCATGTCGTTTTATCTCTGACATCGTTCACCTCCTGGCTCAGGTTATCTATACCTAATTATACTAGGCATTGGCAGAATTGTCAAGGGCTGTTTTGGGCATCCGTCATACGTCCGCCCTACGAACTATGAACGGAGACTGCCAGGAGTAGCCGACCGGTCGGGGATAGCCTCGACCACGAGGCACAAACAACCGCAGGCCACACGGGAAGCAGCGTTCCGCGTGTGCCTGCGGCCATTTGTGGGGCAGATTTTCAGCCCGTCTGAACAGCAGATTGGAAAACCCGCCCCACGAGAGGTTTAGCCCTTCGCCGGCATGTATTTGGCCAATTTCCCCGCCAGGTTCGAAAGCGGCAGACTCTGCAGCCAGATATGGCCCGGCCCAGCCAACTGCGCCAGGAAAAGCCCCTCACCAGAAAACAGGATATTCGTCATGCCCTTCACTCTGGTTATGTCGTACTTGACCGTCGGCTCGAACAAAGCGATGTGCCCGGGGTCCACTCGCATCATCTCGCCGGCCGCCAGCGTATACTCCCGCACCTCGCCGGGAATCTCCAGAAAGACGGTACCCGGCCCGGTGATCTTCTGCAAGATGAAGCCCTCACCGCCGAAGAGACCAGCGCCTAACTTCTTGCGGAAGTGCATTTCCAGTTTCACCGAGGATTCGGCGCACATGAAGGCGTCTTTCTGGCAGATGAGGCTTTGGCCAGGCTCAAGTTGAAAGTCGAGCACCTTACCCGGCGCCTCAGGTGTAAATACCACCAACCCCTCACCGCTGCGGCAGGCATAAGTGGTCATAAAGAGTGATTCGCCCGCCAGTTTCCGGCCCAGGCCGGCCATCAACCCGCCTTTGGTGCTAGTCTTCATCTCGATGTCGCCGCGCATCCAGGCCATCCCGCCCGACTCGGTGTAGACGGATTCTCCCCTGCTCAGGTGGATGTCAACCGATTGCAGCAACGTGCCGCGAACTTCGTATTGCATTGCCTTTTCCTCCTTAACACATGTATTGTCTTGTGCCCGATCAGGATTATAGTACGTAAACCTGGCTGTGGCAAATCATATGGGTGTGTTTCAAGCGAGTTGGGGGAAAGGAGCGGACGCCTCGCTTCAGCGGGGATTTTCCGGCTGAAGCCGGACGTCCAACCGAAATGAAACACACCCAAATCATATTTGGCCGCGGGGCGGAAGGACGTTAAACCCGGCGCAGTGGCGCGGCATACATTGCGGCCTCAATTGCGCACTGCGTGGGGCAGGGCATAATTAGCGTCACAGATAGGAGGTGGAAAGGTATCTTCTCAAAAAGCTGGGGCGGAAGTAGGTCGGATTTGCTATCCGACCCTATGGCGGTTAGCAAAACCGCCCTACGCTGCCCCTGCCCCAAGATATTGAGAAGATACGTGGAAAGGCAATGGCAGATAGAACCACGATAATCGTCAGCGACCTGCATATGGGAGCAGGGTTCCGTACCCGGGGTGATCCGCTGGACGACTTCGACAAGGACGCCGAGTTTGCCAATCTGCTACGCGAACTCAAAGTCGAGAGCGAGCGGGATGGGCGGGAGATCGAGTTGATCGTGGACGGGGACATGGTGGACTTCCCCCAGGTCCCAGCCAGCGAGGAGTTCGACCCCAACGTCGCCTACCCACCCCAGGTCTATAGCACGACGTTGGAAGCGGATAGTGTCAAGAAGATGAACCTCGCCATCGCGGGGCACGAGGGCTTCTTCGCCGACCTGCGCGACTTTCTGAGCCCTGGCCCCCCGCGCCGCACACTGACCATCATCAAGGGGAACCACGATGTCGAGTTGCACTGGCCCGGCGTGCAGCAGCGCATCCGTGAGGCGGTGGGGGCAGGTGGGGGGCGGGCTGGCCTGGTGCACTTCGAGGAGGTCTGCGTCCACCGCGACGGCCTCTATGTCGAGCACGGCAATCAGTACGCGGCCTACTTCGACCGGTTGGATAACTTCGAGAACCCCGTTGACCCCCAGCACCCGCAGCGCCTGACCCTCACCACAGGTTCCCAGGCGCTGATCGAGGCATTCAACCCGGTCGAGCGGGAGCGGTACTGGATTGACGGCGTCAAGCCTATGACGGCGCTGATCTTCTATCTCCTGAGATGGGACTTCGACTTTGCCATGCGCGCGCTGGTCAGCCTGTTGAAAGGGGTGCCGCTCCTCGTCCCGAAAGCGATGGCTGCGGATCAGGAGACGCTGCTCGCCGAACTGGATGACGAGGTGCGGAGGCAGGCACTGGCTGCGCAGTACGCCGCCGACGCCGATTTCCGCCGCGACTTCAACGCACGTGTTCTGGCGGCCGCAGAGACGCTCCGCGAACCAGCGGATCTGGGGGTGCGCATTGCTGATCTATCCGTTGCCTCGGCGCTGGAACTGGGCCAGCGGGAGCAGGAGCGGGCGCGAGTGGCGCTGGGCCGGGCAGCGCAGAAGATCGCCACGGAGAAGCACGCCAAACTGGTCGTGTTCGGTCACACCCACTTCGCCGGGGACGAGCCACTGGAGGGCGGCGCCCGCTACATCAACTCCGGCGCCTGGGTCTGGTACCATGACTTCAGCACGGCGGACGAGGCAACCTGGCGCGAGTTGTTCGAGCACCCGGAGCACTTCACCGGCGACCGCTACCTGACCTACGTGCGGGTGGACTACGACGCGGCCGGCCAGCCGGTGGGGCGGCTGGTGGAGTACGCCGGCCAGCCGCAGCCCAGCGGGTGCCTGGGGCTGCTTATGCGGGCCTGGGCGCGGGTGCAAAGGGGGCTTTAGGAGGTGAGCCAATGTCCAACGAGAGATCAGATCAGTCAGATCAGAGAGAGCAGCCGCCGCACGTCTGGCTGCCAGCGGTGGTGCTCAAGTTCCTGGTCTTCCTGACCTTCGCCTTCGTGCTCTTCGAGGCGACGGTGGGGCTGGGGAAGCGGGACCTGAGCAGCAACCGGGTGTGGGTCATCGTCGCGGGGATGGCGGGGCTGCTGCTCCTGCTGGGCATTGACCGGCTGACCGCGCTCAAGGTCACTCCCACCGGCGTGGAGGCGATGCTGGCCCAGGCCCAGGCCCAGGCGCTGGAGGAAGTCGGCGCGCTGGAGGACCGCGAGGTGGCGGAGGCAGCGCGGGCACAGATCCTCCAGGCCAAAAGCCCGGCGCAGGTAGAGGCGGCGATGGCCGTGGCGGTCGAACTGAACGTCAACCGGGTGGTGGAGCGGGTGAAGGAGGCCATCCGCCAGAAGCGGAAACTGTACGTGCGCTACCGGCCCGACCCAGCGAGGCCGGTGGAGGCCTATCTGACCGCCCCACTGGACGTCAAGCCGGGCAAGACCCTGGCGACGCGGGCCAGCGACTACCTGTGGGTCTACTCCTACGAGCACGGGGGCGTCGTCTCGCTGCGCCTGGGGCGCGTGCTGGGGGCCGAACTGAGCGAGGAGACCTTCGACCCGGCGGAAGTGATGGCAGGGTGGAAGAAGACGCCGGAGTGGAATATGGCGCGGGAGTGGTAAGCGCACCGCACCGCCATGAACAGGCGGCGCTGGAGGCGGGGAACCTGCCGGAGGCCCGCCCCACCGGTACGAGGTCGCCTTCCTGGAGGCGGAGCGGCTGCTGGAGGAGGTCGAACCACTGAAACACTGAGCGCACTGAATCCACTGAACGACGAGCCTCTTTCAGGGCGATCAGTTTCCTCAGTGGTTCAATGGTTCAAGGAGGAGAACTATGAAACCATTTCGCAAATACTTCCCCGTGGTCGAGGGGCGGTACGTGGACGGCGGCGTGGGCGCGTACGCCAACCCCTGCTACCTGGCCGCCTACGAGGCACGCTTCTGCCTGGACTGGGACCCGGCCGAGACGACGCTCATCAGCCTGGGCACAGGCCGCAGTCCGCACACGCTCCAGCCCGGCGACGCCGACCGCTTCTGGGCCTGGGATTGGATCAAGCCGGTGCTGGGCGGTTTCCTCCAGTCGGCCGACGACCAGCAGGTGCACCTGGTGTGCACCTTCTTCGAGCGACTCGACTTCCGCCGCTTCCAGGTGGACTTGCGCGAGCCCATCGGGATGGATGACCCCAGCAAGATACCCCAACTCACCGCCTACGGGGACGAACTGGGGCGCAAAATCCTGGACGACGAAACCGACTGGGCGTTGGATATCACCGCCAGCCGCGCGCCACGCCGTCTATAGGACGACGCGCCGTCTGAAACCCTGAGACATACAACCAGCCGCCCTACTCGCGGGCCAACTTGACGCCATCGCCACAACGCTAAAACATCACCTTGACAACACCCCACCTAAGTGCTACAATCTCTCTGCCGCTGAGCACCGCCAGCCCGGCAGGGACTTCCCCCTCGTGGGGGGGGGACTGAGGGGGGTAAGGTTGCAGCGGCGATGTTTCTATGAGGGAGAGATTGGGAGAAGAGTGAGCCAGGAAACTATTGCCCGCATATTGGCCATCGAACAAGAGGCCGCGAAAATCCACGACGACGTCCAACGCCAGGCTGCGCACCTGATCGAGGAGGCCGAAAAAGCAGCCCCCGCTTTGCGTGAACAGGCCCTGGCACAGGCCCGCCAGGAAGCCGAGCAGATTGTCGCCACGGGCCAGGAAGCGGCCGAGGCCAAGCGGTCACGCGCAGTCGCGCAGGCCGAGGCGGAGGCCCAACGTATGGAGGCGCTGGCTGCACGCCACTTCGACCAGGCCGTGAACTTCGTGCTCGACCAGGTCGCAGGACGCAAATAACGCTATGTCCGTGCAAGAGGTCAGTGCCTACTCCCTGGTCCACGCCACTGTGCGTGCCCTCTACTCGACCATGCTGGCGCCGGAGACGTGGGGTGCGCTCGTCCAGGCGCAGGACTTTGACACCCTTTTGAACGTCCTGTCGAAGACGGTATATGGCCCCTATCTCCAGATCGAGCGCCAGGAACTGACTCCCCGCCGCGCCGTCTACCAGATCAGGTGGCACCTGGCCGACGCTTACGAGAAAATCATCCGCCTGACGCCGGACCCCGGCCAACAACTGCTGCTCCAACTGTGGCGGCTCTACGAGGTGGACAACCTCAAGGCCACCCTGCGCGGGGTTGAGACCGGCGCGTCGTGGAACCAGGTACGCCACCTGCTCTGCCCGATGACCAGATACATCACCCTTACCACAGCCGATATGGAAAAGATGATCCAGAGCGGCGACATGGCGCGGGCCATCGAACGCATACGTCACACTTCCTATTACGACACCCTCGTCCATGCGCTGGAGCGCTACCAGGAGGAGAGGAACCTGTTTCCCCTGGAAGTGGCGCTAGACCTGGATTACTACCGTGGGCTGTGGCAGAGCATCAACCAACTGGCGGGCATAGACCACGAACAGACATTGCGCGTCGTGGGCACCGTCCTTGACGTGGACAACCTGCTCTGGGCAGTCCGCTACCGCGTTTATCACCACCTCTCGGAGCAGGAGATCATCAACTACACGCTGCCCTTCGGCTACCAGGTACGCGACGAGGACATCCGCGCCATCGCCGCCGGCGCGGACATCGCCCAGGTGGTGAGACGCATCTACCCGGACGCTGAGGTCCCCCCCCTGATTTCGGGGGGGGGCGGGCTGGCCACGCTCGAACTTTCTCTCCAGCGCCACATCGTCAAAACGTGCCACGCGGCCTTCATCGGCTATCCCTTTCACGTCGGCATTCCGGCAGCCTACCTGCTGCTGAACGAACACGAGATCAGGAATTTGACCGTGCTGATCGAGGCCAAGGCCTCACACCTCCCGCCAGAGATGTTTGCATCCATGCTTGAGATTCAGCCAGTTGGGGCCAGTCTCCCGACCACGCCCCCCCAGACCAATCAGAGGTGAGCATGTTTCGACCACAAGCGATGAGCAAGGTCGAACTGGTCGTGCCGGAGCACGACGTCGTGCCCGTGACCAAAGCACTGGCTGCCTCGGATGCCTTCCACCCAACGCTGAGTGGTCACCTGGGCGGTGAGCGCGTCCCCCGTCAGGCCGAAGACTGGCAGGAGCGGGCGGTCGCCTTCGCAGAACTTGAACGGCGCATCCTGGCCGTGATGGAGTCGCTGGGCGTGGACGAAGGTCCGCTCCCATCGGAAGCACCTCCCCTCACTGAACCCGAAACGGCACAGATGGACATTGAGCGCCTGGAACGGGAAGCCCAGGCGCCCGTCCGGGAACTGGAGGAGGGGCAGCGCAAACTGGCCCAGTTGCAGCGTTATCTCGGCCAGTTGAAGCCCATTGCCGAGTTGGAGGTGGACCTGGGCACGTTGCGCAGTCTGCGTTACACTTTTGTGCTGCTGGGCACCATGCCCGTCGCCAACCTGGAACGGCTTCAGGCCAGCCTGGAACTCATCCCCTCAGTGCTGGTCACGCTGCGACGTGAGGAGCACCTGGCGACGGTTGTGCTCTTTGGCACGCAGCGTGACGCCGACATCCTGAGTCGGGCCGCCCGCAGCGCCTATCTTAACGCGCTTGAACCGCCTGAGACGTACCGTGGCACCCCGGCCGAAGCCATCGCCGCCCTGGCGTCCGGCATCAAGCGCACGCAGCAATACGTCGCCGAATGTCAGACCACTATTGACTACCTGCACGAGGCGCACGTACAGCGCCTACGCCACCTGCTGTGGCAGGTGCGCGCCAGCCGCACACTGGCCGAGACCATCGCTCGCTATGGCCGGCTGCGCTACACTTACATGGTCGCCGGCTGGGTGCCCACATCACAGGTAGACACGTTGCGGCAGAGGATCAAGCAGGTCTCAGATAAGGTACTGATCGAAGTGAGCGCGCCCCGGCGACAGGATGAAGCCGAGGTTCCGGCGGCGCTCGAGAACCCCCCCCTTCTGAGGGCTTTCCAGGGCCTGGTGGCCAACTATGGCTATCCCCGTTACGGTGAACTGGACCCCACGCCCGTGCTGGCGCTGACCTTCTCCCTTGTCTTCGGCATCATGTTCGGCGACGTAGGGCACGGGCTGGTGCTGGCCCTCCTGGGCTCCCTCCTGGCCTCTCGCAAGGTGCACGCATTGCGCGGGTTCTCCGGTATGGGAGCAGTGGTCATCACCTGCGGCGCGATGGCCACGCTCTTCGGTTTCCTCTATGGCAGCGTCTTCGGCTTCGAAGAAGTGCTCAAACCGCTGTGGATACGACCGATTGAGGACATCATGGATATCTTGATGGCCACCATCGCCATCGGCGTGGGGTTACTCAGCCTGGGAATGGTCTGTAACATCGTCAATGCGGCGCTGGCGCGCCGGTGGGGGCGTATGCTTTTCGATCACAACGGCCTGGCTGGGTTGGCCTTCTACTGGTCGCTGATCGGGCTGGCGGCGGGCGCCTTCATGGGTGACCTGCCCATCAGCCCCATCTTGCCCGTCGCGCTGGCTGCCGTATCCGGGTTGGCAGTGACGTTCGCCGAGGTGTTGGAGCACCTGGTCGAGGGGCACCGGCCGCTCGTCGAGGATGGCTTCAGCACCTATCTGATGGTGGCGCTCTTTGAACTGTTCGAGACGGTCATCGGCCTGCTGAGCAACACCCTCTCCTACGTCCGTATGGGCGCTTTCGCCGTGGCGCACGGCGCGCTGAGCATGGTGGTCTTCATTATGGCCGAGATTGTCAGCCCGGCGCACGGTGTAGGATATTGGGTCGTAGTGGCGCTAGGCAACCTGTTCGTCATCGGCTTCGAAGGGATGATCGTGGGTATCCAGACGCTGCGTCTGGAATACTACGAGTTTTTCAGCAAGTTCTTCTCTGGCGGCGGCGTGCGCTACCGCCCGCTGACGTTGATTTCGAGGGGAGGAGAATGACAGGCAGCACACTGGCCTGAAGAGCCGGTGCTGGACTGGTCTGTAACCCAGCGCCGCCTGTTTACGGCGGCACAAGAAGGAGGAATGTAATGCTCATCACAATCGCTCTACTCGCCGGGTTGATGCCGTTGACGCCGGCCATCGTGTTCGCGCTCAAACGACGGCGGCAGGCACCCGCCCGCGCAACCCGCAGGCTGGTGCTCAGCCTGGGTGGCTTCAACCTTATGCTGGCGCTGATGATGGTCGGCCTGGGACTGGTCTGGCTCTTCGTCCCTGGCGTCGTCCGGGCGGCGGGACTGACCCAGGAAACGGGCGGCGACCCCTACACCCCGTTCGCCGCTGCCCTGGCCGTCAGCGTGGGCTCCCTCAGCGCGGCCTACGCCGTCAGTACCACCGGATCGGCCGCCGTCGGGGCCATCGCCGAAAAGCCGGAGGTCTTCGGCCGCGCGCTCATCTTCGTCGGCCTGGCCGAGGGTGTCGCCATCTACGGGCTGATCATCGCTTTTATGATCCTCAGGTAGTGACGAGGGAGTATGAAACTGCTGGTCATTGGCAACCAGGACGCCGTACGGGGCTTTGCCCTCGCTGGCGTGCGTGGCCAGATTGTGGCGACGGCCAAAGAACTGAACCGCGCCCTTGACGTGGCCCTGGCCAATGGGGAAATCGGCATCGTGCTGGTGACTGAGGACGTCGCGGACCTGGCCCGCCGGCGGGTGGATACGCTCATGGTGCGTAGCGCCATCCCCCTGGTGGTGGAGATACCAGGGCCGGAGGGGCCGCGCCCTGACCGGCCACCGCTCAGCGAGGTGATCCGACGAACTATCGGGGTGAGGATATGAGGCCAGAGCATAGTGACATCCAGGCCCTTGAGCGCGCCATTATGGGCGATGCCAAAGGGGAAACGGAGCACATTCTGGACGACGCTCGGGCCAGGGCTGAGGACATCCGCCAGCAGGCGGAGGCGCAGGCTGACACCAAGCGGGAAGCCATCCTGCAACGAGCGCGACAGGAGGCCGAGACCCTACGCAGCCATGCAGCGGCCGCGGCGCAACTGGAGGCTCAAACGCTGAAACTAAAGCGCCGCGAGCAGTTGCTGGGGCGCGTATTCGCCGACGCCCGCCGGCAACTGGCCTCCGCGCCCCAGTGGCCGGACTACGAGCAGATCACCCGCCGCCTGGTGCGCGAAGCAGTGGAGCGGTTGGGAGCCGACGAGACCCTGGTGCGGGCCGACGATGAGACGCGGAAGATGCTCGATGATGATGTGCTGACGGACCTGGGGAAGGAACTGGGTGTGCATTTACGCGCCGGTGAGCCCCTCGCCCAGGGCACTGGCGTCGTGCTGGAGACCCCCGATGGTCACCGTAGATACGACAACACGCTGGAGACCCGGCTGGCCCGTATGCAGGACACCCTGCGCGCCTCCGTCTACCACACTCTGATGGGAGAAACGCCATGAGCGTACAGGTGGGGCAGGTAATTTGGGTGAACGGCCCGGTGGTGCGTGCCCGTGGCTCACAGCAGGTCGGCATGCTCGAGGTGGTCGAGGTCGGCGACGAGCACCTGGTGGGCGAGGTCATCGGCCTGGAGTCGGACGTCATCACCATCCAGGTGTACGAAGAGACATCAGGGTTGCGCCCCGGCGCGCCCGTCTACGGCACCGGCATGTCGCTCTCGGTGGAATTGGGGCCGGGCCTGTTGCAGTCCATCTTCGACGGCATTCAGCGCCCGCTGCCCGTGCTGAAACGGCGCAGCGGCACCTTCATTGGACGGGGCATCAAGACCACGCCACTCTACCGCAAACAGAAGTGGGCCTTCACACCCCGCGTCAAGGCAGGGGACGTGGTTCAGGGAGGCACCATCCTGGGAGTCGTGCCGGAGACCCCGCTGATCGAACATCGCATCATGGTGCCGCCCGACGTGTCGGGAAGGCTGACCTGGGTGGCCCCGCAGGGAGAGTACACCATCGAGGAGCCCATCGCCCGTCTGACCCCCCTCAATCCCCCCCACGGGGGGGAAAGTACCCCCCTCAAT
>Ga0315541_1001701_pt1 | contig 19740 bp, 15 predicted proteins | sample SalMarSW160190MG_FD_203095 | JGI IMG/M metagenome (GOLD analysis project Ga0315541, IMG submission 203095) | Salt marsh sediment microbial communities from the Plum Island Ecosystem LTER, Massachusetts, United States - Salt Marsh Sediment SW1601-190 ...
TACCTCAAATATACACCAGATGCGCAGTTTTGTCAAATACTAGGAGAGAAAATTGAGAAAGAACGAGAGGAAAAATCTTACTACTTTAGTCAGGTCAGCCAGACTTTTTCAGAGCTCTCAATCGAAGATTACTAAACGTCCAGGAACTTTCAGAATTAACAGGCTTAAGCAAAAATACTATTTATTGTTGGGTAAGCCAGAGAAGGATACCTTTTGTCAAGTGTGGCCGTCTCACCAAATTTGACGTTCAAAAAATTGAGGAGTGGATTGAGGAAAACAGTGTTGAGGAGGAAAAATTTGACTAATGTTTGGCAAGAAATTTGACTTACTTTTAGTCATTCTATAATATCTACTTGGGAAGGAAAAAATGGGCGTTTTCAAGAAGGGCAAAAACTGGTACATTGATTACTATGTCCAGGGAAGAAGGAAAAGAGAAAAAATTGGACTAAGCAAAGCCCAGGCTCGGGTAGTTCTTGAGAAAAGAAAGGTGCAAATTGCCGAAAAGAAATTTCTCGACGTTCAAAGGCATGAGAGAGTCAAGTTTGAGGATATGGCTAAAACTTATATCGAGGCATATTCTAGGCCCAATAAACGATCTTCCCGGAGAGACGAAATTAGTCTTAAGAATCTCACCAGCTTTTTTGGAGGGAAATACTTGCACGAGATAATCTCACTGGACATTGAAAAATATCGAGTTAAAAGACTCCAAGTTGTTACACCGGCTACCGTCAATCGGGAACTAGCCTGTCTAAAGCATATGTTCAATAAGGCCAAAGAATGGGGCAAAGCCTCCGAGAATCCGGCCTTAAAGATAAAACTCCTAAAGGAAGAAAACAGGAGAACTCGCTACTTGGAAACCGAGGAGATTAAGGCTTTGGTGAATGCGTGTCCAGACCACTTAAGACCCATTGTGATTACTGCTCTTAATACGGGGATGAGGAAGGGTGAAATCCTTAATCTAAAGTGGCCAGAGGTTGACTTAAGGCAGAAAATAATATATATTTATAATAGCAAGAGTGGGAAAAGCCGTAAGGTTGATATCAACGACTGGCTGGTAGAGACGCTTATCAGATTAAGGAAGCATCCTGAGAGTCCTTATGTTTTTTGTAATAAGGACGGGAAGCCGTACGGCGATATAAGAAAATCCTTTGACAACGCCAAGAGAAGGGCAGATATTAAGGATTTTCGATTCCATGATCTAAGACATACTTTCGCCTCTCACTTGGTAATGGCAGGGGTAGATTTAAAGACTGTGCAGGAACTTCTTGGACACCAAACGTATCAGATGACGCTTCGCTATTCTCATCTCTCACCGGACCATAGAAGGAGAGCAGTTAACATTTTTTGCAGAAGAATGGACACTATTTGGACACCAGAGGGAAAAAGAGAAAAATTGACGGAAAAACTCTTCTCCGAAGACTTTGACCGGATAAGCGTTTTAGATGATGAGGGGCCCATAGCTCAGTCGGTAGAGCACCGGACTCATAATCCGTAGGTCCTAGGTTCGAGTCCTAGTGGGCCCACCAGGGCGGATAGCTCAGTTGGTAGAGCGCTGCCTTCACGCGGCAGAGGTCACGGGTTCGAGCCCTGTTCCGCCCACCAGGAAATAAGACGGGGCCGTAGTTCAGTTGGTCAGAATGCCTGACTGTCGATCAGGAGGTCGCGAGTTCGAGTCTCGTCGGCCCCGCCATGCCGAGGTAGCTCAGTCGGTAGAGCACTGGACTGAAAATCCAGGTGTCGGCAGTTCGATTCTGCCCCTCGGCACCAGGCCGACGTAGCTCAACGGCAGAGCAGCTGATTCGTAATCAGCAGGTTGTAGGTTCAAATCCTATCGTCGGCTCCAATGACTAGTGTGCCTTCCCACCCTCTCAAATCCAACACAAGAAAACAAACCCTGGTTGACTTTTCCCTTATTTTTAATACATTAGTGAGAAATTTGACCTGGAGAAAAAGACAGAGAACAGAAGAAATAGGAGGTTCAGAGTGTCTAACTCCTACCAACCTCAAAAAATCGAACTCAAATGGCACAGAATCTGGGAAGAAACAGGGGCTCATAAAACACTCCAGCGCAGTGAAAAACCTAAGTATTATTGTCTGGATATGTTTCCCTACCCTTCAGGTTCCGGCCTGCACGTAGGCCATCTGAGAGGATACGTTCTCTCCGACGTTTGGGCTCGCTATAGGAAACTTCAGGGCTACAATGTCCTGCATCCTATGGGATGGGATTCTTTCGGCCTGCCCGCAGAGAACGATGCCATTAAAAGAGGGATACACCCAAGAACAAATACGGAGAAGAACATCCAAAACATGAAAAGGCAACTTGAGCAAATAGACGCTACGTATGATTGGTCCCGGGAGATCAACACCAGCAGCCCCGAGTATTACAAGTGGACCCAATGGATCTTTCTTAAAATGTACAAAAGGGGCCTGGCTTACCGAAGACTGGTACCTATCAACTGGTGCCCCAGTTGCAAAACAGGACTGGCCAACGAGGAGGTAGTGAATGGAAGATGTGAGCGCTGCGAGACCCCGGTAACCAAGAAGAATCTTATGCAATGGATGCTGAGGATAACCAAGTATGCTGACCGCTTGCTCCGTGATTTAGACAAAGTCGACTGGCCGGAAAAGGTAAAGACCATGCAGACCAACTGGATAGGTTACAGTGAAGGTGCAGAGGTTATCTTCAAAGCTGTCTCAGCTAAGGATGAAGAAGAGTTTGACATTCCTGTTTTCACTACCCGTCCTGACACTTTATTTGGGGCTACCTATATGGTTCTGGCTCCTGAGCATGAGCTCACGGAAAAAATTAGCGCACCTTCCCAGGAGAAAGAGGTTCAAGATTATATAGAACGGTCCCGAAGAATCCCTGAGACAGACAGGCTGACCCAAGTCAGGCAAAAGACCGGGGTCTTCACTGGTGCGTACGCAATCAACCCTGTCAATAGCGAGAAAATCCCTATCTGGATTTCGGATTATGTTCTCCTGGCCTATGGTACTGGAGCCATTATGGCTGTTCCTGCTCACGATACCCGAGATTTTGAATTTGCTACCAAATTTCATCTTCCGATCAGGGAAGTAATATACAGTCCAAGAGCCCAAAGAAAGAAGGATGGCACCCTGAAGGAAGCATACCTTGAAGAAGGAGAACTCATCAACTCTGGGTCATTTAACGGACTCTCTTCGGAGAAAGCAAGAGAAAAAATCACTGAGTCGCTTCGTCAGAGGAATTTAGGCAAAAGGGCTGTGAGTTACAAACTTCGCGATTGGGTTTTCTCCCGGCAAAGATATTGGGGAGAGCCCATCCCCATTATTTACTGCGAACGGTGCGGAGAAATTCCCGTTCCTGAGAAGGATCTTCCAGTAGAGCTTCCCCAGGTGAAAAAGTATCAACCCAGCGGCACGGGAAAATCACCCCTCGAGAACATACCAGAGTTTGTCAATACCACCTGTCCTACCTGTGGCTCTCCGGCGAAAAGGGAAACGGACACTATGCCTCAGTGGGCTGGCTCCTCCTGGTATTTTCTGCGCTACCCTAATGCCCACTTAGAAGAAGCCTCCTTTGAAAAGGAGACGGCGAACTACTGGCTTCCCGTGGACATGTACGTGGGCGGGATTGAGCACGCCATTCTTCACCTTCTCTACTCCCGTTTTTTTACCAAGGTTCTCTGTGATCTGGGATACATCGACTTTGATGAGCCCTTTCAACACCTCTTCAACCAGGGGATGGTTTGTAAGAGGAGCAAGCGAACCGGCAAAGTGGAAAAAATGTCCAAATCTAAAGGAAATGTAGTTAATCCTGATGACCTCGTAGAAAAATATGGCATAGATACGGTGAGAATGTATGAGCTTTTCATCGGACCGGCTGAACTAGATTGTGAATGGCAGGATCAGGGAATCGAAGGGGTCTTTCGCTTCCTGAAGAAAACCTGGAATCTTATCTCAAAATGGGAGGGAAAACCTGGCTCGGAAGACAGGGGACTTCAAAGACGCCTTCATCTTCTTATTCGGGATGTCACCGAGAGGATAGAGGCTTTCAAGTTTAATACAACCGTGAGTAGCTTTATGGAGTTCGTCAATTTTCTAAACAGGTCTGAAATACTTGCCAGAGGAATAGACAAAAGAATCATTGAGACTTTCCTTATACTGCTGGCTCCATTTGCCCCTCATTTTTGTGAGGAACTCTGGGAAAAGTTAGGCCATCCCCAAAGTATCTTCAAAGAAAAATGGCCCCTATATGATCCTTCCCTTGTTGAGGATAGACTGGTGAGGATAGCGGTTCAGGTGAATGGTAAGCTGCGAGGAACCTTGCTCCTGGCCAAAGATACTCCTGAGGAGAAAGCAGTAGAGGAGGCGCGAAAAATGGAGAGGATCAGGAAATACCTGGAGGGAAAAGAAATCAAGAAAGCCGTATTTGTCCCTAGCAAGATTATCAATTTCGTTACCACCCAAGACTAATCCAGAGGAGAGATACCTCACATGTGGAATCTTACACGAGAGGAGCAAACAGTTCTCATTTTCTTATCAGGAGTGTTTTTGGTAGGAATGGGGATAAAACTCCTGGGAGGTATTCCTCGGAGTCAAAATCTTTCTTTACCTAGATCTAACAGTTTGGTTAAAGTAAAGATAGGCGGAGCAGTGAGACAGCCAGGCTGGTACAGTCTGTCTGAAGGAAGTCTTGTTATCGAGGCAGTAAAGAAAGCAGGAGGAACTCTTCCGCAGGCAGATTTAAGCAGACTTAATTTAGGCTCTCGCTTAAAGACTGAGGACGAAATCTGGATTCCGGGAGAGAAAATCAATATTAACCGAGCCTCCCCTCACCAGCTTTCCTACCTTCCTGGCATTGGCCAGATCTTGGCTCAAAGAATTGTTGAATATCGGCAAAAGAAGGGCTCGTTTCAGGACTTATCTGACCTGGAGAAAGTTCCCGGAATTGGTAAATTAAAGCTAGAGAAAATCAAGGGGAAAATCTGCCTGGGCGAAGATTAGTCTGGAGAATAACTTTCAACTGGAAGGCTGCTTTGGAACCACAGAAAAACTCAAAAAGCTGAAGAGGAGAGACAAATGGAGGTAATGAGTGGATACGCAGGCAATCTCTTGAGGGTTAATCTGAGTAATAAGACTCACCATGTGGAGCATCTGGATGAGGAGCTTTTGAACCTATTTTTAGGAGGAAGAGGAGTAGCTGCTAAAATTTATTTTGAGGAAATTGCTCCGGAGGTTAGGCCACTAGATGAGGCCAATAAACTGATCTTTATGAGTGGTCCTTTGACCGGCACCATTGTTCCCGGGAGTACTAAGTTCCAATGTGCCACCAAATCACTTGAGACCGGGATATATCTTTGTTCTAATGCCGGAGGAGATTTCGGCCCGCAGCTCAAGTTTGCCGGTTACGACGGCTTAATCATAGAAGGTAGAGCTTCCAAACCTGTTTATCTATCTATCAATGATGATAAGGTGGAAATTAAAGATGCCACTAAACTCTGGGGTAAGACAACTGGCGAGGTTGATAAAATTCTTAGAGAGGAAATTAGTAACTCTAAAGCCGGAGTAATGAGTGTGGGGCCGGCGGCCGAAAGAAAGGTGGCTTTCTCCTGCATTAAAGTGGATGGCAGGAGCTTTGGCCGAGGAGGGGCTGGGGCAGCTATGGCTTCCAAAAACCTTAAGGCCATAGTGGTTAAAGGACAAGGCAGGTTAAATTATGCTAATCTATCTGAACTTAAAAAAATGATTAAGCCTCGCGAGGTGAGAAAAGCCTGCCAGAGCTTAGCTGATTATGGAAGATCAATCTATACCGAGTCGATAAATGAGCTAGGCTGTTATCCAGTAAGAAACTTTCAAACTGCAGTATTTAGTGAGATTGATAAAATTGATGCCCGGTTTATGAAAGAGAATTTTTTTGTTAAAAATCGGGCTTGCTTTAAGTGTCCCGTAGCTTGCTTGAAGGTATGCCGGGTGAAGACTGGTAGGTTTGAAGGATGGACAGTGGCTCCGGAATATGAAACCATATGGGCCCTGGGAGCTCAGTGTGGGGTATCAGACTTTAATGCAATTTTATCTGCTAACCTGTTGTGTGATGAGTATGGTATGGATACGATATCTACCGGTAATATAATTGGCTTTGCTATGGAACTTTATGAGAGAGGAACGATTACCCAAGAAGATACCGGGGGACTGAGGTTGACTTTTGGTAGTCCTGAGGCTGTATTAGGAGCTATTGAGCTCATAGCCAATAGAAAGAAAGTCGGTGAGATACTAGCGCAGGGATTTCGGGGAATAGCCGCTGAAGTTCCTGGCTCAGAGCGGTACATGATGCAGGTTAAGGGAATGCCCTTCGCTGCTTACGATCCCAGAGGGTTCTATGGGATGGGGCTGACCTATGGTACCTCCTCCAGAGGTGCCTGCCATAACGTAGGTGGCTGGTCAATCAGAGCCGAACTACTAAGTGGAGATTATGATAGATTTGCGCTTAAGGGTAAAGGTAAGCTAATAAAGAGTATTCAGGATACCAGAGCCTATATTGACTCTTTAGGTATATGTACAGTAGTGAGGAGGTCTCTGGGATTTAGTGATAAGCCAGATCCAACTATCCTTAACTTAGTAACTGGTCTGGATTTCACCGATAAGCTCATGGAGATAGGTGAGAGAATCTACAACCTGGAGAGGCTGATATTAACCAGAGAAGGGATACGTCGAAAGGATGATATGCTACCTCCAAGGATAATGAAGGAAAAACTACCTGAGGGTCCAGCTAAGGGACATGTGTTGACTAAAGAGATGTATGAAGTTGAGCTTGATGAGTATTATGAGGCAAGAAGATGGAGTAAGGAGGGGATACCTACCCAGGATAAACTAGAGGCTCTTTCCCTGCAAGATATCCGTTAATCTCCTTTTTACGGAAAATCCTTCAGGCAAATCCTCTGTATTATACTGCTGAATGATAGAGTAACCAACGGGGAGGAGAGGACTGACTTAAAAGAAGGAGGTCCGGTGACTTCCCTCCCAATGTTATCTGAAGGATAACTGAAAATTGAGGGATAAAAAATGAAAGAATTGATGGAGCCTGCAAGGACTCTGGTGGACTTTAAAAGAGGCGTAGTAAATCCGGATAGGGTAATTGAGAGAAGAGTGAGCGACATGCAGGAAATGTATGCTGATAACCATGCCCTGGAGAAGCTCTTATCTCAGGATAACCCCTTGATTTATCAGGTAAGGGGGGTAAACATCCCGGAGGAGTCGGGTCACATAATCTATAGCACCACTATAATTTATCCGGGAAAGGTGGGGGAGGAGTATTTTATGACCAAGGGGCATTTCCACGCTAAAGAAGATACTGCTGAGATTTACTTTTGTCTTGAGGGAGAAGGTTATCTTCTAATGCAAACCAAAGAAGAGAAAGTCTCCACCATCCATATGAAACCAGGGGTGCTGGGATACATACCTCCTTACTGGGGTCATAGAACCATGAATACCGGGGATACGGAGTTTGTTTTTCTCACCCTCTTTCCAGGAGATGCTGGGCATAACTATGAAATTATAGAAAAGTGTGGATTTGCCAAGATAATGGTGGAAGAAAACGGTAAACCTGTCCTGAGAGATAACCCTAAATATACTCCGTTAAATGGTTAAATCGATTGATTCGGTTATGTTCATTCGACGTTCTACGTTCGAGGTTTGATGTCAGAAAAATCAGAAAAAAGAGAAACTGTTATGGCAGAAAATTCCTATCTCATAGGAGTTGACCTTGGTACCGCTGGAACAAAGGCAGCTATTTTTGATGAGGAGGGGAATTTAATTACCGATGCCTATGAAGAATCAAGGCTTTCCTATCCTAAACCTGGCTGGGCGGAGCAGGAGCTTGACGATTTTTACCGCTTGGCTTGCAAGACCATTAAAGAGGCTTTCATTGACTACACTTACACTAGCTTCAGTGGATTCAGTAATACCAAAGATGGCTACTGGAGTGAAGAGCTCTGCCAGATATTCGATGTTCCCCTGGATAAACTTCCCCGGATAATTTCTCCCTGGGAGATAATAGGAAAACTCTCCTCTCAGGCAGCCAGAGATAGTGGTTTAATCCCGGGTATCCCCATTGCCCGACGTGGATCCCCTACTAAAGCTGGCGAAAGTTTATGAGTTTATTGGGGATGTGAGAGGAATTGGTTTGTTTCAAGGACTAAAATTTCTTAAGAAATGTGAGGAGCCTACATAATCTCGATAAACGAATTTCCATCTTTAACCCCTTTTAACAACATACATATCTTGACATACCTGACTTGATACGAAAACCTAATCCCCAAACCCTGAAATATTGACAGAGTCAGCCATCTTAGATATAGTGGACACAAGAAAGAAAATTTCCCCTCATTATGAATAAACCCATTGTTGGACTTACCCTTTTCTTCATAGCAGGAATAGTCTTAGGAAAGTATCTCTCTTTACCTTTTCTTTCCCTCTACTTAACTTTTCTCTTATTGTTCGGCTTATCGGTTATTTTTTACCTTAAGAGGAAAAGAAGTTTGGTAGTGTATCTTTTGTTTTCTCTCATCACTTTGACAGGTAGCCTCTATTTTCGCTATTCCTATTTTCCTCATTCTCCTTCTCATATTATCAACTTTACCCCTTCTAAAGAGGCATTGCAGATAACCGGAAAAGTGATTAATCGCCCCAAATTAAAGGGAAGAGTCATCAGATTTATAACGGAGGTGGAGAAATATAGAGCGAAGATGGGTGGGGAGAAAGAGGAAGCTTTAGGGGAAATAGAAAGAGAAGTAAAAGGAAAGGTCTGGGTGAAAAGCTATTTTCCCCTGCTGAATTATGATTATGGGGATGAGGTTACGGTTGAGGGAAAGCTGACTTTACCCAAAGGAGAAAAAGAAGGAGGAGAGTTTAACTGGCAAAAATATTTATCCTATCAGGGAATCTGGGTTGAGCTGGGTACAGGAAAAGTAGAGCTCATAAAAAGAGGCCGAGGAAATCCTTTAATGAAGTGGGCCTACAGGAGCCGAGACCGGATGGTAAGATTAATCGAGCATACCTTACCTCAACCAGAATCTTTTATCTTAAAGGCTATTATGCTGGGAGATAAAGATTCTCTTCCTGCTGAGGTCAAAAATACGTTCCTTAAAACAGGTACAGGCCATATCCTAGTGGTGAGTGGTCTACATGTAGGATTGATCTTCTTTATCCTCTTTGTTTTTTTCAGGACCCTGGGACTTTCCTTTGAATTGACCTCTCTTTTAGTTATGCCTCTTCTGGCATATTATGCGGTTCTGACAGGCCTTCGAGCCCCGGTACTCCGGGCAACTTTAATGGCAGAGGTGGGACTGGGATGCCTATTGATTAACAGAGATATCTCCCCCCTGGTCATTCTTAGTCTTGCTGCTCTTTTTATTCTCATTCTCAGTCCGCTTTCTCTTTTCACGGCCAGTTTTCAGCTTTCCTTTATCGCAGTGGGAGGAATAATCTATCTTACCCCTTATCTAGAAAAAAGATTAGAAAGACTACCTCTCTGGTTAAGAAAATCTTTCGCTATTTCCTTAGCGGCACAACTTTCTGTTCTCCCTCTACTGGGTTTTTATTTTCATCAAATTCCTCTTATTGGCCTTCTAACCAATCTCCTTATTGCTCCCCTGGTAACAATTATCCTGGCTTTGGGATTTTTTAGCCTGGCATTGGGGTTGATAACCCTGGGAGGAGCCCAGATAGTCGCCAATGCCAATTGGTTAGCCCTTACCGGTCTTTTGCGGCTGGTTAACTTTTTCTCTTTTTCTCAATCGAGAACTATCTCCAATTTACTCTGTCCTGGGGTGGGATCCTTTTCCCCGATTCTTTTGATTATTTACTATGGGGGGCTGGTGGTATCACCTTATGTTTTTAAAGTTTCAAGAAACTAAGCTCAAGTTAAAAAATAAACCCCTCTCCATTTTCTCTTGTTAAGTTCCTTGAGTAAATCATGCCCCATTGCCCAATTGCGTCCGACCTCTACTGCTGCCTTGCATGATTCTCTAGGATATTTCTTAAGCAAAGCTCCGGCCCGCAGAGGATAGTAATAGGTCCTTTCTCTCAAGAAATCAATTATTTTTCAACACCTTTCCTGATATAGCACTTCTCGTTAGGGCTATTTTTGGTTCGGAATTCCAAATGTTCCCACTGAGGGCAGAAGTATTCCCATTGCTATTTCTACCTTTGAATATCGAAGGATTGAAACTAGCCAGAACCACCTCGAAGAAGAATTCTTAACCACCCTTTCTTCTTACCCGTGATAACCTAATCAATATTCTTACTGAATGTTTCAATTGGTTAGAAAAAGAAAAAGTGTTTATGCTTCCTTCTTTTGGTTTTGGTTCATAAAAAATCCTCTCCCCTTACCTTCATAAAGGGTATACCCTATCTTTGGGTTATTGATTTTTAGCCAAGAGTGGGTCAATTTTCAGTAAGTACTTTCTCCAACAATGAAGTTTAAGTCAGATATCCTACATTCCCCTTACTCTTTATCCTCGGTTTTTCGCGAAATTTCTACCTTAAAAATGCCTGTGTCTTTGGTTTTTTCTGGTCTTTATCTAAAAACTGGGGGATGGCAAGGGAGAAAGGGGGCGGGGGGTTGACAAAAAATAAAATTGTATTATAAATATATGTAAGAATGGAAACGTTTTTCTATTTATGCACCGAGCAAAGTCATTGAAGAAGAAGCAAATTTCCTCTAAATTATCCCTAATAAAGCAAAAATAGCAAACGTTATTACCAAAATGTCATTTCCTGAAGAGAAGGAGCTAGAGTGACAGTGACGATTCGAGATGTAGCTAAGCGAGCTGGGGTATCGATTTCCACAGCTTCAAGAGCTCTGAATGATAGCGGAGCAGTCAAGGATGAGACAAAAGCGAGAGTATTAAAAGCAGCAAAGGAAATTAACTATACTCCTAATGCTATAGCCCGGGGTCTGGTTACCAGAAGAACAGGAAACATAGGTTTTATACTTCCCACCAGCGTTAAGGATAGTACCTCTAACTCCTTTTATTCCAGGGTTTTTGAGGGCATCGAGACTGAGACAAGAGAAAGAAATTACTATCTCATATTTTCTGTTTTCGATGAGAAAGAAAAAGGGTTGCCCAGAATGGTTGAGCAGAAAAATATAGATGCGGTTATTCTTGCCAGTAAGATCGATGAAGAATTTATCCTGAAACTTAAACAAAGAGGTATACCCCTGGTACTGGTAGACCATGCCATAAGCGGAAAAAATGTAGATTCTGTAGTAATTGATAATTTTAACGGTGCCTGCAAGGCGGTCAATTATCTTATTAAATTAGGTCATCGAAAAATTGGTTATATAAGAGGGCCGCAAGATAGACCGAGCTTCATACAAAGGTTTGAGGGATATAAGGAGACGCTAAGGAGAGCAGGATTAGAATACGATAAAAAGATAGTTTGGGAGGCAGATTTGGATTTTGACCATGCTTATAAAGTCATGAAAGGGAAGATAAAAATTCAGTCTTTTCCAAGCGCCATTTTTTCTGCTACCGATATAATAGCTCTGGCTGCTGTTAAGGCTATCCGAGAAGAAGGATTAAGAATACCCCAGGATGTGAGCTTGGTGGGATTTGATGATATTCTCCAGGCAAAGCAGGCCCATCCAAGTTTAACCACTATAAGGGTATTTAAGCGAGAGATGGGACGAGTGGCGGTAAGAAAAGCCCTGGAGAGCATAAATAACATAACTAGAAAACTTACTCAGACAGTAATTTTAACGGAATTAGTAATTAGAGATTCAGCTGGACCACCCAAGCTATGAATCTTTTAAAAAGATTACCGATTTTAATGGGGTAATGCTCTCTACAAATTAAATAGAGGTAGAGACCCCGGGTAATCTCAAAAATTTTAGAGGGAGGTGGAAACGTTTCCAATCTAAAACACCGTGACGAAATCGTCACAGCGGCATAAGAAGAAAAAGCGAGTGGTACTACTAAAGAAGGACGAGAAAAAAAGAAGAATTAAGAGTTAAAAGAGGAGATTAAGACAATGTCCAAGAAAATTACGTTATTAATGTTGGTAGGGGTTCTTCTCTGTGCAGGAGGGGCTTGGGCCGGGGAGACTATAACCTTTTGGACCATGCCTAATGCTCCTGATGAACCATATCTGGCTTGGCTAGAGCAGGCAGCAGCTGATTTTAAGGCCATGACTGATATTACTGTTGAGTACGAGATAGTTGGGTGGGGTGATGCCTGGTCCAAAATATCAATGGCGCTTATCGAACCAATATGTGATGTGTCTCAGGTTGGTACTACCTGGAATCCTCAGTTCGCTGCCACCGGTGGGTTGGAAAAACTTGATGTTGGTGAATTTGGTGGGGCAGATAGCTTTATGGCGGCAAACTTAGAATCCACTACCTACAAAGGTAATTACTACGGCGTTCCCTGGTTTGCCGAAACAAGGTGTCTGTTCTATAATAAAGATATGTTTGAAGCAGCAGGAGCAACACCGCCTACCACCTGGGATGAGGTAATATCTGCTGGAAAGAAAATCACAGCAAAATTCGGGGAAGGTAGAGCGTTTGCTATGGCGGGAACCAATGCCTGGGATCTTCTGCACAACTGGGCTATACTCTTGTGGCAAGATGGAGGAAGTCTTTTGAGTGCTGATAACAAGAAAGCTACCCTCAATAGTGCCGCGGGAATTAAAGCGATGAAATGGTATGTGGATCTGGTAAGGAAAGGACTAGCAGCTCCAGCCTGTGCTGAGTACAATCAACCCCAAGCTGACTCTGCTTTCATAAATGGCAACGTGGCTATGTGTTATATGGGACCATGGAACATTGCCAATATTGAGAATGAGAATCCTACCCTGAACTATGGTATTGTTGAACCTCCGCAGGGCCCGGTTGGAAAAGCCGCTTTCTCCGGTGGAAGTAACCTGGTGGTTTTCGCCAACAGTGAACATAAGAAAGCTGCAAAAGCCTGGATAAACTACCTGATAAGCAAACAGGTTCTGGTTGACTATACCAAGACTCTGACCCACATGCTACCAGCAAAGCTTGTCGCCTTTGAGGATCCTTACTATGATACAGGTATTTGGAAAGTCTTTAAGAAGACCCTGTCCTATGCCACTGCCTATCCTCCATTGGGAGTTTGGGGAGATATTGAAAATGCAGTAGTGGGTGAGTTCAAGAACATTCTAACTGCCTACGTCAATGGAGAGTACACAGAGAATACTGCTAAGGAAGGCCTGGATAAGGCGGCTGCGGCAATTGACAGAGCTTTGGCCAAAGAAAAATAGATTTACCTTCTCTATCCATCCTGGAGAAGGTAATCCGTTTAGAAGGGAGGGAGGAAACAGTTAACTTCCTGAGAAGGGGGAGGCTGTTTCCTCTCCTCCTTTTAGCCATAATGTGTCTTTGAAAGAGATAATCTGAAAGGTAGGCAAAGACTGGCAGGCCCTAGGAGGTAGGGTAGATACATCAAGGAGAGATGTATGAAAAACCTCAAAAATAATGGGACTCTAATAACTCAGATAAAGAAAAACAGAATAGCCTATTACTTAATTATTCCCGCTCTAATTTGCATGACTCTGGTTCATATTTTCCCTATGTTATGGGGATTTACTATTAGCTTTACCGGTCTTGATATATATACCGTTGCTGATTGGACTAAGGCTCCTTTTGTGGGGATCGGTAATTATCTAGAGGGCCTGGATGTAAATAGTCCCACAGGAGGACGTTTCCTGCGTTCTTTATGGAATATAACCTATTACGGAATTGTAGTCATCTCTTTAGGTTATCTTATTGGCTTGGGGGTAGCTTTGGTTTTAAACCAGAACTTTATAGGAAGAACAATTGTCAGGGGATTGATACTTTTGCCTTATATTATTCCAGATTCAGTAGCTTATAGTGTCTGGCGGTTTATGTTTCAGGCTAGAATAGGCATAGTGAACCAATACTTACTATCTCTGGGTTGGATCTCAGAGCCGAAGATCTGGTTAGTCGGTGATAGGGCTATTTATGCGGTGATGGTAGCTAGCATCTGGAAAGGGTGGCCTTTTACCTGTTTAATATTATTAGCGGGATTGCAGTCTATCCCTCTTGAGCTGCATGACGCAGCTAAGATTGACGGCGCTTCGGTCTGGCACCGATTCAGGTTTATTACCTTTCCCCTTCTTATGCCAGTAACTACTGTTCTCCTGCTCCTGTCCGTATTGTGGAATTTCAACGCCTTTAATCAATTTTACGTATTGTTGGGCAGAGATCCGGGTATTGCGGCAGACGTTCCTTCTACTCTTATTTTAAGAGAGGCTTTTGAGTCTTTCCATTACGGAGTTGGCTCAGCTATGTCAGTGGTCTTAATGGGAATTATGTTAGTATTTGCTATATTCTACATTAAGAAAATCCGGCCGGGGGAAATAGCGCAGTGAACAGGAAAATAATAAAAAAGATCAAAAGAGTATTCTTGTACCTTGTGGTAGTGGTTATTTTGATATCGGTGCTGATGCCCTTTTTTTGGATGGTCTCCGGTTCGTTTAAGACGAGGCTAGAGATTCAGGCATCGGATACTAAAATACCTGGGAAGGAACCTAGCTGGATACCTCGTAGGCCTACTTTGCGTAATTATGTAACCGTAAATAAGGAGGTGAAGATACTGGATTATTTTAAAAACAGTATAGTAATAAGCTTGGGAACCATGTTCTTTTGCATTCTTATTGCCGTTATGGCCGGCTACTCTATCTCTCGTTTTGCTTTTCCTGGTAGGTCTGTCTATACCGTATCGGTGCTGTCCACTCAGATGTTTCCCGGGATCCTTTTCCTCATTCCTTATTTTGTGATGTTTATCTGGATAAGAAAAAACATAGGTCTTCCTATGAGAAATACCTATTGGGGGATGATCTTTACTTACACCTCCTTTGCTCTTCCTTTTTCTATCTGGATATTGAGAGGCTACTTCAACACCATTCCCAGAGAAATAGATGAACAGGCCCAGATTGACGGATGTACCAGAGTAGGGGCCCTTTTCAGAGTTATTGTTCCTTTAGCTAAGCCGGGTATTACCGCGGTTGGCATATATGCGTTTATCATGGCCTGGAACGAGATATTATTTGCCTCTGTACTTACAGGAAAGGACACAACCACGGTGGCTATTGGCCTTCTAAAATATATCACCGCTCAAGAGGCCCGTTGGGGTGGAATGATGGCTGCTTGTGTATTGGTGAGTCTTCCTGTACTGGCATTTTTTACGGTATTGCAGAAGCAATTTGTTCGTGGTCTGGTAGCTGGAGCAATGAAGGGATAACCTTTTTACCTGACAAAGCTTAAGATTTTAGCAGGATCTCTAACAAAAACTCTAAGGTGAAGCTATGGTAGAAAAACTAATGGGAAAGAAGGAAAAGGAGCATGAACCGATACGGACACTTTGACGATGCAAATAAGGAATACGTTATTACCCGGCCTGATACGCCTCTACCCTGGATAAACTACTTAGGCTGCGAGAGATACTTCGGCATCATCTCTAATACGGCCGGAGGTTACAGTTTCCACCTGGACGCCCGGCTACGCCGTCTAACCCGTTATCGTTACAACAACATCCCTCACGATACAGGCGGCCGCTACCTATACGTCAAAGAAGGTGATACAATTTGGAATCCCGGATGGAAGCCGACTCGAACCTCGTTAGATAGCTACTCCTGTCGTCATGGTCTGGGTTATACAGTAATCAAGGGCCATAAGAATGGTGTGGAAGCTGAGCTTACTTACTTTGTGCCCCTTGGGGAAGATATGGAGATATGGAAGGTAAAATTAACTAACAATACGGCACAAGAGAAAGTGCTAACTCTTTTCTCCTTTGTTGAATTTTGTCTCTGGGATGCCATGGACGATATGACTAACTTCCAGCGGAACTTTAGTACGGGTGAGGTGGAAGTAGAAGCTGGTACTATCTTCCATAAAACAGAATATCGGGAACGGCGAAACCACTATGCTTATTTTACCTGCAGCCAAAGGGTAGATGGATTCGATACCAGTCGGGATGCCTTTATTGGTCTTCATAACGGATTTGAGACTCCTGAGGCAGTTATGAAGGGAAAATGCACTGGATCTATGGCTAACGGTTGGGCTCCAGTTGGTGCTCATCAGCTCAACATTACGCTCAAACCGGCCAAGACAAAGCAATTCCATTTTATACTGGGCTATATGGAAAACAAAGACGATGAAAAGTTCTCCGCTCCAGACGTTATCAATAAGGAAAGCTTCTATGCTAAAATGAAAGCCTATAAAACCACCGAAGCCGTAGATAGAGCGTTTAACAAAGTTAGAGCATACTGGACCGAACTACTTGGTCAATATAAGGTAGAGATAGATAATGAACATGTAGCACGTATGGTCAATGTCTGGAGCCAGTACCAGTGTATGGTGACCTTTAACCTGTCCCGTTCCGCCTCCTTATATGAGTCAGGGATTGGTCGTGGAATAGGTTTTCGGGATTCCAATCAGGATCTACTCGGTGCTGTGCATATGATTCCAGAGCAGGCTCGGCAGCGAATTCTGGATCTTGCCACTGTCCAGCTTTCTGACGGCGCTTGCTACCATCAATATCAGCCCCTGACCAGGAAGGGGAGTGAGGAGATAGGCGGTGGATTTAATGACGACCCTTTATGGTTGGTTGTCTCCACTTGCGCCTACATTAAAGAGACGGGCGACTTTTCCATCCTGGACAAGGTAGTTAGCTATGCGGATGCACCTGAAAATAAAGCCACTATTTTTGAGCATCTTTGCCTTTCAATAGGATATACCCTGAAAAACGTAGGACCCCATCATCTTCCTCTTATTGGCCATGCTGACTGGAATGATTGCCTGAACTTGAATTGTTTTTCAAAAACACCGGGAGAAAGTTTCCAGACCGTCAGAGACAAAACTGGCGGAGTAGCGGAGTCAGTGATGATTGCTGGCTTATTTCTTTATGCGTGCCGTGAACTGATGGTACTCTGCCGTCAGATTGGCGCCAAAGAAAAAACCGAGGAACTCCAAAAGGGATACGAACTTATGAAAAAGACTACCGAGGTCCATGGTTGGGATGGTGAATGGTTCCTGCGTGCCTACGATTATTGCGGGGTAAAAGTGGGGTCCAAAGAATGTGAGGAGGGAAAGATATTTATTGAACCCCAGGGCTGGTGTATTATGGGTGGTGTCGGCTTAGAAGATGGTCGAGCCCGGGAGGCTTTAAAAAATGTAGAAAAATACTTATCTACCCCTCATGGAATCATTTTGCACCAGCCTGCATATTCCCACTATTACTTGGACTTAGGGGAGATTTCTTCCTATCCACCGGGATATAAAGAAAACGCGGGAATATTTTGCCATACTAATCCCTGGATCTGTATCGCCGAAACTATTCTGGGAAACGGTGACAAAGCCCTTGACTATTATCTGCGTATCTGCCCCAGCACTAAGGAGAACCTTGTAGAAACCTATCGCTGTGAACCTTACTGTTATGCTCAGGTAATCGCTGGTCGAGACACATCTAACTTCGGTGAGGCCAAAAACTCTTGGCTAACCGGTACGGCAGCCTGGAGCTTTGTGGCTATTTCCCAGGCTATTTTAGGAATTAAACCTGATTATAAGGGATTGTTAATCGATCCTTGTATTCCCAAAGACTGGAAGGAATACAAGATTACCCGAGTCTATCGTGGCGTTACCTACCGCATCACAGTCCGAAATCCGAATGAGGTTAGTAAAGGAATCAAGCAGCTAATAATAAATGGTAAGTCAGTAGGGGGAAATTTAATCCCCTATAAACCAGAAGAGAGAGAAGTGAAGGTTACCGTAGTCTTGGGTAGCTAAGTGGGAAAAGAGATAGTGGTGGATTCTGGGTATAAGATCTCTGGCTATTTCCTCAGCGGCACAACTTTCTGTTCTCCCTCTACTGGCCTTTTATTTTCATCAAATTCCTCTTATTGGCCTTCTAACCAATCTCCTTATTACTCCCCTGGTAACAATTATCCTGGCTTTGGGTTTGACAATATTTCTTATATGTACATGCTATCTATAGAATAGAAAGAATCGAAATAGTGGATGACCTTCCCCAAAAAATGGTCAGTTCAATCCTAAATTTTAGAACCAAAAAGGAGGAAAACTATGCAAAGTAAGACGTGGGGATTGGTGCTTTTTGCTCTGGGCGTTTTCTCTATGCACGTTTACACAACAGCTTCTTTCCTGTGGGCCCTGATGGGGATACCGCTGGCCTACCCATCGGTACCGCCTAGCATATGGGGCTACTCCGTGCCTATCGGCGTAGTGCTGATGGTCACCGGCGGATTGGTCTACGGGAAAAAGGCTAAGGAGGTGATCAAATGAACTTCGCAACGAGTCATCCTATCTGGATGTGGCTCTACTTTGGCACATTTGGATCGGCCGGCGCCGTGCTCTTCACCCTGGTTGTCTGGAACTGGTTGAAGGTCTACAGCTTGGCCAAGGGAGCGCTACGGTCAGCTACCAAGTGGAACATGTTCGGATATATGTTCCTCTTCTTCGGGGCGTGGTTTGCCTGCGGTATTGGCGGGCCGCCGGGTAATTTGCTCAGCCCTGATTTGATGACACACAATCCCGACTTTGCCACCGTGGCAGCATTCCTTTCAATGTTCTTCTCAGTACCAGGCTGGGCCTGCGTACTTATGGGCATGCGGAAAATGATAAAGGCTACACAGTAAGAGGGTCAGAAAGAGGCTTTGACTACAAGGAACCTCAAAAGAATATTTCGCTAAAGAAACTATAATAAGGCAAAGGGCTGGCAAATCCTTGGTTCGCTCCTGGATCATAAGTCCTTTTTGATGATCTCTCTTGTCTAAGGGAGGGATTGCCAAAAGAAGGAACATTCTATTAGTATACTTCCCTCTTTTTTGTCAGCCTCTACTAAAGACAAATATAAGACAGTTACTGCTTATTTTCCTCAGCATGATTGGAATCTGCTCGAGAGAATCTCTAAAAATACTGCCAGGTGCAAGACCGAGTTATTGAGGCAAGCTGTGGAGGAAAAAGTGGTAGTCCCTGCCCGTCTTCGGTTACATTTTAGATGGGCGGAATGCGCGCGGTTGACATATTATGTTTTTGAGTCAGAATGTTAGGAAATAAATCCATATTTATAATTCTGCTGAAAGATGATGCAAACCTCTGATATTTTGAAAAAAATAGATATCCCCAGACATAAACTCTACTACCTGGAACAAAAGGGCTATATCCACCCGAAAAAGGTCCCCCGGGGTGAGCTCGAGGCAAGAGAATTCACCGAGGAGGATTTCGAAAAAATTAAGCTCATATGGAAATATCTTAAAGAGGGCTTCAAGCATAAAATTGCCTATCAAAAAGCGATAGAAGAGCTCAAGAACCCCCAGTTAGAGTTTAACCTGGGCTCCAAGAATAGGGTGAGATAAAAGATTTTTATGGAAAAAGTATAACGCCAACAGAGTAGAAAATGCCTAGAGTCATTGCGATTGCCAACCAAAAAGGGGGAGTGGGAAAAACCAATGTCACCTTTAATCTTTCCGGTGCGCTCGCAGAAAAAGGGAAAAGAATCCTCCTTATTGATTTGGATCAGCAGGGTAATCTTTCTTCTTGCTTTTTAGACAGTATCTACGACCTCAAGACTACCGTAGCTGATATCCTTTTGGATGAGGATATGCCCATCTCAAGAGCCGTTCAAAAGACTTCTTTCCAAAACATAGACATCATTCCCTCCAATATTGACCTTAGCAAAATAGACCTTCAACTGGCGG
>Ga0315541_1001703_pt1 | contig 19729 bp, 12 predicted proteins | sample SalMarSW160190MG_FD_203095 | JGI IMG/M metagenome (GOLD analysis project Ga0315541, IMG submission 203095) | Salt marsh sediment microbial communities from the Plum Island Ecosystem LTER, Massachusetts, United States - Salt Marsh Sediment SW1601-190 ...
CTGAGCCGCTGTACTACGGCTCACGCTGTGATAGATACAATCTGAAGAAAAAAGCAGCGAAAGTAAAAGGCCTTGGTGCATTTGAGTTCAGAAAGAAGATGTTGCTTGAATGTGCAGGCTTAGACGGCAAGACCAAGAGCCAAAGTGAGGGAAAGGCCAGGATAGGCATTCCTATGGCTTTGATTAGTTGGCAGCTTTTGCCTCTATTCGCTCGGTTTTTTAAGGCACTGGGCTTTGTTGTGGTTACCTCGGGATGGACCGACAAAAAAATAATTCGTATGGGTACCGAATCTGTCACCGCTCAGCCTTGTTTTCCAGTAAAGGTTGCGTATGGGCATATTGCCGAGCTGATTGACAAGAAGGTTGATTACATCTTTTTGCCGAGTATTGTTTCAATGACGGCGAGCTATCCTCAAAACAGGTCCAATCAGTTATGTCCGTATATTCAATCGCTCCCCTATCAGGCCGAAACAGCTTTTGCTGGTAAGCTTGGGAACACAAAGATCCTTACTGTGCCCATTCGCCTAAGTGAAGGGCAGAAGCTTTTGCGAAAGAGTTTTATCGCACTTGGCGGGAAGCTGGGGGTTTCTGCTTCTGTGGTTCGCAAGGCCATCAAAGGGGGGTTTTTGGCTCAAGCCAGTTTTGAGCAGGCCTTGGTAAAGAAGGGCAAAGAGATTCTTAGCAAAATTGGACCCGAGCAAAGGTTATTTGTGCTGGTTTCTCGACCATATAATGGCTGTGACGAAGGCCTGAATTTGCAATTGGCCAAGAAGCTTGATGAACTTGGGGTCAAGACAATACCTATGGATATGCTGGCCCTTGAGCAGGCGCAGTTGAGCGATGAGTCGTTGCACCGCGGGGTTTACTGGACATACGGCCAGAATATTTTGAGGGCTGCTGAGATAATCAAATCCGACCGGCGACTTTTTGCAATATATCTGTCGAACTTTAGCTGTGGGCCGGATTCTTTCCTTCTGACATTTTTCAAGGACATAATGGCCCAAAAACCCTGCCTGCTGTTGGAACTTGATGAACATTCTGCTGACGCAGGCGTGATTACTCGCCTTGAAGCATTTCTTGAGAGTTTGAAGCATTATCACTGCCAGCCAGAGGAGAGAAAGCCCCCGGCCAAAAAGGCTGCGATTACAGAAAGTATCAGCCGCAAGCGCAGGTTGTATATCCCATATATGGGCGATTGCTCTTACGGCGTTGCTGCCTGCTTCAGGGCCTATGGGCAGCCTGCTGAAGTTATGCCGTTAGCGGATGAACAAACACTTGTCCGGGGCAGGGCATTCACTTCCGGGAAAGAGTGTCTGCCTTGTGCTATTACCTCTGGTGATATGCTAAGAGTTGTTGCCGGTCAAGGCTTCGACCCCGATAAAACGGCCTTTTTTATGCCCGCCGCATCAGGACCTTGCAGGTTTGGAATGTATAGCTGTCTGCACAGGCTTATTCTAAGATACGCCGGCGCTGAGGACGTCCCTGTCATTGCGCCAAACCAGGATAGCGGTTTCTACAGACAGTTTACCAAAAGTATTGATAATTCTGTCGCGGGTAATTTTATGAAAGATGCTTGGATTGCTGTTATCGGCATAGATTTACTGCATAAGTTAATCTTACGGCTTCGGCCGGTAGCTTTCGATGCCCGCCAGGCCCAACAGGTTTACAAGCAGGCACTCAAGCGGTGGACAGAAGCGGTTGAAAATCGCAGCAACTTACCACAGATGCGCCGGCTTATGGACTCTATCGCAGAGGACTTTGCAGCGGTGAAACTGGATAGCAAGGGCCAAAAGCCGAAGATTGGAATAGTCGGCGAAATTTATGTCCGCAGTCACCCCTTCGCTAATAGCAATATAATCGCCCGACTTGAAGAGCTTGGTGCCGTCTGTGCTCTGGCTCCGTTTGCAGAGTGGATTTACTATACCAATTTTACCAGAAGTAGGGCGGCCAGACGCAGAAGGCAATTTCGGGATTGGTTCACCAATGTCTTTCAGGACTATGTGCAGCACAGGCTCGAAAAGACACTTGCTGAGCCTTTAGAGAAAAGATTCGGCAAATTGGCTGAAGGGCCGATAGAGCATGTAATCGAGCTGGCCCGACCCTACCTGCATCATTCGTTTGAGGGTGAAGCGATACTCAGCGTAGGCAAAATGGTAGAGTACTATTTAGAGGGCTTCGGCGGGGTGGTCAATGTGATGCCTTTTAGCTGTATGCCCTCGACAGTCGTCAGCACCCAGACAACGCGTATAAGCGCTGATTGCGCCGATATACCCATTTTGAATTTGAGCTTTGATGGTCAGGAGGATTCGACTTTGACTACTCGCCTGGAGGCCTTCGTCGAGCAGGTCCGTCAGAGGCAGCCACAGCTCGCGGCTCGAGGGGCCAGAGTTACGAGTTGAGCTTAATCATATTTTTAGCTGTCTCTAAGACTTTATTCCGCAAGGCCTTGGGGGCAAGCACCTGTACTTGGTCGCCGTAACCGAGAATCCACCAGGTTATTTCTCTCAGGCCATCAACCCGAAACTCAATAGTGGCTGAGCCGTCGCTGTTGCGTCTGACTTTCTGTGTGCTGTGCCATTGTACCTCGGTGACATTATTGGCCACCATGGGCAGAAACCGTAGCTTGATGTTGTAGATTCTGCCTTCCGGCATCATTGACCAGGCCCTGCCGAAGAAATCATACAAATCGAAGCTCTCACCGCCCACGAAGTATTTTTCTGTGCTTTTTAGTTCCTTAATGCGGTTAAGTTTGAATGTGCGAATGCTTTTGTGCAGGTCGGAGAGGCCCAGCACGTACCATGCCCTGCGGTTATACATCAGGTGATAGGGGCAGAGTTCAACGTCAATAATTTGGCCCTCAAAGAGTGAATGGTACCGCATACTTACCTTATTTTTCTTTGCGATGGCTTTTTGTAGCTGTGCGAAGGTTTTATCAAGCATCTTACTGGGTGCCTGTGGGCCAACCCTCGTAGAGATATTTTGCAGGGCTGTATTGCAATATTGTCTGATTTTAACGGGCAGGTTGTTTTCGATTTTCAAGGCGGCCAACAGCGCTGAATTCTTAAACGGCAGCTGTATTTGGCCACTTGCCTTGTGGACCAGCAGAAGCAGACCAAGCGCCTCTTGCAGGTTCAGGTCTATCGGTGGCAGGAAAAACTCAGGGTCTATGGCATAGCTGCCGGTTTTGGCATTGTAATGATATGGCACGCCGATGGTTTGCAGTTCTTTCAAGTCGCGGAAAACCGTCCGCCGGCTTGTTCCAAACATTTTCGCCAAATCACCGACGGCATAGCTTTCTCCCGATTGTAATGTCGTTAAAAGCTGCACGACCCTGCTAATTCTGCTGGCCTTCATAGCTGGCCCTTTCAAAGTGATTAAGGATAAACGGTTAATCATTCATCGTTCATCAGTTATCATTTTAATGGTGTTTCTTCAGATGGATTTGAATCACCGTGATGTCGGCGGGGGTAATACCACTTATTCGGGAGGCTTGACCGAGTGTGCCGGGTCTAAAAGCCGCTAATTTTTCTTTCGCCTCTGCCCGAAGATGCTCAATCTTGCTTACATCTAAATCCAGCGGAATCTTTTTGCTTTCCAGAGTTTGCAAACCGGCCACCAGCCGTTGCTGTTTGACTAAGTAACCCTCATATTTGGCATCGATAATTACCGCCTGCAATACCCCATTGTCAGAATCTATTTTTTTAATATCAGGGTTCCCGGCTAATTGTTTAGCAACAGTATTGTTTGGCTGCCGCAGTTGCTCCCATAGACTTAAGCCCTCCGAACGTGTATTTTTCAGATAGCTTTTAAGCTTACCAATGTTTTTCAGCTTGTTTTGGAACTTCTGCCATCGTTTTTCGTCCACGAGCCCGACCAATTTGCCGATTTGCGTTAATCTTCGATCCGCATTATCGGCCCTTAACGCCAGCCGGTGTTCGGCTCGTGAGGTGAACATCCGGTAAGGTTCATCAATTCCTTTTGTTAACAAATCGTCTATTAGCACTCCGATGTATGCCTGGTCTCTGCCGAGAACGATTGGCTCAGCCCCTTGACATTTTCTCGCCGCGTTGATACCGGCGATAATACCCTGCCCTGCGGCCTCTTCATACCCGCTGGTCCCGTTTATCTGTCCTGCCAGGAAAAGCCCTGATATTTTCTTGGTTTCGAGGCTGCTTTTTAGCTGAATCGGCGGACAGTAATCGTACTCAATTGCATAGGCGTAATGAATTATACGGGCGCTCTCTGTCCCTGGCAGCAGTTTGAGCATCTGCTCCTGAACATCTCTCGGCATCGAGGTAAAAATGCCGTTGCAGTAGATTGTTTTTATACTCTCTTCTTCCGGCTCCAAAAAGATTCGGTGCTGCGTTTTGTCGGCGAACCTGACGACCTTGCCTTCAATACTCGGGCAGTAACGCGGGTCGGTGCCTTTTATTTGACCTGAGGAAAGTGGAGCACGGTGCAGATTGTCTCGAAGCAGCTTATGTATCTTTTCGTTGGTATATGTAATCCAGCACGGCAGCTGTGGCCGGTCTATCGATTCGGTCATAAATGAAAATGGTACCGGCGGCTCATCGCCCGGTTGCACTTGTAATTTGTCCAAATCGCACGTCTGCGCATCCAACCTCGGCGTCGTATCGGTTGCCATCCGCCCAAGTTTCAGTCCCATTCGTTTCAGGCTCTGTGAGAGTTCTATGCTCGGCGGCTCTTCAATTCTGCCGCCGGCCCATCGGTCGCTTCCGATATACATCATTCCGCTGAGGAATGTCCCCGGCGTTACGACAACTGTTTCTGCTTTATAAACCGACCCGTTTTTACAGCCGACCGCTCGTACCTTATTGTTTTCTGTTATTAACTCTGTTGCGATTGCCTCGATAATGGTCAGATTAGCTGTCTGTTCGAGCATCTGCTGCATCCACTTTGCATATTTGCCTCTGTCGGCTTGAGCGCGTGGTGACTGAACAGCGGGGCCTTTTGAGCGGTTTAGAATCCTGAACTGAATTCCCGTTGCGTCTATGGCCAGCCCCATCAATCCTCCAAGTGCGTCGATTTCGCGCGCAATCTGTCCCTTTGCAAGCCCCCCGATAGCTGGATTACAGCTCATCGTGGCTGTTTTATTTTTGTCGATGGTAATAAGGCAGGTTTTAGCCCCGATTTTCGCCGCTGCATAAGCTGCTTCTACGCCGGCGTGACCAGCGCCGATAACTATACAGTCGAAACGGTCATCTTTCATTCTGTTAGGCATAATGTTATTTGACAGCAGGTTTTGCTATAATATAAAGTTCGAAGCACGAAATCCTAAATCCGAAACAAATTCAAAATCCAAATGACTAAAACAGCTGCCGCCGCTAGAATACCATAGTTTTGAACGTTCGAATTTTGGCCATTTGATATTGTTTAGGATTTCGATATTCGGATTTCGGATTTAAGTTTATTTACAGTATAGCTTTTTGAACCTTCTAATCAAGTCTTGACAATCGATGTCATTATTATAATACTATAGGTGGTTTATATCGTAGAATCCGCTAAGTTCGGTGCCTTATACGGAAGCCATATAAACAACTGTTAGGCATAACAAAACGAGACTGAAAAAATGGATACGCTGTTGTCTCTGCTCATTCGGATCGGCATCCCTGTCGTAGCAACGCTTATCGCCCTTTGGCTCGCGAACATAATTCGACGGAAACGCATCAAATTGAGAGTGTGGCACGGGACAGTAGGTATTATTATCGCATTCATCATGGTTTTCGTTGGGGCTGGAAGCAACTTGACTCCGCTTGTGATTGCGGGGTTGATTCTTGGCCTTCCCTTCGCAGCAATTCTGTTTGCTGCCAACGGAAAGCCTGACGAGGATGGAGAATCTCATGAACATCAGTAAGTAGAAAAGGAACCCGCTATGAAAAGACAAGTAATCAGTTGGAAAATGATCTGTTTGGCGCTCACGTGTGCGTCGTCCTTTGCTCAACAAGCATTCGCGCAAGCCAGTGAAACCACTGGTCCAACGCCCGTTGAGATCGCCGGTGTCCTTGGCGCCATCACAGGCGGGGCTATAGGTTTCTACTTCCTTTTCAGGCGATTGCGCAAGAAGTAATGGTCAGACATTTACGTGGCTTTTCATGAACTTACTCAAGAAAGTGCCTAACAAGGCGCTTCACCTGACCGCTATTCCGCTACGCTTCGTAGCGGCAGATGAGCTTATTATGTGCTTTGAGAGATTGAAATTGAAGACAATCCAGTAACAGAAGCCCATCCGGCAGGTGAGCCCCCCCATTAAACATAGCAAATTCCTTGATTTCCAAAGACTTATATGGTATTTTTATAGTAGAGGTATTCAGAAATGGACAAAAAAACTTTGAAAATAACTTCCCTACACGAAAGCAGTGACCATAATTACTGGAGGGGAAAATCTTATCTTAAAAGAATCGAGGCCTTGGAGAAATTGAGGAGAATTGTATTTGGTTATGATCCATCTACCGAAAGACTTCAAAGAATTTTTACGATTGCTCAACTCAAAAAAGGTTGAGTATTTAGTAGTTGGCGGCTATGCCGTTGCTCTCTATGGATATCCTCGGGCCACCGGAGATATGGATATCTGGATAGCCATTTCTAAAGATAATGCCCATAAAACTGTTGAAGCTTTAAAGGAATTTGGTTTTAGCGCCCCCCAGTTGAAAGAAGAATTGTTCTTGGAAAAGGAAAAAAATATCAGAATGGGAAATCCCCCGCTACGTGTAGAAATTCTAACATCTATAGACGGCGTTAAGTTTACTAAATGTTACAGGGACAAAAGAACTGTAATTATAGATGATATAGACATAAATTTTATATCCCTCGAAGATTTAAGGAAAAACAAAAAAGCCAGCGGTAGATACCAGGATTTAGCTGACCTTGAAAATTTAGAAAAATAAAATATTCTCTGACAACCGAGTTCGCTTGTCTATGGCTAACCTTTCTGAGCTATTGCAACTGCAGATGCGATTGCAAAATTGGCTGTGTGTGTGATACTCACGCTTATGTGTTTAATTCCGAGTCTCTCGGCAATTTTTTTAACTTCGCCGCATAGAGTAACTTCCGGCTGACCTGTCGGATTATTTATTATCTCTATATCTGTCCACGCAATTTTGCCCCGCCAGCCTGTCCCCATCAGCTTGAGAATCGCTTCCTTCGCTGCGAACCGGCCGGCAAGTTTTTCTACGCCGTTTTTATTCGCGTCGGCATAGGCCTGCTCAGCGGTAGTAAAAACCTTATTTAGGAAACGCTCACCGTGCCGCTTTATCATCTCTTCTATTCGCGGAAAATCTACAAGGTCTATACCATGTGCTACGGTTTCCATCTGCTCGATACTCGCTTCTTGATACTCGCTTCTCGATACTCGACTCTCTTTTGCTACGAGCATCGAGCATCTGGCATCGAGTATCCAACTTCTTTTATTGGTGGCACATCCGGTAAATTTTTTCCAGGCAGAAATCTATAAATTTGTCTCTTTCGTTTAGTGCCACTTGCTGCACAAGTTTGGCACTAAACTCATCAACAGCCTTTTTCCGGCGGTCAAAAATGATTTTTGCTTCTACTTTTTTTTGTACGTTTTCAAGAGGCTCAAAACTTTTAGGCCTTTTCTCTTCCAGTTTCATTATGAAAATATGCTCGCCTGCCTCAATCGGCCCTGCAATCTGCGCCGGCTTTATCCTCTTAGCTTCGGCTGCAAGAATATCATAGGGTTTAGCTAAAGACTGCGGCTGGACCGGCTTCCATAACCCGCCGAACGATGCTCTGTGCCCGTGCGAATATTGCTTTGCCAGTTCGCCGAAATCTTCGCCTTGTTGTAGTCGTACCACTAATTCGTTAGCCAGTTTTCTTGCTTGTTCGAGCTGGTTATCATTCGGGTCTGTCACTTCCAGCTTCGGAATCTGGATATCAATCAGCCGAAACTTTATCATTGCCGGTATGGCGAAAAATTCTTCTTTCATTTCATTATAGCGGTTCACCAACTCGCTGTAAGTGATAGGCCTATACTCCGGCAGTTGTCGTTGAATGTAGTCCTGGCTGAGAATCATCTTTTTCTGATATTCTCTAAAGCTGCGCCAATCCATTCCCATCTTTTTCAGGGCCTGTTCAGCCTTGGCGTAGTCACCCCCGAAGCTGACAACAAATTTTCTCACTTCTGCTTCTGTAGCCCTTTCCAGAGCATCCTCAATATCTACTCCCGTGCTCTTTTTGGCCTGCTGATAAAGTAAGATATTTGATACTCTCGTTGCAAGAATTTGCTCAAGCTCAGGCCCGGCCTGTTCTTTGAACTGCTCAAAACTGCTTTCCTGCGCAATCGGCCTGAAATATTCTAATAGCGCTTGGGTTATTATTTCATCAGAGGTTATAGTTTCACCGCCCACCGCCAGGACAAATCCACCTGAGGCTTCTGGTAGACCTTCTCTTTGCGCAAGAGGGATAAGCGCCAGTTCTTCTTCGGTGAACTTTGGCTTACTATTGCCTCCGCAACCATATATCAACAAAAGTAATAATACTGTTAAAAAAGCACGCTTACGCATAGCCTAATCTCCCACTAACCAGCTCGAAGCCAAGCACTCAAAACTTCTATGAAGATGTGGAGCCATCTGCTATTTGTTCGGCCAACGTGTCTATACGCCTTGCCAGGAGTATTCGCTGCCTCATTGAGCTGGCGCAAGAGATTAATATCATGCCAAGGCAAACAACGAATAGGCCTATAGCCCAAAGGAAAGCATCCTTATAGCTTTCCTGCCAGAAACCCAGACCTAAAAGTGGCGCGAGGACCAGCATCCCGCCGATGCTATATTCAAGTATCCAGATTGCTGCTCGATCCTTGAACATGATAACCTCCTGCATTCTCAATGAATGTTTATAAATATATACTTTATCCAGCTCTTTATTATATGTCATTCTATGAATTAGTGCTAAGAATCTTTCGTAAAACGTTTATTAGCGTCTTCGGCTCAAAATAGTTTTGCGGCAGACGCAAATATACCGTTTTCGGGCCAGTAACCCTTACTGTCCCTTTCACTTTAGCAAACAAAGAATCAGTCTGCACGCCAGTCTCGGCAAGGCCGAACCTTGACGGGCTTGCATCTTTGCTGAATGAAAATATCAAATCCCTGCCGGAGGTAACAATGCTTTTTATACCCCACTTACCTGCCTTGATTCGAAGACAAGCCAGTTCCAGCAGTAGTTCGACATCGTCCAGCACCGGCCCGTATACATCAGCTAATTCGCTCTCTATCTGTTTCAAGTCCTCGGTCGTCTTTGTAACTGCAATTTTGCGATAAATATCCATTCGGTACCTGTCGGACGGTATGTAATTTTTCGGTATATATGTGGCAAATCCTAAATCGATGACAGCGGCAGGTTCAGCTTCGGCAGGTTCATTCTTTAATTTCCTGACAGCATCTGCTAACAAATCGCAATACATCTGATAACCTACCAATTGAATATGCCCCGATTGTTCAGCCCCTAATATATTGCCTGCCCCGCGAATCTCCAGGTCTCGAAGCGCGATTCTAAAACCAGCGCCTAAGTGTGAGTAATCTTCAATGGCCTTGAGGCGCCTTGCTGCCAGCGGTGTAATCGGCCTTGAGCTTGGCAGCAGCATATACGCATATGCGCGGTGTTTATACCTGCCTACCCTGCCGCGGAGCTGATGCAGCTCAGCTAAGCCGAACCGGTCTGCGTCGTTTATAAAAATTGTATTCGCATTTGGGATATCCAGGCCGGATTCGATGATTGCTGTGCACACAAGCACGTCGATTTCACCCGTCACAAAATCTATCATTGCCTTCTCAAGCTCGCTCTTGGCCATCTGTCCATGTGCGATGGTAACCTTTGCGTCACTAACCAGCTTTTGAATCTCCCAGGCCTTTTTCTCAATTGTCTTGACTCTGTTGTGCAGAAAAAACACTTGCCCCTGACGGTTCAATTCTTGGATTATCGCCTTTCTTACAAGCTCTTTGTTGTAGGCGGTTACGGTTGTTACTATACTTCGCCTATCCAATGGCGGCGTCGCCAGCGAACTTATGTCGCGCAAACCCAATAATGACATATGCAGCGTCCGCGGAATTGGCGTAGCTGTCATCGTAAGAACATCAACATTGATACGCAGTTTTTTGAGCTTCTCTTTGTGTTCAACCCCGAATCGCTGTTCCTCGTCGATGATTAAAAGCCCCAAATCATTAAAGCCCACGTCACCACTCAAAAGCCGATGTGTTCCTATCAGCACATCAACTCTGCCCTGTTTTGTCCGTGCTATGATGTCTCTTGCCTGCTTTGTTGTTTTAAAGCGGTTCAAAACCTCAATGCAAATTGGAAAATCAGCAAAGCGCTCGGAAAAAGTCCTGCCGTGCTGCACACACAATACCGTTGTTGGCACAAGCACCACCACCTGTTTTCCATTCTCCACCGCCTTAAATGCTGCACGCATTGCAAGTTCTGTCTTGCCGTAGCCCACGTCGCCGCACAGCAGCCTGTCCATCGCCACAGCTTCTTGCATATCTGCCTTGATTTGCTCTGCAGCGGTAGTCTGGTCTGGTGTTTCGTGATAAGGGAAAGACTGCGCGAATTCAGCCTGCCAGTTCGAATCCGCCCCGAAAGCTATCCCGCCTTTTGCTTCGCGCTGCGCCTGAACCCCAAGCAGTTCACTGGCCAGGTCCTGAACAGAGCGTGCAACTTTTTCTTTTCGTCTCTGCCATCTCTTCGAGCCGACCTTGCTCAATTTTGGCCGTTTCGGAGTTGTCCCTATGAACTTTTGCACCAGTGCGATATTCCGAACTGAAACCTGGATTTTTACCCCGTCGGCGTATTCAATCGTAAGATATTCCGAGGTGCCTCCTTTCTCTTGTATGGTTTTTATCCCTGAAAACTTGCCGATGCCGTAGGAAGCGTGAACCACATAGTCGCCCACCTGTAAGTCCGCCAGCGTATCTACTGGAGCGCCTGCCCGCGCCGGCCGCGGCCGTCTCCTGAGTGTGTATTGGCCGAACAGCTCGTGGTGGCTTATTATAATTGTATTTAGCGAATTTATAACAAACCCCTGATGAATAAATCCCTGCAGCAGTTTGAAATTCGCCGGCATTTTCTCATTATTCTCTGTTATAATTTCGGTTACTCGCTTAGTTTCAGCTAAGGATTCGCAGTAAAGTAAAACTTTTTTCCCCTGCTTTGCCTCTTGAACTAATTCCTGTAAGGCCTCCTTATGTCCCGCCCATAATGAAGCAGCTTTGTGCTGGAACCGCTGCACGCTCTTAACATCGACCTTAAGAAATTTGGTTGGTGCTGCTGTGGCAAATCTGCAGATATGCAGTTGCGCGAATTCTGCTATTGCCTTATAAATATCTTGCCAGCTATAAAGTCGCCCTGCATCTTCGGCCCGTTCTCGAAATAGTTTCGCAACTTCTTCAATATCGCTCGGCTCTTCAAGAATTATTATGGTATCTTCCGGCAGGATATTTACGAAGAGCTCCCTCTGTTCTACGGCAGTCCCACACATTGCCGAAACGATGTTGAGGCCTTTTATTTGTTGGCTTGAGCGCTGCGTATCCAGATTTATTTCGCGGATGCTCTCTATTATGTCACCGAAGAATTCGACCCTGATTGCTTCAGTATCCTGTAGCGATAAACTTCCTTGTTTTTCATTTGACAAAATTTTTCCGATACTCAGCGGTGCGTAAATATCAACAATACCTCCACGGCGTGCAAACTGCCCCGGCAAATCAACACTATCAACACGCTCAAAACCATTTTCAACCAGCCACTCAGTTACTTGTTCCAGCGGCACTGTTTTATCTGTTTGTAGTCGAAGACAACTTTTCTCTAAGGCTTGCGGCTTTGGTATCGGCTGGCAAAGTGCCTGTATAGACGCTGGGATAATAAATCGTGCCTCGTTTTCTGTGTTCCGAGTGACAAGTGACGAGCGACGAGCGACGAGCTTTAGCCTCTCAGCCCTGATTTCATCGGTGGCGTCTGCCAGTTCTTCCTCGCCCTCCCAGGCAGGCAAGGCCTCGATATTTTCAGCCCCGAATGTATGTAAATCGTCAGCCGCTTTATCGGCGTCATCAATATGCGGACAGATATACAGAATAGGCCTGTTAAGTTTCTTTGATATGTAAGAGCTGAGCAGGCGCGCAAACGACCCCCACGTCCCCTCGACCTTGACCGCCCCCTCATTGCCTCTTGCGGTCTTGAGCCGGGAGATTATCTTAGCAACCGTTCTATCCCGACCAAGCTCCATAAAATCGCTGTTATTAATAACGCTAAAGGACCGGCCACATTATTTGGAGCTTGCTATAGATTTTTTGGCCGCCTCTATTGTTTTTTCAGCAGTTATCCCGAACTTCTCGAAGCAGACCTTCGCAGGTGCAGATGCACCGAATGACGACATACCAATAAAGATGCCCTTATCACCGAGCCATTTGTTCCAGCCCAATTCAACCCCAGCTTCGATGCCGACTCTTGCCTTGATATTAGGCGGAAGAACCGAATCTTTGTATTGCTGACTTTGTTTTTCAAACAACTCCCAGCACGGCATACTGACCACCGAAGCGCTGATTCCATCAGCGGCCAATTTCTCATGAGCATCGAGAGCAATGGAAACCTCCGAGCCACTCGCTAAAAGAAGGACATCAGGTTTGTCCGTCCCGATAAGGATGTAAGCACCCTTGCTTAGATTTGCCGCTGAGCCATATTTGTTTTGGTCCAGCACGGGTAATCCTTGGCGGGTAAGAAGTAGAGCCACCGGGCCTTGCTTGTACTCCAGAGCAACTTTCCAGGCTTGAGTGGTCTCATTAGCATCGGCTGGTCGAATCACCAGCAGGTTTGGCATCGCCCGAAGGCTTGCTAATTGTTCTACCGGTTGATGCGTTGGCCCATCTTCGCCGACACCGATGCTGTCATGAGTAAATACAAATATAGTTGGGTATTTTGAAAGAGCTGCCATACGAATTGCCGGCCGCATATAATCACTGAATACCAGAAACGTCCCGCCGTATGCCCTTGTTAGGCCGCTGATGGAAATCCCGTTCATTATTGCCCCCATCGCATGTTCCCTCACACCGTACCGGATATACCTGCCGTTGCGTTTACTTTGTTGAAAATCTTCAGCCCCCTCGAACTTTGTAAGATTGGAAGGTGTCAAATCCGCTGAGCCGCCCAGAACCAGCGGCAGCTTCGGCATCACTGCATCCAGCACTTTTCCTGAAGCCTTGCGTGTCGCAATGGAACTGCCCGCCTCAAACTTCGGCAATAGCTCATCAAGCTCGACGCCCAATTTGCCCGCTGCACCGTCACGGAATTGTTGTGCAAGCTCCGGATATTTTTTGGCATATTCGTCAAACATCTTATTCCAAATCGCTTCAGCTACTGCCCCTTTTTCAAGGGCCTTCCGCATATGGGTCAGCACCTCTTCAGGAATGTGGAAAGTTTTTTCAGGGTCCCAGCCGAATTTTTCCTTAACTAATTTGATTTCATCCTCACCTAAGGGAGCACCGTGCGCACCGGCCGTGTCCTGTTTGTTCGGGCTGCCGTAAGCAATATGTGTCCGAAGTTTTATAAGACTCGGCCGATTCTTTTCCCTCTTGGCTTTCTTCAATGCCTTCTCGAAAGATTCCATATCATTGCCGTCGCCGTCGACCACCGGCACGTTCCAGCCATAGGCCTTATAACGCTTCGCCGAGTCTTCCGTAAACGCAAGCTTTGTATCGCCGTCAATAGTGATATGATTATCATCGTAAATCACAATCAAATTATCCAGGCCGAGGTGTCCCGCCAGCGAACAGGCCTCGGCGGATACCCCCTCCTCCAAATCGCCGTCACCGGCGATTACATAAATCTTATAATCGATAATGGGGAAACCATCCCTGTTGAAATAGCTTGCCAGATACTTTTCGGCTATTGCCATTCCCACCCCATTGGAAATCCCCTGTCCTAATGGCCCGGTCGTAACTTCAACACCGAGCTCCGGACGGCATTCCGGATGCCCCGGTGTCTTGCTTTGCCATTGCCGGAAATTCTTCAGTTCTTCCAGACTTAAAGGATAGCCGGTCAAATGCAGCAGCGAATACAGCAGCATACTGCCGTGCCCCGCCGAGAGGACAAATCGGTCTCTTGCTTGCCATTGCGGATTGGCCGGATTATACCGAAGGTGTTTCGTCCAGAGAATATATGCCGCCGGTGCCATTCCCATCGGCATACCCGGATGACCGGAGTTGGCCTTCTGGATTGCATCAACGGATAGAAATCGAATTGTTTGAATGCAGAGTTCATCAAGTTCGGATAAACCCGGGTTTTTAACAGGTACCTTCATCGTTATCTTCCTGAATAAAGGGTTGCTAATGTATCTTTGCTAATAAAACGAACAAGGTAACTCAAAACCCCCATTCCTGCAAGAGTTTTATTACTTTGACCCCGTTAGAAATCAGCTTTTCTTGGGGCAGGTTCTTGCCCCTTGTGGAATTTCTAACGGGGTTGATGCCGGAGGAGGGCTGCCCGTAGGCCAAAAAAGTATTGACTCGATATCGTCTATAAAAACAGCCGGGGCCTATACGATTAACTTAGTATAGGCCCCGAATTGGTGCAAGCCTTTATGTCATTCCCGCGTAAGCGGGAATCCGATTAGCCTCATATCGCTGCTGATTACGGGAACATGCCCTCTTTAAGCCACATCTCTGCCATAATGGCGAAGTCCTTGAAGTTGACCGTCCTGTAGCCGTGTGCCTCGGCACTGTACAGTTCGGCGACCGATGGCACCGGAGTATATACTTCGCCGTCCTCTGGAGTGGTGTCAGCCAGGTACGCTATCTCATTAGGTTCCAGAACACGGTTAAAGATGTAGGCTTCGTCCAGGTCACCGTTAAAGGCTTCGCTCCAGTACTCATTGCTGGTGGTGTTGCCTATTGCCATACCGACATCGGTTCCACCACCAAATGAAAATGACCCGGATGCTACTTCGTCGCCGTTTAGATAGAGTATGGCAGTGGTCCCGTCAAACGTGGCGGCTAAGTGCGCCCATTCGTCGATAAACGGTATCATTATATTCTCAGGGGAATACACGCCACCGCTAAACTGCCGGAAAGCAAATCCACCGGAATTGCCGTTGGTATTCACCTCGAACATAAACATCACGGTGCTGCTACCCCAGCCGTTTCTTTTACCAATCAAGCCCTGACACCTGCCCGTCTCCGCTTTTTGTCCAGCCCACTTGGCCCAGATAGCCAGAGTTAGTTGGCCGTTCGGCTCAGCAGGATTCCACTCTCCAATTAGAACCCTGCTTTCTGGGTCGGCGTCGCCGCCGTCCACGTTGATACCATTGCTGTCCATTACGCCAGAGGTCCACGTTACACCTCCTACTAACTCCCCATCGTGGTTAGCATCACCGGTGGCATCGTCAAGGGTATCGCCAGCTCCCTCGTCCATCGGGTAGTATGCAACAAGGCCAGCCGTACACGGATCTTGCGTATAAATGATGTCATCATCAATGAGCCAGTCGTCTATCATCATCTCGAGCTCTTGATAGCCTACCTCGCAATCCCCGCTGATGGTACTGGTCGGGAAATAGTCAGCCTTGGCAAAATCATCTGAGCGCTTCGAAAGGACGCATCTGCGTAGATACAGCCGGATATCGTCAAAGTACACATCAGCTTTATCTGAAGTACTATCATAGAAGCCGATAGTAATTCTCGTAACATTGGTCAAGGTCACGCCGGCAGAACCGAAGTCGTCAAGGTCGATATTCCACTCATGCCACTCTGGCTCGTTTATGTCGTTCATATCGCCGTCGTATATCACCTTCGCATTGCTGTCCGCATCGTGCAGTTTCACATACATTTGGTCAATAGCGTCATCATTGTCCGCATCGCCATAGAAGTACAGCACCAGTGCTTCAACACCACCAGTGGTCCAGTCTGACCCGATTCCAAGACTAGTAGTATTCGCGTAGGCCTCAGCGACGTCAGGAGCGCCCATGCCGGACTCATACAGCATCGAGTTACCATAGCGAACCGGGTCTGTCTTCTCAAGAGCAATTTGCGCCCCGGTCCCGTTATCTTTTAAATCTTTCCAGACATCCTCCAGGTCGGGTTCTTCGGCGTACGAGTCAAAATCCTCCACAACAATAAAGACGCCTGTTGTAAAGCTCCAGATATCACCTTTCCACATGGTTATCGGCTCGTCGGCCATATTGACCTCATCGACGCGCCAGTAGTAGGTTGTGTTGAATTCCAGCTCTCCGGGTACATAGCTGTTGTCGTTCTGGTCTTCACTGGCCAGAACGCCGCACGGGTCATTGGCTCTGTTGGCGTCGGTTACTGCGGTTTCATCGGTGCTGAAATATACGTCGTGTTTATCAACATACCTCCCTGGCCTCCAACTAAGAGTAGGCTTCTTCCGCACGTCTGTCGCACCGTTAGCCGGCCTCGGATTGCCCGCCTTAGGACCGTCGGTCAGCCTCGCATTGTCGAAGTAAAAATTGCCGGGGTTGTTGCCGTCGGCATCATAGCCCCCACCGTAGGTTGTGACCAGGATGAGTTCGAACCAGCCTACATCAGGCGTCACGGCCATGTCGGGGATAAGATATGAGTAATCCCAGGTCATCGTCCGCGTATGGACACCCGGGAAATCACACGGGTCCCACACACCAGGGTCATCTGGATTACCAGTATCTTCATCAGGTGGGCCTAATCCGACCCAGCCTATCCCACTTCCATTTCCCGTATCACTCTCATTGATAATCAGTTCGACTGTGGCCTCGCCGTCTCCTTTCCAATCGTTAGCATCCCATGTCACGTCAATGGAGAATTTGTTGTTTGCCAGACCCTCAGCAACAAGTCCATTGAGCTGAAGCTTGTTAGCAAGGCATTGGTCGTAGCCATCATCGGGTATCATTTTGACGGCCTTGCTGTTAAGAGTGGCCCCGGTCGGGACGTAGGTGTACTTGGGCGGCCCAATCGTAGGTTGGGGGTCGGTCCACTCGATCCATCCATCATCCGTGTTTTCCCAGTCGCCAATCACGATGTAGCCGGCCTTGGGTAGCAGTTGCGCATTATCTAAGTAGTAGGTCCCGCTGGTGTAATTCACGTCGTCATAACTTGCTACGATTATAAACTCCAACCACGAAATGGAATCCTTGTCGATTTGAGCTTTAGGTGCAGAATAATTCCACCTGGCTGTCCGCGGATTGTTCCCATCGCCCGGACTCCACCAAAGAATTTCGCCTAATGATTGGAAAACGCTCCCTGCGTTGGAATCCGCATTGACAATCAGTCCAATACTGGTGGTCGCGTTGGGGTCGCCCCACTCCTCAGCTAACCGCGTCACGTCCACCGAGAAAAAGCTGTTGCGGAAGAAGTCATCAACCAATCCTGCATCGTCAAGCTGGATATACAGGGCACTCTGAGTATCCGCTTCCGGATCTTCTCTTTGCGGAACGTACAGCTTGAGGCTGTAGTTGTTCAACGTAACCCCGTTTGTGTCGTTGTAGTCTGTCGTGGTCCCATTGGGCGCTTCGGTCCATATGGCCCATCCGTCCATCTTGTTTTCCCAGTCTCCTATCACGCCGGCGTAAGCCCTCAGCTGCGCATTGTCCAAGTAGTAAGTCCCACGGGGGGGGGTGGAACACGGGTCGTAATTGGTGATGATTATAAACTCCAAATACGAGACGGTAGCCTCGTCGATTAGAGCTTTAGTTGCAGAATAATCCCACTTAGCTGTCTGTGTCGCGTTCCCATCAGGCGGACTCCAGAAAACACGTCCGCCTAAGTCTTGCCAGACGACCCCTGAGACGGAATTTGCATTGACAACCAGCTGGAGCCCTGCGTAATTGACGTCGTTCGACCATTCCCCAACTAACCGTGTTACGTCCACCGAGAAGATGTCGCTGCTAAAGAACTCATCAACTAAATTCATATCGTCAAGCTGGAGATATATAGCCCGCTGCCAGTTAGGCTCCGGAACGTACAGCTTGAGGCTGTTGCCGTCCAACGTAACCCCAACTGTGTCGTTGAACTCTGTCGTGGTCCCGACAGGCGCACAAGGGTCTATGAGCCAACCGTCATTGCTGTCTTCCCAGTTGCCTATCACGCAGGGGTCGGTGTAGCCGGCGCCGTAACTGGTGGACGCCACACTTAGCACCAAAACAAAAGAGATTAAAAACAGAAATTTTTTAGACATGATAATCCTCCTTAAAAAATAAAACCTTAAGATATTCTTTGGCTGCATGCCAAAACATCCGTTGTTCTCAACAAGCGCAGAAACCTTCACTTTCCTCGTGCAGCGAACACGAAGACCTTCTCTTTCTATTCGGCGTTTGTCTCGAACAACTTTCAACAAAACAAGCAATAAAAACCTTCACCGAACACTGTGCTTGCCTCGTTAGAAACATTCCCTTTTCGACACTGCGCTTTTGCCTCTTCTCGAATTTCTAAAGGTGCTTACTCAACACAACTTTTATCTGACCCAGCCTTAAGATAAACACTAACTTCGCTGACGAGCCAAAGTCCGGGAACTCAGCAACTCTACTTTAACTTTACACCCAAAATGGTCCTCCTTATTCTCTGATAGAAAGATCGGCTCTAATCGTGCAAAATTACAGTAGCATATTATCCAAGGTTATGCAAGGTTATTCTATATTATAGGCGATTTTGGCCCTAAACAGGCCGTTATTTTGCGCAAAAATAGCATCATTTTGCGCACTATCCTTGCGGACGCAACGCAATAGAGATATTGTAAGAATGAATTATGTCAAAGATTCCAAAAGTCATATTGCTGATTGAAAGGTCAAGGGCCTTCGGCAGGGGGCTGCTTTACGGCATTGTCCAGTACTCCAATCTTCACGGGCCCTGGCTGTTCTATATAGAACCGGAAGTTTACAGAAAGAGCAGAGAGCAATCATACAAGTGGATTAGGGACCTGGATGCCGATGGAATTATCGGTTACACCTGGGACGTCAATATCATTAAGATGATTGTCAGCTTAGGGCTTCCTACCATAATTCGTGGTATAGAAAAGTCAACCTCGAAGGCGTTTCGTGTAGTAACTGACCAGGTTGCTATTAGCCGCATGGCTGCCGAGTATTTCCTGGGACGTGGGTTTCAACGATTTGCTTACTGTGGCTTTGATGATATGATTTGGTCTCAGCAACGAGGCGAGAATTTCAGTAAGGCAGTTGCGGAGTCTGGCTTTGAGACGGATTTATACCAGCAGCCCAAGGCAAAGCATTTGCGCACTGCGGGCAAGGAACAAACCATCATTGCCGGATGGCTCGGTTCGCTACAGAAACCTGTAGCCGTAATGGCCTGTAATGACGACCGTAGTGTAGATGTTTTAGCGGCTTGCAAGATCGCAGATATTGAAGTGCCGAGGGAGGTGGCAATTCTGGGTGTGGATAATGATGAATTGGTCTGTGGTTTATCCTATCCGCAGTTATCAAGCATAGCTCTAAGCACCAAAAGAGCAGGGTACGAAGCTGCTCGAGTCCTGGATAAGCTGATGAGGGGACAAAAGATAGCAGAAAATGAAAAAGAAGTGTTTATCTTTCCTTTGCACGTTGTAACCAGACAATCAACAGACATTATGGCAATAGAAGACCAACAGGTCGCGGAGGCAGTCTATTTTATTCGCAAGAATTCCAAAAAGATGATCCAGGTCAGTGATGTTGCACAGGCTGTTGGTCTGTCTCGCCGGGCCTTGGAGCAGCATTTCCGGAGAGTACTCGCTCGCTCAG
>Ga0315541_1001704_pt1 | contig 19713 bp, 19 predicted proteins | sample SalMarSW160190MG_FD_203095 | JGI IMG/M metagenome (GOLD analysis project Ga0315541, IMG submission 203095) | Salt marsh sediment microbial communities from the Plum Island Ecosystem LTER, Massachusetts, United States - Salt Marsh Sediment SW1601-190 ...
GCATAGCCAGTTCGGACGTTGATAGTTCCATCCAAGATTTATTTTCGACCTGTTCCAGGAACAACACAAAGGCCTCACGCGGCCTTTGCTCGTCAATAAGTCCAGAAAGTTCTTTGAGCTTGTCAGTCAAACCACATATTCTCCAATACGCACTTTCTTTTTAATCCTGTGATCCTGGAAACTGGTTTAGAACTTCTTCTACTGCTTGACGAACCATCTGATTTTCATCATTGGCCAGTGGTTCAATTAGTGAATTGGCCTCAAGTCCATAAATACGGGCAGCTACCTTGACAGCAGCACATCGTATCTTTGGATCCTCATGTTTTAGAAGCTTGCTTAAGATAGGTCTGTAAGCCTGGCTGCCGGCTGCAGCAAGCTGTTCTGAAGTTACTATTGGTTCTAGTTTCAATGCCAGGTGTTTCTCTTTGGGTCTTAATCCGCGAGTTACTTGCGGCTCAAGTACACATTTACCTTCGCCTTTTTCAATTAGAATAATTTGAGACCACCGACAATTATCCTGTTCTAAAAGTTTTAGCCTGGCTAAACAGTTCTCATAAGGGGAATCCTCTTGTGCTGAACGAGCTGTTATCCGCAACTGCTCGCCAAATTGTGCAAGCTCAAATTCAAATGGAGGCTCATCCTGTTTAAAAGTTTGCTCTGAAAATCCTTCACCAGTAGCTGCGGCAAGACGCTTAGCCTGACTTTCAACAGGTTCTAATATCGACAGGTCGATGATGGTTGCTGATCGTTCAGACTTGACTGTCTTAATATTCAACAGCTCAACAAGCTCATTAACTTGGTCAGGAACCATGGCAAGCAAACTAAGAATCTGGCTGGCGGCGTATTCTGACCACATGTCATCACTTTGCTTTTCATAAGCACCTGCTGCCTTGGCAAAGAGAGCATCTAAATGCCCGGCTCCGGCAGAGGCCTGTTGCCAGCGAGTTTTGCATTGTGGGCAGACTTCAATATGCTGCTCAAATGCCTGTTTTTCCTGCAGTGCAAGGTCATCTTCTAAAAGACGACCAATATCTGCATCGGATATACACTTTTGTGAGTTCATTTATATACTCCCTTTGTTAGCGTAATAGATTCCACAAACTTTTCTCATTTGCCATCCTCCATTCCCGGCGGTTGCAAGACCGTATAGATACGGCAAATTCGCGTATGAACAGCCGTCTCAGAGAGATTAGATAACTGATCAACCAGCTTAGATGTTTGCACCATGTCAATCCGGGTTGCAGCCCCAAAAATTATAGCTACCCGGTACGGTTCGGCCACACCTGAGTTGATCATATCCGCAGTTAAAGGCACCACATCTTTTGCCGGAGATTTTTTAATCTCAATCACAACCCGGCCATGCAGGGCAACAATGTCATTCTTGGGTACCTGCGACAACAGTTGCCAATCTGCTCGAAGTTGCTTAGCCGAAGGTCTCTTACCACTGCTGCAGCCTTCGATGCACTGCTGGGCCAGGATAATCCTGTTTTTAAGTTCATTCCATGCTGATCTGAGCAGTTGTCGATCAAAGTATTCCCAGAGATCAACTGCCTCGAATGGTATAAAAGTAGCCGAAGAATGTTTTACGTCCTTTATCTCATCTTCATTTTCTAAATTGACCTGTTTATGTGCAGAACGTATAGCTCTATAACATTCATTGAGCGTAACTGTCGTTATGTATGTTGTCAGTGAACCTTTTACGGAAGCTCCACGTAGAAATTGCTTGTGCAGGTTTCTAAAAACATTCTGAAATACATCATCTGCTGAAGGGTCGTCATTATCTTTAATGCCATACCGGTAAATTACAGACCGCACTAATTTGTAATAGGACTCATAGAAAATCTCGGGTATCACTTTAATTCTCAATGGATAACCCAAAAGAACCACTTCTTTGCAGGCCTGTTGGAGTTCGGCGTTGTTAACCTGTGAGTTTTTGTTGTAAAGGCCTTGCTGCAAGACATCCCGGCACTGCCGGCAATTTGCCTTAAGACCTTCGAAAATGCAGTGTTTATCTGTGGAGTCTTCTCGACAGGACTGAATCAGCGACAGGCAACAGCCATCATGGTCTCCCGGATATTGGCAAAACTCAGCTGTCGCCGTCATACACTTTCTTCCCTTGTAGATTCTTATCGATTTTAGTTTATTTTTGACTAATAAAACAGTTGGCATAGAACAGCTCCGAGCATTTTTGTCATCTCTAACCAAAGTAGAGTAACCATCCGGGACTTTTCTTGCCAAAAAATCAAAAAAATTAGCAACTTTTCAAAATTACATCAAAGTAATCGCTCAAAGTATGCACTATATGGTGCCATAAGTCAATTTTTCATTTCCCGATTGCTCTATACCTAAATTATCATACTGGTCAATTTCAGGGCATATTGGTAAATCCAGGGAATCGTAATCACTATCATCGTGTCTGCTCCTGCACATCTGGCATATTCGATTGTACAGAGAGTCCAACTGGTCCTCAGCCTGACCAACCCCTGCCTCATCCAGATCACTGTACCGCAAGAGAAGTTTGAGAGATATTGTGGGATCATCCAATTCATCCAGTTCAATAGCTTTGTTATGATCCTGACTGTGACGATAACTTCGACCCCCCTGGTCAGCATCGATAGCTTCATAGCCAAGCTGTTGCAGGATACCATCCATATCTGCTGTTTCATAGGGTAGCTGGGCCGCTAATTCAATGCGATAGCGGCCTTGTTTCCAAAGGTCAGGATAGGTTCCAATCTGAATATCCGGAGCTGTTGCATACATACAATTAAGGTATGGGATGCAAAAGCTTATAAACGTTGCGCCAGGACAGAAAAATTACTGCGTTTTTCAGCAAGATTTGCATTCCAAGGCTACTCCAATAAATCAGAAAGGAGTTTGCGTTATGGCAAAAAAAACAGATATAGATCAATCAATAGAAGATTTCAGAAGTAAAGGTGGCGGTTCGCGACATACGATAAAGAGGGTCTTAGGTGGAAAGCTTGATAAAAATGGTGCCCCGTTCCACAAAGAGAACATGCAGTTTGAAGACGAAAATGAAGGTGCCCGCATTGTCGATGTGGTTCAGACAGGCACATGCTCTTTTGGCCACACAGTTGATGACAAGATCCGTGTTGCGGGCGTCTGTGAAGTTGGTGGAGAGGTTCTGTGTTCTACCGAGGGTTGTATGCTGCAATGTGTTGAGTGTGGTGCCGCTGTCTGTCGTCGTCACGGCACCATCTATCGTGACAAGGCCTACTGTCAAAGGCACAAGTGGATAAAGTATTGGCGAATGTTTTGGAGGCTCGACTGAAATGAAATTGTTACTATTTATCATTATTGTCGTTACCTTATTTGGCCCGTTGAGGCCATGGTTTAGAAGGCACTGGGCATTTTTGGTTTCTATATTTGTGGGGGGATTATTCGGCCTTTTCCTGGCAGGATTCATTATGGGTGCGGTTGGCTGTAAGGAACCTATGATGCCCTTAATACTGATGGTGTCTTGTGCAATATGGGCCGGACGATACGGCCCACCTATACTTAGACGAATTGAAAGGGATGGTAGAGATGGAAATGCTTCCTGAAGATATTGAACAGATGACAAAATACCTGGGTAGCGATGACCCTGCTATACAGCGGCTCTTGAAATGTTATATTCGTGACCCTAAAATGGCTGGTACCATTCGCAATCTCTTGAAACGACGTTGCATTCGGGCAGGTTTCAATCTTGATGATATGCCTATATTCTGACCGGTACGTCAACTACCGCAGGGACAATTACAGGTAGGCCAGATCATACAAGGTAATAAACCCGGTCCGAAGCTCTCTTTGCCCATAGAGATTATCAACCAGCACATGGGTACCTTTGGTCACAATGGGACAGGCAAAACCTACCTTACAATGCACCTGGCCCAGCAGGCAATCAAGGCAGGTTTAACTGTCTGGATATTTGATATCGAGGACGAATATTCACGATTGATGCCTTTATTTCCAAATGAGCAGTTAGTTGCACTGGAGCCTGAGTAGTTAAAGTTCAATTTCTTCCAACCTCCGGGAGACTGGATCAAACCAGCCAGCTGGATGGATGAACTTGGTTTATTGCTGCGAGGTGCAACTTTTCTGCGAGATGGAAGCCTTAATCTCTTTCGTGCCGGCTTGACTAAGATGTTTGAACGTAAAGGCATTACAAACGGCCAAACGGATTGTCCTTCTTTGGTTGAAGTTATTAACTACTTCCAGGGATTAAAATTCGGGCCAAAGATGCGAAGTGCAGGTTTCCTGGAGAGTCTATTAAATAGAATTGTTACTATGGCTGGTACCTTTGATGAAACAGCAGCGGTCAGCCAAAGCAATATGCTGGAAAATCTGGGCCGGCGGTCTACGATTTTTCGGCTGCATAGTCTTACAGGTATACCGCTTCAGTTCCTGGTAGGGTTTTTACTGTTATGGCTTTCCAGATTCAGGGAAGGTATTGCCAATGATAAACCCCATTTAGTGATTATAGAAGAAGCCCACATGCTCTCCAGTGAAAAGGCCCGGCAGGATATTGGCGAAAACATTCTCTGCAGGATGTTCCGCACAGCTCGAAAACGAGATATTGGGCTTATACTCTGTGACCAGGTGCCAAGTGAACTTCCACCGGCAATCTTAGGCAACCTGGCCTGTCGTATTGTGATGCGTCTGGCCAACGCAAGATGTATCTGGTCGATACAAAACTCTATGGGACTTGATCGCAAACAGGCTGAAGCCATTTCTACCATGGAACCACGCAGGGCAGTTGTCCACTACACATTGCATCCCACACCTTTTGCAATTGAGATTCCGGAAATAAACTTGCCTGCAAAACCACAGGAATCAGAATTACGTTGCCAGGCCGAGGAGTGGCTTGCGAAGAATCAATGGATCGTACATGAAATAGCTGATTCCAAGACCAAGATGCTTGCACCAGATGACCTTACAGGTGATGCTTTGCTGGTAATGATGAGAATCTGCAAAGAACCATCTGATACAATCGACCAGCGTTGTGAGACCCTTCGAATGGATCGTGCCAGGGAATTCAGGGCAAGGGCTGAATTGGATGCCCGTGGGCTTATAAGTAAGGTCGAGCAGACTATCGGTGGAAAAGTGAAATTCTTCCAGCCTACAGATAAGGGAATCGAATGGGCACAGAAACGAGATATTCGTATCAAGAAATTCAAGTCTGGCATTGTTCACGAATACCTTCTTTGCCAGGTTGAAAAAAACATTGGCATAACTAGCTCGAAGTTGCGACTCCAGCGGAACAGCTCAATTGCCCGCGAGCAGGGTTTGCAGCCGGATTTACTCATAATGTAACCTGATGGGGAACGAATAATCGTCGAGATATGCTGTAACAATTTCGATTATGATGCAAAGAATATCTTGACTGAAGCCGAAGTTCCCGGTGTTGACCATGTAATAGCTGTTACACCTGACAAACAGACTAAAAAATCACTTCTCCAGGCGTTAAAGAAAAACGCTGAAGATTCAACTCAGGTTTTGCAAAAGCCAGTTACGGTATTAGATGCCGGCGAATGCCTAACCGACAAATTTGACTGGGCAGTCTTGCTGGCTGAATGTACTCAGAAGTTATTCCCGGATAGTTAAAATAAAACCGTCAGAAAGGTAACCAAACCATGGAGAATCCATTAAACCCTCCTGAAAACCAAATTCCTTTAGATAAGCAAAATCCCTTGGAAGACCCACTACTTGATGCTCTTGAGCAGAGCATTGAAAATCCACCCGGTTTTGTAGATCCGCTTGTAGGAAATGACGGCCAATTTATGGATGAATTGGCCAGCCAGTTGGACCAGGTTGAAGCAAGTATTGAAAACACTCCGCCTTTACTACCTGGATCTACAATAATCAACGATGGAAATGAGCTAAATGCTCAAGATGACGGATTGGAGACAGCATCTTTATCAGAAGGGCAGGAATCTTTTGAAACAATGAATGAGCTTGATGAAACGATTCAAAACCCGCCATCGTTTGATTCACAAGATTCAGATAAACACATATTCAAACAACCCAAGTCAAAAGCAAAACGCAGAGGAGGTAAAACTGGCTTGAGACGGCGATTAAGATATTTGTTTAAAAGGCTAACCGTCAAACGAGCCGGTAGCTTAATCTCCCGCAGAAATAGTCAACCTCGCTTTTGTCCTGAAAAGCATAAGCTCATTGATAAACAAAAGTGTGAATCATGCGAGAAATATCGTCATTGGCCCAAAGGGACAAACGAAGAGCCTAAAAAGTGCTGGTACGATTGGCAGGCAAAAGCATCCGGTGATAAGCCTGATGACGGTGATGAATAGTCTGTTGGACTTGACATCAGCAGTTGTCCACACTATAATTGCCCTCTGAAGTCTAAGATGACAAAGAACCTACGGTGTTATTTGTAAATCAAGGGTAACGGGATAGACGGATACAGCAGTTCTAAAATCGTCCACCCAGCCGTGTTTGCTTTTTGCCAATGGTACTTTAAAGTGAGCTGTTGCTTTCATTGCTTAACTTTCCATCGGAAATTTTACAACAATAAAGAAATGGAGCAAAGTGTATTTAAGCTGCTATGAAAGAAGAAAGGGGGAATAGGTGAGTGAAGTACGAATTAACTTTTGTTATAAACACCAAATAATTATTTTGAAATTGATTTTATTTTCAAATCCGGCTTACCCGAAATAAGACGTATTATTTCCATTTTGGTTGCCCATTTGTGGGAATCAAGCACATAATTTATCGTCATTCCGGACCTAATTGTTCTTTTTTTAAAGTTTGATTTTTTCATCTTGCACCTTACCTGCCTCTTATCGACTATTAAAACCGTCTCCTTAACAAGAATTTAATAGGGTATTTGGCTTAGGTAGTGCACGGTAGCAAGCGCTGACAGGCCAGGCCATAACATCCCTTTATTTTTACCCGAACAGAAATCTCTGGGAGGCTAATTGCTTTGGCTTTTAAATGCTCCTGAGTAGTAATAATGAGAATTTCTTTTAACTATAGTTCTCTATATACGCAGTTAAATTTTAATTTTGCAACTAAATTTATTGTTATTTTTAAAGAAAATAAAATAGGTAAAAAATATTTTATTATGATATGCATTAAGCGGGAGCGAAATATAAGTTTATACCTGTTAAGAGTTTGGCAGTAGATTTATTAGACTTATATTTAGCCCTATAGAAAGGTGGTTTTATCCATTTTAACAATCTGGGCAGAAATGTTTTAATTGTTGATTGTGGAAAACTGTTGAAGAATTATTAGCTTTATCCGACACGAAAAGTAAGGGCAGGTAGAAATGGTCCTTGATATTATTTTTGTGCCCTAAACGCAAAATTGGCCACTATACTATCGATGTTTCAGGGAATCCTCTTGTCGGTGAGTTTACTTGGCTTATCCAACAGCAGTAATCTGTCTATATCTCCCATCAGCTCTTGCTGGTTAGTGTTAAGAACTCGCTTGTGCCTTCTATGTCCTTCAGCTGTTGTCTCACCTAATTGCTTACTAGAACACCCGAAAGGTATAAAAACCAAAGCACACAAAATAAAAACTAACACAACTTTATATACAGAATTAGAGAGACTTTTCATCATTTTTCACCTTTTTGCAACTCAATAAACTGACCGAGTTATCGGACACTTACCTTTTTTTAGTTAAATCATATTTACCCTTAGGCAACAGAAAAACAAACATTTGTTGTTTCATTATTATAACAGCCCTCAAGGCGGTTGTCAATGCAAAAATGATTATTCACCATTTCGGCACCGCCCTATAAAGTTAGTGTTCGGTTGCAGATAACCGTTTGTGGGAGGGGGAATCCCTGGGGCTCCATCCGTAAATATACGGAAAAATAAAGTTTCTTCTGAAATGACCATCCTTTTATGACGATATTTCTGGAAATTGAAATGAGTATAAATAGTTTTTTTATTAGGGATTTCAGATTGGGGGTAAGGGGTAAGTAGATGTTTTTAAGGAGGAGACAATGCTTTTTGTTTCCGGCGAAAGCGTTAAATCTATATGGTTCAATGAAAGCTTCATTGATGACCCGGTTAAGAGACAACTATATGGTGAATGCTTTTGGGAAATGTAAACCGAGAGCAAATCAGAATGGAGCAAAAAACAACTTTATGTTGGATGATGCTGAAGATAGATTAGCTGTGAGCTTATCGTTGAAGTTAATGAACCGTATATTGCGGAATGCCTTAGTTTAAAAGGATGAGAATTAAAAATTACAACTTGATAATTTTGGCTTTGGTTGTGTTTATGGCAGCGATTGCATCAGAGGCCTGGGCTGATTCTGTAATCAGCCGTGAATATCAGGTTAAAGCTGCATTCTTATATAACTTTATCAAATTTGTGGATTGGCCGGAAGAAAAAACAACTGATGCCAATGAACCAATAATTATAGGTATCATTGGAAAGGACCAGTTTGGCGCAGCATTTGAACCTATTAAGGATAGGGTAGTCAAAGGGAGCAAGGTTGTCGTAAGACGATTTAAGGGTCTTGAACAACTTGAAGAATCCGGGGAGAAGAATGGCTCTGAGCAGCATCAGCAAATCGATGCCATCAGAAAATGTCACCTGTTGTTTATCTGCCGTTCGGAGAAGACAAGGCCTACGGAAACTATAAATCTGGTTAAAGGTTACAGCGTTTTAACGATTGCAGACATACCCGGATTCCTCGAGGCGGGGGGTATTATCAGATTTGTTATGGATGGGAAAAAAGTTCGTTTTGAAATTAATGTAACGGCTGCCAAACGGGCTAAACTCAAAATCAGGTCTCAGCTTCTGCGGCTGGCGAAAAGAATAGTCGAAGAAGAACAATCAGACAAGGCAGAGAACTAATTATGTTTGTTTTGCGGAATATGGCTATAAAGCATAAGCTGATATTTATTATCATGCTGGCGTGCGTCGCCGGTCTGGTGCTGGCGGGAGTTGCATTTGTCGGCTGGGAGCAAAGCACATTTCGCAAAAGTATGGTAAAGAGTTTGTCAACACAGGCGGAGATGATAGCGGAAAACTGCAAAGCGGCTCTGGCCTTTCAGGATACACAAGATGCAAAGGAAACACTACAAGCTCTTCGTGTGGAATCCTCTATCGTTTTTGGATGTGTTTATACAAAAGATAGTAAACTGTTTGCAGCTTATTATCGTGATTACGCTGATATAAAAGTCCATCCACCCGAGTTTCAAGAAAGTGGTTTTAGTTTTGATAGTGGTTTTCTCACTGTCTTCAAGACTATTGTTCTCGACGGTGAGATTATCGGGACAGTTTGTCTTCGGTCGGATATGAGCCTTATGTATTCGATGCTCAAGCGTAATACAGGTATAATCATTGCAGTGCTGTTCCTTTCCTCTTTGGTGGCTTTTCTGATGTCATCACGACTTCAAGGAGTCATTTCCGGACCAATTCTAAGTCTGGCTAAGGTTGCAAAAGCTGTTTCCGAAGAAAAGAACTATTCTACGCGAGCTGTCAAGCAAAGCAATGATGAACTGGGTTTGCTTATTGATGCATTCAACGAGATGCTAGAGCAAATCCAACAGCGGGATATAGAATTGGTTGACGCTAAGGTAAAACTCGAAGCGAGAGTCGAGGAACGTACTTTAGAGCTTACGACTGCCAATGAACAACTAACACAAGAAATCACAGTGCGCGAAAAGGCGGAAGAGCAATTACGTAAGGCTGAAGAAAAATACAGAATGCAGTTTGAGGGAGCGTTAGATGCCATATTCGTAGCTGATGCAGAAACAGGTATTATTGTTGACTGTAATCCTGCGGCAACAAAATTAGTTGAACGGGAAAAATCAGAACTGATTGGTCAATCACACACGATTCTCCATCCTGTGGGAAGGATTGAAGGAAAATTTAGCGATACTTTCAAACAGCATCTTAAAGAAAAAGAGGGCCAGACTTTAGAAACGCTGGTTATTACCAAACAGGGGCAGATAAAAGATGTTGCAATAAAGGCAAGTCTGATTGAAGTCAGAGGCAAAAAAATAATGCAGGGTATATTCCGGGATATCACCGTACGCAAAAGGGCAGAGCAGCGTCAGAATCAGCTTCTGGAACAATTAGAGAAGGTTAATCAGGAGCTAAAGGACTTTGCGTACGTAATCTCACACGATTTGAAAGCGCCGCTACGTGGCATTAAAACTCTGGTCAATTGGATAACAACTGATTATGTAGAAAAGCTTGATGATGATGGAAAAGAGCAGATGCACTTGCTTACAAGCAGAGTGGACCGAATGCACAATCTCATCGATGGTGTGCTTCAATACTCAAGAGTCGGAAGGGTAGAGGAAGAAAGTGTTATGGTGAATCTGAATGAACGTATTCCAGAGGTTATTGACCTGATTGCTGCGCCGGAGAACATTTCAATTACCATCGAAAATGAAATGCCTACGATTGAATGTGAGCAAACCCGTATTATGCAGGTGTTTCAGAATCTTCTGAGCAACGCTGTGAAATATATGGATAAACCACAGGGCCAGATAAAGGTCAGTAGTGTTGATGAGGGCGACTTTTGGAGGTTTAGTGTTACTGATAACGGCCCCGGGATTGAGGAGAAGCATTTTGAAAAGATTTTCCAAATGTTTCAGACGTTGACATCGCGTGATGAGTTTGAAAGTACCGGTATTGGCCTTACGTTAGTAAAGAAGATTGTAGAGATGTATGGTGGTAAGATTTGGGTTGAGTCAAAAATTGGTGAAGGAAGCACATTCTACTTTACATTGCCAAAACAAGAAGTGGGGGTTAAAGATGCGAAACTCAAAGCCAATATTGTTAGTTGAAGATGATAATGTTGACGCAATGACGGTTAAAAGAGCACTGAAACAGTTAAATGTGACGAATCAATTAGTACACAAGATAAACGGCGAAGAGGCATTAGAATACTTAAAGGCTGAAAGCAACGGCAAACCTTGTGTTGTTTTGTTGGATTTGAATATGCCAAAAATGAACGGCATCGAATTTCTCAAAATCGTAAAAGACGATGTTGAGCTGAAAAGTATTCCAATTGTAGTCTTAACTACATCCCAAGAACAGCAGGACAAAGTTGATAGCTTTAAACTTAGTGTTGCTGGTTATATGCTCAAAAGCGTTGACTACCAAAAGTTTGTTGAAACAATCAGCATGGTTAATCTTTATTGGACTTTAAGTGAGTTACCACCGAATGGAGGATGAGATTATGGAAAGTAGAAGATACAGAATTTTGTTGGTTGAGGACGATAAAACAGACCAAATAGCCTTCAAACGGTCTGTTCAAGAGCAAGAACTTCCATATGATTGTACCATAGTCAGTTCTGTTTCGGAAGCCAGGAGTACGTTGGGCTCTAATAAGTTTGATATTGTAATTTCCGATTATTCACTTGGGGATGGCACAGGATTTGACATCCTGGATTTGGTTAGCGGTACGCCTATTATACTTGTTACCGGAGCAGGAGATGAGGAAATAGCTATCAAAGCATGGAAGGCCGGCTCTTATGATTATCTGGTAAAAGATACCTCCCGAAACTACCTTAAAGCTCTTCCAGTGACGGTCGAAAATGCTATCAGGCATAAAATAATCGAAGAAAAGCTGCAATTACTGTCAGGTGCTATTATGAGCACTGATGATAGCGTCTATATTACCGATATGGAGGACAAAATTGTATTTGTCAATAAGGCGTTCCGTGAAACTTATGGATATAAAGAGGATGAAATCGTTGGACAATATAGCAATATCTTGTGGATCGGAAAACCTCAAAGCGATAAAACCAGAAGTGTCCTTCAAAGTAGATCAGTCGGAAGCACCTGGGAAGTCGGATTTTACCATAAACGGAAAGACGACAGCATATTTCCGGTTTCCCTCTCAAGGTCAATCATAAAAGACCCAAAGGGCGATGACGTCGCTGTTGTTGCCGTGGCTCATGATATCTCGGAGCGGATTCTTATAGAGGATGAGCTCAGGACCGAAAATCTAAAACTGGATAGACAGAATCAGCTAAAAAGCGAACTGGCTGTTATGATTGCAGAAGCATTAAAGGCGTCTTATGAACGTGGAGATATTAACAGAGCTAAAAGGATAATTAACGACTTTCTTGATATTTCAAGAATCGAAACCGGCAAAATGAAGTTAAACATTAGTGAGTTTAATCTACACTCGGTCGTTTCAGAAGTTGTAGAAGCCATATCACCCCTGGCATCTGAGAAAGATATTAAACTTAAAAGCTATATGCCTGAATCCGAGTTGATTGTCAATGCAGACCGTAATAAGGTAATGAAAGTCTTAAATAATCTTGTTAACAATGCGATAAAGTCGGTTTCCACGGGAGGCCATATTAATGTCCTGGCAGGAGAGACGGACAATCAAATTCGATTAGAAGTACAAGATGATGGCCCAGCTATTGATAGCAGTGAAATACACAAGATTTTCAATCACTTTACAATGATTAAAGAACAGCTCCATAATCAGCGTGAACAACTTACAAACCTGATACCATTTGATGATGCAGGTGAAGGTCCGCAAGCAGATATTTGCGATTTACTTTTACAAGCTCTGTCCTTACCAATAGCTAAAGTTTTGGTGGAATTGCATGGTGGGCGTTTGTGGGTCGAAAGCAAACAAGAGCAAGGAAACAAATTTTACTTCACGCTACCCAAGCTGACAGAAATGCGGAGAGAAGCTTCTATGCTTGGAGTTTCGGCGGGTTCAGAATAGTGAATCTGGGGGGCCTTGGCAATGAGAGGAGGGAAGTTGCACGCATAAATTGTTCTGCTAAGAAAGGGCCTATATGTAACAAGCACTTCTGTAATGGGGGTAGATGTGTTTACAAAAAGAAATATTTTAGCAAGATTGTTTGCATTTATACTGATATTTTTACTTGTGTTTGTTTTCAGTGTACAACTATTTGCTGGACAAAAAGGCATTGACAGCGAACAGAATTTCTTTGAAATGTCACTTGAGGAATTAGTGAAGGAGCCTTATGTGGTGGTCTCTGCTTCCCGTCAGTCCCAAAAACTTACTGAGCTGTCGGTTCCTGTGAGTGTGATTACCGCTGAGGATATTCACCATAGTGGCCTTACCAATATTCCCGAAATACTGCAATTTTATCCTGGTATCGACAAATTAAGATTAAGTCGTCACAGATGGGCCGTTGGTGTACGGGGGCTGCACGAATTCATTTCCGACCGTACGCTAATACTTATCAATGGACGTTCTGCTGAGAGTCCGTTGTTTGGCGGCACAGAATGCTACCCACTGCCGATTCTTATGGAAGACATCGAACGAATAGAAATTGTGCGTGGTCCCGGCGGAGCTGCCTGGGGCGCAAACGCTTTTAACGGTGTAATCAACATAATAACAAAAAAGCCGGAAGACGTTCTGGGCGTTTTCGGCTCAACAACAGTAACTGAATTTGGTGACAGCTACACCCACCTTCGCTGGGCAAAAAAACAGGACAAATGGAAATGGCGACAATCTGCAGGATATGAAGATTTTAAAAATTCCGACGATGCCGGCTCCGGCAAGTATAAGTCCAATACCACTGCCATAGTGGAAACTCTAATGGATTTCAGCAGTTTTACTGCAAATGACTTTCTATTAAATGCACTGTGCAGTAAATACTTTTGAAGATAAATACAGAAAAGAAAACAGTCCGAAATGAAGATAGGACAAAAACTGACTTTAGCATTTGTAGGCATTGCTCTATTGATCGGAGTTGCAGGGTATATTTCTCTTAACACAAGTCAAAAAGCATTACAAGAATCTATCGGCGAAAGCACAGTATCTTTAGCCGTCGAAACTTTGAAAAATATTGATATGACTATTTATAGTAGGATTGAAGAATTTCAAGCTTACGCTACAGGTTCAAAACCACAGGAAATTACTAAAAAATCGAACGAGGAGTTTGAAAAATTAGGTGATATTCAAAGTTATATTGCTCAAAAAGACAAAGAATGGACTTCTGCGCCAAAAGAAACTGTAACTTCCTTTATGTGGGAATTGGAGAGCAATGAGGTGGCAAGGGACTTAAAACAGCGGCTGAAATTCTATGAAGAAAAATATAGCTACAGAGTTTTTGGGGAAGTTTTTATAACAAACAAATATGGAGTAAATGTTGCCCAAACAGGAAAAACCACCGACTATTACCAGGCAGATGAACATTGGTGGCAAGTTGCAAAAAATAGTGGCCTATATATAGAAGATGTTGAATATGACAGAAGCGCTAATGTTTATTCTACCGACATCGGTATAAGAATCGACGATAAAGACCGGAATTTCTTGGGTGCCATAAAGGTCATTTTGAATATTGAAAACGTGATTGAAATAATGACAAAAGCAAAGAAAGCTTCGCCATATAAAACTACGGAGCTTAAGTTATTTGATAAAAAAGGCAAAGTGATTTTCGACACATCACAAGAGCTTAAACCTTTTAAAGACACACTTGATGAAAATATTCTTAAGCGCACAAGGGAGAAAGCAGGATATCTATTAAAAACAGGAGAAACTAGTGAAGGTGATGAGCTATTTGCCTATGTTCACTCAAATGGATATAGAGATTATATGGCTTTAGGATGGATCTTAGCGATAGAGCACGAAGCAAAAGAAATATTCGCTCCTGTTACCGACTTAAAAGACAGAATGTTAATTGTTCCCCTTACTGTGACTATAGTTGCCGTTCTAATAGGCCTGCTTATCTCTCGTTCTATTTCAAAACCGATAATAAAATTTAGAGATGCAGCAATTGAGATAGGCAAAGGTCGATTAGACACCACAGTAGAAATAGATTCAAAAGACGAAATTGGGGAACTGGCAAATTCTTTCAACAAAATGGCAGAGCACCTAAATGAGACAATATATAATCTCAACCGGGAAATCATCGAACGCAAAAAGGCGGAAGAAGCACTGGAAAAGCTCAACAAAGACCTGGAATCGACTGTCCAAGAACTAAGCCGCTCAAACAAGGAACTTCAAGGGTTTGCCCACATAATAGCACACGACTTAAAAGCGCCGTTGCGGGCAATAGGAACTCTGACCGACTGGTTGGCAATGGATTATACTGACAATTTTGACCAGCAAGGTAAGGAGTGGGCTAACTTAATTGTGAAAAGAGCAAAGCGGATAGACAAAGTAATTGATAGCATCTTGCTGTACTCAGAGGTTGGACGTATCGGGCTAAAGAAGAAAATAGTGGATTTGAACGTGGTGTTATCAGAAGTAATTTGTGAAATCGGGCAGCCGGAAAACATTGAGATAACTATTGAAAACAAATTGCCCACAATAATGTGTAACAGAAGACAGATGATGCTGGTATTTCAAAATCTGCTAAGCAATGCTGTAAGATATATGGACAAGCCGAAAGGTCAAATTAAAGTCGGTTGTACCGAAGAAGATAACTTCTGGAAGTTTAGTATCTGCGATAATGGACCCGGAATTGAAAAAAAGTATTTTGAAAAGATATTCAAGATATTCCAGACACTTTTGCCTCGCGATGAGCTTGAAGCTATTGGTGTCGGGCTCTCGCTGACGGAAAAAATCGTGGATTTATATGGTGGAAGGATTTGGGTTCAGTCAAAGCCAGGGGAGGGAAGCACATTTTACTTTACATTACCAGAGCAAGAAATGGGGGTTAAAGATGAGAAACTCAAAGCCGGTACTGCTTGTTGAAGATGAACGTGTCGACGCGATGATGGTCACGCGGGCACTCAAGGAGTTGAAAGTTACAAATACGTTGGTCCATACAAACAACGGAAAAGAAGCACTGGAGTATTTGAAGGATGGGAGTAATAAAAAGCCATGTGTTATTCTTTTGGATTTGAATATGCCGGAAACCAACGGAGTTGAATTTCTTAGGATTGTAAAGGCCAATGAGAAGTTGAAGGTTATTCCCATCGTAGTGTTGACTGCATCGACTGAAGAACAAGATGTTATTGAATCCTTCAACCTAAGTGTGGCTGGTTACATTGTTAAGCCCGTTGATTACAAAAAGTTTGTAGAGGCAATCAGGACGGTTGCAATGTATTGGACACTGAGTGAATTACCAGAAGAGGATTAAAACGCCAATAATTTTAGACACTGTATTTCTAACTTAAAATGGAAAAACTGGCCAATTAAACTGTAAAATGACAGATAAAAATGAAAGTTTTTTCGACTCATCTTTTAATCTATGGCAGGTTTAATAAAGAAAGGATAAACAAGCTACATAGCTTCTTAATTGGAGAGCATGCCGACTAACCTATCATCTCAAGGGTTGCTAAAGCGATAAACCTGTCATCAGCAATCTCAAAAATATTGTCAAGACCGGTCACCTTAAAAATGCCCTTGGTTTGGGCTGCTACGCCGCAAAGAACAAGCCGACGTTTAGATCTGGTTATCGGCTTGTGTAACTTCAGGAGTTTCGAGAGACTCGAAGAGGTTACAATATCCACGTCGGAAAAATCTATGACAACATCACAGTCATCTCTATCATGTACGATTTCAGCAACAGTTTCGAGCTCGTCGCTCATTTCCGGTTCCTTCGATAAATCCACAAGAATGATATTCTCTGACCAATGTTGGATTCCCATTCTAAATCCCCTTTTTAACTCGATAAAACTCTAAGATTTTTCAAATGTCGTATCGACACAAGTTTAAGTCAGATTAAGCAAAAACGCATCGAATTCTGTTCATCTTGTTTATAACTTTTCAATAAACTGCTATCGGCTTATAGCTCTTGTTTTTACAAGAAAGATTTACTTTAAGCCACTCGGTTATCGGCTCTAATAGCGACCTTTGTTAGACGTCAATAAAGGTTGCTTGCCTAAAACATCAAAAATGCAGAACGAAATATCTATTATGATAGTAAATTGATAAATTCTTGTCAACATTTTTCTGCTGTTTCGCTTGACGTCATCTTCTCTTTGAATATAATGCCTTTTTTTGGAAATTGGAGAATAAGAAAAGTAGAAAATTTTTAATGAGAAATAGTTATGAAAAAGGGATTTTTATTGATTGCCTTAACGTTGTTGCCTGTGGACAGCTTGGTTCAGGCGGGAGAAAATAAGCTGGGACTTACTTTTGATATAACTTATCTGAGCAAATGGCTCAGCAAAGGAGCTGAGGCCTATGGGCAACAAGGAGCTTTATTTAAAACTATCGACGTTGACTTTTATGGTACGGGTTTCGGCGTAAAGGTTACCCATCGAAACTGTATATCAAGTGGCTATGTTGACAAAGAAAGATTTGATTACAGACCGTATTATAAAGGACGGCTTTTTGATAATAAATCTTACAGCACAAACTTTAATATTAGTGCCGGCTATGAACACTACCCAGGACTGGCCCGAAATGTTGCTAATACTACCTGGGAGTGGATATTTGCCTTTTCCTGGCCGAATATTTTGCCCGAAGGTTTCGTACCCGGCTATATTGCTCATTACGAGTATCCAGCAGGGAGTGGCTATCGTCATAGCGGCATTACCGGCTGGGTTCATCGTTTCCGGCTGGGTTATGACCTGAATACACCGCAAATTCCTTTGCCTTTGCAGCTTTCCTCAGAAGTCGCCTATACAGACGGTCTGGGCGGTGCTGCTCATGATTGGTCATATGCTAACTTTGGTATTTCGACACAACTGAAAATACACGAAAATCTCACGTTTGTACCGGGGGTATACCAGCAAATCACAATGGACGATTCTATCAGCAAACGCAAAGATATAATGTATTGTACCTTGAGTATGAAATATAAATTCTGAGTAAAAGTTTAACCGGTCAGTTATGGGTGGAAAGTGGTGGGTTATGAAGAATCAAAGCGTCCTTTTCGGTTGACTTTTAAGAAATAATTTGATTGTTTTTCTTAAATTAAAGGGGTTGTATTAACTTAAACAATATTTAATTGTACGTAAAGGAAGTATTTATGGCAGATGAGAAAAAAGCTATTGATTCCTTTATGAGTTAGAAACGGACATTTTGCCGTCACCTGCAATTAAGACAAACGCTTAAGAAGCATCCTGCTGTCAGCCACCACACATCCTTCTCCTTCGGGATATACGATAAGTGGATTGATATCCAGTTCAGCGATCTCTGGGTGGTCGGTGAGCATCTGAGAGAGTCTAAGAATGCAATCTTTGATGGCGTCAACGTCACAGGGTGGTGCGCCACGGACTCCCTTAAGAATACTGTATGCCTTGATGGTTCGTATCATAATCTCTGCGCTTATCTCCCACATAGGTGCCAACCGGAAAGTTACATCCTTCATAGCCTCGACGAATGTCCCCCCGAGGCCAAACATACAGATCGGACCAAACTTCGAGTCCCTGACGGCACCAAGGATAATCTCCACCCCGCCCCTGGCCATCCTCTCCATAATAACACCATCTATTTTTGCTGATGGTTTAAACTTCTTTGCATGTGCTATGATATCTTCAAAGACCTTTCGTGCCTCCTCTTTGGTCTTGATTTTCAGCCGAACCCCTCCCGCATCAAATTTGTGCACAATATCAGGAGAAGAAATCTTCATAGCAACTGGAAAGACAAGTTCCTTCGCTGCTTCATCTACTTGGGAAGAATCTTTAATCAAAACACTTTTTAAAACAGGAAACCCATAACATTGAAGGATTTCATTTGCCTCTCTTTCGCACATATAATATCTGTCCCTGTTGGCAAGCTTCCTTTTTATAACCGCGGCAGCGGTGTCTCGGTCCACAGCTACTTTTCGTACCTGTCTCCTCTCAAGAGTCAGCAGGTTGCCATAAAACGCCATCGTTGCCATTGACCTGACTGCCGCTTCAGGAAAAGAATAATTGGGTATACCGTTTTTTTCCAGATATTTGATACCCTCAGAAACATCAACAATTCCCATAAATGAGCATAATACTGGTTTATCAATATCTTTTGCCACGTGTGGGACTATTTCCGCAGTCTCCATAATATCAGTCATGGCCTGAGGGCTGAGGATTACAATGGCACCGTCTACACCCTCGTCCTTTAGAACGTGACGGATAGCCGCCTCGTAACGCTCATGGGTTGCATCTCCAATCACATCTACAGGGTTCTCAATACTTGCAGTTGGAGGAAGCTCTTTTTTCAATTTCTGTTTCGTTTCTTCTGACAAAGTAGCAATTTTGAGATTGTGCCGAACCGCAGCATCGGTAGCCATAATGCCAGGACCACCAGCATTAGTGATAATAGCTATACGGTTGCCTTTTGGTATCGGCTGTTTGGAGAAAGCAATAGCACGATTAAAAAGTTCAGCTACACCCTCGACCCTTAAGATACCGCTTTGGTAAAAAATAGCGTCATAGGCATCGTCAGATCCAACCAAGGCACCAGTATGAAAGGCGGCAGCACGAGCGCCCTCAGCGGAACGGCCTGATTTTACAGCCAGTATAGGTTTTTGGGCTTGCCAGGTAATCTCCCTCGCCGTTTCAAGAAACTCTCGACCGTTGGTAATGTCTTCCAGATACATCAGAATCACATCCGTATCCGGGTCGTCTTTGAGATAACGCAGAAGGTCTGTCTCATTTACATCGGCCTTATTTCCAAAACTGATAAACTTTGAGAATCCAATGTCCTTACCTGCCGCATAGTCCAGTACCGCTGTACAAAGAGCTCCTGATTGTGAAATGAAAGCGATGTTTCCCGCTTTTGGCATCTTCGTTGCAAAGCTTGCATTCATAAGGGTATTTTCATTGTTATTGATGATGCCAAGGCAGTTAGGTCCTACAAGGCGGGTGCCGTATTTCGCAATCACTTCTTTCAGGCAATTCTCC
>Ga0315541_1001706_pt1 | contig 19699 bp, 22 predicted proteins | sample SalMarSW160190MG_FD_203095 | JGI IMG/M metagenome (GOLD analysis project Ga0315541, IMG submission 203095) | Salt marsh sediment microbial communities from the Plum Island Ecosystem LTER, Massachusetts, United States - Salt Marsh Sediment SW1601-190 ...
CCCTCAGCATGTGAGGTGCAAGCAGCAGGCGACCCGTTCTCCCTTCTTAACAAGCTCGTTGTATGCCTCCACCGCCTTGCCTGTCTTGTAGGCAACAAGGGTGATTCCTTGAGCTGCCAAAGAAGCGACTATCCCCTGTGGGATTGCCAGTCCTCCGAAGGCACCGGTCCCCACAACGATGACACGCGGATGGTGAGCAATAGCCCACTTTAAGTCCTCGACGTGGAGGCAGTGCCCCTCTTGCCGTATCCATGGGGAGAGGATCTCCTCTTCAAACACGATCAGGTCGCGCCTATACGTGCAACCGCCAACCTTAACGCGTCCAAAGGCATAATCTCTCAGACAACCCATACCCCCTATTCTACCCATACAGTAACCTCAGCCAAACCTTAAGAATAGGAAGCGCTCACTCCTCACCACCGCCTCTTCCAGCCTTCTTTAAACAAAAGGCTTCGACTCTCCGTTCTGCTCGACCTGTCAGAAGCGAAATACAGAAGGCTTGGCAGTCTTATCACACCCTACCATTTACATTGCAGATGTAGCATCGGACAGATCATTTTGCCACTTCCCCTTGACAAGTGAAATTTTTTCACTATAGTAAAAACGTGAAACACGAAAAGCTTGGCGGCAGCATCCGTAACCTGCGCCAGAAGAGGCGATGGACCTTGGAAGAGCTCTCTTCTCGTTGTAAACTTTCCGTGAGTTTTCTCTCGCAGGTAGAACGCGGTCTTTCCTCGCTTTCCATCTCCTCACTCAGTGCCATCTGTGAGGCGCTTGATGTTCCAGTGAGTCATTTCTTCGCTGCGCCGACAAACGGGCCCCTGGTGCTCAAAGCGGGGTCTCCTCGCGGTCGTATCTACCTTGAGGACTCCCAGGTTACCTATAACCTGCTCTCGGGTTCCATGTCCGATCGAGTGCTTGAGGCGCTGATCGCCGAGTATCCGCCTCACTACGACCCACCTCTCATCACACACGAGGGTGAGGAGTTCGGTTACGTGCTTGAGGGAGACGTTTTACTCCAGGTCGAGGATAAGAAAGAGACTCTTGAACCAGGAGATAGTTTTCACATCTTCTCCTCGCGGTTGCACACCGTTCAAAACCCGGCGGATGAGCCCGCAAGGATCCTGTGGGTTCTCACGATGAAGCTTTTGGACGGAGGGGGGCATTTGTAATGGCAAAACGCCTGGCCATCGATATTGGGGGAACCTTCACGGATTTCGTAGGGTTGGACGAAGAAACGGGGGAGGTCAGTTTGGAGAAGGCTCTCACCACGCCTCAAAACTTCGCGGAAGGGGTAACCCACACCATTCGTAAGAGCGGAGTGGATCCTACAACCATCCGCCAGTTCGTTCATGGGACCACGGTAGTGATCAACGCGCTGACCGAACGGCAAGGCGCCAAGGTCGCTCTCATTACTACCAACGGCTTTCGGGACGTGCTGGAGATTCAGCGCGCCAACCGAACAGACATGTACAACCTGTTCTACCAGAAACCAAAGTCGTTTGTACCTCGCAGGTTCCGATTCGAGGTCAGGGAGCGGCTCAGTTATCGGGGTGAGGTTCTGCAACAGCTGGTGGAGGAGGATGTGGTTGCCGCGGTAGAAGCGTGCAAGAAGGCGGGGATTGAGGCTATCGCTGTTTGCTACATTCATGCCTACGCCAATCATGCCCATGAGCAGCGAACGCGGGAGATCATCGAGAAGTTATATCCAGAAGCCTCTGTGACCGTGTCCCACGAGATCACACAGGAGTGGAGAGAGTACGAACGCACTAACACGACGGTTCTAAACGCTTATGTCCAGCCCGTGGCTGAACAGTACCTTTCTACCCTGGAGAGGGAACTCTCCGATATGGGTCTTGAGGGCACAAAGTACGCCATGCAATCCAACGGCGGGACCACCACCTTCCCTCAAGCACAGCGGGTCCCGATTCACCTCGTGGAATCAGGACCGGTAGGTGGAGTGATCGGGGCGAGTGTCATTGCCAAGGGCGTGGGGGAGGAAAGCATCATCTCCTTCGACATGGGTGGAACAACGGCCAAGGTGTGCCTCATCGATCGGGGGCAGTTGAAGATCAATACGGACTACCACTTAGAGAAGACAGCCATCTGGGCCGGTTACCCGTTGAGGATTCCCGTCCTTGATATTGTGGAGGTGGGAGCGGGCGGGGGATCGATCGCGTGGATCGATCAAGGCGGAGCGCTCCATGTCGGGCCTCGGAGTGCCGGTGCCGACCCTGGTCCAGCCTGCTACGACCTAGGAGGAACAGAGCCCACCGTTACCGATGCCAATCTGGTGACCGGTCGTCTGAGCCCCGACTACTTCCTGGGCGGGCAGATGCGGTTGGATTCTGCCAAAGCCGAGGCGGCCGTGCGCAAGATCGCTGAGCCGTTTTCTCTATCAACCCTGGAAGCCGCCCTGGGAATCATCAGGCTCGCTAACGCCAATATGCAAGCGGCACTGGAGCGAGTGAGTATCGAACGGGGCTACGACCCACGGGAATTTTCCCTGGTGGCCTCCGGAGGGGCCGGTGGCCTGCACGGAGCGGCGCTAGCTCGAGAGCTGCACATGCGCAAGGTTATCGTTCCCAGGGCACCTGGCCAGTTCTCCGCGTGGGGGATGCTGATGACCAACCTGCGTCATGATTTCATCCGTACCCGGTTGATGGCGTGCAGCGCAGAACAGCTTAGCGAGATTGGCGCCTCCTTCTCCGAGTTAGAGGAAGAAGCTCGTGAGCAGTTCCGTAAAGAGGGCTTCCCTCTGAAGCGGGTATGGATCGAACGCTTCCTGGACATGCGCTACAAGGGTCAGGAACACACGGTGCGCACCTCAGTTCCAAAAGACAGTCTTCAAGGCAATGGGGCCTTGAGTCTCCTCATCGACAAGTTCCACGAGCTTCATGAACAGGCTTACTCCTTCCGACAGGACGACCCAGTGGAGATCGTCAACTTCCACGTGGTAGGGTGGGAAGAGGAGAACAAGCCCTCGTTTAAGCCGCTGGAGGAGGAAGGGCGAAGCCTAGATCGAGCATTCAAGGGGGAGCGACCGGTGCACTTTGAAGAGGTGGGTACCGTGCAAAGCCAGGTCTACGAGCGGAGCCTCCTCCCATCCTCTGCGAAGATCGACGGTCCAGCAGTCATCGAAGAGCCGGCTTGTACGACAATCGTCTGCCCTGGGCAACAGGTGGTAGTGGATCGCTTCGGCAACCTGGTCATCATGGAGGTGGGAAAGTGACGGTCAAGCGCGCCATCGATCCGTTTACGGTGGAGGTGATCAAGCGGGCGTTGATCTCGGCTGCGGAGCAGATGTTTGTTGCATTCGGGCGGACGAGCAAAAGCTCCGTCATCTACGAGGTGCTGGACTATGGATGTGCTATCACCGACGCTCAGGCGCGCATGATCGCCCAGGCCAATGGCATCCCTCCATTCATCGGTGTGCTCACCGATGCCGTCACCGAAGTGATCAACAAGTTCGGCCTGGATGGTTTAAATGAGGGAGACGTCATCATCTTGAATGACCCCTACATGGGTGGGGCTACCCATCAGAACGATGTGGTACTGGTGATGCCGGTCTACTACCAAACCGGCCGATCATGTTCGCGGCAATCAAAGGCCACTGGAACGATATCGGAGGGAAAGATCCCGGGAGTTGGTCTCCCAACGCCACGGAGATCTACCAGGAGGGGTTACAATTTCCCGCGGTTAAGCTACTTGAGAAGGGTAGGGAAGTACAGGGAATCGTTGACATCCTAACTCGTAACATCCGCATTCCTGAGATGATCTTGGGAGACATGCGGGCGCAAGCGGCGTCATTGCAAGTGGCGGCCAACCGCATCACGCAGATCTGCGATAAGTACGGACTCGACACGGTGCTTGAGTCGATTGAGATCTATCTCGAACAGGGCAGACAGGAGGCACTTGAGGAGCTAAAGTCATTGCCCAAGGGAGAGTTTGTCGCCGAGGAATACATCGATGACGATGGGCTGGGAGGTGACCCGGTCCTGGTTAAGGTCAAGGTGACGATCACCGATTGTGAGTTCATCGTCGACTACACCGGGACGGGGAAGACCTGCCGTGGACCGATCAACTCCCCCTTGTCCGCACTCATCAGCACGGCCAAGTTTGCCTACAAGGCGGTGGTGAGTCCGCATGGCGATCCCAATACAGGCCTGTTCTCACCGTTAAAGGTCATCGTGCCCGAGGACACGGTCTTTAACCCCAAGCGGCCCGCACCGGTAAGTACCTATTGGGAGTCGGATAGTTATGCTGGAGATATAGTCTGGAAGGCCCTAGCCGATGTCATACCCAAGCGGATCACGGCCGGGCACTTCTTAAGCGTCTGTGGGACGACTGTGAGTGGGATCGATGACCGTACTGGCGAGTGGTTCTTCTCCGTTGAACCGAATGCCGGCGGCTGGGGCGCAGGTAAAGGAAAGGATGGGGAAAGTGGTCTAGTGTGCTCTGGAGATGGCGAAACGTACGTCCTATCGATCGAGGTCGCTGAGACCCGCTATCCGTTCATCGTTGATCAATTTGCATTAAACATTGCTGACGGTGGACACGGTCAGTGGCGTGGTGGTTACGGCCTGGTGAAAGATTACCGCATCACCAATTCCAAGGCCTTTGTCACCGCAAGCTTTGGACGGAATAAGTTCCCACCATGGGGGCTTGCCAATGGCATGTTCGGTACCCCCAACCGTGTGGAGGTTCGCACCGCGGACGGCAATGTAGAACAACGCGGACGCTTCTCCACGGAAGAACTTGAAAAAGGCGATGTAGTAAGGTTCATCACCGGGATGGGGGGCGGCTACGGTAACCCGAAAGCGCGCGCGCCCCAGGCCGTGCTTGACGATGTGCTCGACGGCAATATCACACGGGAGACAGCCGAGCAGGTATACGGAGTTGCAATCGTGGGCGATCCACCGACGCTCGATGAGGCTGAAACCCGTCGATTAAGGAGGCACTAGCGCAGTATGGAACTCTGGGAAGCGATCAACGGCCGTCGAAGTGTGCGAGCGTTCAACGATCGACCGGTTGAACGAGACATCCTTGAGCGCTTGTTGGAGGCAGCGATCTGGGCCCCATCCGGAGGCAACGCCCAGACGTGGCAGTTTGTGGTAGTTACGGAGCCGGAGCGCATCCGCAGCATCAAGACTGTGAGTCCAGGGCTCCTTGGGGATCCGGCGGCGGTGATCGCCGTCTGTCAGGACTTAGCCGCGGCGCGTGAGCGGGGCGGAACACTGGGCGAGACGTTCTTAGCACCAGTGGACGCCGCGATGGCGACCGAGAACCTCCTTCTGGCTGCGTATGCAGAGGGCTTGGGGACCTGCGTAATTGCCTCCTTTCACCGCGGTGCAGTAGCTGAATGCCTGACGCTGATCCAGGAGTATGAACTGCAGCTGAAGCTATACGCTGTAAATATACGACAGGTGTTCAAGATGCAATGGCACGGGGAGGCACGACAGATACACCACGACCGTCTTCTGCGCCCCTGAAAGCAGCTGCGGTAGGGTCCCAGACGATCGGACGGCGGAGGTGCAAGATGAGATCAGCGGTTGACGACTTGACGGGTCATATGAGCTTGTTTTTAGTGAGGCAATGCGCTTTCTTGATTGCAGGTGATAATTGTTGTACAGTTGTCTGAGTCCCGATGCATCTCGGTTTTTCGGAGGTTTGGAAAAGTCCAACTCTCGTAATGGCAAGAGAACCTTTGTATAGAAGACTAGCGGAGCATCTTCTCCAGGAAGTCGTAAGTGGACGGCTCAAAACGGGGGACAAGCTGCTTCCAGAGGTCGAACTTGCGAATGCGCTTGACGTGAGTCGGTCAACGTTGAGAGAAGCACTCGGGATCCTGGAAAAGGAAGGGTTTATCCGAAGAATGCATGGCATAGGTTCTTTTGTTACTCTACACTCTCAAGCAAGTATCGGAGGTATTGAGAGCTTGGAGAGCTATGCGGAGACAATTCGCCGGAGTGGTCATGCTGCGGAAGATGTTGTGATAGAAGTCTCGCTGGCTGAAGGCGGTGACGAAATTGCAGGAAGTCTTGATCTTACTACAGCCAGTGGGACTATCCTCATTAGGAGCGTACGCCTCGCAGACGGGGTTCCCGTAATCTACTGTCAAGATTTTCTTGTTCCAGAAGCGGTGAACAACGTAGATGTCGATTTTGTCAGGACTCATCGGCCAAAGTATGAATCTCTCCTCGATTTTTTGGAAAATGACGTTGGGTTGACGCTGGCTTACGGCACGTTCGTTCTGCACGTAGAAGTTGCCGACGCAGAGGTTGCTCGGGTGCTCAAGGTGAAGCGGGAAACACCTCTACTCCGCTTGTCAGGCCTTGTGTGTGATCCTGGCTATAGACCGCTCTACTACTCTGTGGATCACTTCTTGACAAGTCGTTATGAGTTCACGCTGGTCCGTCGGAAACCACTACTTCAGCGAGCGAAGGCTGGAGTTCAAAAAAGAGGCTCGGGTACCACATCAGGTCCCTTTCTGCACCAAGAGCTGTTTGGAGGATGATGACAGGTTTTTAGATAGTTTTGTATCGTACGGAGTTGCGTGTTGCTATGAAGGAGGATCATTAAACTGAGAAGCAAAGAATCTGGAATCATTAGTTGTAGGTAACTATTCAGCCTGATGAAGCGCCATTGGATGAGCATTATCGACCACTTGGAGTAAGGGAGAGGCCTTAGGGTACAGGACTTTCGAATTGAGATCTAAGTGCATGGGATCTGAATAAACGTCTCCATAACTTGTCTAGCAGGAAAATGAGGGGCTTAGACTCATGACCACGGAACTCCGCATGACAACTTACTTCAGCTAGTGTACTGTTTCGAGTATCGCTTTGCATTTCGATACCTTTCGTAGGATATCTTCGACCTTGGCTGTCCAGACAAGGGGTTTGGGATCTTTGTTGTAGGCATCAAGGTACTTGTAGATGGCATCAATCAACCCCGGCACACTGTGGAACCCCCCTCGACGTAGTCGTTTCTGAGTCAGTTCGCCAAACACGCGTTCTACCAGGTTCAGCCAAGAAGAACCCGTTGGCGTGAAGTGCAATTTGAACCGGGGATGCTTCCCCAGCCATTTCTTTACCTCAGGATGCTTGTGCGTAGCGTAGTTGTCAAGAATGAGATGAAGGGCCTGTTCCTTGGGGATCTCCCACTCCAGTCTGCGCAAGAACTTCAGGAACTCTTGATGCAGATGCCGGCTATGACATTCTCCGATTACCGTCCCCTCCAAGAGGTTAAGTGCAGCAAACAGGGATGTTGTCCCGTTCCGTTTGTAATCATGTGCCATCGTGCCACAACGCCCTTTCTTCATCGGTAGACTGGGTTGGGTACGGTCCAATGCTTGTATCTGCGTCTTCTCATCTACACACAGGACCACCGCTTTGTCCGGTGGATTCATGTACAAGCCAACAACATCCGTTAATTTCTCGACGAACTTTGGATCCTGCGACAGCTTGAACGTTTCCACCCGGTGCGGTTGCAGCCCATGTGCTTTCCAGATCCGGTGAATGATGGAGGCGCTGACGCCCTGCTCCTTGGCCATGGTCCGGCAACTTCAGTGGGTGGCATTCTTCGGCTTCGTATGGAGAGTAACCTCAACGATCTCTTGTATCTTTCCCTTCGTGTACTTAGGCTTGGCCCCACGTCCCGGCCGGGTTTTCCTCAGTGTATTCACGCCTTCGGCCAGGAATCGCTTACGCTACTCGATCACGGTCGGATGACTAAACCCTACAGCCATGGCGATATCAGTGTTGGACATCCCCTGGAAGTTCAGGTAGGTATTGAACGTCTCCTTGTAGAATGATTGGACCTTTGCTGCTTCCTGCTGGGGATATGCCAGTGTCCCATCTGCTTGCGAATGATGCTCCCATTCTTTCCTTCCACGAGCGCTTGGTCATGGTTGACATGTTCCGTGAGATGTGATAAAATCGTAGATGTCGGAGGTCTGAGGATATACGATGTATGGGGACAAAGATCGTTGTGTTCGGGACTTCAAACACGAAGGAGGTGATATCACAAACAGTAAGTACTAGTTGGCAAGGAGGTATTTGTTTACAATCGCACCAGTAAAAGGAGGTCGAGGTGTCGAGATTTCTGAAAGCCGTGGTGGTAGTGGCAGGGTTGGTCCTTATGGTGGTTTTTGCAGCCGTAGGTGCCGATGAAGATATCCTTAAGATTGGTTTGCTGGGTCCGTATTCTGGAACTCAAGCCTGGGAAGGTTACTATCAAGAACGCTGTGCAAAAACAGCGCTCGAAATACTAGGCTGGGAGTTTGCTGGCTTTCCAATCAAACTCTATAAGGCTGACAACGCATGTTCTGTAACTGAGTCCGCTGCAGCCGCTAGAAAGTTGGCGGAGGTTGACAAAGTCACTGTCGTATTTGGAGGAATGTGTAGCAGTTCAACGCTTGCACAGATGCCAGTTCTGGAAGAGTACGGCATTCCGAATATTACGTGTGCCTCTACTAATCCGAAAATAACGGAGCTGTCCGGTATTGGCGGAGACGAATGGCATTTTCGAATCAACGCACATGATGGAATGATGGCCGGACCTTGGTCAGAGTTCATTGTTCAGGATCAAGGAGTCAAAAGGCTGGTCATCCTTGCCGTCAACAATGACTGGGGACGCGGAGCGGCAGCAGTCTATCCAGACAAAGTGGCTAGCCTGGGCGGTGAAGTTCTTGACACATTCTACTTTGAATATGCTCAGCCGGACTTCACACCGCTTCTTACGAGAATAAAGACTCTGAACGCAGACGGCGTTCTTCTAGTCATGGTCGCTCAGGATGCAGTACGATTCTTCCGACAAGTACAGCAAATGGGATTGGACGTCCGTCTCTTTGGGAGAGGCAACATCGCCACACCGGAGTTTCTCTCCATCGCCGACGACCCATCAATAGCTGTGACTCAAGGTGTGGGAGTTACCGAGGCCGGCCTGTGGGCACCCACACTGGACACGCCAGAAAACCTGATGTTCGTCGAGAAGTATAGAGAAATGTGGGATGGGGAGCAACCCGGCATGGATGGTGGGCCAATCTACTATGCATTGAAAGCGTTGAAGCTGGCAGTGGAAATGGCTAGTTCCATAGAGAAGGAAGCCATACGGGAAGCGCTGGAACAGGTTGAGTTCGAGAGCGGGATGGGCACAATCAAGTTTGACTTACACCACCAAGCTCATCCTTATATCGTGTTTAACCAGGTTGCTCAAACCGCTGACGGTGAATGGCAAATTGTCCTCGGAGGATATGGAGATTCTTCTAAGTGGGAGGAATAAGCAGTAACGCTGCAAGTTCACACTCCTTATCCTAACTGGGAGAGAACAGCAAGGGAACTAGAACTAACCCTCGCGGCGGCCTTAAGACAGAGCGGTAATGCGACCTTACTCGCCAAGAGTGGAGCATTACCGCTTAATTTTTACCCCGTAGTAGGAAGGATATTAGGTGGCGCACAACCGTACCGATAGAAGATAGGAGAAGAGGCGGCATGTCTATCTTCCTGCAACAAGTCTTCAATGGTCTAAGCATTGGAGCGTTGTACGCTTTGGTTTCCGTTGGTCTAACCCTTATTTTCGGAGTGCTTGAGGTGGTTAACTTTGCCCACGGTCAGTTTTTCATGCTCGCCTCTTTTTGTGCTTTCTTCCTCAGCGTTCTGCTTCCAAGAGTACCTTATCCATTACTCATCCTGCTGACTAGTATTGCAATGGGAATATTCGGAGGGCTTTATGCGTGGCTTGTGATTTGCCGACTCATAGAGAGAAGTTGGAAGGTTTCCCTACTTGCTACGTTAGCTACTTCCATCATAATGACGAACCTAGCCATATTCGTTTGGGGCGCGGTACCCAGGATCATGACCACCCCCTTTATATACAGAAACTTTTCAGTGGCCGGTGTGTCTTTCAACCTTCAGCGTGTGATAATACTAGGCGTTGCCCTGCTTTCGTTCTTCCTTCTTCAACTCTTCATTCAAAAAACAAAGCCGGGGAAGGCGATGCGAGCAATATCCCAGAACAGAGAAGCGAGCAGCGTTGTGGGTATAAGAATAGAGAAGATGGCTCTCCTTACTTTTGTAGTAGGAGCTGGTTTGTGCGGACTGAGCGGAGCCTTGGTCGGACCTGTTGTAAACATATACCCCAATATGGGATATATGCTGAATTTAAAAGCATTTGCAGTAGTCATCATGGGGGGATTTGGAAACGTCAAGGGCGCTGTCTATAGCGCTTTCATTCTGGGAGTTGCCGAAGCTCTTGCAGCTGGATACATCACTACCGACTACGTCGATGCAATCAGTTTTGGACTGTTGATACTCGTACTTCTTTTCATGCCACACGGTCTTTTTGGCAAGAAGGTTGGGATTTGACATGAATGGAGAGGGAAAAGGAGGCCCATTGCGAAATGTGCGTTTTGGGGCTATTGGCGTTTTTGTTGCTTTCTCAACCCTGCTGTGGGTGCTTCCATATCTCGTTCAAAGTTCATATGTCACACATATTTTGATCTTGGCTGCGATGTACAGCTTATTGGGACTAAGTGCAGATCTTATCATCGGGCACCTTGGATTCTTGACATTTGGTCACGTAGCTTTCTTCGGAATAGGAGCGTACACGCTAGCAATATTGACTACATCCTGTCAGGTCCCGTATCCATTTGCGTTTTTGGCGGCAGGCTTGCTGTCGGGTGCCTTGTCGATCTTGTTAGGAGTAGCTAGCTTCAGGCTTTCGTACCATTCTTTTGCCATCGGAACTCTCGGATTTGCGATGATCGCGCAGCTTGTGGCAAGGAACTGGATAGCCTTGACAAATGGGCCGATGGGATTAGTCCGTATCCCCAAAGCAGCCTTGCAAATACCTGGATTGGGGGAGATTACTGCAAAGAGCACCACTGCGAATTGGCATCTCATCTTTGTATTTCTTATAATAGTTGTTTTCTTTATAAGGCGGCTATTACGCGCCCGAATTGGGAGAGCAATGCATGCGATTAGAGAAAACGAAACGCTAGCTTCTACTCTTGGAGTTTTCCCTTTGCGTTACAAGCTTCTTACGCTATTCGTCGGTGCGATGATAGCCGGCTTTACCGGAGCATACAATGCCTCATTCCTGTCAGTTGTTGCGCCAGACATGTTCGCTCTCGAGTGGACCACCATAATGCTCATTGTGGTTTTTGTAGGCGGAGAAGGCTCTGTCCGAGGGATCATCCTGGGAGGAATATGTGTTGCTGTAGTTCCGGAATTGCTAAGAATGGTGCCAAGCTTGCGAATGGTTCTATACGGGCTGATTTTGCTCTTGATGATCGTGTTCAGGCCAGATGGAATTGAAGGAATAGTACAAACCTATATGCAGAACCTACCCTTTTCCAAGAAAGGACATCCATGATTCTCAGTATTCGCGATTTGTCGAAGTCCTTCTCTGGCGTAAAAGCGCTTGATGAAGTAACTTTGGAAGTTAAAGATCGGGAGATTCTGGGCTTAATTGGCCCAAACGGATCGGGCAAGACCACTCTGTTTAACTGCATTACAGGGCTGTATGATCCTGATGGAGGCGCTGTTTTCTTTAAAGGGAAAGAGATAACAAACTATCCTCCGCACAAGATTGCGCTGCAAGGGATATCGCGTACGTTTCAGATCATACGAGTATTCCCGCGCCTGTCGGTGATGGAAAACATGGTGCTTGCATTGCAAGAATTCGAGAGATTCGGTTTTTTTGCAAATATTGTGCGAACACGGGCATATCGCAAAGCCGAAAAGCAAGCGGAAGAGAGGGCACTAGCACTTCTGGCAAAGGTTGGTCTGCATGGTTTTGCTTGGAAGGCAGCAGGACATTTGTCGCACGGGCAGAGAAAAATCCTTGAAATCGCAATATCTCTCATGCCCAATCCGAGATTGCTTCTCTTGGATGAACCGATGGCCGCCATAAACCCAAAGACAATCGAGGATCTCAAGCAGATAATCAAAGAGATACACCGAGAATGGGAATTGAGCGTCGTGCTGGTAGAGCACAACATTGGAGTAGTCATGGATCTCTGTCACAGAGTCGTCGTGCTTGATTCAGGAAGAAAAATAGCTGAGGGAAGTCCTGAAGATATCAGGAAAGATGAAACTGTTATTGAGGCATATTTCGGGAAGTAAAGAACCCCGCAGCAAGCTGCGGGGCATTGAACGGCAAAATCTAAAGATCTAAACGGAGTTGGCCTTCGTGCTGCAGTTTGATATAGCGCTGCATCGTACCAGAGATAACGTCGCCCACAAGGTGCGACGCTACAACCATCTTTTCGTAACGTTTGGGCTTGTCTCCGACGTTGCGGGGGTCATTCCCAATGTCAAAGGCTCTTCTCCCCGCATGATCCTCAAACAGATTTGCCTCCGACGAATCTCCGTTTCCCTCTCTCCAGCAAGCTGGGGGGCATCCAGCGGAGGCTCTTCATGAACAAAGGCTTTAGATTCACGCTGAAACTTGAGAACGTTTGGGCCGGCTATGACAGCGAGATCGATATTCTTAGAGGGGTTAGCTTTGGAATCACCGAGCACACTGTTACGGCAATCATCGGGCCCAATGGAGCAGGGAAAACTACTGCTTTCCGGACAATCTTTTCTCAGATCAAGGCGAAGAAAGGAAAGATCGAGTTCAATGGCACAGATATCACTAATTGCAGAATGAGCAAGGTATTGCAGATGGGTATGGGCTATGTTCCCCAGGGAAGATGCAATTTCCCGAAGATGACCGTTAAGGAAAATCTTGAGATGGGAGCATATCTGCGGAACGATAAAGATGTGAAACGAGACATAGAAAACATGTATGCATTCCTTCCTGTATTAAACGATAAAAAACGGGAACTGGCTGGAAATCTGAGCGGTGGAGAGCAACAAATGCTCGAGATGGCCATGGGATTGATGCTGAACCCTAAACTGCTTTTGTTAGATGAACCGTCCCTGGGTCTGGCCCCCAAGCCGATGGCAGAAGTGCTTGAAAAGATAAAAGGGCTTAAGGACGCTGGTGTGACAATCATGATGGTGGAACAAAACGCAAAACAAGCCTTGGGCATCTCTGATCATGCCGTTGTTCTGGATCGAGGAGTGGTTAGGTTTGAAGGTACCGGTGCAGAGATAGGAAGCAATAAGGAAGTAAAATCGCTATATCTGGGTGGCTTAACGGAGAAATAGATGATATCAGGAGTGTTAAGGAATGCTATGCTCTTCGGATTTCACTGGGGACAGATTAGTATCTTGTGCTGCTCTGGGATACAAGATCACTGCTCACTTCTAGCTCGCGTAGCGGCGAATTACATGGTGAGCGTGGGGGCTTGATGATAAGGGACCTTAAGCTTGCAAACATAGAAGCGGAGGGGGGAAACTTCCAATGCTAACACGTTTGGGTCTGATCGTACCGTCCTGTAACACAGTCTTAGAGGCTGACTTGGCAGCTATATCCGTTCCCAATGTTACTTTTCATTTTACGCGAATTCCCCTTCTTAATGACGACGAGAATCAGCTGGCGTCGCTGTTCGAAACCGTTTCTGGCGCAGTAGAGCTTCTCTCCCATGCACGCGTAAAGGCGATAGCGTTAGGCTGTACGGGGGGAAGCTTCTTTAGAGGGAAAGGCTATGATCAAGTGATTATTGACGAAATGAAGAAGCACACTTTAATTCCTTGCACGACTACGGCCACAGCAGCCGTCGAAGGCTTGAGGAAATTGAAAGTCCGAAGCCTGATTCTCCTCACACCTTATGTGAAATGGTTGGGGCAGAGAGCCGCAGAGTTCCTGGCCGCACATGGCTTCAAAATAATCGTTGAAGACCATCTTGGAATAGATGACCCGTTTGAAATGGCTGGATTTACTCCACAGCAAATAGTGAGGTGGGCGCAATCTAAACAACATCCAGAGGCAGAGGGAATGCTAATTAGCTGCACGTGTTTTCCAGCATTAAGTATCGCCGATGCGCTAGAAAGAAAGCTTCAAATCCCTGTAGTTACCTCAAATCAGGCGACCATTTGGCAGTTACTGCAGCAGGCAAAAGCAGCTGTCTCTATAAGCGGATATGGCACACTTCTTCAGAATCATACGTAACATTAAGGAGGAAACATGCTGCTAAACACTCAAAGAGCCCGTGCTGTCATGGAGCGACATGGAATCGACATACTGATTGGAACTTCACCGGAGAATGTAACATATTGTACTGACTTTTGGTCTTTCAGCAACTGGGGAATGCCAACTGGTGAATGCTACGCCGTGCTTTATGTGGACAATCTTCAAGACCCTTACCTTATCTTGCCACATGGCGAGATAGATATGGTACTAGATCAACATAGAGAAGGCTTGCACTTTTTTACTTACGGTGCAAGTTCTTATGAGCTAGCTCACTACGGTATAGAGATAGACAATGACGCGTTGAAGTTTTTTCCTAGGATGGCGGATGACGGGTTGTATAGTAGTGGTCGAGAAGCATTGCTTGATTTGTTTCAACGCAATGATTGGCGGGATGTAACTGTAGGAATTGATGAACGCGGTACAAGTCCGTCTCTTTTCTCGTTCCTTTCGCGCAACGTAAGAGGATTGCGTGTAAGAGAAGCTTACGATGTGTTCCAAGAGATCCGAGCAGTAAAGACCAAAGAAGAGATTGATCGGGTTAGAAAGGCAACAGCGATTACTGAAAAAGCCATCAGTGCAGTTGTATCTGAGCTGCGAATTGGTATCACCGAGAGGGAGTTGGCAACCATTTTCGACCGAACTGTGGTCGAAGAAGGCGCAATGCCGTTCATAACAGATATTGGGTGGGGGCCGCACAGTGCTTTTGGCAACTGTACGCCTTCAAACAGGAAAATAGGCAAAGACAACGTCCTCCGATTTGATGTTGGATGTCGTTACAAACACTATTGCTCAGATATGTCTCGTATTGTCGTTGTTGGAAAAGCCACTACTAGGCAACTTCGTTACTACGAAGCAATCCTGGAAGGGCAAAAACGCGCATTAGATTTGATACGTCCGGGTGCGATCGCCGGAGATATATATCAAGCTGCAATTGATGCAGTGCGGCAATCAGGAATTCCCCACTACAAACGTCCTCATGTGGGGCATGGTATTGGAATAGAGGTCTATCAACCTCCGATCTTGAAACCCGATGATTCTACAAGCCTTGAAAAGGGCATGGTCATCTGCGTAGAGACTCCATACTACGAACTAGGCGCATGGGGCCTCCAAGTAGAGGATACAGTCGTTGTGACGAACGATGGATTTGAATTTCTTACCAAAAGCTCGAGAGAATTGCGCACAATCGATGTAACAAGATAGAAGGGTGAGATGCAAAGAGCCAATTATCAGATCTACTGTCCAAACTGTGGAGCGGTATACGAAGAGACTGATCCTCTACCTCTTTTTGGCTGTCCAAAATGCCGTACTTCCGATTTTGCATCAAACCTCTCTCTCAAACTAGATCTTAACGATTTCAAGCCCTTGGATTGGGAGAAACTGATCCGTAGTGATGCTCAAGGTATTTGGCGTTACAGCTCACTATTACCCGTGCGATCTGAATTTCAGTTGTCCCTTGGAGAAGGGAACACTCCGTTGGTGAAGCTTGACAGGTTTGGCGAGCAACTTGGCTTGCGTCAACTCTACCTGAAAGATGAGTCACAAAATCCAACTTGGTCCCATAAAGATCGAATGATGGCAGTTGCTGTCTCCAAAGCCGTCGAGCTAGGATTCAGAGTTATTACGACTGCATCGACTGGAAATCATGCAGCATCAACTGCGGCATATGCAGCAAGAGCCGGACTCCCATGCGTGACTTTCACAGTCAAAGGGGTGCCTGATTCCATGCGAACCTATATGCAAATCTTTGGCGCCCTAGTGATGGGGCTCCCCGATTACAAAGATCGATGGCCTGTACAAAGAAAATGCATCGAGGCTTACAACTGGTTTCCAACGGGAAATACAAGTTATCCATTGATTATAGGCAGTGTCTTTTACGGTGTGGAGGGACCGAAGACGATTGCTTTTGAGATCTTCGAGCAACTAGGTAGGCAAGTGCCTGATGTAGTCATCGTACCAACTGCATTTGGCGATAATCTGTACGGCATCTGGAAGGGCTTCTTGGAGCTTCGTCAACTCAATCAAGTCAGCACACTTCCAAGAATGATCTCTGTAGAGCCCCTCGGACCGCTGGCTAACGCTCTTTTCAATAATCTGCCATTTCCAGAAGCAGTTCCCAGAAGACACACCCCTGCTTTTTCAAGTGCTGCGTACATTGGCACACTTCAAGGGCTGAAAGGGGTGCGGGATTCAGGTGGGACAGCCGTTGTAATTTCGGATGACTCCAAGACAATGAAGATGCAACAAACGCTAGCAAGATTGGAAGGTTTTTACAATGAGGCTGCTTCTGCGACTGGCCTGGCAGCCCTTCAACCTCTCTTGGAACGCGGCGAGATATCAGAAAACACAAAGATTGTTTGCATATCCACCTCGAGTGGGCTGAAAGATCCAGGTAGCACTGCAAAGTTGCTCTCTGAAATGCCATTACTTAAAGGTGATGAGAGTGCAAGAGAAGTCATTCTTCGTATCCAAGAAAGTTACGGAATCGCGGGCTTGGAAGGTACATGAGAATGCCATCTAAGCAGCGAGTTTAGATAAGTGAGAGCACATAGGAGGAGGTGTTACTTGGATTTTTCTTGGAATAATATGTTAGATAGTATGAGAAAGGAGAGTATCTAAAATGAACGTATTAAACATGATAGGAAATACTCCCCTGATCCATCTAAAGCGAGTTACGCGAGAGGAGAAGTTTGACATTTTTGCAAAAGCTGAGTTCGTAAATCCGTCAGGAAGTCTAAAAGACCGAATTGCATTACGAATGATTGCCGAGGCCGAACAAGATGGGTCCATACGAACTGGTGGAACAATTGTCGAGGCAAGCACAGGAAACACTGCAATAGCTTTGGCCATGGTAGGCGCTTATGAAGGTTACAAGGTCGTAATTCTAATGCCCGAAAAAACAGCAAGCCAGGAACGGATAAGCATAGTTGAGAAATTTGGTGCAGAAGTTAAGAAAACTTCTGTAGACAATGATGGGATTGATGAGAGTCTACATGGTGGGTTTTACGAGATACCAGGTCGGATACTGGCTAGAGAGATGGAATCTAAGCCAGATATCTGGTGGACCAGGCAGTTCTCGAATCCCTTCAACGCAATCGCTCACCGAGAAGGCACAGGGGCAGAGATAGTTGAGCAAGTTGGACGTAGAATTGACGCAGTGGTCGTCTCTGTTGGTACCGGGGGCACTCTTTTGGGGCTGACTGAAGCTCTTCGAGTAGATTCGCCCTCCCTAAAAGTTGTTGCAGTAGAGCCGGCAGGGCATCCCATGCTCGCACAGAAGTTGGAGAGCTACCCATTGATTGAAGGTATCACGGATGGTTTCGTCTTTCAAATCATGCGTGAGAAAATTGCCGATCATGTAATTACCGTGACAGATGGCGAAGCTGTAGAAATGACGAACCGATTAGTAAGAGAAGAAGGGTTGTTCTGTGGGATTTCTTCCGGAGCAAACGTCCACGCATCCCTGCTGATTGGCAGATCTAATCCAAGCTGCAAGACTATAGTAACTGTCTTGCCCGACTCTCATAATCGGTACTTACAGATGCCGCACTACATTACCTAGGAGGTGTAGTAGTTAGAGTCCACGCATGTGGTGTACGAGTCGTCTAGTGAGATGGTGTCTTGAGAAAGGCGACCATCGCTGCCATCCTTGGGATTGAAAACAACAAAGCCGGCACCGAGGAGGAAACGATGTCATAGACAGGGTAGGTAGTTTGAAGTGGCTGCGCAAGTAGGTGGAGGATGCGGACAAGGATTTGCTCAAAGAGTATGGTCAAGGCGGTGGTAGAGACGTTGATGGGCAGAGAGGCGGACAGTCTGTGTGCGGTGCGCCGTATGGGCAGAGTAGCGCAGACCGGGTCAATCATCGCAACGGATACCGCCAGCGACGGTGAGACCCCCGAGTGGGCACGATCTACCTGGCCGTTCCCCACCTGCGCAAGGGAAGTTACTTTCCGGAATGGCGGCCGGGTGGTGAACGTAGTCACCGTAGTCGGCATCCTCCCCATCCGTGCCACCAGCGTATGCCTGGTAGGCTCGGTCCTTGCTGAGCAGAACGGCCGAATGGAGCGTATCCCGGCGATACATCGTGTCGGGCGAGTCGTCGGCACTAGCTCAGGCGGCGAACAGGAAGGCTGAGAAGCCAGGGGAGGAACGCGAGTTGGTAGGGCAAATCGCTGTTTGATCAGTCAGCCATAGGATGGCGCGATGAAGATACATCACTTGACAAGACGTGACCTGGGGGTAGTTCAGAAGAAAAAGGGGGCGTGAACTTTCAGCATGATCGACTTAAGAAGTGATACCGTAACGAAGCCAACTGCGGAAATGCGTAAAGCAATGTACGAAGCTGAAGTGGGAGATGAGTATTACCGCGATGACCCAACCATCATACAACTTCAAGAGCTGGCCGCGCAGAAGCTGGGTAAGAAAGCGGCTCTATTCGTTCCCAGTGGGACCATGTCTAACGCGATTGCTTGCCTCACACATACGAAGCCGCGAGACTCGGTGATTATCGAAGAAGATGCACACACATATCGGGGAGAGGGAGCCCACATGGCTGTCATAGCTAATGTCCTTCCTAAAAGGATAAGAGGGCATAGAGGACAACTCTATCCAGATGACATTGAGGCAGCGATCGTTGAGGACGGACTGCTTGCGGCACCGACCACCTTGATTTGGCTTGAAAACACTCACAACGCGTCTGGGGGGACATGCACAACTGTTGAACTTATGGAAGAAACCAGAAAGGTTGCAGTCAAGCATGGGCTAGCGATCCATGTAGATGGAGCGCGTATATTCAACGCAGCTGTAGCACTAGGGGTCGATGTTAGTGATTTGGTGAGAGATGCGGATTCTGTATCATTCTGCTTATCTAAAGGATTGGCATGTCCGTTTGGCTCTCTGCTCGTTGGGGAAGCGGAGTTCATTGAGAAAGCTCGCAGGCACAAAGCGATGCTGGGGGGAGGAATGCGCCAAGCTGGGATAATGGCAGCTGCCGGCATTGTGGGCCTACAGACGATGGTTGACAGACTTGCAGAAGATCATGACAATGCGCGACTGCTGGCTGAGGGTCTCGTGGAGTTGGGAATGAAGGTTGATCTGGAAACCGTACAGACGAATATGGTCTTTCTAAATGTTCCAAGAACTATGATGGATATCAAGGATTTCGTAGAGGAACTAGCGAACAAGGGCATTCTAGTCGTCCCCAAGCCAAGAAGCAACCGAATCAGGCTCGTAACACATTACGGTGTTTCTAGCGATGACATAATGTACACCTTGGATGTAATTGCAGGGCTAGTCTCTCAAGGGGATTGGCAGAGTCGCTAGAAAAACCAGCGGGAGAGTGGTCTACAAGGAACGGTTAGTGGATCCCTGGCCGTATTCACCGCTTTCCTAGGTGTAGTATTCCGCGGCACGTTTGTTCGATAGACCATAAATCAAGCAGATAGAGGAGAGGATGACAGAGCATCGAATCAGGCAACATCCAATTCTGCCAATCGAGCCGCGGGAGGAAGTGGAGTTCCATTGGAACGGGCATAGACTGGTCGCCAAACAAGGCGAGATGATCGCATCGGCGCTCTTTGCACATGGGATTCGCATCTTCGGACACCATTACAAGGAC
>Ga0315541_1001713_pt1 | contig 19626 bp, 11 predicted proteins | sample SalMarSW160190MG_FD_203095 | JGI IMG/M metagenome (GOLD analysis project Ga0315541, IMG submission 203095) | Salt marsh sediment microbial communities from the Plum Island Ecosystem LTER, Massachusetts, United States - Salt Marsh Sediment SW1601-190 ...
CTCGCCGCCGGCTCCTACACCCTCAAGATCTCTGCGCCGGCCGGGTTCACGCTCACCGGTGACGCCTCCCGCTCCCTCACCCTCGTCCCGGGTGCCCAGACCCTCACCCTCGAGGTCACGCCCCTCATCCAGTCCGTCGTCACCATCCCCGAGAACCTCTCCATCGAGGTCGGATCCGTCCTCGACGTCGAGCTCGTCGCCTCGGACATCAACGGCAACCTCGTCCCGCAGGTGAGCACGGCGGGCTGGTTCACCGGCTCTGCCGGCCTCGCGGCCGCCGGCGTCGGCTTCAAGGGCCAGGTCGCTGGAGCCTACCCCTCCCCCGCGGACGCTCCGTTCGACCTCGCCGTGGAGCTCGACAGCCGCATCTTCACCTTCCCCGTCAAGGTGACCTCCTACATCCAGGGCACCGTCACCAAGGACCCCGAGCCTTTGCCGGCGCCTGTTCCCGGCGGTGAAGGCCCACAGACCGTGACGACGGCGACGGAGCCGGCCTCGGGCGTCACCGTCACGGTGAGCCTGCTCGAAGGGGCCAGCGTCGGCACCGCAGTCACCGACGGCGCCGGACACTACCGTCTGGGCGGCCTGGCCCAGGGGACCTACGAAGTGCTGGCGGCCGGCCAGGCCGACCTGTCGCCGGTCCCCGTTGCGCACACCGTCGTCCTGGATGCCAACCACCCCACAGGCACCGCCGACTTCCAGATGAGCCGCGGCGCCGTGGACTCCATCCTCGTCACGGTGTCGCCCGACTCCCTCCCCGCGCTGGGCGCCACCGCCCAGGTGACCGTCCAGGCCTTCGACACCGCCGGCGCGCCCATGGGCGGTCGCACGACCACCTACGTCTCCTCCGATCCGGCGGTAGCCACGGTGGACGCGGCAGGCAAGGTGACGGCGGTGGCCAACGGCTCCACGTGGATCCGCACCACCGTCGAGTCCAAGGTGGACTCGGTCTTGGTCAGCGTGGATCAGAAGGCGGCCAACCTCGTGCTGCTGGACCCCAAGACGGGGCTCCCCGCCGACTCGGTGCAGGGGTTCGTCGCCGACACGGGCACCGTCGGGTACGAGGCCAGGGACGCCAACGGCAACGTCATCCCGCCGGAGCACCGGACACCGACATTCACCACGAGCGACAGCACGGTGGCGACCGTGAACGCCACCACGGGCTTCGTCACCCTCGTCACCGTGGGAACGGCGGACGTCACCGGCACCATGGACGGCGCCAGTGACGTGATGAAGTTCAGGGTGCTGGGCGTCTACGAGGGCGACCTTTCGATCAGCTCCACGACCGACATCACCGACGTCGTGCAAGCCAACCTCATCGGCCGCGTCAACGGGAACCTCTACATCGTCGAGACGAACCTGACCAACGTGGACGGCCTGGAGACCATCCTCGACGTCATGGGCGGCGTCTTCATCGAGTACAACCACTCACTCACGAACCTGAACGGGCTGGCCAACCTCCGGTACGTGGGCGGGCCGGTGTATTTCTCCGACAACCCGTTCCTCTCCAGCACGGCCATCTTCCCCGCGCTGAGCGAAATCCCCGGCGAGCTCATCGTGGACGCCGGGGCGAAGATCTTCGGGATGCCCGCGCTCCAGGCTGTCGGCACGTCCGTCACGGTGGGCGGAGGCGAGGGGACGAACACCGTCCTGCAGGAGTTCCACCTCCCTGCCTTGCTCAGCGCCGGCTCCGTGACCATCTACGGCAACCATGCCCTCACCACCGTGGACATGCCGCTGCTCGAGGAGACCACGGGGGGATACGGGGAGGGTTTGGCGCCGCCGGCTCCGACCTCCGCCAGGGCGTTCGTCCCCGACCTCCCCGACGGAAGGCGGGTCCTGACGGACCGCACCGCCGCGCGCCGTCTCCGCACGGAGGCCGCCGAGGCCCAGCGCGCGGAGCGCCGCGCCGAGGCCGAGGCCCGCAGGGCCGAAGCCGAGGCCAGCCGCGAAGGTCAACGCTCCCGGAGCCGGGCCCTGAGCCAGGCACCCGTGGTGCATGGCATGCAGCTCGACCTCCCGGGGAGCGGCGCCGACGTCCAGCGTCAGGACCTTCTGGCCCGACGCGCCGCCCAGCGCGACGAGGCGCGTCCCGCCCGGCCGAAGAACCCCAAGCCTGCGCGCCCCGTCACGCCGCAGCGCAACGGCTACGCCGGCTACGGCGAGTTCATCGTCGAGGACAACCCTGTGCTCGTCGGGTCTTCGTTCCCCGCGCTGCGCTACGTGAGCGGACCGCTCAGCGTATGGGAGAATGACCTCGTGGCTGCCGTCGGATTCCCCCTCCTCGAAACGGTGGGTGGGTCCTTCTACGTCGCGAACATGCTGTCCATGACGTCTCTCACCGCCCCGCTCCTGTGGAGCGTCGGTGAGGATCTCGATGTCACCGACAACAATGGCCTGGGCCAACTCGTGCTGCCCGCGCTGAGGTCGGTGGGGAGCGACGTCTGGGTGGGCTACAACGCGGCCATGACCCGTCTCGATCTCCCCGTCCTGGAGACGACCGGGGGATACCTGAACATCTACGACCACGCCGCCCTGTCGGTCGTCGAGATCGCCACCGCCTCGACCCTGGAGATCGGGGACGCCCTCTACTTCGAGTACAACTACGGCCTCACCTCGGTGCAGATCCCGGGGCTGACGTACGTCGAAGGTGATGTCGAGATCTACGACAACGTCATCAACGGCTCCGTGGTCATCGGGTCGGCCGGCGCGCTGGAACTGGGCTACGACCTCCGGCTCGCTTACAACGAGGGTGATTTCACGTTCTCGGCCCCCGGCCTGATCTGGGTCTACGACGACATCTACGTCGACTACAACCCCGGACTCACCTCGTTCACGGCGGCCACCACGGGCGGTCCGGCCTCCGTGGACTACGGGGTCTACTTCTACGACAACCCCATGCTGACCACGCTGGTCATGCCGAACGTGACCACGGTCGATGACTACGTCGAAATCTACAACAACCCGGCGCTCCAGAGCTTCAACATGGCCGGGCTCACCTCGACGTACAGCCTGTGCCTCGGAGGGAATGGGAGCCCGGAGCATCCGCTTACGTTCGCGTTCCCGGCGCTGGAGAGCCTGGATGGGGATCTGGACCTCTACGGCAACTACTACGGAGAGGGAGTGGCCGGCCTGAACGGGCCGCAGCCCACCTCAGGGTATTCGGACGGCGTGGTAGCCCTGCTGCTTCCGTCCCTGACCTATGTCGGCGACGACATCTGGATCGACTACAACGAGATCCTCACCACTCTGGACCTGAGCTCCCTCGGATGGGTGTCGGACTACTTCGAGGTATACGCGAACGACGCGCTGGTGACGTTCAGCGTTCCCGCGCTCACGTGGACGGGCGGTGATTTCTTTGTGGGCTGCAACGCGAACTTGGAGAACTTCAGCGCACCCGCCCTGGAGAGCACCGCAGGGCCCATCGAGAGCCTGGAGGCAGCGCCCTCCGGACCCCCGGCCGCGCCGACCCCCATCTCCGGCGGTGAGGTATGGGTGTCCTACAACGGCGCCCTTACGGGCTTCGACCTCTCGTCTCTGGGAAAGACCATGCGGGTGTACGTGGAGGGCAACCCTCAGCTTGTCACCCTTCCTTCCCTGACATCTCTGTGGCCGGGAGCCGGAGTCCGGATCTACGGCAACGGGCTCACGAACCTGGCCGGTCTGGCAGGAGTCGAGGAGCTCAATGAACTCAGTATCGATGGCACCATGGCCCTAACGGACCTGACGGGCGTCGCGTCGCTCAAGCGGGCGGTGTATGTGTTCTTCGACTACAACTCCGGGCTGACCTCCCTGAGCATGCCGGGGCTCGAGCGCGTCTGGGGCAAGCTCGGCGTGACCAACCACGCGAACCTCACCAGCGCGAGCTTCGACAACCTGGCGACCGTCGGCGAGGACGCGGGCCCGTCGAGCGAGGTCTTCCTCACGATGTACGACAACCCCCAGATGGCGTCAGCGACGTTCCCGCAGCTCGCCACGCTCCACGGCCAGCTCTACCTGTACTCCAACGGGCTCCTGAACCTGAACGGGTTCTCGGCCCTGAGGTCCCCCGTATACACCGTTCAGGTATATACCAACCCGGCCCTCACCGACGTGATGGGGCTCGCCGGGATCGGCACGACGTTCGCCAACCCGGCGGTGGCGGGGAGCTTCGGCATCTACAGCAACCCGGTCCTCTGCTCGGATCGCGTCAACGACCTCATCAGCGTCATCGACGCCCGCAACCCCGGGGCGGCGTTCGCGACCACGCCGGTGAACTCGGGCAACACGGGGGTCTGCCCCAGCGAGCAGGAGGACTAGCCGTAGGACACCCCCGGGGTGGTTGAGGACCACATGGGCCGGGGCCGGCCGGACAGACCGTCCGGCCGGCCCCCACCTCCCCCGGGCGCTCACCGGGCTCGTGGGAACGGCATGGACGGGCGCTTCGGAGCGCCTCCGCCGGAGGCCGCCCACCGGGGCCCTACCATGCCCCGAATGGCGCGGAAAATCCTCGCCCCGGGCATGTTCCGGCGTGTAGATTGAAGGAACAGACGGGATTGGTGTGCCCATCCTACGGGAGAGGAATTTGCAGCCCCTGACCGAAGCCACGTCGCAGGCCCCGGCCCGCGACGCGAACGTTCCCGTCATCCTCCGGTTCTGGGGGACGCGGGGCTCCATCCCGAGCCCGGGGCCCCTCACGGCGCGGTACGGCGGGAACACCACCTGTTTCGAGGTCAGGGTGGGGGACCGGCGCGTCATCTTCGACGCCGGCTCGGGGATCCGGCAGCTGGGCCTCGACCTGCTGAGCCGGGGCGGAATCTACCAACACATCTTCCTCACCCACTTCCACTGGGACCACATCCAGGGCTTCCCCTTCTTCCCGCCCCTGTACCGGCCCGACATCGAGCTGATGATCGTCGGGCCCAAACAGAACAACATCGACGTCCGGAGCCTGTTCGCGGGCCAGATGGGACCCATCTACTTCCCCGTCCCCTTCAGCGCGGTGGCCGCCAAGATGTCCTTCGACCACCTCAACGAAGGAACCTGGGACCTGGACGGGATCCATCTGCGCACGCTGCGCGTACGACATCCATCATGGGTGATCGGGTACCGCATCGAGGTGGGAAGCAGGGTCGTCTGCTTCCTCCCCGACGACGAGGTGGACGGGGAGGGCTACGACGTGGCGCCGGGGTGGCGGGAGCGCCTCCTGGACTTCATCCGCGGGGCGGACCTGCTCGTCCACGACTCCATGTACACGGACGAGGAGTACCCGTCCCGCCTGGGATGGGGGCATTCCACGTTCAACCAGTCGGTGCGGCTCGCCGAAGAGGGGGAGGTGAAGCGCCTCCTCTTCTTCCACCACGATCCCGAGCGCACCGACGCCGCGCTGGAAGGGATCGTGAACCGCGTCCGCGACGAGGCGTTGGCGCGCGGCTCGGCCGTGTCCATGGACGCGGCGGCGGAGGGATTCGATTTCTCGCTCGAGGAGAACTGACGTGAGACGCTACTTGCCGCTCGCGATGATCCTGGCCGTGGTCCCTCTGCTGGCCTTCGGGCCGGCGGAGCGCACGGCACCCACCCACTGGGCCTTCATCGTGGGCATCAGCGACTACATCAACTTCGACGACGCCGAGGGAGGGGACCTCCCGGGGGCCGAGCACGATGCCCGCACCGTCCGGGACGTTCTGGTCACCCGGTTCGGCTTCCCCGCCGAGAACGTCCGGCTGGTGCTGAACCACGACGCCACCCGAGCGGCCATGGAGGAGGGCGTCACCGGCTGGCTGGCCTCCAACGCCAGGCCCGGCGACAACGTGGTGGTCTTCTTCGCGGGGCACGGCTCCCAGATGTGGGACGAGAGCGGCGACGAGGACGACGGCCTGGACGAGACCCTGGCCCCCGCCGACGTGGCGCCCGCCAGCACCGAGTTCGACATCAGCGACGACACCTTCGGCGACTGGCTGGCGGCGCTGCCGACGACCAACGTCGTGGTGATCCTGGACAACTGCAATTCGGGGACGGGCACCCGGGACGTGACGCCCTTCTCCCGCTCCCGGCAGCTGGGCCGCGACATCAACGCCATAGCCAAGCCCGCCTCCGTTTCCCGGCGCGCGCTCCCCGGCCAGACCGACAAGACCGGCTTCGACGCCGGGGCCGCCCGGGTGCTGGAGCTGGCGGCGGCACAGCCGTACCAGGCCGCGGTGGACGCCTATTTCCCCGCCACCGACGGCGCCGACGCCTTCCACGGGGGCGCCTTCACCACCTTTCTCGTGCGACAGCTCTGGCGGGCTCCCGCCGACGCCACGTACGAGCGGGTCTTCACCGACGTGCGCGAGGCCCTGAAGCGCAACCGCTTCCAGCAGGACCCGCTCCTCTCCGAGGTCGGCATGAGGAGTTCGCCGCTCTTCTTCGTCGAGGGCGCAGACATGTTCGACGTCGCCGACGCCTCCCTGCCCATCCGGTCGGTCACGGGCGGCGTGGCGGAGCTGGGCGGCGGCGCGACGCTGGGGATCACGGCCGGATCGGTCTTCGAGACCGAGGGCGGGGCGCGCCTCACCGTGGAGGCGGTCACCCAGTCGGCCACCACGGCCAAGGTGACGAGCGGGAGCCCCAAGGTGGGCGAGAAGGCGCGTCTGGTGGGGTACCGGTTCGCCACCGAGCCGCTGCGGGTAAACGTGGCCGGCATCGACACCGAGAGCGCCGCCGCGCTCATCGAGTCCCTGGGCGACACCAAGGACATCGTCCTGGTGCCGCAGGAGGATGTGTTCAGCCATCTGCTGCTCCGCCGCCGCGGTAACGAGCTGCGGGTCGTGGGCTCCGACGGCTTTCTGCGCCACGAGGGGCTGACCCTGGGGCGCGCCGGCGCTGCCGACCTGGCGGGCAAGCTCCGCCAGGAGGCGGCGGCCAAGCGCCTGGCCGACATGGAGAACCCGGCCCAGGCGTTCGGCGTGGCCCTCCGCCTGGAGGACGGTAAGACCGCGTTCGGCATCGGCGAAACCGTCTCCTTCCACGCCACGTCGGAGCGTGCCGGATACCTCACCCTGGTGGACCTGGGCACCGACGGGAAGGTGGTCATGCTCTTCCCCAACGCGCACCAGCCCGCCATGGAGATCGAGGCCGGCCAGACCCTCTCCTTCCCCACGGAAGAGATGGGCTTCGAGCTCCAGATCTTCCCGCCCGTGGGGCGCGGGATGGTGCGGGCGTTCGTCACGCCCGAGCCGCTGGACGTGCCCATGGACGGCGAGTACCCGGAAGGCGACGAGCGGTTTGCGGCCGCGATCGCGACCGCAGTGATGAAGGCCGCTGGCGCCGTGGACGGTGCCGTGCGCCTGGACTCATGGTCCACGGCGTCGCTCGTCTACGACATTCACAACTGACCCCGTGGCGCGCTTCCACGGGCGCACCATAGCCAGGGCGAGGTGACCGCGTGAAGGTGCAGCGGCTCCTCGCCCTGACGCTTGTCGTGGTGGCATCCGTCGGCATCGCGCTCCTGGCGGAGTGGGCGGGGGGGCTCACCGGCCTCCGGGAACTGGAGTACAAGGTCCTCGACTGGCGGCAGACCACAACCGCCGAGTCGTTCCAGGAGGGGATGGGGGAACGGGACGCCCAGATCACCATCGTCTTCTTCGACGAGTTCTCGGTCACCGATTCGGTGATGGGGTGGGCGTGGGAACAGCCCTTCCCCCGCGCCCACATCGCCAGCGTCATCGACGCCGTGGCCGCCGCGGGAGCGAAGACCATCGGGCTCGACGTGTACCTGGAGCTCCTCTACCCGAAGCTGAACGAGCTGGACCGTGGGGACGAGCTCCTGCGCGACGCCATCCAGCGTGCCGGGAACGTCGTCCTGGTGGGCCCGGTGGAGCAGACCGACTCGGGCCCGCGCCTGGGACAGCCGCATCCCTACTTCGCCGAGGTGGCCGCGGGGGTGGGCGCCGCCGAGCTACCCACGGCTTTCGAGACCGTCAGGGAGGCCACCCTGGCCGTGCGCTCGGGGATCGGCCTGGAGCCGTCGTTCGCCCTGGCTCTCTACGCCCACGCCAAGGGGTTCGACGTGGACTCGCTCCTCCTCCAGACCCGTCGCTGGGGGCGGATCGCGCTTCCCGGACTCTCCACCTCCCTGGGGCAGGTCCCCGAGAACTGGTGGGAGGAGGGGACGGCATCGAGCAGCGTGGTGATTCCCTTCCCCATCCGGTTCGTGGGGCCGCCCTCCTCGGCCGACGCCGAGGACGCCGCCGGCGCCTTCCCCGCGTCCCCGTCGTCCACGGTGGACGTGACGGCCATGCTCATGCCCGAGTTATTCCAGGGCAAGATCGTCCTCATCGGCTCGGGCTTCCACGACTCGGACAAGTTCCGCACCCCCTACTTCGACCACACGCCCCCGGCGGGGTGGGCTACGGAGGGGGACGAGCGCCCCTACGGGTACATGTACGGCGTGGAGATCCACGCCAACGCGCTGCAGAACATGCTGGACGAGGAGTACGTGCAACCGCTCTCAGGCATCTGGGAGGTGCTCCTGCTCCTATTCTTGGCCGCGCTCACCGGCGGGATCGCGTTCTGGAAGGGAGCCGCAGAAGGCGGCGCGGCCACGCTGCTGGCCTTCGGCGGCCTTCTCGTGGCCGCCTTCTGGCTCTGGGCCGGCCGCGCCTACGGCCCCGGCGGGACATACTTCGCCCTGGGACCCGGGTTCGTGTGGCTCCCCGTGGCGGTCCCAGCGCTGGCGGCGGTCTTCTCCTACGTGGGCTCGGTGGCCTACGTGTCGGTGGTGGAGGGCAGGGAGAAGCGCTTCATCAAGTCCGCGTTCGGGAAATACGTGTCTCCGGAGGTGGTGGCGGAGATCGCCGACAACCCCCACGCCCTCCAGCTCGGCGGTCAGAAGCGTCCGCTGTCGCTCCTCTTCTCCGACCTCGCGGGCTTCACCACGCTCTCGGAGCGACTGGACCCCCAGGACCTCCTGGCGCAGCTCAACGAGTACCTGTCGGTCATGACCCAGATCGTCATGGACGAGAAAGGCACCCTCGACAAGTACATCGGCGACGCCATCATGGCGTTCTGGAACGCACCGAAGGAGCTGCCGGACCACGCCACGCGCGCGCTCCGGACCGCGGTGCTCATGCAGCGGAAGATGGGCGACCTCAACGCCAAGTGGCGGCAGGGAAACCCCGGACACCAGGACCTGGTGGTGCGCATCGGCATCAACACGGGCACCGTGGTCGTGGGAAACGTGGGCGGGGAGGACAGGTTCGACTACTCGGCGATCGGCGACCCCGTGAACCTCGCGGCCCGCCTGGAGCCGGCCAACAAGACCTACGACACCCTGGTGATGGCGTCCCAGTTCACCCTGGACGCCGCCGACGCCTCTGCCTTCCGCTTCCGCGAGTTGGACCTGATCGCGGTCAAGGGAAAGATCGAGCCGGTGAAGGTGTACGAACTCCTGGAGATGGCGGGAGTGGAGCTCCCGGCCCACCGCGAGGAGGCCATCCGGCATTACGAGGCGGGTCTCCAGGCCTACAAGCAGCGCGACTGGGAGGCAGCGGCGCGCTTGTTCCGGGCAGCGCTGGACGCTGATCCGGACGACGGCCCGGCGGCAGTCTACTTGGAGCGAGCCACCGAGTACGTGACTGCCCCACCCCCGCCGGATTGGGATTTCGTGGTGCGAAGGACGCAGAAGTAGAAGATTGTATGGGGGGGGCCGGCGCGACCGGACTCCCCCAGCTCAGGCATCCCTGGAGAGGAACATGAGGAAGCATCTGGGTTGGGCCGCCCTTCTGGCCCTGGTCGTCGCCGCTCCCCTGGCAGCGCAGCAGGACCCGGCCGCCCTTGTGGTGAGGCTGCAGGGCCAGGTTCAGGTCCGGCACGGCGGGAGCACCGCCCCGGCTGCGGTGGGCACCCGCCTCGTGACCGGCGACGAGGTCGTTCCGGCCTCCGGCGCCCGGGCCATCCTGATCACCCGCACGGGCGCCCAGCAAGTGGTGACCGAGGCCACCACCATCGAGGAGCCCCGCGGGGGCGGGAACCCGGATCTCTTCGCCCGGGCCATGTCCACTCTGGCGCAGGCGGCCTCCGCCGACGCCCGCACCGCAGGCGGCCGGCAGGGGATGATCCGGCCTATCCCCGGCGAGCCGGTGCTGGTGGCGCCGAGGAACGGCCTCATCGTCACCGCAGACCGCCCGGCCTTCTCGTGGATGCCCGTGGAGGGTACCCCCGGCTACACGCTGCAGCTCCGCAAGGTGGACGGCGGCCGGCCCATGCGCTTCGAGGTCACGGGCACCAAGTGGACGCTGCCGCCGGACCAGCCCGCCCTGGAGACCGGCGCCCGGTACGCCTGGACGGTGGCGCCCAAGGGTGGCCGGCCCACCCGGGAGCAGCAATTCCAGGTCATCGGCACCGAGGACAACGAACTCCTGAGCACCACGCTGGGCGAGGTCCGCGCCATGGGGCTCGACCCCACGGGCGACGGTCTCTTCCTCACCGCGGTGATCTATCGGGACCTGGGTCTCTTCTACGATGCCGACGTGGCCCTGAGAGACCTGGAGAAGGCCGGGGAGATGAGCGCCGACCTCTACCTGCTGAAGGGTGAGATCCTCAACGTCCTCGGCCATGAGGAGGAGGCCCGGAAGGCCTTCGACAAGGCCGACGCGATGATGCGGTGAGCTTCGTGCCGGATACGGAGACGAACCTCCGCGAGGAGCTGGAGCACGCCAGGGCCCAGCTCCAGGAGTTGAACAAGATCGGGATGGCGCTCATGAGCGAGCGCGACCCCGAGAAGCTCCTGGGCCTGATCCTGACCCAGGCCCGGCGGCTGAGCGAGTCCGACGCCGGCTCCCTCTACCTCGTGGAGACGGACACAGACGGGACCGAGCGCTTGCACTTCCTGCGGTCACAGAACGACACGCTCCCACACCTCCCGTCGCCGGACTTCACGCTCCCTTTGGACGAGTCGAGCATCGCGGGGTACGTCGCGTTGACCGGGAAGCCCCTGGTCCTGGACGACGTCTACGAGATGCCCCCCGAGCTTCCCTTCTGCTTCAACCGCGCCGCCTTCGACGAGAAGTACGGGTACCGGGCGAAATCCATGCTCGTGGTACCCATGATGGACCACAAGGACCGGGTGGTGGGGGTGCTCCAGCTCATCAACCGGAAGTCGGAGCCCGAGGCGGCCATCCGCACCGACGAGGACTCGGACCGGTGGGTTCTCCCCTACACCGACCGGGAGGTGGCCATCGTCCAGTCCCTGGCCGGCCAGGCCGCCGTCTCCATCGAGAACGGCCAACTCTACCAGGACATCGAGGCCCTCTTCCGGGGTTTCATCAAGGCTGCTTCGACGGCCATCGATCGCCGGGACCCCACCACCGCCGGGCACTCGGCCCGGGTCACCCGCCTCACCTGCCTCACGGCGGAGTTGATCAACCAGCAAACCGAGGGGCCTTTCAAGGACGTGCTCTTCACCCCTGCGGAGATGAAGCAGCTCGAGTACGCCGGGCTGCTCCACGACTTCGGCAAGGTGGCCGTGCGTGAGGAGGTCCTGGTCAAGGTCAAGAAGCTCCCGCCGGTCATGGGCGCCGAGGTGGCCGCACGCTTCAAGCTGATCCGGCGCACCCTCGAGGCCGACACCGCCCAGGCCAAGACGCGCATCCTCTGCGAGAAGGGCCCCTCCGCCAGCGTGGAGCTGGAGGCGTTGGACGCGAAGCTGGCCGAGGAGCTGGCCACCCTGGAGCGGTACCGCCAGGCGGTGGAGGAGGCCAACATTCCCCGCGTTCTCCCCGAGGAGGCCGCCGGGATCCTCCAGGACATCGCCCGGAAGACGTTCGTCGCCCCCGACGGCACCGAGCAGCCGTACCTCACCCAGGAGGAGCTCCACTTCCTCTCGATCAAGCGCGGGAACCTGGACCCGACGGAGCGGAAACAGATCGAGGACCATGTGGTGCACAGCTACGACTTCCTCCTGAACATCCCCTGGACGGAGGAGTTGTCGCGCATCGCAGAGATCGTCCGGGGGCACCACGAGAAGCTGAACGGGAAGGGGTATCCCGACGGCGTGGGGGCCGACCAGCTCTCCCTGGAGACGCGCATCATGACGGTGTGCGACATCTTCGACGCTCTCACCGCCAGTGACCGACCCTACAAAAAGGCCATGCCCGTGGACAAGGCGCTGTCCATCCTGCGCATGGAGGCCGGCGAGGGCGCCCTGGACCGCGACGTGGTGGAGCTCTTCTGCACGTCGGGCGTCTACCAAGAGGTGTTGGAGCGGGACTGGCGGGAGTTCTGAGGCGAGCCGCGGTGGCGCACGCGGTTCGGGTCAGTTCGTGTCGGCCAGGACCTCGCGGACGTCCTTCCAGAGCCGGACGAGGCTGCGGCTCGCGGGCGAATCGGGCGACAGCTCCGTCACGGGCCGTCCCTCCGCCATGGTCCGGGGCACAGCCTCGTCGAAGGGGATCGGCGAGAGCACGTCCACGCCCAGGGCGCGGCACCGGTCCTGGATGGCCCGACTCCCGGCCTCATGGAGATCGCTCTTGTTCACGCACACGACGCTCCTCAGCTGGAAGTAGGCAGCCATCGCCACGGCCCGTTCCAGATCCTGGAGGCCGGCTGCAGTGGGTTCCGCCACGATCAGGCCGACATCCGCGCCCGTCGATGCGGCGATGGCCGGACAAGCGATGCCCGGGGGCCCGTCCACGATCATGAGCGGATAGCCTCCATCCGTTGCGGCGGATAGCGCCTGCTCTTTGATCAGAGTCACCAGCTTCCCCGAGTTCTCCTGGCCCGGACGCAGCCGCGCGTGGAAGAACGGTGCGCCATCGTAGCTCTCGGAACGGTACCAGTAGCCGGCGAGCTGGGGGACGAGCCGGATGGCCTCTACCGGGCATTGGTGGAAGCAGCTCGCGCAGCCCTCGCAGGCCAGGGCGTCCACCTGATAGCTCCAGCCGTCGTCCGCCAGCCTGACCGCGCCGAAGCGGCACACATCCAGGCAGATCTCGCAGCCGATGCAGAGACCCGGGTCGACCTCGGCGAGGGACGCACCGACGAACTCGTGCTCCTCCGTGCGCCGCCGCCCCACAAGCAACTCGAGATTGGCCGCGTCCACGTCCGCGTCCACGCAGACCGCCCCGCTCGGGCGCTGGCCACGGGAAGCCAGGTAGGCAAAGGCCGCCGTCACCACCGTCTTGCCCGTTCCGCCCTTCCCGCTGAGCACAACGAGCTGCTTCATGATCCCCTCCAATCGTGCCCGGGACCTCCGGCAGTCTGGCGTGAGGCCGCCGCCGTGCTGGATGCCGCAGCGGACGCGCCGGCGACGATCTCTGTGATGGACGCCATCGTCTGGCGCAGGAGAGCGGCGTATTCCGGATGCACGTCCACGAGGGTCCCGCCCTTCGCGATACCTTCCGCGATCGCCCGCTCGAAGGGAATTCGGAGCAGGATGGGCAGGCCCTGGTCGGCGCAGAAGCGCTCCATCTCCAGGTACGCGGACCCGTCCCGGTTCACGACGATCCCTGCCGGCAGCTTCAGCTCTTTCAGGACATCCACGGCCAACGCGAGATCATGGAGGCCAAAGGGCGTGGGCTCCGTCACCAGGATCACGAAATCCGATCCCCTGACCGTCTCCACCATCGGGCAAGACGTCCCGGGCGGCGCGTCCAGGATCATGACCTGGCCGGGCCCGGGCCGGGCCCAGTCCTTGAGCTGCCGGATCACCGGCACCGGCATGGCTTCGCCGATGTTGAGAATACCCTGCGCGAGCTGCACACCGGCGCCGGATCCGAGCTCCAGGCACCCGACTTCCCGTGACGTTTCGGTGATGGCGCCGGTTGGGCACACGAGGGTGCAGCTACCGCAGCCGTGGCAGAGCTCCGCGAAGAGCCGGACCTGTCCGCCGAGCACCGCCAGTGCGTGGTAAGCGCACACCTCGACGCAGTCTCCGCACAAGGTGCAGCGGTCGTGATGGACCTCGGGAACCGACACGGAGGCAGCGACCGATCGTTCGATCTCCGGGCGCAGGAACACGCGTGCGTCCGGGGCCTCCACGTCGCAGTCGAGGAGGAGAGGCGGTGGGCCGTGTCCACCTCCGGGCTCGTCGGCACCCTCGCTCGCCAGGCTGACGGCCAAGCCGACGGCGAGCGTGGTCTTCCCGGTACCTCCTTTTCCACTCGCGACGGCGACCCTCACGACCGTTGACTCCCTCCGCCTCCTGTCCCGCGGTGGCCACCTCCGCGACCTCCTCCGTGGCGGATCCCGCCCTCCGCGGGAGGCGTCCGGATCCGGGAGAGCCCACCCCGGGCCAGGCGCTCCAAGGCTCCACGCGCCGTGATGCTCGGGTCACCGCGGTACATGGCGATGCCCGCTATCCTCAGCGCCTCGTGCGCATTGGGCCCGAAGTCCCCGCTCACGACGGCGACCACCTGGTGCTGGCCGAGCAGTTGCGCTGCTTGGATTCCGGCTCCACCGCCGGCCCGTCTGCCAGGGTTCTCGACGGCTTCCCATTCCATGCTCTGTGGGTCCACGAGTACCAGATAGGCGGCCCGACCAAAGTGGGCCTCCACGAAGGCATCCAGATCAGGCGAACTCACCGCAACCGCGACTCTGTCCATGTTTCGTCCTCTCGGCTCCTCATCGGTCAGATAGAGGAGATTGTGGGAATGACCCGGCGGCGGCTGAACTCCGCCACCTCCCTCACCTCCTCCAACATCTCCGGAGGGAAGGGCACATCGATCTCGCGGCCGTCGAAGGGAACATCCTTTCCTCGAGGACGCGCACGCCGTACGTCGGGGAGAAAAGAAGCAAGTTAAGGGCGGACCCGAAGAGCAGGCGGCCCGGTCCTCGTTCGGTCCGCCTGCCCGATCCCTCCAGCGGGGAAGCCCGGCGAATGCGATAAGATACCCAGTAGTATAATAGATCTCTCAAGACCGACCAAGGCAGAGAGAAAATCCCCTTTTTTCCTAGAGGCTTGGTGCATACTCACTGGTACGCCCAGGGGGAATGGGGGCGTCGTCGCAAGAAGCTACCAGCAGCAACGGACCGCCCACCGTCACGTTGATGATGTCCGTCGTGATCCCTCGCCGCCCTCGGGCTCGATGGCCGGCGCGCCCGAGACCATCAGGTGCCGCTGCTGGGCCGAGGAGATTTCTTCGCAGCGGGCCTGGATGACCAGAAGGAGCTTGGCTGCGACCAGGCCCGTGTTCCTGCACCCGTGGGGCTGGGAGGCCAGGAACAGCAAGCTGTCTCCGGGCCGCGGACGATGCCACCCGCCCTGCACCAGGTAGTCCACCTCTCCCTCCAGGCAGTAGACGAATTCCTCCCCGGCATGGCTGATGGGCTCTCCTCCTCCGCTGGCTCCCGGCATGAGGGTCACGGAGAACGGTCCCAGGCGCTGGCTCGGGAGCCCGGCCCCCAGACTCTCGATCAGGACCCCCTCGCCCAACGTGCGCGGCCGCTCGTACGCCCTGACCAGGACGGTGGAGGCTTCGGGAGCGGCCTCGAAAAGCGTGACGATGTCCACGTCCAGGGCCGTCGCGAGTTGGTGCAACGTAGTCACGGTCGGAGAGCTTGTCCCCCGCTCGATGCGGCTGATGGCGTTCGGGGAAAGCCTCGATCTCTTGGAGAGATCTCTGAGGGAGAGGCCCCGCGCTCGCCGAAGCTGATGGATCCGGTTGCCCACGTCGGGAGCGCTCTGGTCACTCATCTGATTTGCCCCTGTGGCACCGGGTTGTTGGGTGGAGCGTCTGTGACGATCATAGGTACATTCATACCACAATAGAGTACAGTATACATTCATCAGCCACCTGATCTCCCTATTGTTGACAAGATCCGTGGCTGCGGTGCCCGGTGCCCGAGAATCGGAGGGGGGCATGCGCGAGGACGTGCTGTTTCGGCCAGTGAGGATAGGTCCTCTGGTGGTTCCGAACCGGATCGTCATGACCACGGTGAAGCTCGGCTACGGCTCCCTGGACGGAGGCGTGAGCGAACGCCACCTGGCCTTCTACCGCCGACGGGCGGAGGGCGGTGTGGGTCTGCTCACCACCGAGCCGCTCTTCGTCCGCCCTGACGGGCGCGAGCTTCCGTCGCAGATGGGCGCGCACGAAGACTCGTTGGTCACGGGGCTGCGCCGACTCGCGGAGGTCGTGCACGACGCGGGGGGTAGGATCATGGCCCATCTCAACCACGCAGGCCGGGCCGCGAGTCCGAAGCTGGTCGGTGAGGCCAACCTCCTTTCAGCCTCCCCGGTCATGTGCCCTGCCAACCAGGGCCAGCCGAGGTCCATGTCCCCCGTCGAGATCCGGGAGGTGGTCGGGGCGTTCGGAGAGGCGGCCCGGCGGGTCGCGGAGGCCGGGTTCGACGTCCTGGAGATCCCGTTCAGCCACGGGTACCTCATCCACCAGTTCCTCTCCCCTCGCACCAACCTGAGGCGGGACGGGTACGGAGGGAACCTCGAGAACAGGCTCCGGTTCGGGATCGAGGTTCTGGACGGAGTGCGCGCCCGAGTGGGTGGCGCCCTTCCGATCGTGGTTCGCATGAACGCCGCCGACTACGCGGAGGGTGGCCTGACCCTGGACGACGCTTTGCACGTGGCACGGGCTCTCGCCGCCTGGGGCGTAGATGCTCTCAGCGTGACATCCGGGACCATGTGCGAGTCTGTTCCGTATTGCCTCTACCCTGCGGGTACCCCTCAGGCTCATCTCCTGCCCATGGCCGAGGAGATCCGACGCGCATCGCGCCTGCCCGTCATCGTCGCGGGGCGCATCCGCTCGCCCGACGTGGCGCGCCAGGCCCTGGAGACGGAACAGGCGGACCTCATTGGCCTGGGGCGTCCGCTCCTCGCGGATCCCGACTGGGTCAAGAAGACGGAACAGGGCGACGAAGAGGAGATCCTCCTTTGCCCGGCCTGTCACCAGGGGTGTCTCGGCGAACTCAGGAAGGGGAACGGAACCGGATGCCTCATCAACCCCCTGACCGGGAGGGAGTCGGAGTTCAGGATCGAGCCTGCCGCGCGTCCCCGGGAGATCCTGGTCGTCGGCGGAGGCCCCGCCGGCCTGCAGGCGGCTATCGTCTCGGCGAGGCGGGGTCACAGGGTCTCCCTCTCCGAGGAGAAGGAGACGCTGGGTGGGCAGCTCGCCCTGGCGGCCCGCGTTCCTCACAAGGAAGGATTCGGGGACGTGATCCGTTCCCTGGAGCTCATGGCGGAGCGGGCCGGGGTTTCGATTTCCCGAGGCGTTCACCTGACTCCCACCGACATCCTGTCCCGGAAACCCGACGCCCTCATCCTGGCCACCGGTGGGATTCCCCTGATGTCCCTCGTGCCAGGACTCGCCGAGGCCCGTTGGATCCCGGCCAGTGACATCCTGGACGGGGAGCATCGGGTGGAAGCGGACACCGTCCTGGTGATTGGCGGAGGCCTCGTAGGTCTGGAGGTCGCCGATTTCCTGTCCGCCCGAGGGAAGAGCGTCATCGTGGTGGAGCTGTCGGAGGAGGTGGGGCATAAGCTGGATCCCCTACCCCGGACCATGTTGCTCAAGAGGTTGAAAGAGCAGGGGGTGGAGATCCGCACGGGAACCACCGTGGCGCAGGCCTCGAACCGGGTCGTCACCCTCCTGACGGGGGAGGAGGCCGCCGAGGTCGTGGTGGATCTGGTGGTTGTGGCCGTGGGAGTGCGATCGAACCGCGAACTCGCCGACGCGCTTGCAGGGAGCGGGCTCGAAATCCACACCATCGGAGACGCGAAAGAGCCACGGGGGGTCGGAGAGGCCGTCCTGGAGGGGCTGGAGGCCGGTTCCAGCGTGTGAAGACCGAGCAGGGGCCTCCACACCCGCCCGATGAGCGCGTGGCTCAGGCCTCGGGGCTTTCGGCCGACTCCACCACCCGTCTAAGCGCCATGGCTCCCTGAACCAGACGGGGACCGGGCCTTCCCAGAAACGCCTCCGGAATGCAGTGGACCTGCCCCAGGCGCACGGCGGGAACATCCTTCCAGCGCGGGTTGCGGAGCACGACGTCGGGGCGATACTTGCTGGGCTTCACGCCGCACCAGGAGATCACGATGGCGTCGGGGGCGCAGGCCGCCACTTCGTCGTCGGTCATCGGCCGGCTTCGTACCTCCTCGGCACCGAGGGGGCTGTGGGCTCCCGCCAGTTCCAGCAGGCCGTGGACCCAACTCAGCCGCCCGGGAGCGATCACGGGCTTGGGCCACCACTGCACCAGAACCTGCGGCCGGCCCCGGCGGCGGCCCCCACCGCCGTCGTCGCGCGCGTTCCCTTCCGCCACGGACCTCCTGACCGACTCGAGGGCCTTCTCCATCTCGCCGACCACGGCCTCACCCCGCGCTGGCACCCCGAGAGCGGCGCTCACGGTCCTGATGTCCCGGAGTACGTCGGCGACCGACGTGGGGTCCAGCACGAGGACCGGAAGCCTGGCCCGTTTCAACTCCTCCACCACCTTCTCGTGACCGGGGACAGAGAGGCTTGCCAGGACGAGATCGGGCTCAAGGCTCGCCACACCGGCAATATCGATGTCGAGCTCCGGGCCGAGGCGAGGCAGCCCCACCAACTGCTCCTCGGGGTAGTCCGAGTGGTCGTCCACGCCCACCAGGTGAGAGGCCAACCCCAGAGCATGGACGATCTCGGTGTTCGAGCAGACCAGGGAGACAAGCCGCATCGGCCCCGTGGCCCCTAACGCATCCCGGCCACCCGTATGCCCAGGAGGAACTGCCGCCCGAAGATCGGCCCATACACGTAGGACGTGTCGAAAGCATCTCCGAAGGGATGTTCCGGGTCGATGAGAGGGCTGACCTGCGTCCAGTCGAAGAGGTTCTTCACCGAGGCATAGAGCTCCCAGCCCCTGCCGAGATCCAGCCTGCCCTGGAGATTGTGGATAGAGTACGTCGGCGAATGGTCGTCCCGCTCGAACGGGGGCTCGAACTCCGGCAGCTTCATGGGTCCCACGACGGTCCCGGTATAGTCCAGGCTCGCACCCCTGGGCAACTCCCAGGATAGGGACCACACTCCCTTGAAGACCGGGGAGAAGTTCAACGCCTTCCTGTGGCCCGCTTCCTCGGAGTACACGTCCTGGAGCGTGATTCCGGCGGAATACAGGAGGGGAACGCGCGAGAAGCCCTGGTCCACCGTGACGGAGGCTCCCCGGCTCACGGACTTCCCATCCAGGTTCCGGAAGACAATCAGTTGGGGATCCACGTCGTAATCCGCAATGAGCTGGTTGGAGAACCGGGTGTAGAAAAGGTCCACGTCCAACGCCATCCGGTTCCCGTCGGAGCCCAGGATCTGGTTCAGGTTTCCCGTGACGCTCCAGGACCGCTCCGGATCCAGCTTCTCGCCGATCACCACGTCCCGGGACCCATGGACGATGGCCGCGAAGTCCTCGCTGAAGGCGTTCACCACCCGGAAGCCCGTACCACCGTTCATTCTCAGCGTGGTCCTCCCGCTCTTCGTCGGACTCCACTTCACCGAAAGCCGGGGAGACGCGATGACTCCGTGATTCTCGTGGTGGTCCAGGCGCATTCCCCCCAGCATGCTCCAGGCCGAGAAGACGTACTCGTCCTGCAGGAAGGCACCGGGGATGAACCGGGAGTACCGGTCCACGGTCGCAACGGTGTTGTCGTCATGGACGTGGTGCCGGGCCGTGAGTCCCACCAGGTACGTGTGGCGGGATCCC
>Ga0315541_1001721_pt1 | contig 19554 bp, 20 predicted proteins | sample SalMarSW160190MG_FD_203095 | JGI IMG/M metagenome (GOLD analysis project Ga0315541, IMG submission 203095) | Salt marsh sediment microbial communities from the Plum Island Ecosystem LTER, Massachusetts, United States - Salt Marsh Sediment SW1601-190 ...
CCCTCCCCCTTTTTCCCTGTCTGGACGGGGCTCTTATGAAAGCCTAAGTCCAGACAGACAGGCAATTAGAGGAAATTTAACATTAGGCAATCTTTCATATTCTTTCATAGAAGTTTTGACACTACCCTTAAATTACATCTAACATTCAAAATCAGCTGCCCGAGCCGCACAACGCGTGGGGAGGGTCAGATGGAGTGAGTTGTCAGAAGTTTTTCAATTATCAAATTATTCTTTCTTTCTCTAAGGTTCCACCTATACTCTTAAATATTTCAGATAACCAGAGTTCAACGTCACCAACAATGGACATAAATTCTTCATATAAGGTTCTAAAATTAATGGCTCTGTTTGTTTTTCTTGGATCAGGGACCTTGCCTGTGCCATCACCTACTTCAAAGAATTGCTGATTGCAGTGTGCAAAGTAATTTCGGATAGTATTAATCCTATTAAGTTGGTCGATTTTCGATTTATTATCCTTGTCGTCAATTTGGGAGAGTATTTTCTCAAGAATTCGCCTTTTCAAAGCAAAGCTAAAATATTCGTCGTAAAGAACCTCTAAAAGAAAGTTTTTAAATGTTTTCTTTAAGTAGTGTTGACATATAATAGCATTGATCAGCCATTCTACATTTATAGCTCTTTCAATTACTTCTGCCCGCCATTTTGATAATTCATTCATTTTATAATATGTTTCCTTCTAACGTTAAGGATCAGCGGTGGTGATGAGCCGAGCGCTGAATCCGCTTGTTAGAAGATTATTCCAAGGAACTTTCAGCAAAGCTATAAATGTCTTGACATAAATCAAGCATTTTCCCTGGCCCAATAAAATCTGAAGCCAATATTGCTCCATCCATATCAGCAGTGATTGTCATATCGTTCCATGTGACCGGAAGTTTTTTCTTGTCATGGTCACTGAATTTGAACGTATAGTCATGTGCAAGACAATTCCGTATCATTCTTGAAAACTGATGCCATGGTTGGGCTATTCGCTTAGAATTTTGTTTAGTAACAAGACAATACTCCTTCAGAACTTCATATGAGTCTTTGAACATGGCTCTCATTATAAATTTGCTGAAATTTTTAAAATCAGCCTTCCGTTTTTGGGGATCTCTCATCGATTGGGCAACTTGCTTAAAAGGTATTGTATAGTCCGCCAATTTCCCATTTCCACGTTCCAATAGAATATGAGTTTCTTTTTGAGCAAGAAGATATACACTTGCCAACCCCAGCACAAAACTATTTTTTGCTGCTATAAGCTGAACTAATAAATCATCCTTTGTCATTTGCCTCTTATCCTTCTAACGGCGGGGGTAACCTGCCGCCAACAATGCGGGACCCTGACCTACACAAACCACAAGTCTTGATGCGGGGCAGAGCGTTTGCAAAACCGCCGTGCTGTTGGCGGTCAGGTTGACCCCATTGTTAGCAAGCTTTCTCGGTTTTTCAAACAGTTCTTGGTTCTATAAGCAGATGCAATCCATCCAAAATCTGCTGCATTCTTTTCTCGGATACTTTGCCAATTTTTTCCTTTAAATCACTCTTATTTACCGTATAAACCTGAGAAATATTCACTACGCTTTTCTTGGGCAAATTTACCTCACCTTTTTCTAAAAGAACATTACCAGGGGCTTTCGCTCTTTTGAGGTTGGATGTAATAACACATACCACTACCGTATTTATTCTACTGGAATTAAACAAATTGTTTTGAATCACGATGTGAGGATGGCGATAACCTGGCTCTGATTCACTTGGTTCTCCAAGATCAATCCAGTAAATTTCACCTTGTTCGATTACCATTCTTCTCTCTCAATATTCTTTTTATATTTTTTCTTCATTGCATTCAAAACATATTTTTCTTCATCATCTGGGTGATCACCATAGGCCGCGTTTATTTTTTCCAAAAGTTTACGATTTTCATTTTTCTTAATAAAATCTTCAACTGCCAGCGCAAATAAGCGACTCCGTGATACGCTCATTTCGTTTGCTAACTCACTGACCTGGTCAAATAGGTTTTTATGTAATGAAATTGCTGTCTTGACACTTGTTGCCATTTTTCCACCCCTTTGATTTATTTTATTCATAAAATAAGTATACTTTATAATTCTACCATTGTCAATACCAAATAGTCAAAAAATATGCCTCTAATGTATAATACTTGATAACATGCATTCTATAAATAGTACATTAAGGACATTAATAGGGACAGCACCCATTTATTGATTCTTACGAAATCTCCCGGGAGACAAATACTTTGGTTGCCGCCCAAATAACCCCTCCGTTCTACTTGTGAAACCATCTTTATCTTCAAAAATATATTGCTAATAATTTTCCCTCTGAGTGACACCCTCCCCGCCCATAAGGGATGGGGCTTTCTGGCAATTTTGGTAATATGATGGGGAACGCCTATTGCCGCAGCTCTTGATATTCGTGGCATGCCACAACTTTACATACAGCGACTCAATCTCTCAAAAAAATGGGCGCTGTCCCTATTTTCTACTTGTCAATTGAATATTTACTGTTTTATGTACTTTAAGAATGATTGCCAATCATCATCAGTATGATAAATCTTCATGCCAAGCAAGTTTTCCAACTCCTGAGGTACGGACAACTGGATTTTAGCCTCTGAAACCCGCATAAGTTGGGTTGATAATTTATTGTGATTGATTTTTTCTCTCGTCTCAAGAGAATCTTCTGATATAATTGGAAGAAAGAGATGAGAGAAATGTCTTATTTGTTTAAAAGTCATAACGAGCGAATTATCTCGGTAAATGCTAATGTAAAGATTATCAATCGAAGAGGGCAAATAACTGTTCTTTGTCATAAACTTCCCTTCATGCGGTATTATGAGAAAGATTTAGCTAGTAAGAAAGTAGCTATAATTCAACTTTACCTGGAATAGCAATAACTGTTCTTTTAATGGGAAAAGTAAACCCAATTTTACACAGAGAAATAACAACAATTCAGATCAGAAATCTCTAATGCTCACAAGAGTTGACCAGTTTTATCTAAAAAGACTCTCGAAAGGCTGTATCTGTCAGTATGGGGGAATCTTAATCTACAACCATCTCATAGAGAAACTAAAGTTTGGCTCGGTTATGGAAGAATATTTAGCTCCTCTGAATACTCGTCAAATTAACTCTAAGGATGTCTGCTATTCTCTACTTTACGGAGCTCTCTTGGGAGTAAAATCGATAGAGGCTTTCGATAGGTTTTTCAAGAAAGATTTTGGGATTCTCCTGGGAAAGCCCACTTCTTTTTCTGTTAAGACCTATAGGAGATATTTATATTTCAGAAAAACAGTACAACGATTTCAATAAACCAAGGGATACTCCGCCTCTCTCCGATTTTCCTTTCAGAAATCGAAGGTAATTAATTATATGGTCATGTAACTGTCGATACTCTTTCTTATCACTGTTGAATAGAAAAAATGGGTCAATGAATAGAGGCAGGTCTGTTATGAGAGAAATATTGAAGGCTCCATAATCGTCAAGAGCGTCTTGTGAGACTTGAAAAACATCGGCAAAATATAGTTTCATTTCCACCCCTTTTCATACCACGTACTATGATACAGAGTTCTATCATGTACCCAGAGTATCAATACACAATCGGTAGATGGGTCAAGGAACCGTTAGTGGGGGAACCGCTTAATAGAAATAAAAGAACAAGCATTAGGGACACATCCTCCTTCTAGCCTTGCGAGACTCTCTCTTCACTCTACTCATTCAAAAAATAACTCGCTGGTTTTTTGAGGACTTTGGCGGTTTTGATTAGAGTTCGTATGGAGGGTAGCGTGGCCCCGGTTTCATAACCAGAAATGCTTTTCTGTTTGCCATTGATTTTTTCGGCAAGTTGAGTCTAAGTCAAATCAAGTTCTATTCGGGCCAATTTAATCTTTTTGTCTGGCTTCCTTACGTCCATTCAGCTCCTCTTTTCTAGAAGAAGTGCAATAACAGACTTGTGGAAATTTTGCTCTCAAAACCGAGATTGCTTCACTATGTTCGCAATCAGGCTGTGTCACAATCCAATTTCTTGGGATTCTTTTGAAAAAATTCCCCACTTTGGGTCCAAAATTGGGACTGAATAGGGAGAAGACCCCAGTAATCTGTGCTTTTTCGCCCTTTCCCCTCCACTTTGACTACCGAACTTCAATTGTGACACAGTCTGAATGACAGGCGAAGAGTATGTCGTTTCACTCCTCTTCCGAAGCCGGCCGCTCTCATTGTGATTCGCTTTGCTCATTCGGGGTGCTCACCTTCTCGCACCCGTTGCTATTCACGCGCTCTTTCCTCATCACGCACCAACTCTCCACCAGAGGCGTTTGGGTCGGCTTCGAATCCCATATTTCTTCTATCTTTGCTTCTTTTCTTGCGATATACGACATACGAAATACGATATACGATTTATGGCGGGCGCGGTCGCAACCAATTCGAACTTTTGGTGAAATAACCGCACACATCAAAATACTCCCTGTCCACCAACCCTATTTATATCAAAAACTATCCCAAAAAGCAACCCAATTGCGTTTATTAGGGATGTCCTACCAACAAATAGCCAAGAGCCTAAATATCACTAAGAAGACTGCCATAAGAGCGTGCCAGTATGGAGGGAGGTAATCCTATGCTCTGGCTATTCAGTATTTACGGTCTTTTGTATCCCAAAGAAAAATACATATGGGCCCGAGTGCGAATCTTACACGAAACTGACAAGGCCATATTAGTTGATAATGGTATGAAAATCTGGATCCCAAAATCGCGCATACACAAAATAAGGCTAAGAAACAATATCTTTGAGATTTACGTTAAAGAAAGCACTCTTGGATAGTACATAGGATTTTGTTCAGGACGTTATACTTCAACAGTTCTGGTTTTAACCTTTGGAACCATAATAATTAAGTATTGTCTCTCTAGAACCGATCGTTCTTGTACATAACAGCCTGGAGCTCACCGGAACTGCCACAATTGAATTACTTCCTAACCTAAAGAACCGTATGCGTGGCAGTTTCCGGTGCAGCGACGTGTTATACGCTATTATAGATTTGATTAATATAATTGCAATATTAAGATCTTTCAAATAAGTCATCTATATCGTTGTCAAGATCTTTGAAGTCACCACCATAATTACGATAATCGTCCAGTTCATGTTCCATTGATTTAAGATAATCAGATACCATTTCATCTATGTCAACCTGGTTGGCTATATATGGAATATCTAAATCTAATTTGTCTACTAGATTAGAATTTAATCCACTAATATAAGACAAAAGAGAATCTTCAATATCTTCTAAGATGGAGTCTTCACGTACATTCATATCGCTTCCACCATCATATTGTTCGTGAGAATCAATATAATTTGATAAATCAATATCATTCGTTACATTGTCTAAAATATCAGACAAATAATTTTCAATTTGTTTTCTCAATTCATCAAATAGCTTCGGATTTTCAATACAATGAATACGCAAAAATTCAGTCAAATCTTCTATTTCATCATATCCTAAATATCTATCCTTGAATGTATCTAACAAAAAATCAAAATTTACAATATTTAAATCTTGTTCATACTCTGAAAGTAATTTTAAAAAGTTTGAAAATTCATTAATAGGTAATGGCGAAGTTATGATTTTGGTTAATAATCGAATAATATTCTTCTTTTTCTTGTCAGCATTATTAATAAATAAAGAAGAGATATGAATAAGATAATCGTAACTTTTTTCCTTTTCAAAGGCATAGGTAAATAACTCATCTAAAATTTTAGCCGAAGCATCTGACGGAACTATTTTGTCTTTAGCCAAAGAAAGCAATGTTTCCAATGATTTTACTGAATATAGAGACTTATATATATCAATTACTTTATTAGTATTTTTGCTATATTCATTTAATATAAAATCCGTTATTGATGGATTAAACAATGAATAACTTTCAGTATATGAAGTTCTATTCCTGTTTAAAAAAGATTTGGTAGCTAATTGAGCAACTGATTCAAAATCTTTCTCTGTGTTAGATTCATTCTTTAATTCTTCAATATCAATTATTTTGTAGAAGCTTCTTCTCAAATCTTTTTCTGAAATTTGTCCACCATTAAAAACAGTTAAAATCACAAGATTTCGAACAAATGCATTATTTTGATATTTGAAACAATCATTCCAAATATCTCGGGGATTTTTCAGTGTCTTTAATATGTAAGCCCAGTATTCGCTTGCTTGAACGGTTAAGACATCCACGTCAGTGATGAATTCAATTAATCTGGGATTGAAGTTCTTATGTTTGATAATGTCTCGGTAGCGTTTTTCTCTGTAAAGCTCGTCAATAAATTCTTCGTTTAATTTACTATGCCAAATATGATTATACAGAATTTTTGCTTTTCCTAAATTACTTAATTTTTCAATAGTAAGAAGAAACTCATTCTTTTGGATTTTCTTATTTGCAAAAATAGTACTGTATAAAATGCCACTATTCAAAATATTTGTTCTTGATGTTAAAACAAATTTCTTGGTTTTATCGTTTTTCACTCTCTCCATGAATTTAATTATATGAGAATCTTTCTTATTTTCAATTGCTTCAAAATAATTGGTTCCAAGGAAATCATCGAAATAAAAAATTTGTTTTTCCCCCTTTTTATAAACATTCTCAGCTTCACTTAAAGATTCTTCGATATCAAAAAACTCATAATCCTTTGTTACATATTGAAGGCAAAGATTTTCTGCTAAGGTTGTCTTTCCAATTCCTGGTTCACCAGAAATTATAAGTACGTTGTTCTTATCGAGAACTTTCAAGGCATCGTTGTGGCTTCTAGTTTGAACATATTTAAATGCCCTCTTTTTGATTTGTTCGATTTCAAATTCACTTCTGCCTTTAATTGCGTTATTTAGAATTCTATTGAAGACAGTCGTACTACAAATCCAAAGTTTGAAATGCTTTTCTTCAATCTTTGGGTTTGTAGAAATAAGATCATTTAAATCTTCTTGGCCAAAAACATCATCATCCCTTTTAATAAATGGGCAACAAATTTTTTTATCTCTTTCTTATTATTTCTTGACAAAGGCAAAGAAGTGACAAATATATATTTGTCGGGTTTTAATTTTCTTATTTTGATTATTTCTTTTTCAATAGATGAGATGAGCTTCTTGTAGCCTGACTTCAAGTAGTGTTTACTTTGAAGGATAATCTCTTTATTAGTATCAGCAAAGAATCTACCGTCAACACCTGCATCTTTTCCTGGTTTAAATCTCTCGATTCTCTTTCCAAAAACTATAGAAAGTAAATCAACAGATAGAATCTCAAACTCTTTGTCATTTAATTGGGAAAAATCGTAGCTCATAGTAGAATCTCTGCAAAAATAATAGAATTATTCAAAGCGTATAACCTCAAAGCTCACGGGCTGCTATGGAGCGCAGCGGAATAGCGGTCAGGTGGAACGTTTTGTTAGGCAATATTTATTCCCCATTAGGGGCTTGCATGCCAGTATCTTCTTCTATTGTTTTTCTATGGTGATTCCCCATTGTCCATCAGCATCAACTTGAAAGAGATATTCTCCTTTCGTAAAAGTTTCCGCTTTTGAGCCGTTGAAGTGTCCAATCTCATTAACCAAAGATGAGTAGCGTCGTCCATCGCTTCTGTAAGGGCGAATTATGAAATTGCTTTTGCCAGAATGCTTCATTTTGAAAATGTAAAGACCTTCCTCTAGTGCAATAAGTTTTGTTGCCTTTTTGCCTACTCCTTTGATATATCTTGCATGAGGATCTCTGCCTGGTTTTCCTATTGAAATTGACCAATTTCCATCTGCGTCTACATTAAGAAGAAAGGTTGTCGTTTCTCTAACGCTAAATGCTGTCGAACCTTCAAAACGGCCAATTTCATTGACCAATGAGCTATATTTTCCGCCGTCTGTGCTCATTGGTCTGATAACGAAATTGCTTGTTCCAGTATGCTTCATACCAAAGACATACAAGCCCGGCTGTAATGTGAACTTTCGAGTTACCTGCTGTCCCCTTCCTGAAAACTCATAAGCAGCAAAAAGAATACCAGATTGAACCGTTAGGGCTACGAAAGTCATTGTTATTACAATTAACATTTTGTGAACTCTTGAATACATTCTTCCCTCCTTATTATTCATGCCTAACGTCCATGCTCAGCGACTGGGACCGTGTCAGCGGTCACAGTTTGCTGTGGCGGTTGGTTAGACATTTTACTATTTCTTCCAATCTCCGCCGGTATCCTCTTGTAGGAAAGGCTTAGGGCAGGACCCTGGCAGCTGTTAAAAGCACAAGCTTTAACCAAATGGGTTCAATCACATAAACACCACAGATAAAAGTGAGCCAGCTAACAAGAACCAAGGCAACAGGGAAAAGCAAAGTCTTCCTGTCGAACACGTTTTCTACCATGACAGTCCCTCCTTTCCGCCAAAAAGGCGTTCGAGATTGGCTGCCAAAGCTACCCTGCTCCGCACTTTTGCGTCGTGCCCTAAACCTTCCCTGATCTAAAATAATAATCCGTCCAACGATCCGGATAACCGGCTAGAAAAACCGCCAGCTTTTACCAGTCCGAGTTGATCCAGTTGTTAGGTTTTAGAGTAACGATTAATCTTCTCAATGAGCTCATCAGTCATACCTTCTATGTCCTTTATATCTCGGTCCTCATCATTTTGGTTAAAATATTGATAAATTCGAAAAACCATTTGTAAATCAATACTAAGGGCCTCTTGAATTACATCGTAATCGCAGTGCCTCATATCTATTGGTTCGAATGGTTCATCATTGGATAACAAGTGCTTTATATTTCTTAATGATGTTACTGAAAGGTCTGACCCGGTAAGTCGTGCAATGCATTCCAGTTACTTCATGTAGTTGTTATGTTTCTCTAGTACTCTTTTTATGTCAGATAATTTTTCTAATGATTTTGCTATCTCTTCTAGGCTGTCTTTTTTGATTGAGGCCCCAAGATAGTCGTTTAGATCGAAGTGGAAATTTTCATTAATCCTATTCCTATTCTGGGGATGAAGGTATGAGACACGTACTTCAAAAACTTTTGCTACCTGACTACCTTCCTCGAAAACTCCAGCTGAACTTGCATAGGGGTAGCTAAATTTTCGACCCGGTGGAAAATATTTTATTCCTTTTTTCAATCCGGCAGGTAAAGGCTCCTTCGGCCATTTGAAACCATCTGAGAAACTGAATTTTACCTGATGAGCAACTTGCTTGCCTATATTTTCTACGATTAGTCTAAAAATAAAACCTTCTAGTTCAATATCGACATTAACCACTGGCGGTAGTTGAAACTTACGATTTCTAAGATCCTCTATTTCATAATGATCCATTGGAGAAGATCGAAAATTATATCTTTTGTAGTACTTCTTATCTGGGGCTTGATGAGGGTCACGAAAACTCTTAGGGATTTTCAATGCATATAGGGAATTGTTTTTATTTAATTGAATTTGGATTATTTCTAAACCTTCTATAGGTGGTGTTATGTTAAAAGAAAGTATTTGATCAATCCATTCACGATCAATTTCCCTATTATCAATACCTTCATCAATTTCAGAGGGAATATTATCTATTTCTTTAACCCCATATATCAAAATACCTCCATCAGCATTAGCGAATGAAGATACATCCTTACAGATTTCATCCTTTTTCTTTTTTAAAAGGGCAGGGCTTGATTTATAATCTAAGTGCAAGCTCTCAGGAATTTCATGTTTTATTAATTTCTCAATATCTTCAATTGTCTTTGGTATCTTCATATTCTCTCTGATTCTTTTAATCGAATTAAATAAAAAAATCTAACACCAAGCTCACTAGTCCGAAACCGCTGTGCGGTTGAGGACTAGGTGGAGCGATTTCTTATGCACCAAATATAATTTTACCATTTTTCATCTATTCGTAAATATTTTCTGATTTCATTCTTTAAAATTACAATGTTCTGTCGATGGTGAATACGGTTGTGATTAAATTCGTTATAAACGCCTATTGGTGAAAATTTGGAAACATTTTTTCCACCGAAATGTCTAACACAGTAATCTTTAATAAATTCTTCTAATACACTTTTCAGATTTACAGTTAGATTAATCGCTATTTCTTGAGATATCTTCTTTAAGACTTTCTTAATATTCAATGGTAAAAACGGACTGCCTGAAAAATTTGACCACCTTTTCATAAATTCATTATGTTTAGTTGTCAAATGAATTTTATCTATTTCAATTATTCCTTTCTTAGCATTGTCATAGCGTTCTTTTCCAATATTTTTTAGATCTTCTTTATCTTTTTTCTCGTCATCAAATATTCCTACAATTTTCATATCTTTCAAGACTTTGCTTTCGCCACATGGAATCCAACCCTGAATATTATCTTCCAAATTCTTATTGATTTTCTCATCCTGCTTAAAAATAAATCCTAATTCCTTTAAAGACAAGGCTGTATTACTTACTGCAAGATCAACGTAATCAAGACCGTCTTCTATACTATCATCATATTCGGAAAGAAAACTCAGTAATTCACTCAATATCTGGGATTGTTTCTTAATAACTTCATTTCTTATTGGTTGAAGAACGGTCGCTTTCGCCCGACGATATGTTAAAATAGCTACAACCGTAGCAGCAAAAACAAATATTATTGTAAAGAAATCTTTCAACCAAGATAAATTGCTCTTTAGAAAAGTGACAATATTATTAAACATGGTTAATCGTTTTTTGTTGCATCTCTCCTAAGCATGCTGCTAACGTTCTAGATCAGTGGTTTTGCGGAGACGCGAAACGGTGGAGTAAATCCGCTGCATTGAGCTGCTAAAAAGTTATTGTTAAATATTTTGATCCCAGTCAAATTCTAGGTTTGTTAGCTAAATCAGGACCAGGAGCTACTAAACGAGGTCGTGCTATTTTATACAATTCATCGATTGGGATCTTTTTCGCTTCCTCTAACACCTTTTCTTCCGTATTTTTGGCCAAAGAGCTTATTTTATCATGAGCTATTTTTGAGAGCAAACCTAATTGATCAACTCCTTCTTTATCAGAAACAATATGCCGCATTGCTAAAGTTGAAACACCAATTATTTTCTTTTCCGATTCATTTGTAGAAGATAAGACAAGTCCGACTTCCATTTGCTCAAACGGATTAACTGAATGAGCAATATGTTTATTTCTTAAATCAATATAAAACTGATGAGCTTTAATAGGTTCTCCCTGTAATTTTTGATAAATATCTTCTGATAAACCGAATCTTTTGCCGCTTGCAAAACATCTAGCATATTTAATTAAAGCTGATACCCATAAGCTTTCAATTAGAATACTGTCTTTTGAATTTTCATCTAAGAGGCCCTTAAGACGTGAGCAAGTTTGCGTTATTGCTCTAAGGTCTTGAATTATAGCTGCTAAATCAGCTAGCTTTTGAGCATCAGGGAAGTCCACTTTAGCTATTGGAAGCTCTTTCGGTTCTTCTGTCATAATTTTTTCCTTCTAACACCCATCGTATGAGCTGTGGTGGCCTACTATCGGAATTTTCGACGTCCACGTAAGCTAGGCTCGGAGTGAACTAATAGGGACAGCACCCATTTATTGATTCTAACGACATCTCCCGCGAGATAAATCCTTTAGTTGCCGCCCAAGCAGACCTCCATTCTACTTATGAAACCATCTTTATCTTCAAAAATACATTGCTGATAACTTCCCCTTTGAGTAACATGATGAGGAAAACCCGTTGCCCCTATTTTTTCCGAAAGTCGTTGATGTTTTATCTTTTATTACAATCAATATTAACTCCCGTATTTTCTCATAAAAAGATTAATACCTTCCAACATTAACTTCGCCCGAGAACGATCGGATACTTCATCCCATTCACCATGTGCAGCATGATTTCGTATGCCTGCCCATGATGTAATATCTTTTACATCTTGTTTTGTTACTATTTCACCTTGTCTTAGTACTTTGCAATAAGAATCAATACATGGCTTCTTGGAACCTATGGTCAATTCTTGGTCTTCAATCCAATTTCGTAGAAATTCCTCTAGTACAGCTCCTGCGAGTACAATAGGAGCTGCAGGATGAATCTTCTTTTGTTCAAGTAATAAATGCGCTTGTTCTAGTAAATCAGACACAACATCAATTTGTGCTTGTCTTTTTATTGAAATTTCTTTATGGAGACCAGCTTGAATATACTTTACAAATGAATCAATAATGGCAGCTGTATAGTTAGCACGCCCTTCCCCACCGTAACCTGCAATAGCTTCAATGCGTGCAAAGAATGAAGATTTAGCACCGGCAAAATTTCTTATAAATTCACACGCCTGCACATATGGACCAATTTCCTTATAACGCTCGTTTGATAACTCCATATTTTCATCACGAATTCGTAAGGCTTGTTTTATGATGTCGTTAGTATCCATGCTAGATATCCTTTATTCTGCGGTTTAAAATCTGCATAACCCGTAAAAACGCGAAGAGACATGTCCCCGTAACGTGATTTCACTACACACTCAAAAAGTGGAAATGAGGGACAACATTTTTGTCCATTTCATGCGTAGGCTAGCCAGTATCATCTTCACTAAATAACCGCAATTGTCCAGTATAATCATAAATCCTTTTTTCTGCCAATTTTACATAATCAGGATTAATATCATACCCAACATAATTTCGTTTATCTTTTATTGCCGAGAGACAGGTTGATCCACTTCCCACAAAGGGATCTAGAACAACATCTCCTTTGAAAGTATATAACTGAATCAGACGATGGGGTAATTCTTCTGGAAAGGGAGCAGGATGTCCGATTTGTCTTGCTGAAACGGCTGGAAATGTCCATACACTCTTTGTCCATTCCAGAAATTCTTCTTTTTTGATTGTGTTTTTCTTACCTTCTTTTCTCCTTGAAAAAGTATCTTTGGAAAAAACCAAAATATATTCATGGATATCTCTTAAGACAGGATTCGCTGCTGAAAGCCAACTTCCCCAAGCAGTTGATGGACTGGCGCTCGAAGCCTTGTCCCAAATTACTTCACCACGCATTAAATAGCCAATGCTTTGCATTCCCTCTACAATGTAACTGTGGAGGGGAATGTATGGTTTTCTACCGAGGTTGGCAATATTGATACATGCACGTCCACCTGGAACCAAAACACGATATGTCTCTTGCCAAACAGTATTCAATAATTCAAGATATTCCGTAAGGCTTAGGTCATTATCGTATTCTTTGGATACATTGTACGGCGGTGATGTGATCATCAAATGGACACTATTATCAGGCAATTCATCCATTTTTTCGCTGGACTTACAAAAAATCTTATTTAGATTCTTTTCAGAAATATCGTTCTCAACATACTTTATTTCCTTTCTATTTCTTAAGCCCTCATATAACCTACTTTTATAAAACTTAGTCGAATCATGGTTGAAGCGTCCAGGAGTTCCGAATGAACTTGTCTCAGTGCCAGTTCGTCTTTGTGAATGTATTGTTTTGGCCATTTTATTTCCTTATAAGAGATAAGAATTTTTCTCCCTTTTTTTCAAAATCAGGTTCCTTGTTCGCTATTTCAATAATTTTTCCTAATTCTCGCCTCGATTTCATGCTGGAAAAGAATTCCTGCCTTCCAGATAATAAACCATCAAGTTTTTGTTTCAATTCGTCATATGAATCCATTCTAATAAAGCCGTTATGAGGTGTTTGCTTTATATTCTCACCATTGTTATCTAAAGGCTTCGGATTAACAGACCAGAACCCTTGGATTATTCCTGCATCATAAAGATGATCAACTTTTGTAACATAACTTTCAGTAATTGGTGTGTTTCCAAGAATAATTATCGGAATTGGCGAAGCACTATAATTGGAAACGCGTATATTAATGCTCTTTCCAATTGCTTTTAACATTGAATCTGAACGAAGTAGTCCTGGATTGCCCTTGTGAGTTTTGAAGTCACCCAGACAAATCAATTCATTATTTCTTAATTCCCAGTTCCAGACAATCGACATCTTCACTTCAAAAATTGCAGTTATGTTCTTAGCCGACTGTTCCCTTTGTCTTTTCTTGCATAAGGCCACATCACACGGAGATCGAGCAGTAAGACCAATTTCATTGCAAACTACACCTTGAACCGCGTGAAGCTTCTTGGAAGTGGCAAATTTTTGAAGCAAATCCACCGAATATTTTTCTGTAAATTTGCCAATAAGAGCATTTCTGCTTTGCAATGTTGACTTTGTACCTTTGTATTGCTTCGGCCAGTAGGCGTAGTAACGTGAGTCGTCGCTAAAATAGAAAAGTTTTTCAGGTGTTGCAAGTTTCCTTGCTTTATTGAAAAATTCAATTTCTTTTTGTTTTGTCCAAAATTCAGGCATTTATTATCCTTTTATTGAGTTCTATTCTAAATATAGCAAATTTTTTTCACATTGGTAGCACTAAAAAAATTGGGATACATCCACCTTATTCATCCAAAAAATGACTAGCTGGTTTTTTGAGGACTTTGGCGATTTTGATTAGAGTCCGTATGGAGGGTAGTGTGGCCCCGGTTTCATAACCAGAAATGCTTTTCTGTTTGCCATTGATTTTTTCGGCAAGTTGAGTTTGAGTTATATCAAGTTCGACGCGGGCCAACTTGATCTTCTTGCCTAGTTTCCTGGGGTCCATTTGTTTACTCTTCCGCAGAAGAAGCACAACAACAGACCTGTGGAAATCCTGTTTTCAAAACCGAGATTGCTTCGCTTGCGCTCGCAATGACGAAAATTGCATTTTTATTACAATGACGGTAATTGTGCTCTAACCGCCTTATGAGAAAACACTCGGCAAGTATACCTTTCCTGGGAGCGCTCAATATAACGCGTAGCGAATACTTGTCCCCCCTCACCTTAGTCCTCTCCCCTCAGGGAGAGGGATTCTTTCTTCACGATATACGACATACGAAATACGATTCATGGCGGAGAGGGTGGGATTCGAACCCACGGGACACCTCACGGCGTCCAGCTGATTTCGAATCAACCGCTTTCGGCCACTCAGCCACCTCTCCAAAAAGTTTACAACAAATGAGTTTCTCTGAGAAAATACGAGATTGCTTCACTCCTTTCGCAATGACAAGGATATTGCGCAGCCTGTTTCAAGTCAAAGCCCAAAGCGCAGCGAGATAACCCGAGATTGCTTCGTCCCTCGCAATGACAGCAAATTTACTCCGGCTCGCCACGACATTACATAGTGCACTTGGTTAAGCACTTGCACAAAATCTCAGTTCTTTTCCCCGGGTTGAATCTCTTTTATTTTTAGCTCAGTGAATGCCTGGCGATGACCATATTTACGATGATAACTCTTACGCCGTTTGAACTTATAAACAATAATTTTCTTTGCCCTGTCCTGCCGCAGTACTTCCGCTGTCACCCTGGCTTTGGCTATTAAAGGATTGCCAACAAGGGCCTCACTATCGTCTTCCTTGAGCATCAAAACCTTATCCAGTACTACCTCTTCTCCTTCTTTAGCCTTTAGTTTTTCTATTCTTATTATAGAACCAGGGCTAATCTGATACTGCTTTCCTCCTGTTTCTACTACTGCTATCATTTCTATGCTCCTTTATGTTCCCATTTCCCATGCGGAAAGATATTCTTCTTGTTCCTGGGTTAATTTATCTATTTTGATTCCCATGCTCTTTAGTTTTAACTGGGCAATTTGTTTATCAATTTCCGCAGGAACAGGATAAACCTTCTTTTTTAAATCCCTACCCTCTTTAGCTAAAAATTCAGAGCAGAGCGCCTGATTAGCAAAACTCATATCCATAACCATGGAGGGATGACCTTCTGCTGCTGCTAGATTGATGAGTCTGCCTTCTGCCAATAGATTTATCCTTTTCCCATTCTTCAGTGTAAACTCCTCAATATCTCTTCTTATCTTCCTTTTTTCCACTGCAAGCTTTTCTAAACCACCCAGATTAATCTCCACATTAAAGTGACCTGCATTAGCCACTATAGCTCTATCCTTCATCTCTTTAAAATGTTCATTACTGATAACATTCTTATCACCCGTACTGGTAACAAAGATATCTCCCTTTAGACAGGCTTCCATTAAAGGCATTACTGAATAACCATCCATATTCGCTTCTAGTCCTCTTAAAGGGTCTACTTCGCAAACTATTACTTTAGCTCCCATCCCTCTGGCTCGCATAGTTATTCCTCGCCCGCACCAGCCATATCCGCAAACCACAAAGACAGAACCAGCCAAAAGTATATTGGTGGCACGCAGAATTCCATCAATAGTGGATTGACCTGTTCCGTAGCGATTATCAAAAAAATGCTTGGTGTCAGCATCATTTACGGCAACAATGGGATATTGTAGGACGCCTTTCTTGGCCATACTCCTCAGGCGAATTACCCCGGTAGTGGTTTCCTCCGTTCCTCCTATAATTTCACTGACCAAATTCTTTCTTTCTGAATGAATAGTAGAAACCAGGTCCGCTCCATCATCCATAGTAATATGAGGGTTAATATCCAGAACACTGTGAATGTGAGAATAATAAGTTTCCCTATTCTCACTTCTAATAGCAAAAACTTCGATTTCATAGTCCTTCACTAAAGAAGCAGCCACCTCATCCTGGGTAGATAAAGGATTGGAAGCACAAAGACGAACCGTTGCTCCACCCGCTTTTAGGGTTCTGGCCAGGTTAGCTGTTTCGGAAGTTACATGCAGACAAGCAGCTATTTTTATTCCCTTCAGGGGCTGTTCCTCAGTAAATCTATTCCTGATTAAACCCAGAACAGGCATCATTGAATCTGCCCATTGAATACGACTCTTTCCTTTTTGAGCTAATCCTGCATCTTTAATATCATTTGCCATCTTTAACTGTCTCCTTTCCTCCATCCTGTTGGTTAATTAGTGAGTGGTTAAATGGTTAATTGGACTTAACTTTATTCCTTAGATATTTAATGTAACCATTCAGTTTTTTAGAAGAATATATCCTTCTTCTTTAAGTTCATCAACATAATTTTTGTCTATATAATTCTCATCAATACAAATATTTAAGTCATCTATATGAAACGTCTTATATATTTTCGCTTATCTGTAGAGGTTTGATTCATCAAACCCGCTAATTTTCTGGCTTCATAAATGAAGTCGCTACAAGGGATGCACAATTATTTATGTCGTTTCATCTAATAATTCTTCAAGAGAACCTCTGGACTGTCTTAAAAACTGTATGTTTTCCTGATAATGATATCTTCCATGTCCTTCTGCTATGTTATTAGTTAAAGATACAGCTGCTCTGCGTATTTGATTGATAAGATTATATTTTTCTTCTTTAGGTAATTTATAGGTTAACTTGTATATTTTTTTCTATATTCTCTTGCTATATGAAACGTCTTATATATTTTCGCTTATCTGTAGAGGTTTGATTCATCAAACCCGCTAATTTTCTGGCTTCATAAATGAAGTCGCTACAAGGGATGCGCAATTATTTATGTCATTTCATATAAATTATACACTTCTAATTTTTCAAAACTATATTCGTTCATTCATTCCACTCACCACTCACCAATTAACCACTCACCAATTGAACAGCCAACTCCACAGCTTTAATCAAACTTTCAGGAGAAGCTGTGCCCTTACCGACTTTGTCAAAGGCAGTGCCATGAGCTACAGAAGTGCGAATAATAGGTAATCCCAGAGTAATATTGACTCCTTCAAAAAATCCGAGCATTTTTAGAGGAATGTGACCCTGGTCATGATACATAGCGATAATCAGGTCGAACTCTCCCTTCTTAGCCCTATAGAAAAGTGTATCCGGCGGAATGGGCCCTACTACATCTATCCCCTGGCAGCGAGCTTCTTTAACAGCAGGAATAATATGGATTATCTCTTCTTCACCTAGCAAACCACTCTCACCAGCATGAGGATTGAGCCCAGCTACAGCTACCCGTGGCTTTACTATACCCATTCTTCCTACCGCTTGCAGGCCTAGTTTAAGGGTAGTAAGAATTCTTTCTTTACTCAGAAAATTGCAAGCCTCTCTTAAGGAAAGATGCCAACTTACATGGGCTACCCGCAGATCCCTCACTACCAACATCATACATATTTGCTCTACGCCACAAAGCTCAGCTAAAATCTCCGTATGGCCAGGATAGTGGTATCCTGCCTTATTAAGGGCTTCCTTATTCAAGGGAGCAGTAACTACAGCTCCAATATCCTTCTTTAAAGCCATACTAACAGCATATTGAAGGTATTCAAAGGCTGCTTTGCCCGCTAAAGGATTAACTTTTCCTCTTTCAATAAGCCCAGAATCAAGATTGTCTAAATCGATAACCTCCATCACATCTTTCTTGAAGTGAGCTTCCCCTATCTCTGCTATTTTCCTTACCGTGGCTCTTCTGTTGATAATCTGTAGAGCCTGCCTGATTATACCTGTATCCCCGATCACCAAAGGCTTACAAATGTCTCGCACTCTCTTATCAAGAAGAGCCATAACAATGATCTCGGGACCTATTCCAGCAGCATCCCCCATCGTAAGACCTATTATCGGCTTATTATTCATTATGACCATAAGAATTCACATCGCTACCGAAGGACATTCCTTAATCGTATATAGGATATAGTATATCGTATATCGAAAAGAAAAAGTGCGTGAATGGTATTGTGTTGTGTGTTTCAGAGTTTCTTACGATATACCATATACGATATACGACATACGAGATTGTCCTGAGGTACTTTTTAGAAGAAATCCTTTAACCATTCCTTAATTCTCACTTCAATCCTCTCCTTGTGGGCAAGCTCTCCTCTTCTCTTGATACCATAGAGAATTAAACCTAACACAGTAGCATAGACTGGACTGACCAGTTCCTCTGGCTCCTTCATATGAGTATAGCCTATCCTTGTGGGCAGGCCAGTTATTTCTTCTGCTTTCTCCTTGATTCCTTTTAATAGAGAGCATCCTCCGGTAAGCACCATTCCCGCTGTTATTAAATCCTTATAACCGCTTTTCACTAATTCTTTATCGACCAGCTCAAACATCTCTTCTACACGCGGCTCAATTACCTCAAATAAATCGTCCTGTCCAATCCTGGAGATTCCTCTTTCTGCCACTCCTTCTATCTCCAGTTTTTCTCCTCTTTTAAGAAAACTCTCTGAAGCACAGCCATACTCTATTTTTACCCTCTCAGCTACCTGATGGCTGGTATGAAAACCCACGGCAATATCATTGGTGATGTGATTGCCTCCTACGCCTAAAACGTAGGTAAATCTCATTCCCTCTTTCAAAAATATAGCCAAATCAGTGGTTCCTCCCCCTATATCCAGAAGAGCCACTCCTAAATCTTCCTCATCCGGGAAAAGAGTGGCCATAGCCGAAGCCAGGCACTGAAGAGTTACCCCTTCACATTCGTACTGCACCTGCTTCACGCTAGTCTCAATATCCTGGCGAGAGCTGGAAGAAGCGGTAACAATATGCACCTTTACCCCCAGGGTTGTTCCATTCATACCGATGGGCTCTTTAACTTCATTTCGCCCATTAATAATGAACTCCTGGGGGAGAATATGAATAATCTCTCTATCTGAAGGAAGAGTAATATGCGAGGCTTCCTGCAATACCTTTTCTACATCTTTAGCAGTAATTACTTTGTCTTCTTTT
>Ga0315541_1001728_pt1 | contig 19527 bp, 16 predicted proteins | sample SalMarSW160190MG_FD_203095 | JGI IMG/M metagenome (GOLD analysis project Ga0315541, IMG submission 203095) | Salt marsh sediment microbial communities from the Plum Island Ecosystem LTER, Massachusetts, United States - Salt Marsh Sediment SW1601-190 ...
CGAAGCGCTTGGAGCGCACGCCGGGAGCGCCGGCCAGCGCCAGGACCTCCAGGCCCGAGTCGTCGGCCACCGTGGGCAGCCCGGAGCGGGCGTGGAAATGGCGTGCCTTGGAGAGGGCGTTCTCCTCGAAGGTGTCGTGGGGTTCGAGGTGCTCCTCCTCCGGATCGAAGGGCACGCCGGCCTCGTTCACGTCCAGCACCTGGAGGTCGGGCACCCCGGACAGCAGGCTCCGGATCTCCACCAGCTTGTGGTGGCTGCGCGTGGCGACGAGCAGGATCATCCTCGCCCCCCGAGCGCTCTCTTCTGCACCGCCAGCAGGCCTTCGATCCCGGAGAGCGCCAGGTCGAGGAGGCGGTCCAGATCCGCCCGCGGGAAGGGATCTCCCTCTGCGGTGCCCTGTACCTCCACGAGGCTGCCTCGCTCGGTGGCGACCACGTTCATGTCCACCTGCGCCGTGGAGTCCTCGGCGTAGTCGAGGTCCAGGCGCAACTCCCCGCCCACGATGCCGACACTCACGGCTGCTACGCGCTCCCGGACCGGGTTGCGGGTGACGAGGCCTTCGTGAAGCATCCACAACCCGGCCAGGGAGAGCGCTACGCAGGCTCCGGTGATGGATGCCGTCCGCGTGCCTCCGTCGGCCTGCAGCACGTCGCAGTCCACGGTGATGGTCCACGGCCCCATCCCGGTCATGTCGGTGACGGACCTGAGGGACCGCCCGACGAGCCGCTGGATCTCCTGGGTGCGGCCGCCCACTCCGTCCCTCTCGCGGCGGGTCCGTGTGTGTGTGGCTCGGGGGAGCATACCGTATTCCGCCGTCACCCACCCCGCCCCGCTCCGCTCCCGCCACGCGGGAACGCCCTCCACCACGGAGGCCGTGCACAGGACCCTCGTGTTCCCGGCGGAGATGAGGCAGGAGCCCTCGGCGTAGGGAGCCACGCCCACCTCGATGGCGACGTTGCGGAGCTCGTCCGTGCGCCGCCCGGACCTTGTCGGTGCCATGGTCATCATCCTCGGATCCGTTGGACCAGCGCCGTCGTGGAGTAGCCCTCCACGAAGGGGATGATCTCCAGCCTGCCGCCGGCGGCTTCCACTTCGCGGCGGCCCACGACATCGTCCGCAGCGTAGTCGCCTCCCTTGACCAGCACGTCGGGAAGGAGGACGGAGATGAGCGCCAGGGGGGTGTCCTCGTCGAAGAGCGTCACCGCATCCACGCACGCCAAGGACGCGAGGACGTACGCCCGGTCCTCCTCGCGCACCAGCGGCCGGGAGGCGTCCTTGGCGAGGCGCCGCACCGAGGCGTCGGTGTTCACGCCCACCACCAGGAAGTCACCCAGGGCCCGCGCCGCGCACAGGTAAGCGACGTGTCCGCGGTGGAGCAGGTCGAAGCACCCGTTCGTGAAGACCAGGCGATGGCCCCGCGGGCGGCCGTGCCGGCGCAGCAGGTCGTCTCGGGTGAGGATCTTCGAGTCGGGTGACACGTGCGGGCTCGGCGCGGAGGGGAGGCGGGGTGGGTCTACCAGTTCGACTGGGCGCCGTCCACGATCTTCTGGACCAGAAGCTCGATGGCCTCCGCGCGGCCGACCTCCTCGGTCTCCGAGGCCTCGAGGAACTGGCCCTGCGCGATGACGCTCCGGTCCTCCCAGAGGACCACGTTGTTCACCAGATCCACGATCTCGATGCGCACCGTGATGTTCACCTGGCGCTGCAGCACCTCGGCGGCCTGGCCCTCGGCGCCCGCCCGGTAGTTGGGAGCCACCACGTCGTAGCGCACGATGGTCCCCCGCACCACGGCGTCGGCGATGTCCTCCCCGGCGGTGCGGATCCCCAGGGCCCGGGGGAGGTTCCGGAAGAGCTGCTCGTAGACCTCCCCGGAGAGCTCGAAGCGCGTGGTCTCGTTCTCGAAGGGAGCGACGGCGATGGTCTTGATGTGGGGGGGAGGGAAGCTCCCGGCCCGGAACGAGTACAGGCACCCCGAGGACGCCAGCGCGGCCGTGAGGGAGGCCAGGATCAGGGCGCGTCTCATCGCACGGTTCTCGGCGAAACGGGGTCCCAGATGTCGGGTGGGTACGATTCCACCTGCTCCACGGTCTGCCGGGTGAGCTTCAACTCACGGAAAGCGGACAGGTTGCGGTACGTGGCTTCCGCAGGATATCGGCTCCCGTCCTCCAGCTCCAGCTCCACCCGCTCCACGGCGTGGCCGCCCTGGAGTGTCTCCACGGTGCGGACCCGCCCATCCACGATGCGGAACCGCAACTCCCGGGCATCGGCGTACCGGTAGCGAAGCTGCAGGGCGTCCCCGTCCAGGCGGTCGGCTCCCATGAGCTCGGTTCCGGAGAGGGGCCGGAATACCCCCAGGACGCCCCACATGAGGTCGGCGGGGGGGAGGATGCCTTCCGGAGCTCCTGGCGGGAGGCGCAGGTCTCCGTCCACCAGAGCGGCCCGGACCACCGTCTCCCCGTTGCCCAGGAAGAGGTCCAGGCGCGCCTTGTAGGGAGGTTCGATGCGGGCCACTCCCCTGCCCCGTACCCGCACCCCGGCCTCGTTGAGCTGCCACTCGAAGACGATGCGGACCGGCTCCGTGAGGGACGTCTTGTCCTCCAGGGCCAGCGCCACCTGCTCCGGGTCCGGCGGCGGGCTGACGTACACCACCGGCGTGGGCGCACAGGCGGCGAGCGCCAACGCTCCGGGCAGGAGGAAGGTGGTGAGGGGTCGGCGCAGGCTTTGATGCATGGGCGAAAAGCTAGGGGTTGGGCGTCCAAGCTCATACCCCCGCGGGTGGGGCGCGTTCGCACCGGGGGCTTGTACCCCCCTGCGCGAGCCGACATCGTACGTCGCCCATGCCCGAGAAGCCCGTCTACCTCGCCTCCGACGTCCACTTGGGCGCCGCGCCGCCCGAGAAGGAGGCGGCGTTCCTGGCCTGGCTGGCCCACACGGGGGACCTGGCGTCACAGGTGGTCCTCAACGGGGACCTCTTCGACTTCTGGTTCGAGTACCGCTGGGGCGTGCCCAGGGGCCATGACCGCGTGCTGTCCATTCTGAGGGAGATCGTGGCCGCAGGCGTCCCGGTGACGCTCATGGGCGGGAACCACGACTGGTGGGGGAGCCGTTTCCTCCGGGAGGAGGTGGGCGTCGAGTTCCTCCAGGACCCGGTGGTCCGCACCTACGCGGGCCTCACCACCTTCCTCGCCCACGGCGACGGCCTGGGAAGGGGCGACCTGGGATACCGGGCCCTGCGCCTGCTCCTCAGGGGGCGGGTGACCCGCTTCGCCTTCGGCCTCCTGGGCCCCGAGCTGGGGGGCCGGGTCGCGGGCGGCGTGTCCCGGACCGAGCGCCGATGGGGCGAGCCCACCCGGGACGACAAGGTCCGGGCCGAGGCGCTGGCCGCGTGGGCCAGGGGGAAGCTGGCGGCGTGTCCCGAACTGGATCTGGTGGTGCTCGGCCACACCCACATCCCCTGGCTCGAGGAGGTGGCCCCGGAGAGGTGGTACCTCAACCCTGGGGATTGGGTGGTCCACGCCACCTACGGGGTGCTCGCGGAGGGAGTGCCCCCGGCGCTGCTCACCTGGGCAGGCTGATCCCCAGGGAGAACTCCACGCGCCCGTTCCCCATGGGCTGGGCGTCCAGGGAAAGGGGGGCGGGAAAGTCTTGGAGGTGAGCGGACACGTATGCGTCCACGCCGGCGAGGAGGACGAGGAAGAGGCTCACCGCCGTCCAGTCCTCCCGCTGCTGTCGCCGTGCCTCCCTGAGGTTGCGCAGATCCTCCAGCGTTGCGTCGGCCTCCAGGAGCTCCAGGATCTCGGCTTCCTCGGTGACGCCCTTCGCCACCAGATCGGAGCGCAGGAGGTCCTCCTCGAACCGGAGTCGGCTCCCGGCGTCGGAGAAGCGGCGCCGCGTCTTCACCAGCATCCAGGCGCTGGCGCTCTCGGCCACGAAGTAGAACGCGCCCCGGTGGTACGATCCGATGGACGCGTGCCCCCAGCCGGGCAGGAGTGCCGCGCGGAGGAAGGCGCCCCCGGGTGACGTGCCTCGGGCAGGCGGTGGTGTGGCGGTATCGGCCTGGACCGCCGGCGGCGCCACCTGGGCCGCGACGGGCGCGGCCATGCTGAGCGCTCCCAGGGCGAAGGCCCCGAGGAGAGCCCGGGTTGTGTGCCTCCGGGTAAGGGCGAGGAGCGGTGAGCGTCGAGCGTGGTCCATGGCCGGCGAAGGATATCGGAAGCCCAGGGGCGCATCAACGGGCCCGGCCCTGCCGAGGAGCTCGACGGGGCCGGGCCGGAGATGGCGGGAACGTGTGGGAATCGAACCCACCCGCCCGGGTTTTAGCCGGGCTGCACGGTTTTGAAGACCGCCGGGACCACCAGGCCCCCTCCGCCCCCAGCGCAGGAAGCTCCCCCGCAGCCGGGGCGGAGTCAAGCGCGACTGGGCCCGCTCCGGCGCAGCGCGCCCCGGGACCCGTTCACGCGCTGTCCCCGACCGGGGGCGTCTCGCTAACTTCGACACTCCGTCACCCTGCGAGGATAAGGACTCATGAGCCCGTCCGACGTCGTCCTGCGGGAGCGCGGGGCTTCGCCTGTCCCCTCCACCCCTCCCCTCGTCCCCGGTCTCCTCCGCCAGGGAGAGCGCAACCCCGGCGTGCCGCTGGAGCTCGAGTGGGTGCGGGAAGTCCGGGTGAACCGAAGCGCCGTGGAGCGCCGCGCCTCAACCCTGGGCACCCGCCGCACGGTGAAGAAGGCATGGCAGGCGGCGTGGCTCCTGCGGGTGATCACCCTCATGGACCTGACCACGCTCTCGGGGGACGACACCCCCGCACGGGTCCGGCGCCTTTGCGCCAAGGCGCGCCGGCCCGTGCGGGAGGACCTCCTGGAGGCGTTGGGCGTGGCGCCGGAGACCATCCGCGTCGGTGCCGTGTGCGTGTACCACGAGATGGTGAGCGCGGCCGTCGACGCCCTCAGAGGCTCGGGGATCCGGGTGGCGGCGGTGTCGGCCGGCTTCCCCCACGGACTCAACCCGCTCCCCCAGCGGATCCAGGAGATCCGGGCCTCGGTGGACGCCGGTGCCTCCGAGATCGACATCGTGGTCACGCGAGCGCACGTCCTCACCGCCGACTGGGAAGCGCTCTACGACGAGGTCCGCTCCTTCCGGGAGGCGTGCGGAGAGGCCCACCTGAAGACGATCCTGGCGACGGGAGAACTGGGGACGCTGCGCAACGTGGCCCGGGCCAGCCTCGTATGCATGATGGCCGGCGCCGACTTCGTGAAGACCTCCACGGGCAAGGAGGCCGTGAACGCCACCCTCCCCGTGGGCCTCACCATGGTGCGCGCCGTCCGGGCCTACGCCGAGCGGACCGGCTGGGCCGTGGGCTTCAAGCCCGCCGGCGGGATCCGCACGGCCAAGGACTCCCTCCTCTGGCTCATCCTCATGAAGGAGGAGCTGGGCGAGCCCTGGACGCGCCCGGACCTCTTCCGCTTCGGCGCCTCCTCCCTCCTCGGCGACATCGAACGCCAACTCGAGCACCACGTCACCGGCCGCTATTCGGCCACCCACCGGCACCCCCTCGCATGAGCAAGGTCGCAGAGATCTTCCAGACGCTGGAGTACGGCCCCGCCCCGGAGAGCGCGGAGCGGGCGCACGAGTGGCTCCGCGCCCACGGAGGGGCGCTGGGGCACTTCATCCACGGCGCTTTCACGCCCGTGGAGGGGCGTGAACTGCTCGAGACCAGCAACCCTGCCACCGGACGGCCCCTCGCCCGCGTCCTACGGGGGTCGGCGGAGGACGTGGACCAGGCAATAGCGGCGGCCCGCTCGGCCCAGCCGGCGTGGTGGGCACTGGGGCCCCACGGACGCGCCAGGCACCTCTACGCCCTGGCCCGCCAGGTGCAGAGGCAGGGGCGCCTCCTCGCGGTGCTGGAGACGCTGGACAACGGCAAGCCGCTCCGCGAGTCCAGGGACGTGGACGTCCCCCTCGTGGCCCGGCATCTCTACCACCACGCGGGATGGGCCCAACTCATGGAGTCCGAGCTTCCGGGGTACGGTCCCCTCGGGGTGGTGGGGCAGATCATCCCCTGGGACTTTCCCCTGCTCATGCTGGCCTGGAAGGTGGCCCCGGCCCTGGCCATGGGGAACACGGTGGTGCTCAAGCCCGCCGAGTTCACGCCGCTCACCGCCCTGCTCTTCGCCGAGCTGGCTCACGAAGCGGGGCTCCCTGCGGGCGTGCTGAACGTGGTGTGCGGCGACGGGGCACTCGTCGGCGCCGCCCTGGTGGCCCACCCCGGGGTGGACAAGATCGCGTTCACCGGGTCCACGGAGGTGGGGAGGTCCATACGCGAGGCCACGGCGGGGAGCGGCAAGCGCCTCAGCCTGGAACTGGGCGGGAAGTCACCGTTCATCGTCTTCGAGGACGCGGACCTGGACTCGGTGGTGGAGGGGGTCGTGGACGCCATCTGGTTCAACCAGGGGCAGGTCTGCTGCGCCGGGAGCAGGATCCTGGCCCAGGAGGGGATCGCCGAAGCGCTCCAGCGCAAGCTGAGGGCGCGGATGGAGACGCTCCGCATGGGCGATCCGTTGGAGAAGACGGTGGACATGGGCGCCATCGTGGCGCCCGTCCAACGGGAGCGGATCCGTGCGCTCGTGGAACGCGGGCGCGCTGAGGGCGCGCAGATCTGGCAGCCTTCCTGGGCGGTCCCGGGCGAGGGGTGGTTCTACCCCCCGACGCTGTGCACCGGGTGCGCGCCCGCCGGGAACCTGGCCCAGGTGGAGATCTTCGGCCCCGTGGTGGCCATGATGACGTTCCGCACCCCCGCCGAGGCGGTGGAGCTGGCCAACAACACCCGGTACGGCCTCGCCGCGTCCGTCTGGTCGGAGAACATCAACCTGGCGCTGGACGTGACGCCGAAGGTCAAGGCGGGGACGGTCTGGATCAACTGCAGCAACGTCTTCGACGCGGCGTCGGGGTTCGGCGGGTACCGGGAGAGCGGGTTCGGGCGCGAGGGAGGGCTGGAGGGGCTCTGGGAGTACGTCCGCAGGGAGGACGTGGACACGGGCGGACGGGGCGCATTCGCCCGCGCACCCCGCAGGCGCTCCCGGAAGGCGGGGCGCGCCCTCCGGAAAGGTGTCGGAAGGCGTGGGCCGGCGCTTCCGCCCGTGGACCGGACGGCGAAGCTCTACGTGGGAGGCAGGCAGGTGAGGCCGGACGGGGACACTTCCCTTCCTGTCCTGGGGCTGGATGGCGCCGTGGTGGGGGAGGTGGGGCGCGGGAGCCGGAAGGACGTCCGCAACGCGGTGGAGGCGGCCCGGAAGGCCCAGGCGGGTTGGGGAGCGCGGTCGGCCCACAACCGGGCCCAGGTCCTGTACTACCTGGCCGAGAACCTCGCGGCCCGGGGGGAGGAGTTCATCACCCGGCTGGCCGTCTTCTCCGGAGACGCCGAGGACGCCGCCGCGGAGCTGGACGCTACCGTGTCCAGGCTCTTCTCCTACGCGGCCTGGGCCGACAAGTGGGACGGGAGGATCCACGCTACGCCCTACCGGAGCGTGACGCTGGCCATGAACGAGCCCCTCGGCGTGGTGGGCGGCGTGTGTCCCGACGAGAGGCCCCTCCTGGGGCTGGTGTCGCTCCTCGCTCCCCTGGCCGCCACCGGGAACGCGGCGGTCCTGATCCCCTCACGCACCGCGCCGCTCCTGGCCACCGATCTCTACCAGGTCCTGGACACCTCGGACGTGCCCGGGGGCGTGGTGAACCTCGTCACGGGCCTCGAGGACGAGCTGGTCCCTACCCTGGCTGCTCACGACGACGTGGACGGGATCTGGTATTTCGGGTCCGCCGAGGGCTCCGCCACCGTGGAAGGGGCATCTATAGGTAACCTGAAGCGAACCTGGGTAAGTTACGGTAAGCCAATGGATTGGATGAGTGAGTCCCGGTCCGGAGGACATGAATTCCTGCGGGAGGCCACGCAGGTCAAGAACATCTGGATCCCCTACGGCGAGTAGCGCCGGGCCGGACGTCAGCGGACGCGCACGTACGCGGCGCTGGGGTCGCTCGGGATGACCAGGTAGACCCGGTCGCCGGGGTTCGCGGACACCGCGTGGGTGGTATAGGAGCGCCCCGCGAGGACCTCCATGCGGAAGCTGAGCTGGTCCGCTTGCCGCCACTCCAGGCTTACGCGCCGTATCGAGTTCCCCTGCACCGACCCCAGGGACTGGTTCCCCATACGGGAGATGGCGTAGAGCCGGAGGTCGTTGAACCCCTGGTTCTCCACCTGGACTTGGAGCTGGGTCTCCCGGGTCCCGGGGGCCGCGAAGGGGTTCCGGCCCGTGCCGCTGCATGCCGTCACGCCCAGCGCGGCGGCCAGGAGAAGGGCTTTCCGGAGGGGTCTGAGCCCTGGTGTGGTGGCGGGTCTCGGGAGGGTCATGGCCGGCGCTCTTCCATGGGTGATACCTGAAGGTTGGCGTCCGGAGGCTCCGGGGGGTAGCCCCCGCCCGCAACGTCGGGACCCGGGTGAGCGGAAGGGGCGGTGCCCGGGAGGGCACCGCCCCTTCGCCGCGGGTGGAATCGAGACCCCCGCTACTCGGTGATCAGGCGCTCCAGGTCGATGGGGTCCAGCCCTAGCTGACGCAGGAGCTCGTTGAGCCGGGCCAGGTCCTGGGCGATGACGAGGTTCATCTGCTCCAGTTCGGCACCCAGTTGTCCCGAGAGCGTCTCGAACACGGCGAGGGACTGGTCCGTCGGGCGGTTCTCCGAACCCTCCACCTGGTTCAGGAGGGCCGCGAGCTTGTTGTTGAGCATGATGGGGTAGTTGAGGGGGTCCTGGTTGGACCGGTTCCTCACCTGGTAGATCTGCGACTCGACCCCGCTCAGGCGGTCCTTCACGACGTTCCCGAGGGACTGGAGCTCCGCGTTGTCGCTCTTCCCCAGACGGTCGTCCACGGCGGCCTTCACCGCGCGCATCCTCACCACGGCGCCGTTGGCCTCGCTCACCCGGTCACGGATGCGTGTGGCCAGGTCGTAGCGGGTCTGGAGGTCGGCCAGGGTGACGCCGCTGGCGGCAGCCCTGGGGTTCATCCTGATCTCGAAGTCCCGGCTCTGAGACGAGCCGTCCACGGTGAGGCGGACCTGGTAGCGGCCTGGCAGGACGGCGGGGCCCGTGGGGCTGGCAGCCCAGAAGATCCGCCCCTCGAAGTCGGTCCACCCTGCGGTGCGCATGTTCCAGCGGAACACGTTCGAGCCCTTCATCTTCGAGGCGGTCTGGGAGCTGGCGCTGTCCGCCGAAGCGTACGTCGCCAGCACCTTCCCCGCGCCGTCGAGGAACTCGAGGGTCACCTTCTCGGCGTTGTCCTTCAGCCAGTAGTGGATCTCCGTGTTGTTGTCGAAGCCCCGCACCGGGTCCTTGGGGTCGAAGAGCCAGAACGGAGCCGCCGCCACCTCGGGGGTGAGCTGGCGGAGGACCGAGATGTCGCGCATGACCCAGAAGCCGCGGCCGTGGGTGGCGATGACGAGGTCGTGGTCCTCCACCACCAGGTCGGCGACCTGGGTGACCGGGAGGTTCAGGGCCAGCGATTGCCAGTGGGCGCCGTCGTCCCAGGACACGTACACCGTGCGCTCCGAGGTTGCGTAGAGGAGCCCGGGGCGCGTGGAGTCCTCGCGCACCGCGCGCACGAAGTCGTCGGCGGGGATCCCGTTCACGATCTTCGTCCACGTCTTGCCGTAGTCGGCGGTCTTCCATACGTACGGCGACCGGTCGTTCTCCACCAGGTACCGGATCCCGGCGACGTACGCCTTGCCCGGCGTGTGCGGGGAGGACTCGATGGTGTTGATGCGCACGAAGTCGGGGGCATCCGGGGGCGTCACGTTGGCCCAGGTGGGCTCGGCCGCTCCCCCGTCGCGGGTCACGTGCACGTACCCGTCGTCGGAGCCGGCCCAGATCACGCCGGCCTCGGTCTTGGACGGCTCGATGGCGAAGACCGTGGCGTACGTCTCCACGCCCGTCTGGTCCTTGGTGATGGGTCCACCGGACGCACCCATGGTGGACGGGTCCGCCCGGGTGATGTCCGGGGAGATCTGCTCCCAGCTCTGCCCCTCGTTGCGCGTGCGCCAGACCTTCTGGGTCCCGGTGTAGAGGATGCCGGGGTCCTTGCGGTCGAACACGATGGGGTAGGTCCACTGCACCCGCTCGCGCAGATCCTTGGCCGACCATCCCATGGGGTTGTCCGGCCACACGTTGATGGAGCGCTGCTCCCCGGTGGCGTGGTCGTACCGCGACAGCGAGCCCCCGTAGCAGCCGGCGTAGAAGACGTTCACGTTCTTCGGGTCGGGGGCGATGTAGCCGCTCTCGCACCCGCCCACATCGTAGAAGTAGTTGCTCGCAGCGGAGAGGTGGTCCCAGCCGCTGGACGGGATGCACGCGGTGGAGTTGTCCTGCTGGGCGCCGCAGATGTGATAGGGCTCGTGCGCCGTCGTGATGACCCGATAGAACTGGGACGTGGGGTAGTCCTGGTCCGTCCAGGTCTGGCCTCCGTTCACGGAAACGTTGGCGCCGCCGTCGTTGGCGTTGATCATGCGCTGGGGGTCGTTGGAGGCGATCCACAGGTCGTGGTTGTCGCCGTGCGGCACCCGGAAGGAGGTGGGAAAGGTCTTGCCTCCGTCGGTGGACTTGTAGAAGCCGGTGTTCAGCGCGTACACGACGCTGTCGGCCTGGGGGTCGGCGTAGATGCGGGTGTAGTAGAAGGCCCGCTGGCGGAGCTTTCGCTCGTCGTTCATCAGCTCCCAGCTCCTACCGCCGTCGTCGGACCGGTACACGCCGCCCTCGGGCTCGTGCTCCACGAGAGCCCAGAGCCGGTTGGAGTTCGCGCCGGACACGGTGATGCCGATCTTGCCGATGGGCTTGGCCGGATCCAGACCGAGCGCGGAGGTGATCTCCTGCCACGTCTCGCCGCCGTCGGTGGACTTCCACAGGCCCGAGTCGTCACCGCCCGATGACATTCCCCAGCTCTTGCGCCATGCCTCCCACACCGCCGCGTACAGGACGTCCGGGTCACCTGGGTCCAGCGCCAGGTCGGCGATCCCCGCCTTGTCGCTCTTGAAGAGCGTCTTGCGCCAGGTCTTGCCTCCGTCTGTGGTCTTGAAGACGCCCCGCTCCGGGTTCGGCGCGGAGTGGACGCCGAAGGCTCCCACCCAGGCCACGTCGCAGTTCTCCGGGTGGATCCGGATGCGCGAGACGTTCTGGGTTTCCGCGAGCCCCAGGTGGGTCCAGGTCGCGCCGGCATCGGTGGAACGGTACACCCCGTCTCCCTGCAGGATGTTGCCGCGGAGCTGGGTCTCCCCGGTCCCGATGTACACCACGTCGGGGTCGGCTGCGCACACCGCCACGGCGCCCACCGACGAGCTGTTGATCTTTCCGTCGGTGACGGGACGCCAGTTCTGGCCCCCGTCGGTGGTCTTCCAGAGCCCCCCGCCCGTCGCCCCGAAATAGTACTCGTTGGGGCGGGCGTCGCTTCCTGCGACACCGATGGAGCGCCCGCCGCGGGCGATGCTGGTATTGGTCCACTGGAGGGAGCCGAGGAGCGCAGGGTCGTACTGCTGCGCGGCGGCGCATGCGGGGATCCCCTGGCCGGCCAGCGCCAGCGTCAGCGCGGCGGTGACCAGGTTCCTGAGGGTCGTGCTCATGGGTTTGCCTGGATGAGAATGGAGGTGACCTGCCGCTCCGCCTGCGGAGCGGAAAATTAGAGCGTAGGATGGGGCCCCAGAGGGCGCAAGCCACCTGGAGGCGGACACACCGGGAGGCAGCGCCGGCGGGTGGCCGGCGCCGCGCCCGCAGGGATCGCGCTGGGATCTCGCGTGGGTGCCCGAGATCAACTCCGCACCCGGGCGACGCACTCGATCTCCACGTCCACGTTCTTGGGGAGCGTGCGCACCGCCACGGCGGCGCGGGCGGGCCGAACGCCGGTGAAGTGGCGCCCGTACACCTCGTTCATGGCCGCGAAGTACCCCATGTCGGAGAGGAAGACGGTGGTCTTCACCACGGTGGCGAGGGAGCCGCCTGCCGCTTCCAGAACAGCCTTGACGTTCGCCAGTACCTGCTCGGTCTGGGCCGCGACGTCACCGGCCACCAGCTCCATGGTGGCGGGGTCGAGGGGGATCTGGCCGGAGCAGAAGATCCAGCCATCGCTCACCACGGCCTGGGAATAGGGGCCGATGGCGGCGGGGGCGTGGGGGGTCTCGACGGCGTGGAGTTCACTCATGGTGTTTCCTGGCCCTCGCGGGCTCTTCTGGTTGTGTGGTTATGGAAGGAGGGTGGACAAGACCGTGTCATAGAGGGCGGAGCTCCTGGTGGGCCTGGACGTGCTCGAGGATCTCGGCGGAGGTGACGGGGGCGACGCCGGCCTTGCCGACGCCCACCGCTGCCGCGTGGCTGGCCAGGAGCGCAGCCTCCACCACGGATGCGCCGGCGCCCAGCCCCAGCCCCATCAGGGCGGTCACGATGTCGCCTGCGCCAGACACATCGTACACGGAGCGGGCCACGGTGGGGATGCGCACGTGGCCCTCCTCCGCACCCTGGAGGGCCATCCCCCGCTCTCCCAGCGTCAGGAGGAGGTGGCGGCATGCCAGGCGGCTGCGCGTGGCCTCCATCCATGCGGGGTCGTCAGGGTGGAGCCGGTCCCCCATGGCGTCGGACAGCTCCTTGGCGTTGGGCTTGAAGACGGTGGCGCCGGGGTACGCGAAGAAGTTCCTGCGCTTGGGATCCACCACGGCAGGGATCCCGCTCGTCTCCGCCGCCTCCAGCAAGGCGCGGATCACGGCGGGGACCAGGACGCCCTTGTTGTAGTCCTCGGCGACCACCACGTCGCACTCCGCAGCCGAGTCGCGCACGACCCCGGCCAGTACGACGGCCAGCTCCGGCGAGGCGTCGGCCTCCGTTTCCCGGTCGACGCGAACCACCTGCTGCCGGCGGGCGACGATCCGGGTCTTCACCGTTGTGGGGCGCTCGTCGGTCAGGACCAGGCCGTCGGTAGCGATCCCCAGGGCCGCCATTCCGGTCCGGAGGGTCTCCCCTGGCGCGTCCCTCCCAACGCATCCCACCACCCGGCAGAAGGCGCCCAGAGCGGCCACGTTGGCGGCTACGTTGGCGGCCCCGCCGACGGTCGCCGACTCCTCCTCCACGAGCACCACGGGAACCGGGGCCTCGGGGGAGATCCGGTCCACGGCTCCCACGATGTAGCGGTCCAGCATGAGGTCACCGACGACCAGGACCCGCGCCTCCCGGATGCCGTCCAGGATCCGTCCGGCCCGCTCCGGCGTCAGCCGGTCCATGGAGTCCTTCCCCGCGCCTCCAGCGCGAGAAGGGTGTGGATGGCGCCGTCCTTGGCGAGAAGGGCGTCCTGCAGGTTCACGGACACGCACACGTGGTTGGGGACGATGCGCACACGGTCGCCGATGGCCGGGACCCAGGACGACCGGGACACGTCGAGGACGCCGTGCTCCTCGGACAGGCCGGCCAGGGTGACCTCCGGGTGGTCCAGGAGGAAGCCGAAGTTCGCCGCACCCCGGGCCTCCTTGGTCATGGACTTGGAGCCGGCGTCCACCACGGCCCGGCCGGGCACCGAAGTGCTCACCACGGTGGCGAGGACCGTGTAGGCCACGTCGTCCAGGCTGGCCACGCCGATCTCCAGGGCCTCCTTGTCGAAGAAGACGCCCGATCCCGCTCGGATCTCGGTCAACCCGGGCACCATGTGGCTGTTCCACACCGTCGGCGTGGACCCGCCGGACACGATCTCCGGGGGGAGGCCGGCTTCCTTGAGCGCATTCAGGATCTTGGCCAGCCGGTCGGCGAGGCCGGCCATGGGCTGGGCCTGCTCGGACGAGGGCACGCGGATGTGCCCGGGATAGAAGAGCACGCCCCGATACGCCACGCCGGGGAGGCGGTCCGCCTCCCGGGCCAGGGAGACGGCGGCTTCGGGGGTCTGCACGCCGACCCTCCCGAGCCCCATGTCCACCTCGACGAGGACGCCCACGGTCCTTCCCGCGGCCGCCGCCCGCTCCGAGAGGGCCGTGAGGACGGGCAGTGCATCCAGGGCGACCTTCATGTCGATGCGGGCCGGCAGGCCCACCAGGCGGTCCAGCTTGGGCCGCCCCACCGGCGGGTAGGCCAGGAGGAGATCGTCGGTGAGCGTCGCCATGGCCTCCGCCTCCCGGAGCGTGGCCACGCTGAGCCCGCAGGCACCGGCGTCGAGCTGCATCCGCGCGATGGCGATGGACTTGTGGGTCTTCACGTGGGGCCTCCACGTAAACCCGTGCTCGGCGGCATAGCCGGCGATGCGCCGGGCGTTGGCGCGGACCCGGTCCAGGTCCAGATACCCGATGGGAGTCTCGATGTCGTCGAATTCAACGGTTCGCATCATGGCAGAACGCTCTCCAGGGCGTCGAAAAATTCGCGGTCGGTGTTACTCACGGGGCCGAAGCGCATCCAGCGCAGGACGCCGTCCCGGTCCACCAGAAAACTGGCGGGAAGACCCATCACCCTGTAGAGGTCCATCCCTCGCATCTGGGGGTCCAACAGGATCGTATAGCGGACGCCGAGTTCCCGGACGAAGGCGGCCACGTCGTTCCGGGCGTCGGGCGCGTCCATGGACACACCCACGACCTCGAGGCCCTGGGGCGACTTCCGGGCGTGGAGGGAATCCAGGAAGGGCGTCTCGTGGCGGCAGGGGGCGCACCAGGTGGCCCAGAAGTTGATGAGGACCACCTTCCCGCGCAGGTCGGCCAAGGCGAGGGAATCCCCAGCCATCGTACGGGCGCCGTAGGGGGGCGCTGGGAGGCCCACCACGGGTCCCGGCTCCCCGCTGGGACTGCACGCGCCGGCCAGGAGCGCAGCGGTCAGCGCGGCCTGGATCCCGGGACGGAGCGCCGTCGCCTTCCGGGGCCGGCCGACGGAGACACCGTCCTCCGCCGGGGACAGGTGGGGTGTTCCACTCCCCCTCTCCCCCCTCGGAAGCACCCTGCATTCTGCGGCGAGGCGGGATCTGGCGTCCCCGGGCAGCCTGCGGCCGGACAGGGCCGGGGCCGGCAAGGCTGAAAGGGTAGATCGCATGTCGGCGTAAGGGTTCCTGGATGCATCGTCCGCCACCGGCAAGCTTCTTGCTTGCCACAGCGTCCAAATGCCCCGGGGAATCTCGGGGCGCCGCATGAATGGGGCAACGCGCCGGGAACGGCCGAGACACCTGCGGGGTTTCTCCCGTGGTGCTCTGTCGTTAACGCGTGGAGCCCGGTGGGACTCTTCGATATGGGCGCGGCCGGTGGAACCAGAGGGCCCGGGATCCGAGGCCCTGTCTCAAGCTGAGGCGACAATCACCATGCAGAACTCACGCGAGGCGCTTGCGGGTCGGTGGAAGGGCGCGATCCTCCTGGCGGCGGCGGCGCTCCTGCTCGCCCCGCTTCCCGGCGGCGCGCAGTACTTCGGGCGGAACAAGGTCCAGTATGACAATTTCGAATTCTCCGTCCTGAAGACACCCCACTTCGACTACCACTACTATCCGGTGGAAGCGAAGGCGGTGGAGGACGTGGTGCGGATGGGCGAGCGGTGGTATGAGCGTCACGCTCGGATGTTTCAGCACGAGTTCGAGGCCGCCAAGCCCATCATCCTGTACGCGGACCACCCGGACTTCGAGCAGACCAACACGCTCAGCGGATTCATCGGGGAGGGCACCGGGGGCGTGACCGAGTCGCTCAAGAACCGGGTCATCATGCCTCTCGGGACGTCGTACCGGGACACCGACCACGTCCTGGGGCACGAGTTGGTGCATGCCTTCCAGTACAACATCGCCCAGTCGCGCCAAGGGGGTGGCCTCCAGGGCCTGTACACGCTTCCGCTCTGGCTCATCGAGGGCATGGCGGAATACCTGTCCATAGGGCGGGACGACCCCCTCACCGCCATGTGGATCCGCGACGCGATCCGCCGTGACGAGTTCCCCACCATCAAGGAGATGACCGAAGGGACCAAGTTCTTCCCCTACCGGTTCGGCCAGTCGCTCATGGCCTACCTCGGGGGGACCTACGGCGACGATGCGATCATCCAGATCTTCCGCCGCTCCTTGCGCGTGGGCTTCGAGCCGGCCTTCGCGCAGGTCACGGGAATGCCCACGGACACCCTGTCCGTGAAGTGGAAGGAGCAGGTGGCGAAGGAGTACCTGCCGCTCATGGAGGGCCGGCAGGCGCCCGATGAATCCGGTCAGCTCCTGCTCGCTCCCGCCACCGGGTCCGGCGAGCAGAACGTGGCTCCTTCCCTGAGCCCGGACGGGCGCTACCTGGCGTTCCTCTCCGAGAAGGACCTGTTCTCGGTGGACCTCTTCCTGGCCGATGCGGCCACGGGGAAGATCCTCCGGAAGCTCTACAGCGCCAACTCGGACCCGAAGGCCGAGGCGCTTCGCTACGTCGATTCGTCCGGGACCTGGTCTCCCGATGGTCGGTTCTTCGCTTTCGTCGTCACCTCGGGTGGCGACAACGAGATGATCGTCATCGACGTGGAGACCGGGGGACAGGACCAGGTCATCGACTTCCCGGGCCTCGGCGCCGTGAACAACCCGGCCTGGTCCCCGGACGGCAGGAAGATCGTCTTCTCGGGCACGGTGGGCGGGATGACCGACCTCTGGCTCCACGACGTGGAGTCGGGGCGCCTCACCCAGGTCACCGACGATCGCTTCGCCGACCTCCAGCCCACGTGGTCCCCCGACGGGCGCACCATCGCGTTCACGTCGGATCGCGGGCCGGAGACCGACTTCGCCAAGCTCACCTACAGCCAGTTCCAGTTGTCGCTGCTGGACGTGGCATCGTCCCAGGTCCAGGTGCTCCCAGTCTTCGGCAACGTGAAGCACATCAATCCGCAGTATGCGCCCGACGGCCGGAGCCTGTACTTCATCTCCGACCAGGACGGCTTCAGCGACGTGTATCGGCTGGACCTCCAGACAGGCGAAGCCTCACGCGTGACGCAGGTGGCCACAGGGGTCAGCGGTATCACGTACATTTCACCTGCCCTCTCCGTGGCGGCGCAGACCGGGCGCATAGCGTTCTCCGTGTTCGACGAGTTCGAGTTCCACATCATCGGAATCGAGCCCACCCCCGGGACCGCGGTGGCACGCGCCGAGCGAGCCGAGGACCAGCTCGGCAGGAAGCTCCCTCCGGTGAGCCCGGAGCGCTTCAGCCGGGTGGAGACGTACCTGGCCGACGCCGAGACGGGACTGCTCCCCGAGGGCTCCGTCACGGCGAGCGACGGGGAGCCCTACCGCCGGACCCTGAGCCTGGACTACCTGGGCCAGCCCACCATCGGGGTGGGCACCGACAACTACGGGAGCTACGTGGGCGGAGGCACTTCGGCGTACTTCAGCGACATGCTGGGGGACCGTATCCTGGGCGTGGCGCTGCAGGCGCAGGGGACGTTCAAGGACATCGGGGGCCAGGCCTTCTACCAGAACCTCGAGAACCGGTGGAACTGGGGCGTGGGCCTGGGGCGCATTCCCTACCTTATGGGCTACTACCAGTACGGCGCCGACGATGTGGGTGACTACCTGGGCATGTACCGCTACCGCATCTTCATATCCTCCGCCGCCGGCCAGGTCGCATACCCGTTCAACTCGGTCCAGCGCGTGGAGTTCTCGGCCGGGGCGACGCGCTACAGCTACGACATCGAGCTGGACAAGTACTACGTGGACAGCTTCGGACGGATCGTGGACTTCTCGCGCGAGAGCCTGAACGACTCGCTCCCGGATCCCCTGAACCTGGTGGAGACCTCCGTCGCGCTGGTGGGGGACAACTCCTTCTTCGGCTTTGTGGGCCCCATCCGCGGGGGACGGTACCGCCTCGAGGTCCAGCAGACCTGGGGGAGCGCCGACTACACCACCCTCGTCGCCGACTGGCGGCGCTACTTCAGCCCGACGAAGCTCCTCACCGTCGGCATGCGGGGGCTCCACTACGGGCGCTACGGGATGACCGAGGAGGAAAGCGCCTCGGGCGGCTTCGGGATGCTCCAGCCCCTGTTCCTCGGGTACGAGACCCTGATTCGGGGGTACGCATACGAGAGCTTCTCGGCGGACGAATGCCAGACGTCGGACCAGGACGCCTTCTCCAGCTGTCCGGCCTTCGACCGCCTCTTCGGGCAGCGCATCGGCGTGGCCAGCCTCGAGCTCCGGGTGCCCTTCATCGGCGTGGCGCAGTACGGGGTCCTCGACTTCCCCTTCCTCCCCACCGAGCTCGTGGCCTTCGCCGACGCGGGCGCGGCGTGGGAGGCGGACAGCCCCGCGACCTGGGAGTTCAAGCGGCACTCGGGCGCCCGCATCCCCGTGTTTTCCACGGGCCTCTCGGCCCGGTTCAACATCCTGGGTGTGATGATCCTGGAAGCCTACTATGCGTACCCCTTCCAGCGCCCGGCGAAGGGGTGGCACTGGGGATTCTCGCTGGCGCCGGCATGGTGAGGGGGAGCCCGCCGATCAGCGGGCGGTGATCCGAATCGGTGAAGAGGGCCCCGGGCATCCCCCCCGGGGCCCTCTTCGATCCTGCTCCCCCACCCTCTATCGGGTGGGGACGCTCAAGCCGACCTGCAGACGCCCCCCCTGGAACCAGCCCGCACTCACCCGTGCCGGTGGTAGGGGAACCGACTCGCAACGCTCCGCCTGGGCGAAGAGCGCTCCGTACAGGGCGCCGAGGACGACTCCGCCCACCGTGAACTCAGCCACCGCGCCCGGCTCTCGCCACGACGAGCACGACGCGCCGCCCCCCGCCTGACGACAGAAGGTCTCCCGGGCGGGCGATGGGTCTCCTTGGTGATCGTCGGCCGAACCGATGAGAAACCCCAGCACTCCACCGATGGCGCCGGTCAGGAGGACTCGGTCCCTCTTGGGCCCTCGCCCCCTCGCTACATCGAGGCGCTGAAGGGAGCTCAGAACGAACGTGTGCAGTTGGCCCGTTCCATCGGCCAGGACGCTGATGGAGTCCGCGGTACGCCAACGAACCACACCCGTGAGCGTCGTGTCCGCCCCGAGGCGTACGCGATCACCTGGCCCGGGCTCGACACCCCGCACCTCAGTGTGGCGTGTAGGAAGCGCAGCAGCAGCATCCCAGCGTTTCGTGACGACGAGGATGGCCCCTGCGGTCATGTTCGTGCCGAAGCGCGTGGTGGCGTCGCTCGCGCTCAGGCGGCGTACCTCCCGGACATCACCGACCATGAGGGTGAGTGGATCGAGGCCCGGCATCTGGGGGACTCCGTCGATGACCACCACGATCGGGTTCGTATCCTGCTCGCCAGCGATGAGCGAGGGTCGCGTCTGTAGCCAGCTGCGACGGGCTCGTAGGATGACGCCAAGAAGATCGTCGCCCTGATACTGCTCCAATTCCGCCCCGGTGATCACGTCTCCACCACCAGCGCGTGAATCGCCTCCGGACGAAACCGTGGCACAGGACGTCGCGATCACCAACAACATGAACGCGGTCACCGACGTGCGCACATGTCGCACGAAACCTCCCGGTCGAGGTTCTATCTTCTCAGTTGCCGGGGCC
>Ga0315541_1001730_pt1 | contig 19518 bp, 17 predicted proteins | sample SalMarSW160190MG_FD_203095 | JGI IMG/M metagenome (GOLD analysis project Ga0315541, IMG submission 203095) | Salt marsh sediment microbial communities from the Plum Island Ecosystem LTER, Massachusetts, United States - Salt Marsh Sediment SW1601-190 ...
CCCATCCACGGCGCTGGGGGTAGGGGGATTTTTCCCTTCAGGCCGCTTCCTACGCGCCGCGTTGGCTACCCCACCCCTTACCACTCACATTTCGGCTATCCTGCGGACGTCATGAATAGCGCGGGGTTGGTACAGATCGTCACCCCCGACGCCATGCGCGGGCGCGTCGCCGCCGTGTCCTTCCTCTTCATCAGCGCATCCAACGAGTTCGGGGAGTTCGAGAGCGGCGTGACCGCGCGCCTCTTCGGGCCGGTGGGCGCCGCGGTCTTCGGAGGAATCGCCTCGCTTGCCGTCACAGGGCTGTGGGCCAGGTTCTTCCCGGCGCTGCGGAAGCTGGACCGGCTGGCGTAGAGCGGCGGGTCAGGGGCTCCTCGGACCTCCACCAGACGCGGAGCGGGAGCGGCTCGGGCCGGCGCGCCACCGCCACCCCTGCCCCGATGAGCTCGTCCACCGCCTGCTCCGCGAGCGCGGGCACCGCCAGACGCGCCGCGCGCGAAAGCCCGATCCCGAAGGTTGGCTCAGCCACGTGCACGCCCAGGACGACGACCCGCGTGGGCGGGTCGTTCAGGGCAGCCATGGCCAACGCGTCCCCGAGGCAGGAGTCGTGGGAGTGCCGCATGCCTGTCGGCGGCGGAAGGGCGGAGGTGCCGGGCTCCCAGCGCGCCAACCCACCGGCCGGCTCCCCCCGAAACGCATCCAGAAGCACGACGCGCTCGAATCCGAGGAAGTGCTCGCCCAGCCCAATACCGGGCGTGCCCAGGTCGCAGACGGTCACGTCGTCCGGGACGACCCACCGGCTCATCAGGAAGTCGAGGGCGAAGGGCCCCACGCCGTCGTCACCCTGCAGCACGTTGCCGAGGGCGAAGAGGGCGAGGCGGCTCATCGCCTCGGCGGACCCGAGGCGGCGGCCCCTCCCGCCTCGAACGCGTGAACCGCGCACGCCAGGCACGGATCGAAGGAGTGCACGGTGCGCAACACCTCGAGCGGGCGCTCCGTGTCCAAGCACGGGTTCCCCACCAGGGAGGCCTCGTAGGGACCGGGATGGCCGCCCTCGTCCCTCGGGCCTGCGTTCCACGTCGACGGAACCACGGCCTGATAGTTGGCGATGCGCCCGTCCTGGATCACGATCCAGTGACTGAGCGCCCCACGCGGCGCCTCGTGCAGGCCGAAGCCGCGCTGCTCCCCATCGGGGAACTCGGGCTCCCTCCAGACCTCCGAGTCCCCGGAGGCAATGTTCTGCGCGAGGCGCTCCCAGTGCTCGAGGGCCAGGTCGGAGAGCACGGCGCAGCGCACCGCCCGTGCCAGGTGGCGCCCCAAAGTCGAGTGGAGCACGGAGAGCGGGATCGGCTGCCCGGCGACCCTCTCGGCCGCGGACACCGCCGTCTCCAGCCAGCGCCTGATCCCGGCGTGTCCGGCGGCATACCCCACCAGCATCTGAGCCAGCGGTCCGACCTGCATGGGCACTCCGTCGAAGCGCGGCGCCTTCACCCACGTGTATCTCCCCGAGGGGTCGTACTCGCCGGGCTTCGGGATGGTCTCTCCGTCCCAGGGGTGGCGCGCCTCCGCCCCGTCGTACCAGGAGTGGGCCACGCTCTCCGTGACCGCGTCCCGGAAGCGTGCGTCGGCGAAGTCGGCGATGGGCCGGTATGTCGAGAGGTCGCCGCCCATGATGGTGCCGCCCGGGAGGTCGAACTTCGTGCCGCCCTCATCGAGGGGCATGTCGGGGAGGGCCAGGTAGTTGGTCACGCCGGACCCGTATCCCAACCACTCGGGATACAGCCCGCCGATGGCGGCGACGTCGGGGAGATACACCTCCCGCACGAAGGTCCCGACCTCCTCGAGCAGATCCCGGAGCTGGTACAGGCGCGCCATGTCCAGGGCGCCTTGCGCGTCCATCCCCACCGCGTTGGCGACGCCGCCCACCGCCAGGTTCTGGATGTTCGGGGTCTTCCCGCCGAGGATGGCCACCGCCTGGTTCGCCTTCCTCTGGTACTCGAACGCCTGGAGGTAATGGGAGACGGCGATGAGGCTGACTTCGGGAGGCAGGTGCATCGCGGGGTGCCCCCAGTATCCCTTCGAGAAGATCCCGAGCTGACCGCTGGCGACCAGCGCCGCCACTCGCTCCTGCGCCCTGGCCATCTCCCTCCGGCCGTTCCCCGGCCACGGGCTCAACCCCTCCGCGGTCCGGGACGCCGCCACGGGGTCCGCGCGCAGGGCCGCCACCACGTCCACCCAGTCCAACGCGGACAGATGGTAGAAGTGGACGACGTGATCGTGGAGCGCGTGGGCGGCCAGGAGGAGATTGCGAATGAGCTGGGCGTTCATGGGCACGCCCATCCCCAGCGCATTCTCCACCGCGCGCACCGAGGCGATGGCGTGCACCGTGGTGCATACGCCGCAGATGCGCTGGGTGAAGAGCCAGGCGTCGCGGGGGTCGCGGCCCTTCAGGATCACCTCGATCCCGCGCCACATCTGTCCGGAGGACCACGCCCGGCGCACCTCCTGCTCCTCCACTTCGACGTCGATGCGCAGGTGCCCTTCGATGCGGGTGACGGGGTCGATCTCGATTCGGATCATCGATGTCTCGCCTTCAGGTGGCCGGAGAGGCCGGATCCGGCCTCACGCCCACCAGGATGGGGAAGTACCGCACGGCAGCCAGGTAGGCCACGATCTCGGCAGCCACGAGTCCGACGGTGATGAGGATCTCCGGAACCGCGGGGAAGTAGACCCACCCGGGACCCGGATCGAACGCCACCAGGTAGACGTTGAAGCGATAGAGCGCCCCCGACAGCGCCATGAGCACGGCGGACCGGAAGAGCCAACCCATGCGCCTTTGGGCCCGGCGTGATACCCAGATTCCCATGGGAAGGAGGAGGAGCACGATCTCCGTCCAGAACAGGGCCGCGTCCCCCGTGAACGTGAACGCATCGCCGAGGTGTCCGCGCACGCCGAGATCCACGAAGCGGATCACGAGCCAGATCCCCGACGCGATCACGGCAGCGCCGAAGATCGACTCGAGCATGCGCGTCTCCGGCGGCCGCCGAAACGCCAGCGCGGCCAGGCTGGACTCCAGCACGACCACGGCGTATCCCATGGCGATGCACGACACGAGGAAGAGCATGGGAAGCGCCGGCTGGTTCCAGAGCGGGGGCAGCTTGGTCTCGGCCAGCAACATGAGGGACCCGAGCGAGGATTGGTGCATCGTCGGGAGCAGGAGCCCCAGCGCCACGATGAACGGCAGCCCGCGGTCGAGGAGCGGACGGCTGCGGGTCGCGAGCCAGCGCAGTCCGGGGTTGGCGGAGTCGCGGAACCGCTCCAGGAACGCGGGAGCCAGCTCGATCCACAGCACAGCCACGTAGCTCATGATGCAGAGGGCGACCTCCAGCATGACCGACGAGGCGTTCCAGCGGCCCGGAAAGAGCGGGACCTTCCACAGCAGCCAGGGCCTTCCCACGTCGATGACGACGCTCAGGCCCGCGATGGTGTAGCCCAGCGCGCTGGTGAGGATGGCCGGCCTGACCAGGGGATGGTATCGGCCCTTGTTCAGAACGTACACGATCAACGCCATGGCGTAGCCGCCGCACGCCAACGCCGTGCCGGTGACCACGTCGAAGGCGATCCAGAGCCCGAACGGGTACCCGTCGCTCATCGCGGTGGCTGCGCCCAGCCCCACCGCGTAGCGCCACAGCACAAGGCCGATCCCCACCGCCGCCATGGCCGACAGGGAGAGGAACCAGGGGGTCAGGAGCCGGCCTCCCACGGGCGTGGGGCCGCGTCTCATAGCGCGTCTCCGGGGGTCGCGCCGGCGGGAGCCGAGCCGGAGTCCTCCGCCTCCTCACCCTCGTCCCCTCCGAATCTGCCGCGGTTGCGCACCATCACGATGCCGAGCACCGCGTACAGGGCGGCCGGCCCGACGAAGCCACGGTAGATGGTGTGCTGGAGCGTCCGCTGGAAGTCGTGGGTGGGGTGGCTACCGGTCCGTGGGAGCCCCAGGTTCTCGAAGGGGACCCCGGCCAGCATGAGGACCTGGGTCCCGCCGATCTCCTCCTCCCCGTAGACCCGGCGCTCGTACCGGCCGGGGTTGGCGGCAATCCGGTGATGCCCTTCGGCGATGAGATCCTCCCTCCTGCCGAATACCACCGCCTCCCTGGGGCAGGCCTCGACGCAGGCCGGCCGGCCGCCCTCGGAGATCCGGCTCGCGCACAGGTCGCACTTCACGATCTTCGGGGTCGGCGATGCCCACTCGAACTTGGGCGCGTTGAAGGGGCACGCCACCTGGCAGTACCTGCATCCGACGCAGAATGCCGGATCCCACACCACGGCGCCGCCGAACCCCTTGTGCAGCGCGCCCAGCATGCAGGCGGCCACGCACGCCGGATCCAGGCAGTGCATGCACTGCTGCTTGACGAACGCCGGCCGCTCGGAGTGCGGCGCGAGCTTGATGATGGTCCGGGTGCGGTCGTTCAGGTCGGTGGGCGCATCGTACAGCTCGTAGCCCGCCGTGCGGTCGTCCTGTAGAAGCCCTGCCGCGTCCCGGCATGCACGCACGCACGCACGGCACCCCGCGCACCTCGTGCTGTCGAAGAGGAGCCCGACCGCGTCCGCCGAATCGGTGCGGGATCCCTCAAGCCCGGCCACCTCCAACGGCGACGCCAGCGCGGCGCCCACGGCACCGGCCAGGGCGCCCAGGGCCGTCCTCCGGTCCACGTTCATGGTGCCTCCTGGTCCGGAGGGGCATCGGTGCGCTCGGGCCCCGGAGCGGCCGCATCCTCCGCATCCTCCGCATCCTCCGCATCCACCGCGTCCAGGCGGCTCGCGGTGCGCCACGCCGCCACGGCTCCGGCGCCGGCCAGGATCCCCGCCACCCCGGTGGCCGCCGGGCTGATCCGCCCGTGGTCGGCCGCGATGGGTGCGTACGTGCTCGGCGGAGTGATCTCGGTCACCGGGAGCATCTCATGCGAGGGCACCCTGAACGCCAGCGTGGCCTCCGTGCACCCGAAGCACGGGTGGCCGATCCCGATGGGCCAGGCGCCGGGCATCTCGCAGAAGTTCGCCGTAGCGCAGTTGGCGAAGGTGCCCGGGCCCTTGCATCCGAGCTCGTACAGGCACCACCCGGCGTGGTGGCCCTCGTCTCCGAAGCGCTTGGCGAACCGCCCTGCGTCGAAGTGGCCGCGGCGCGGGCAGTGGTCGTGGATGGTGCGCCCATAGGCGAAGGCCGGGCGGCCCTTGTCGTCGAGGCGGGGAAGCGTGCCGAAGACCGCGAACTGCAGCACCGTGCCCAGGAAGTTGTAGGGGTTGGGTGGGCACCCGGGGATCGTCACGACCTGCCGCCCCTCCAGGATGGCAGGGAGCCCCGTGGCGCCGGTGGGGTTGGGGTCTGCCGACGACACACCACCCCACGATGCGCACGACCCCACAGCCACCACCGCCCCGGCCATCGCGGCGGCCTCCTGGACGATGTCCAGGGCCGTGCGCCCCCCGATCCGGCAGTAGATCCCGCCGTCCTTGACCGGGATCGCGCCTTCCACCACGAGCACGAAGGCCCCTCGGTGGGCTTCCATGGCTTCCAGGCGCACCGCTTCGGCGAGGTGTCCCGCAGGAGCCATGAGCGCCTCGTGGTAGTCCAGGGAGATGAGCTCCAGGACCAACTCGTCCAGGGACGGGTGGGACGTGCGCAAAAGGCTCTCGGTGCAGCCCGTGCATTCCTGGAACGAGAGCCAGATGACCGATGGGCGGACGCCCTCACGCGTTGCCTGCGCCATCCGCGCCCCGGCCCTGGCCGGGAGGCCCACGGCGGCGGCGGCGGCGATACAAACCCCGACGAAGTCGCGTCGCCCCATGGGCCAGGGGTTCGCGGCTGCCGCGTCGGCGAGCGGGCCGAGAGGAACCGAGCGCGCCATGTGTCGCCTCCTCGCACCGGCACGGCGTGGTGCCCGTCTCAGTGCAGCTTGTGAAAAAAGGTGCAAGCGTTAGCGCTGAGTTTGCCATCACCGGACAGGGAATGAAACGTCCTTTCGGGTAGTCTGATTCCCCTCTCTTGGGGTGGGCCCCCACCCCATCGGACAGGCGTCGCCGGGGGAGAAGAGGAGAGGAGACGGGAGGAGAGAGGAGGAAAGGGCGCTACTCGCCGCCGCAGGGCTTCAGGGCTTCATGCGTCAGCGCCCACGCCAGCGCGGCGGCGCGGGAGTGGAGGTGCAGCTTCGTCAGGATGTTGCGGATGTGGAAGCGCACGGTGTTCTCGCTCACGCACAGAGCCTTCGCGAGGAGTCGGTTCGAGGTGATTCCCTGCGTCATCGCCGTGAGCACCTCGACCTCACGCTCGGTGAGGTGCTCCTGCACCGCGCGCGACGGTCGAGCACCCCCGGTGAAAACCTTCAGCACCTTGCGCGCCACGCCTGGGCTGAGCGCGACCCCACCCTTCTCGATGCCCTCCAGGAGATCGCAGAAGCTGTCGCCCCGGAGGTCCTTGGTCAGGCAGCCCCGCGCGCCTGCTCGCAGCACCTGGAACAGGGTGTCCTCGTCGGCCGTGCTGGTGAGCACCACGATGCCCGCGCCGGGAAGCACGGCGGTGACCCTCTTCGTCGCCTCGATGGTGCCCCCGAGTGAGGCCCCGAGATGCACCAGCACCAGGTCGGGCCGATGGCCGCGGGCGGCGGCCTCTGCGGCGTCCGGGCCCGATACGCCCGCCACGACTTCATGGCCACGCAGCAGCAGGAGCGCGCCGAGCGCGTCCTGGATCAGCGGTGCGGTGTCCACGATGAGGATGCGCATGGCCCTTCCGTCCTCGAGTGGCGACTGCCAGCTGGGAGGAACTCTGCAACATAGCGTGTACCCGGCGGGTTCTGCGAGTACACGGCGCCAGCCCCTGACGACCTCCGCCCGCCCTCCGGCGGCTGGTCCCCACGCGCCTGCCGCCGTACGTTTCGGCGCTGTCCGCAGTCCCCCTCTCCGCCCACACTCCGGCGAAACCGCCCATCATGAAGAGACTCCTGACCATCCTGGCGCTTGCCGCCATCGCGTGCGCTCCCGACGACCCCGAGGTAGCGCGCTGGGAGACCCGTGCCGACAACGTCACCATCACCCGCGACGACTGGGGCGTCCCCCACATCAAGGCGCCCACCGACGCCGACGCCATCTTCGGCCTCATGTACGCCCAGGCCGAGGACGACTTCAATCGCATCGAGGTCAACTTCCTCAATTCCCAGGGGCGCCTGGCCGAGGCCGAGGGCGAGGACCAGATCTGGCGCGACCTGCGCATGAAGCTGTTCATCGACCCCGAGGACATGAAAGCCCAATACGCCGCGGCGCCGGTCTGGCTCCAGGCGCTCATGGACGGCTGGGCCGACGGGCTGAACTACTACCTGCACACCCACCCTGAGACGAAGCCCAGGGTCCTGACCCACTTCGAGCCCTGGATGGCGCTCACCTTCAGCGAGGGAAGCATCGGCGGAGACATCGAGCGGGTGAACCTCCGAAGCCTGGAGGCGTTCTACGACGGCCAGTCCGCGAACGGGCCGGCCGGCTCTCCCGCGGCCAACGCCGGGGCGGGCTCCGACGAGCCCGTGGCCCTCCTGGCCTCGGCGGACCACGACTGGTTCGAGGAGCCGACCGGCTCCAACGGAATCGCCATCGCCCCCTCCAACACCACCGCGGGGCGGGCCCTCCTGCTCATCAACCCCCATACCTCGTTCTTCTTCCGCGAGGAAGCCCACGTCACCAGCGACGAGGGGCTGAACGCCTACGGCGCCCTGACCTGGGGGCAGTTCTTCATCTACCAGGGCTGGAACGAGCGCGTGGGATGGATGCACACCTCCAGCAGCGCGGACAACATCGACGAGTTCGTCGAGACCATCATCGACAAGGGTGACGGCACGTTCGCATACAGGTACGGCGACGAGGAGCGGCCGGTGACCTCCAAGCAGGTCACCGTGCCGTACAAGACCGACACCGGGATGGCCCAGCGCGAGTTCACGGTGTTCCGGACCCATCACGGGCCCATCGTGCGCGAGCAGGACGGCAAGTGGGTGGCCATGGCCCTCATGGTGTCCCCGCTCAACGCGCTCATCCAGTCCTACAGCCGCACCAAGGCGAAGAGCCTGGACGAGTACGAGCAGATCATGGAGCTCCACACCAACTCGTCGAACAACACCCTGTACGCCGACGCCGACGGCAACGTCGCCTACTTCCATTCCAACTTCGTCCCCGAGCGGAACCCGAAGCTGGATTGGAGCGAGCCGCAGGACGGCAGCGTGCCCGCCAACGACTGGCAGGGCGTGCACTCCTTCGACGAGAGCCCGAACGTGGTCAACCCGGGCAGCGGGTGGGTCTACTGCACCAACAACTGGCCCTATTCGGCGGCCGGCCCGGACAGCCCGAAGAAGGCGAATTACCCGGAGTACATGGATTCGGGGAGCGAGAACCCCCGGGGCATCCACGCCATCATGCTGCTGAAGGACAAGAAGGATTTCACGCCCGAGTCCCTCCGCCAGGCGGCGTACGACAGCTATCTGCCGGCCTTCGCCGACCTCATCCCGCCCCTGCTCCGGGCGTACGACCGGATCCCGGCCGCCGACGCCCGCAAGGCAGAGCTGGCGGACGAAATCGAGGTGCTCCGCGGATGGGACTTCCGGTGGGCCGCGGAGTCCGTGGCCACCTCGCTGGCCGTGTTCTGGGGGGAGGACCTGATGAGGGCCATCCGGGCCGACGCCAATGCCGAGGACATGTCCATCTACGACTACGCCGCGAAGCGCGCCACGACGGACCGACTCTTGGGGTCGTTGGCCGCCGCGTCGGCCAAGCTCGAGACGGACTTCGGCACCTGGCAGACTCCCTGGGGCGAGATCAACCGCTTCCAGCGCCTCACCGGAGACATCGTGCAGCCCTTCAGCGACGCGGGGGAAAGCATCCCGGTGGGCTTCACGTCCTCGCGCTGGGGCTCGCTGGCGTCGTTCGGCGCCCGCGCCTACGAGGGGACCAAGAAGTGGTACGGCACCAGCGGGAACAGCTTCGTGGCCGTCGTGGAGTTCGGGGACAGCGTCCGCGCCTGGGCTGTCACCGCCGGGGGCCTGAACAGCGTGCCCGGCTCACCCCACTTCAACGATCAGGCCGAGCGGTACGCGACGGGCGACCTGCGCGAAGTGTATTTCTACCCGAACCAGCTCAAGGGGCACACGGAGCGGGTGTACAAGCCGGGGGAGAAGGAGAAGTAGAGCCCCTCGGCGAGGCACTTCCCAGCCCCCGGCCGGAGCTCCACCGGCCGGGGGCTGGGTCCTTCTCCCCCTCTCGGTCCGGGACGCGGTCCCGCGTGGCGCTCCCCGAGGGGGGCATGTCTCCATTGCCCGCCCCCACCGCCCGCCGTAGTGTCACCAAGCCTTCCCACAGCACCATCTTGACGGGAGTCCCTCCATGCTGCGCGTGCTCCGCTCGGCCCTGGCCGCCACGTCCGTCCTCGTCCTTCTCGCCGCCGCTCCCGACAGGGCCTCGGCCCAGGGAACCCGATTCCTCAGGCAGCCTTCGGTGGGCCGCGACGCCATCGCCTTCGTCCACGCCAACGACGTCTGGGTCGTGGGGCGGGACGGTGGGCAGGCGCGGCGCCTCACGTCCGGCGCCGGCGCCGAGACCGGACCCGCCTTCAGCCCGGATGGGAAGTGGATCGCCTTCACCGGCGAGTACGGCGGCAACCCGGACGTGTACGTGGTGGCGGCCTCGGGCGGCCAGCCCCAGCGCCTCACCTGGCACCCCGGCGCCGACGTGGCCCAGGGGTGGACCCCCGACGGGAAGGTCCTCTTCCAGTCCGGGCGGAAGGGCGTGCCCACGCGCATGACCCAGTTCTTCACCGTGCCCGTCACCGGAGGGCTTCCCCGGATGCTCCCGGTGCACCAGGCCTACCAGGGCGAGATGTCCGACGACGGCCGCATGGTCGCGTACCAGGAGATCGGCTACTGGGACCCGGAGTGGCGCAACTACCGCGGCGGCCAGGCCCAGCCGGTGCGGGTGGTGAGCCTGGCTTCGCTGGAGCTCGAGACACCTCCGTGGGAGGGCGAGCGCCAGATGGATCCGACGTGGATGGACGGCGTGGTCTACTACATGTCCGAGCGGGACTGGGCGGTGAACGTGTGGTCGTACGACCCGCACACGAAGCAGGAGAAGCAGCTCACGCGGCACGCGGACTTCGACGTGAAGAGCCTGGACGCAGGCCACGGCGTGGTGGTGTACGAGCAGGCGGGCTACTTGCACGAGCTGAACCCGGCCACCGGCGCCAACCGCCGCCTGGTCGTCCAGGCCCACGGCGACCAGAACTGGGCCCGGGCCCGCTGGGAGGACGTCCCCGCGAACCAGCTCACCAACCCCCGGCTCTCCCCCACCGGGAAGAGAGCGCTCTTCGAGCACCGCGGCGACGTGTTCACCGTGCCTGCGGACGCCGGCTCCTGGCGCAACCTCACGGAGAGTTCGGGCGTGGCGGACCGGTATCCCGTGTGGTCACCCGACGGCAAGCAGATCGCCTGGTTCAACGACCAGGGCGGCGAGTACGGGCTCGTCATCGCGGACCAGGAGGGGAACAACGGGCGGCGCATCGCCATCCCGGGGAACACGTTCTATTTCACCCCGGTGTGGTCTCCCGACGGCGCCAGGATCGCGTTCACCGACACCGACTTCCGCGTGCGAGTGGTGGAGCTGGCGTCGGGCAAGGTCACGGATGTGGACGGCGAGGACTACGCCGACCCACGCCGGAGCATCGACCCCGCGTGGTCGCCGGACTCGCGCTACCTCGCCTACACCAAGCGGCTGGACAACCTCTTCCGCGCGGTGATGGTCCACGACACCCGCACCGGGAACACGCATCAGCTCACCGACGGCATGGCCGACGCCATCGTCCCGGTGTGGGACGCGTCGGGGAAGTACCTCTACTTCCTCGGGTCCACCGACTTCGCGCTGAACTCGGCGTGGCTGGACATGACCGCCTACGACAGGCCGGTCACCCGCGCCCTTTACGCCGCCATCCTCGAGGCCGGTGAGCCCTCACCCTTCCTTCCGAAGAGCGACGAGGAGGGGGGCGCCCCGACCGAGGAGAAGAAGCCCGCCGCCGGCGCGGCGCCCGCCGGTCCGGGCGGCGCGGCCCCACCCGCCCCGGCCCCCGCGGTGACCATCGACTTCGACGGCATCGCGTCGCGCATCGTTGCGGCCCCGGGGCTCCCCGTCCGGAACTACACGACGCTCGCCCCGGCCCCCGAGGGGATGGTGTTCGTCGCCGAGGCCATCCCCAACGAGCAGGGCGCCACCCTGCACCGCTACAGCCTGAAGGACCGCAAGGCGACCGAGTGGGTGAAGGGCGTCAACGACGCCACCGTGTCCCACGACCGCAAGAAGATCCTGTGGCGCTCGGGCTCCAACTGGACGGTGTCGGACGCCGGGGGCGCCCCACCCAAGCCCGGCGACGCACGCCTGGCGCTGGGCCTGCGCGTGCGCATCGAGCCCAAGGAGGAGTGGGCCCAGATGCTCCGCGACGGATGGCGCTTCATGCGCGACTTCCTGTACGTGGACAACACCCACGGAGCGCCGTGGAACGACGTGTGGTCCTGGTACTCGGCGTGGCTCCCGGACGTGGAGCACCGCGCCGACTTCAACCTCCTGCTGGACATGGTGTCCGGCGAGATCGCCGTGGGCCACTCCTACGTGCGCGGCGGCGACTACCCCGAGCTGGACAACCCCCGCACCGGGCTCCTCGGGGTGGACCTGGAGGAGGCGGACGGGGGATACCGGATCACCCGCATCTACACCGGGGAAAGCTGGAACCCCGGCCTCGTCGGGCCTCTGGGACAGCCCGGGATGGACGTGAAGGAGGGCGACTTCCTGGTCGCGATCGACGGCACGCCTCTGGCGCCGCCGGCCAACCCGTACCGGCTCTTGGAGGGGACAGCCGGGCGCGCCGTCAAAGTGCGGGTGAACGCCCGCCCCGGGCTGGAGGGGTCGAGGGAGCTCACGGTGGAGCCGGTGGCCAACGAGGGCCAGCTCCGTTCCTGGGCGTGGATCGAAGGGAATCGCCGCAAGGTGGACGAGCTCAGCGGAGGGAAGCTCGCCTACGTCTACCTGCCCAACACGGGACAGGGGGGCTACACCTACTTCAACCGCATGTACTTCGCCCAGCAGCACAAGAAGGGCGCGGTGGTGGACGAGCGCAACAACGGCGGCGGCTCGGCGGCCGACTACATCATCGAGGTGCTGGACCGGGAGCTCACCGGGTACTTCAACTCCCGCACCCCGACCCACAAGGTGTTCACCCAGCCCATGGCGGCGCTGTGGGGCCCGAAGGTCATGATCATCAACGAGCGCTCCGGGTCGGGCGGCGATCTCATGCCCTTCCTCTTCCGCTTCAAGAAGATCGGACCGCTGGTGGGGACCCGGACGTGGGGCGGGCTGGTGCACACCGCCGACACGCCTCCGCTCATCGACGGCGGCCGCTTCGTGGCGCCCCGGGGCGGGTTCTTCAACGTCGACGGCGAGTGGGACGTGGAGGCGGTGGGCGTGGCCCCGGACATCGAGGTCGTGAACCAGCCCAAGGACGTGGCGGCCGGAAAGGACCCGCAACTGGAGGCGGCGGTGGCCGAGGCGCTCCGCCGCCTGCAGACCGAGGGGGTGGAGCTGAAGCCCGAGCCGGCGCCTCCGGTGCGCTACCGGAGGCCGCCGCCTACCGGAGGAGGGAGCTGAGGAGTCGAGCGGCGGGCTCCTCCGGAGCCCGGATCACTTCTTCGTCCTGATGACGATCACGCCGTTGGCGCCCCGGCTCCCGTAGATGGCGGTGGAGCCTGCGTCCTTCAGCACGCTGATCGACTCGATGGCGTTCGGATCGAGGCTGCTCATTCCATCCGCGGACTGGATCATCATCCCGTCGACCACGAAGAGGGGCTCTTCTCCACCGAGGATGGAGGAGTTGCTGCCACGGATCCTCACGCTCAAGCTGCCGCCGGGCTGCTCGACGACGCGCACACCCGGAAGCCGCCTCAACATCTCGGCGAGGGTTCTGAACTGCTCCGTGGGCGCGTCATCGCCCCGGGTCGTGGACACCGATCCGACCATGCGGTCCTTTTCGACCTCGCCGTAGCCGATGTCGATGGCCTCGGGGTCGGAGGGCTCTCCGCCCCCGGACGATGAGGCGGTGGCACAGGCTGCAAGGAAGCACAGGGCGGTGGCGCCGAGAAGCCAGGGAGCATGAGGGACCCGACCCGACCCGACGAACAGCTTCATGGAAGCGCCTCCTCTCCTGCAGTATCCAGCATGCGCCGGCCTGGCGGGCACATGGCGCCAGGTCAACCGACGCGCCGGCAGCCGCGCTCTCTCATCAATGTACGCCCTGGCGACCGACGACGGTACGAGAGGGCCACGCCCTGGTCCCGGCCCTCCGGCGCCGCGCGCCGGGCCCGATCTGCTCCCTCGTCCCCTCCCACCGCCCACGGCGCACGCTATAATGCCACAAACCCACCCGAGCCAGGAGCGACCCGCCGTGGCCAAGAAGCCCCCCGCCCACTCCCGACACCGCAAGGATCTCTCCGACATGCCGGACTGGATGAAGAAGAAGGCCTGCCCCAACCGGCATAAGTACCTCTCCGGGAAGCGCGTGCTCCCGAAGGGTATCACCGGGAGGGAAAAGCTGTCGGACATGGTGGACGACGCCTTCCTGGCATACAACTCGGGTCGCCTGCGCGAGGCGTGCCGGCTCTTCACCGACAAGATGCTGGAGCCCGACGTCACCGTGGGCATGAGCCTGTCCGGCGCGCTGACTCCCGCCGGCCTGGGGTGCTCGACCATCGTGCCCCTCATCAAAGCCGGCTTCGTGGACTGGATCGTCTCCACCGGAGCAAACCTCTACCACGACCTGCACTTCGCGCTGAACTACCCGGTGCGCATGGGCAGCCACACCATGGACGACACCGAACTGCGCGACAACGACATCGTTCGGGTCTACGACGTGCTCCTGGGCTATAGCGACTGCCTCATGGCCACGGACGAGATCCTGCGCCGCACGCTGGCGGGACCAGAATTCCAGAAGGAGATGGGTACGGCGGAACTCCATTACCTCCTGGGCAAACACGCCGCGGGGTGGGAGAAGCAGGCCGGGCTCAAGGACGTGTCCGTGCTGGCGGCGGCGTACCGTGCCGGCGTGCCCTGCTTCACGTCGTCGCCCGGCGACTCCACCATCGGCATGAACGTGGCGGGCGAGGAGTTGCGTGGGAACAAGCTGCGCGTGAACCCGGCCATCGACGTGAACGAATCCACGGCCATCGTGCTGGCGGCCAAGCGGTCCGGAGGCCGGAGCGCCGTGGTGCTCTGGGGCGGCGGGAGCCCGAAGAACTTCATGCTCCAGACGGAGCCGCAGATCCAGGAGGTGCTCCGCATCAAGGAGTTCGGCCAGGACTTCTTCCTCCAGGTCACCGACGCACGACCGGACACCGGGGGCCTGAGCGGCGCCACGCCCAGCGAGGCCGTGAGCTGGGGGAAGGTGGACCCGGACCGGCTGCCGGACGCCGTCGTGTGCTACACCGACACCACCATCGCCATGCCCATCCTGACCCACTACGCCCTGGCCCGGCACAAGAGGCGCCCGCTGCGGAAGCTGTACCAGGCCCGGCCGGCCATGCTCAAGGCCCTCACAAGGGAGTACTTTGCCCATAACAAGGTGACGATGCTCGACGGCTCGGACCCGGTGCTGGACTGAGGCCCATGCCCAAGACGACCGCAGCCCAGCTCCAGGCCCTCGCCGCCGAGCACGGCACCCCGCTCGTGGTGGTCAACCACGACGTCATCCGGCAGAACTACGCCCGGTTCCGGAAGCACCTCCCCCGGATCCAGGCCTACTACGCCGTGAAGGCGAACCCGGCGCCGGAGATCGTCCAGACCCTCTTCCACGCCGGGGCGAGCTTCGACGTAGCGTCGTTGCCCGAGTTCATGCTGGTGTACGGCCTCATCAAGAAGCGGCCGGCGGCCGAGCGGCAGGCGTTCGTGTGGGACAAGATCATCTACGCCAACCCCATCAAGCCCAAGGAAACGCTGCAGGCCCTCGACAGGTACAGGCCGCTCGTCACGTTCGACAACCGGGTGGAGATCGCGAAGGTGCGGGAGCACGCGCCCCGCGCCGGACTCCTATTGCGGCTGAGGGTGCCGAACACGGGCTCCATGGTGGAGCTTTCGTCCAAGTTCGGGTGCGACCCCGGCGAGGCCGTGCAGCTCATCGAGGAGGCCCACGCGTCCCGGCTGGTGGTGGAGGGCCTGAGCTTCCACGTGGGGAGCCAGTGCACGAACTTCGAGAACTACGTGCAGGCCCTGAACATGGCCGCGGCAGTGAGGAACGAGGCGCTCTCCCGCGGTTTCGACCTGAGGGTCCTGGACATCGGCGGCGGGTTCCCGGTGCGCTACAACCGGCACGTTCCACCCTTCGGTGAGCTGGCGCGCACCCTGAACACAGAGATCAATCGACTCTTCCCGAAGGAGACGGAGATCCTGGCCGAGCCCGGACGCTTCTTGGTCGCCACCGCGGTGACGTCGGTGGCCAGGGTGATCGGCCATGCCGTGCGGGACGGAAAGCCCTGCTACTACGTGGACGACAGCGTCTACCACACGTTCTCGGGGATCATCTTCGACCACTGCCCCTATCACTTCAAGGCGTTCCGGAAGGGGCGCAACGAGGTGTGTGCGGTGTTCGGGCAGACGTGCGACGGACTGGACACGATCTCCCAGTCGGAGCTGCTCCCCCAGCTCCGACTCGACGACCTGGTCTACTCCGACAATATCGGCGCGTACAGCAACGCGTCTTCGACCTGGTTCAACGGTTTCCCGCCTGCGAAGGTCGTGCACATCAACGAGTGACCATGGACAAGCCCCGTCACCCCGTTGGGCGCGCCGTCACGGGCGCCGCCCTGCTCCTGCTGGCCACCGCGTGCGCGCCACCCCTCCCGAAGGGCGACCTCGATCCGGGCGCACCCGAGGGTAAGATCGTCACGGCGGAAGCCATCGCCGCCACCCACGCCGGCACGGTCTGGGACGCTCTGCGCTGGACCGTCCGGAACATGACGTACCGCTCCGACCACAACGGCCGGCCCATGGTCATCCGGGCGCGGGGGCGCTCCTCGGTGCAATCCAACGAGACCGTCCTCGTCTACGTCGACGGTGTGCGGCTCTCCGACATCGCCGTCCTGGGCCAGATGCCCGCCTCGTCGGTGGAGCGCATCGAGGTGTTGAGCGGCATCGAGGCCAGCACTTATTTCGGCACAAATGCCGGAGACGGCGTGATCCACATCATCACGAAGACTCGATAGCCATGCGCCACACCGCTCTCATTGCCCTGATCCTGACCGCCGCATGCAGTTCCACGGGCTCCCCCCCGGGCCCCGGAGGCGCCGCCCCGCTTCCCTCCATCACGACATCGGGCACGACCATGGACGTGACCTACTCCCCGAGCCGGGGGGTCGTGACCGAGGTGGTGGAGGCGACACCCGAGGCAGCCTGGGAAGCACTCCCCAAGGCGTACGCGGACCTGGGGATCCCGGTACGGGAGGTGTCGGAGGCGTCCCGGACCCTGGGCAACTCCCGCTTCACCCTCTCGCGGCGGCTGGGTGAGACGCCCCTCTCCCGCTACCTGGAGTGCGGCTCCGGCCTCACCGGTCCCTTCGCCGACCGCTACCGCATCGAGCTGCTCATCCGCACCTCCATCGTCCCGGTGGACGGAGGCGGGGTGAGGGTGGAGACGTACGTGGAGGCTTCCGGCCGCAACCCGGAGGGGAGCAGCAATACCATCGTGGCGTGCGCCACCACGCAGCGCCTGGAACGGGAGATTGCCGGGAGGGTCCGCTTCCACGCCGGGGCGGCACGCTAGGCGCGCACGGGAGCAGGCTCCGCGACGGGGATTTCCCGGCGGCGGGCCCTTGAGGCCATCCGGCCGCGGGGTGTTCTTTCCTGCCATGCCGCAGAGACCCGTGGGCCGGAACTGGCGCGTCGCGCTCACCCTCGCCGTGGCCGCGTCCGTCCTCTCCGGGTGCGGTGACGCGCACCCGACTTCCCCCGAGTCACGGAGACCGGTCGTCGCAGCCGTCTCGCCCTCCACCGCCTCACCCCTGGCCTCCCCCGTGGAGCTCCGCATCACCGGATCGGGGCTGGCGGCGGTCACCGTATCAGCCCCTGCCTGGCTCTACCCGGAAGTCCTGGGCCGCTCCGACGGCGATCTCCTCCTCCGCGTGGGGTTCCGCGGCGGCCCGGCCGGGCCCGCCTGGATCCGGCTCCAGAGCGCCGGGGGAGCGGACAGCGTGGCGTTCACGGTGCAGCCGCTGGCCACCGGCGATTCCCTCACCGAGACCCGGGCGCTCTGGGTGAGCCGCTTCGAGTACGCGACGGAGCAGGACGTGCGCACGGCCATGCAGCGCGCTGCCGACGCCGGGTTCAACGTGGTCTACTTCCAGGTGCGTGGGCGCGCCGATGCATTCTACCGCTCGTCCTTCGAACCCTGGGCGGCCAACCTCACCGGGACCCTGGGTAAGGACCCGGGCTGGGATCCCCTGGGAGTGGCAGTGGAGGAGGGCCGGAAGCGCGGGCTCGCCGTCCACGCCTGGATCAACGCCTTCACGGGGTGGGCCGGGTCCACGCCTCCGCCCGTCTCGGTGCCGCTCCACGCATTCCTCGAGCACCCGGACTGGGCCATGGTCCGCTCGGACAGCACCGTGATGCCCTACGTCAGCGGAGACAGCCGGTGGCTGACGCCGGGCCACCCCGGGGTACGCACCCGCCTGGCGCGGGTGGCGGCGGACATCGTGCGCAGGTACGACGTGGACGGCGTCCACCTGGACTTCATCCGCTACCCCGGCACCGACTACTCGTACGACGGGCCGTCGCTGGCTGCCTGGGATTCGGCGAAAGCGAAGGAGCCAGGGTTGGGCTTCGACGAGATGCGGCGCCGCCTGGTGACCCGGTCGGTGGCGGAGACCCGTGACTCCATGCTTGCGGCCTCGCCGACCGCCGAGCTCTCCGCAGCCGTGTGGGGGATCTACCAGAACACCCGCGGTTGGAGCAACGTCACCACCGGCTACTCCACCATCTTCCAGGACGCCCGGGCCTGGGACCAGCAGGGGATCGTGGACGTCCTGGCCCCCATGGTGTACTGGACCATCGCGTCCAGCTACGGCGACCGCCTGGATTATGCGTGGCTCGCCGACGACCACGCCGCGGCGGTGAAGACCATGCTCCTCGTGGGGATGTACGTCCCGGGGATGGACGGCACGGCGCTGGCCCGCCACATCGAGCGGGCCCGCATGGCCGGCGCCGAGGGGTCGGCGGTGTTCAGCTACACCGCGCTGAACGACGCCAACCTGTGGACGCCCCTGAAGAGCTGGGCGTTCCACTGGCCGGCGCGGCGGGCGGGGAGCTAACGCGGCAGCAGCAGGGCCCGGCACCCCGTGGAGGCGCCCCGGTCGGACGGGCAACGTCCACCCATGGTGACGAAAGGTGACCAGCCCTGTTGCCGGACTCTCTTCCCGCAATGTAGCTACGGTGGCTACATTGTGAACATGAGAGCCGCAGGCGTGCGCGAGGTCAAGAACAAGCTCAGCGAGTACCTACGGATCGTCGCCGGGGGCGAGACCGTGCTCGTGACCGACCACGGTCGCGTGATCGCCCAGCTCGCGCCTCCCCCGCCCCACACCCCGCCGGCCCTCTCGGAGGATGAAGCCCTGGAGCGGCTGGCCGCCTCGGGAAAGATCCGGCTTCCGCGCCGCAAGGTGCCGAGCCCCGGCAGCGGCCCGGTCGGCGGGGTCCCCCCCGGCATCGACTTGGCGCGCATCCTCGACGACGTTCGCGCTCGCGGCCTCGACGGATGATCTACCTCGACTCGAGCGTCCTCCTCGAGCTCTACCTCGGAGCTCCGCGCGCGGCCGAGGCGCGTGCCGTGCTCAACGAGCCGGAGTCGAAGGTCTCCTCGTGGCTGCTCATGGTTGAGGTCCCCATCGTGCTGCGGCGCGCGCTGCCGGGCCCAGGCCAGCGGGCCGCGCTCGCGGCCTCCCTGGAACGTTTCGACGAGGACGTGCAGGACATAGGGCTCGTCGGCTCCCTCAGCGACGTGGCGCTCCGGGTCCGCTCCGACCCCAGGTTCGCACGGTGCCGGGCGCTGGACGCCGTCCACGCCACCACGGCGCTGCTCCTTCGAGAGTGGACCGGGCGATCCGTCCGGATGGCCACGTTCGACGCGCGCCTCGCCGACCTCGCCGGGGAACTCCACCTCGGCTGAAGGGGAAGCGGCTCGCCTACTCCGGCCTGCTCAGCTACTTCGGGTCGACCGGCCCCTTCGGTGACACCTGGCTCGACCGCAGCCCCTCCGGCGGCACGCGTCCCGGGAGCCAATCCCGGAACGCCTCGCCGTAGAGATGCCAGACCGTGACGAACAGCGCCGCGACGATGGGCCCGACCACCACGCCCGGCACACCGAAGAGCGCGATCCCTCCCAGCGTGCTGAGGAGGATGAGGAGGTCGGAGATGCGTGTGTCC
>Ga0315541_1001732_pt1 | contig 19515 bp, 27 predicted proteins | sample SalMarSW160190MG_FD_203095 | JGI IMG/M metagenome (GOLD analysis project Ga0315541, IMG submission 203095) | Salt marsh sediment microbial communities from the Plum Island Ecosystem LTER, Massachusetts, United States - Salt Marsh Sediment SW1601-190 ...
GAGTAATGGTTAGTCAAGCCTATAAAACTTGTTTGCTCTTAAGAGGAAACAGGTATCGATGTGACAATTGTGGTTATACGATTAAAACATCGAATTATTTAAGCACTATGCGTTTTTGTCCAAAATGTGGAACGGTAATGACGTTTGAGGTAGGTTAACAAAATGAGCAAATGTGAAATCACCAACTTGAAAATAAAACCAGACATTTACCCAATGGCTTATCCGCTAAAAGAAACGATTGGAATATGCGATACGGGAAATATTAATGACCCCGAAGAGTTTCAAATTTTCATTGCTATCTTGATTCATGAATATCTTCACATATTTCTTTACAAGCTAGAAGGCGATGGAGCCAACAGTGCTTTAGACAATCTGCCAATAACTATCGAAGGTAGTTTATAATGGGAGTTGAGAACTGTGGTTAGTAAAGCGTTTAAAACTTGTTTGTTGTTGATAGAAAAAATGGAGGTTAAAATATGGATTTAATCCAAGTTAAAGATTTAATTGAAACTCAAGGATTACTTATTTGTCCGCATTGTTGGAACGCTAACAAAATTATGGTATTCGCCACTTTTCACGACTTGAGAGTTCATATAAAAAAGGATGTTTAGCCTATCGTTATAGAAAAGGAGATTAGAATGGATTCTAAAACCCTCACCTTTGTTTCCAGTGGAACCCCGCCTATCTATCTATCTATCTATCTAATACTATACTATACTACTATACTATACTATACTACACAAATCTTAAAGGGGGAAACGCGAAACGCCTAGACCCCCAAATCATAGGTCAGGTAAAAGCCTTACAGTTCACGCGATCACGCCGTCTGAAGAAGAAAGAGTAAAAGCCTTCAAAGAATTACATGCGCGAAACCCGGAACTGGCAATTCACAAAACAATAATGCAGTATGTAGATGTTTTCTTAGCGAAACACAACTATCCTCCTGGCAACTCTCAAACTGTTTTAGGTAGCTATGGAGTTACGCATAAACTAAAATGTGCGCGTTGTGGAAAACTGTTTGACCATTTGTTTAAAACTGAATTTATCAGTGGATTAGTGGCAGATTATTGTAAGGAATGTTTGGAAAGGGAAAAACGGAAGACTACGGTTAAAAAAGTTTTTGGGGTAGTTTGAATGGGCGACGTGAAAGTTTTTTTGGTTCGTCCGCCATTGGATAAGCGGGATTGGGATTTAGGCGACATCTTGGCGATTGCACGTGCCCAAGGCAAAAAACTTTTACGTACTAACGAGCGCGTGCGAGTCCTTGAGCTGGAACGTAAAGGGTACGGGTATGTCGCGTTTGTGGTGAAGGCTGGTTGTTCAAACTCGTTGGAGGTAAACGAGAAAATAAAAGAATGATATGGCAACACAAACTGAAAAACCGAAAATGTTGGATTGTTTCTGTGGTTTAGGTGGGGCAAGCGATGGCTTTCACCGTGAAGGTTTTGAGTGCATAGGTATTGAGATTGATCCGAAGATTGCGAGGTTGTATCCTTACAAGGTTATCGTTGCTGACATGCGAGAACTTGATGGAAAAGACTTTCAAGGCTACGATGTGATCTGGGGAAGCCCACCATGCAGAGACTTTTCAACGCAGACACAAGCAAACAAAGGCTATCCAAATCGAAAACCACCAAATCCAAAAGAAGGATTGCAAATCATCCGAATTTTTAATCAATTTGTGACTGAAGCGCAACCTACAATTTGGCTTATGGAAAACGTAAGACGGCTAGAACATTTTTACGAACGAAAATCCATTCTACATTTCTATGTAAGCCGACAAGGAAAACGTAGTCTTTGGGGAAATATCACTTTTCCAATGATGCCTGATTTAAGATTCACACGAAACATGGAATTTGACTATGTAAAGCTGAATTATCGTATGCGGTCTGCTGCACGTGCTAAGATTCCTTTGGCTTGTAGTTCCGCCTTTGCGAAAGCATGTAAACAAAAATTGGTTGTAGCTGATCCGTTGGTTGTAAACGGAACCAAAAAAGAAAAACCATGAAGGTAAGTTGTGTTTTACCCATTCGCAACGAAGAACAATACCTGCCCTACTCGCTACCTCACCTCAATAGGTTGAACGTTGAAGAAATACTGTTTGTTCTTGACCGTTGCGCAGACAATTCAGAAAGTTTAATAATGAAATTTGGAAACTCGAAAACCAGAATAACCCACAAAACCGATAGTGCTTGGAGTAACCAATGTGCCGAAACCAAAGCATACGGCTGTTCAAAAGCTAAATACCCTTTGGTTTTAATGTCGGACGCGGACGTTATCCTTGATTCTGACTGTGTTGAACCTGCTAAACACCTTTTGCAAACGCAAAACTGCATCGTAATGTTATCATATCGACAATATTCTCTAGGCGGAACGGTTCTGGAAAGACTGCATGATGAACTGGTTAATTTCATAGGCCTGTTTGTACGAAGAGTCAGGTTGCAACCGTGTAGAGGCGGAATTTACATGGCACGAAAAGACAGCTTGAACCTAGAAGATTATCCGAGTGAATATGACATTTTACAACAGAAATACAGGGTTGTGTCGCTTGAAACTAAAACATTGCATTTACGACCTAGACACTCACGAGAAGCACAAATCCAGAGGGGTAAAGCGCGGGCTGGGTTGCCTCAATACAACGTGTTGAAAATTCTGTTAGTGTCCCTTCTGGAGTTGCAACCTTACATGTTGTTTGCATATTTGAGGGAGCATAAAAAATGAAAGTTCTTTTAGTGGCTGACGAATTTTTCAGTTGGGGCGTATACGGCGGATTCGGTGCTTTCACCAGAAAATTAGCTGGAGAACTGGTTGAGAGAGGCGTTACAGTTGAAGCAATAGTTCATAGAATTTCTGATAAGCAAAAACTTGTTGGCGAATGTGAATTTATAGATGGAGTAAAAGTTACCACGTTGCCCAGAAGCAAACTTGCTAAATGGCGAAAAACAGACCTATACAAAACGGATGCAGACATTATTCACAGTCAATGCGGAATGTATGATACTTACATTGCTTTCAAAGTTAACCCACACAAAAAACAGGTTGTTACAGTTCAAGATTTCAGAACCAAAAAAGACTTGAAAACGATAGGCGTAACTGAAAAGAAAAGTTTGCCACGACAAATATCCGCTACAATTATTAAACACCTGTATAAAAACGCACTCCACGATGCGGACGTGGTTGCGTGTCAGGCACACTTGCTAAAACCGAAACTCCGCGAAAACTTTGGGTTAAAACGTGAACTCAAATATCTGCCTAATTTTGTGGATTTACCCCAAGAAAACATTCAGAAAAGCGATGAACCCACAGTTGTGTGGCTTGGCAGATTAGACCCGATTAAACGACCTGGATTATGTTTTGAAACTGCAAGGAAAACGCCAAACGTGCAATTTTACGTTCTGGGAAAAAGCCACGATCCATCAATTAACATTGCCTTGAAACATCAATATCGCAAACTCGGAAACATTCATTTCATGGGTTTCCAAACGGGCACGGCTAAACATGAAATTTTAAGTAAATCCTGGGTTCTCATCAACACCAGCGTTTACGAGTGTTTACCTGTTAGTTTTTTGGAAGCAATGAGTCATAAATGCGCGTTGCTTTCAACGCAGAACCCGGACAATTACACTGCATTATTTGGAGAATGGGCTTACCCTAACACTAATAGTTTGAAAGACGCTTTGATTAGGCTTTTAGAAAAAAACCAGTGGAAACGTTTAGGGCAGAAAGGTTTTGAGCATATCAAAAATGTTCATTCAACCGACAAAGGCGTGGAAGCCCACATGAAACTGTATAGGGAGCTGCTTGATTGATTTTGAATGTTGGTCGTGGCAAAGTATGGAGAGGCTGACTATGGTGAGAAGTTGGTACGCTAGATATGACACAGAACAGAAAATGTCCAGTACAGATTCTTGCTTCTATCGCTTCTGGAAACAAGTTCCAAAACGAATGTTAAACACAGGTTGTGTTGCTGGGGGTGTTGGTACGATTGATGTAGATAAAATATGGTCGTGCGATATAGATCGCGTCTTGGTGGATAAAGCAAGAAAAAGAGGGTTCCACGCAGACCTTGTGGATTTAAACGAAAAAACCATGTATGACAGTAACTTTTTTGACGCGATATTTTCGTGGGGGGTTCTTGAACATTTGAGGAAGCCACAAATTGCCCTGCAAGAATTTTATAGGATATTGAAAAAGGGTGGAAAGCTTGTTGTGGTTGTTCCAGGCATCGAAAAGATTGGTAACAAATTTTGGGAATGTTGCGACCATTTCTCTCCCATGAGCAAAAAAGGACTATTCCAAATGGCGTATATTGTTGGATTTGACGACTATAAAGTTGGAGATTACGTAGCTAACTTTCCAGGGCGGCATGTATTAGCGCGAAAAATCAGTCCCAACTTTGTGATACACATTCAAGATTGCCTACATTTCCTACACATTAGAAGTAGGGAAATGGTCTATTTAGAAGCGATAAAGTGAGAGTTGAACAAAATGATTTTAGACTTAGGCTGTGGAACGCAAAAACATGGTGACGTAGGAGTTGACATCAGACGATTAAAAAATGTTGACGTGATTGCTGACGCTCATCATTTACCCTTCAGAAACGAAGTATTCAGTGAATGCAACGCGCTAGCTGTGTTAGAACATGTTGACAATCCACTCCAAGTTTTGAAAGAGATAAATCACGTGTTAAAAAAGGGAGGGCACATCAAAATCATATTGCCCAGAGATTCTAGGATGCCCATGTTTTATGTCAAACTAATCCTTTTGTTGCGATGGCGAAAAGTTCTGCGTGTCTACAAAACTATGCGTGAAGGCACTCATAAATGGCAGTTCTCCATCGCTGGATTGCACAAACTTTTCAAACTGAGCAACTTCAACCCCCTCAACATTGAGTACGTCCCCACTCCTCTACTGGGCAACATTACCTCTCCAAAACTAATCAGCCGAAAAGTCGCTAAGTTCCTAATGATGCTTCGACTTTTTACACATGACAACATAACAGCAAAAACAAAGAAGGTTAACCCATGAAAGTTTTGCTTGTTCGACCAAAATTCTCAACGCCAAGCCCACGCAAATATCCACCTTTCAACTTAATCACTTTAGCTCCATACTTCAACACTGACGTCGACATCTGCGACTTACAAACCAACACTATGCTACATCACTTCTTACAACATGACACAGACATTGTAGGGTTCACAGGCTTCAGCGACCAACTAAAAGAAATAAACAGTCTAGCCCAGAACGTCAGAAACAAAAGCCACGCAAAAATCATCGTGGGAGGCCCAGCAGTCACAGCCTCTCCAGAATATGCTCTCCAGTTTTTGCCAGATGTGGATTTGCTAGTGTGTGGCGACGGAGAACATTACGCCACGAACTTATCAAACTCCATCTACTGCCCAGACAAAATCTGCAAGTCGCCCTTTTACAATTGGGAAAACCATAAAACGCCAGATTGGACGCTTATAGATTACCCGAAGTATCGGAACTTCCCAGGTGCAGCGGTAGAAACTTCGCGAGGTTGCCCCCGCAACTGTGTCATGTGTTCTGCCCACCTTATTAGTGGAAGGAAATGGCGACCTCGCAAACCCGAAGATGTAGTGGAAGAAATCAAGTTTGTCAAAGAAACTTATGGTTTCAACTTGTTCTATTTTCCAGACGACAACGCCACAGTAAATCCGAAACGTTGGGTTACGTTGATGCAGTTGATTGTTGATGCTGACTTGAACATTCGTTTACACGCTCCTGAAGGTTTGGAAGCTCACTACTTAACTATGGAAACATTGTTGCTAATGAAAAAAGCAGGGTTCCAGCATATTACAATCGGCGCGGAATCAGGCGTTCAACGAGTCTTGGACAATGTTATTTGTAAAAGCGGTTTGACAGTTGAGCAAATTGAAAATGTTGTCCGAGACAGCCATGAAATCGGGTTGGGCATTAACTGTTTCTTCATCATCGGCACAGCAGGCGAAACACTAGAAGAAGCAAAAGAAACTGTCGAGTTTGCTGAGAAAATGCGGGGGTTAGGCGCGTACAGTTGCATGGTTCGCAACACAATTCCAATTCCAGGCACGCCCCTGTTCAACCTCGCGCAAGAAAAAGGTTACTTAACTGTACCCGCTGAAAAACTTTATGACAGCGATTTTATTCACAGTGGACAACACTTAATGCAAACGCCAGAATGGACTCCCAGACAGATTGAATTGTTAGTGCAGAAAAGCCAAAAACAAGACGCACAACACATTCTGAAACACCAGAAAAAACATTTACTCAAAAAAGGAATTGCACGGTTGTTCCATAACCCAAAAACAGTAGGTTCACGACTGAAACAACTGGTTGGGCAAGCGTGGAAAAAATGATTTGGATCTGCCCATGTAACCAGACTATAAACGTCACGCCAAAATGTAGAATATGCGGAAAATCATGCGAGGAAAACAAAAAATGAATGAAGACTTCGTTAGTGATATTCCCGAAAAACCAGTTGATGAATACACAGAGAACGAAATCAGAGAAATGTTTTTGGATATGTTCTTTTGGGTTACGAGTAACCGCCTTGAATGGCTTGAAGAAGCTATTTCGAGAAGAAAAGCACAGTTGCTTGAACAAAAAATGGTGAAAAGAAAATGAAAGTAAAAGAGAAAATAAAGCATTCTATAGATTATCTGTTTTTCTGTGTTACTCCTGGATTATGGTTGAGATACCATTTTCCCGAAATATTCGAGGAGAAATAAATGAAAGAAATAATTGTTTAAATGGTTATGGACACAATAAGGAGGTGAAAAACAAAATGAAAGAGAAACATAAATTGGCTTGGTTTTTACTCAGCTTGTTCAATCTATCTTTGATTTTTACCGTAACTTTAAGTATCGCTCTTTCATATACTATATGGATCAACTTGAACGAACAATTAGGAAGTACATGGGAACCAGCAAATCTTCCTATATATCGCTTTTCGGAGAAACCCACCTATTATTGCATTTTATTACTGGCAATGTTCATGTCATATTTCTGTATTCTTGGCACGATCTACTTAGATGTCCAAGTTGCAAGACATGGTATAACTGTTCTTGAGAACGCTTCAGCGATGAAAAAATGAAAGAAATAATTGTTGTACTCTTTATAATCGCCTTACTCAGCGGAATCATGCACACAATACGATACGGCAGCATCTTAGATTACTTGGGCTTCTTCACGGTAGCTGGCACATACGGTTTAGGCTTTGCAGGGTTAATGACAATGTACCAAAGCGTAAAATGTAAAACACCATTCAAGTCTTGGTTAATGCTGTTGACTGGGGCAACGTGTATTTTCATAAGCTACCTCATTCTGGACACGCTCAACATATTATATGTAAAACATTGAACTGTGAGGTGAATGAATAATAAAATGACTATACACTTTAACACTCGGAAACTAACATGTGTTGTGATAATTCTCTCTCTTTTCTTCATTGTTTGTTTTACCCCGTTATTACAATGGATACTTATGTTCAGTTGTGTTTTAGCCTTATTTATTCCCATATTTGGTTGGAAAGACATAATTTTCATCCGTTTAATTCTCACATCGTTTAGCATCATCATCAGCTTCAACATGATTTCTGGATTCTTTTTTATGGATTTGTGGCTAGGCATCTCTGTTATAGTGGAAGGATATTTGCTGGGTTTAGGCTTGCTGTTTTTATCTTATCGTTTACTTCAGAAAAGGCTAATCTATTAAGTGATGGTGAATATGCGAATGGATAGAAAAACAAAGAACCACCCAAAACTGGTTTATCTAAAATTCCTTGATCACACACACAAGTTTGACTGGAGAGACGGAATAAACGACGAAGAGCTAGAAGACATTAAGGAAATTCCCGTCATCGAAGTAGAAATTTGCGGTTGGCTTCTGAAAGAAACTGAAAAACATATTATGATAGCGTTTATGCGAACAGAAATACCGAAAGGAGCAGAAGGAGTATTTGAGTCGATAGACGTGAATATGGGTGGCTACTTTCACATTTGGAACATTGTCAAATCAACAATCATTGAAAGAAAAGACATAGTTTTTGGAGGTGAATAGTTTGAACGATGTAGAGAATTGTCTAAAGAATCACATAGGAAAGTGGATAGGGCTAAACTACACAATTGGCGAACACGTAGAGCAAGAAACAGTCTACGGCATACTGAAAACAGTCACACCTGATATTATTAGTATAGAAGGAATCTTAACACATAACATTAACCGCAGAAACTGCACAATCCAAAGCATCATCACCAGAGCGAAGGATGGAGGAGGTGAGTAATAGATTGAATATTAAAATATGGAGCATAGAAGAGATTCAGGCGACAAGTGCATCTACTGAGTTCTTATGTGTTGAAAAAAACCTAGTTGTTCTCGTTGATGTAGATTACAGAGTGAAGAGGGTTTGGGAGAAAAAGAACAGCCATTATGAAGAGGTTGACGTGAAGGAAATGGTCAACCGTATCGCATCTTATCTGGCTCAACATGTGAGTTTAGAGAACTTGCTTAAAGACAAAATATTACACGAAGCAGCAGAAACAATCCTCAACCTAAACAAAAGAGTGTTAAACAAAGGCAAAGTCAAAGAACACAAAGGCTGTTACTCCGTTTCAATAACTGGAAAACGTGGACCCGCATTGGAACTGGAACTCTAGAAAACGCATGGACATTCATAAGTGCCTTTTCTCACTAGGTTACCCCTGCCTTTTTGGTGCAGAAACACCTCATCGCGTTTTAAGCAGTTTTGGAAAATATTTTTGCCATCGCAAGTGAGCGTAACGTTCCATTGCTGATCCCACGCCAATCATGCTTCTTAAAGTCCAACCGCCATAAGCACTTAAATCAATGCCGTCGAAACCATAATGCTCGATGAGTTCGGCAGCTCTTATGTGTCTTAAAGCGTGAGTGCGAAACTGTCTTGGATGCCGCTTTTTTTCTCTGCTGATTTTTGTTTCTCCTTGCCCCTCAACTATCGTGTATTTTTCAATTTGGTAGGTTAACCCTTCAAAAACTTGTTTAGCGTAAGACCAAACTTTCTGTCTTGTAAAAGGAAAACACGCCTCATTCTTTTGTGCCAAATAATATTTACACACTTCTTTCGTCCACGGTTCATACTGTGGATTTAAAGGTAAACCAATAAGCCTTTCTAGCCCATCGCGTTTAGCGGTTGAAACTGTGAAGACAGCCACGTTTTCTTTTATTGGTCCTAGCTCAAACTTTCCAAGTCGCACATCCGAGCCTTTAGGACCTCTAGCATTTGTGTAGGCTACGTCGCTTGGGCTTATCCGAGAAACTAACTCGCTGACTCTTGCACAGAAAAGGTAGCCACACATCAAACAAACTCGTACATCTTCTCGCTTAACATTTTCGATACGCTTGCGAACTAGCTTAACACTTGGCAAACTCATATTTTTTTTACCACCATACAAATCTTATTCCTTGCAGTCTTGCTATCTGTGGCAACATAAGAATAGCAATGATGTTGATTGTAACAAGACATATCAACTCTCTTCGTTCAATAGGGGTTGTTTTATCCCATCTTCGGAATAACTCGGCACCTGATGACCATAGCAAACGATAAACACAGACACAGTATAAAGCAAACCAAATACTATGGGTCATAGCGTATATTGCTACTAAACTGATTATTATAATGGGGGTCGAAAAGAGACCTAAATGTATTATGCCGATCATTACTTCTAATAACAAGGATTGTATGCATTTGCGAACCAGCTTAACACTTGGAAGACTCATATTGACATAAATTCTGTAAACACACGTGTAAATTTTCGCCATGTTCTCTCACTCCACCTCCTTAGTCCACTCTTGACTGTAGCCTCCAGCGTGTTTCGTGTATGTTATAGCAGCACTTACTGTTTCATCCAAAATCTCTGCAATTTGATAAGGTGTTCTCCCTTGGTAAGCTAATTTTATTCCGATGCTGTGTCGCCCATAATGAAAGTAAATTCGCTTATCTTTCGGTAATTTTTCATTGATTTTGCTTAACCAAAATCTCGCATGCTCTGGATAAACATAACCTCCAGGATCAGTATAGGTATAGGTGCGCGTTTCCTCATCTCCATGTCGGTTCTCAAATTTTGTGTTGACTGTGCGTTGTCGAGGTTTGGTTTTGGCTGGAAACAAATGGGCTTCTTGATCTTGGATTCTTACGTCAAACTCTTTTAGATATTCCATTATGTATGGTACTGCTTTATGCTTGATTATGCGTGCCTTCTGGTATGGCATTCGCTCTATTGGTGAACCGCGACTCTTCTTTTTACCGACAAAGAATTTTATGCGAATTTCAGTTGGGTTAGCTTTCGGAGTAAAAATAATATCCTTTCGCTTGAGTTGTAAGACTTCATTTATTCGTTTTCCAGTCAACCAGATTATCGCAAGAACAGTTGCAAACCAGTATTGAAAAGGCGGAACTTGATAGGCCCGAGAAAAATCTAGCTCTCTGGCCAGCGACAAAATCTCTTTCCAATTTGGAGTTGAGATTTCTTCCGTTCGTTTAATCTTATGAAGTGGCATGTTTCTATCTCTATATTATTTTAGCACTCACGGGAGGGGATGTGCAAGTTTGGTTATGTGGATGCTACTCCTTGCAACCCTCCTTTCGCCACATTCTCTATCCTTTAAGGCGTGAGTAATATGTTGTTTATTGTTTTAACATATAACCTTTTGCTAAAAGTATAGTTTTAGAAAGTAGCATAGTGTTGGAAGCAACGGAATGTCTTTCTCTCTCTAGAGAGAGAGTTATGAATTAATGTATATTGATAGAATCTGTAGAAATTGTAGATTTCGCGGTAGCACCATCTGTGTCTAACGCTTTTAATATTTCAAAGCCTATATCATTCATGTCATACTTGCTATATCCTGTCTCAGGATCTCGGACTGGGCTTATGATTGCTCGGCTCTTTAAGCGTGTCAATATCTTTTTACCTATATCCCTACCGAAGTCAGCATACACTTGATCGTGGTAGATTGGCCCCTTCTCTTTTATTACTCGCATAAGTCGGTAGTCCATAGGTTCCAGCCTTCTCATCAAATAATCCAGTTGACTTTCAACCATCGTGTCTTCAATACTTACTAACACTTCATCAGCTAATGCTTGACGCATCTTATCATACTCGCGGAAAACATCATCTGGAATCGGGTCAAACTCAAAATCATCTATCCAAGTTTTACGCCCTATCGATTTAAAACCTTTATAGTCTTGCATCCTACGGAAACGATCATATTTGGCGCATCCACGTGCGTAACACCATAATTCATGACTGTACTTGTTTTGTAATTGTTGAGTTGGCTCGGACGGTTCAATCATCGTAGCCATCAACACTCCCATTTTTGTTCCCAACACATCAAAGCCTCCTTTAAATTTATCCCAAGCTGGATCGTGCTGTGTGCTTGCTTTGTTGCTATGCGCTCCAAAGTCGTCCCAGAGCAACGCGGGAATCCGCATGTGTAATTTGTTTCTTGTGGGCCAGCGTTCTGGAAGGTTGTGTTTGATTTTATAGACGGTTTGAGATAGGTTGAAGGTTATGGCTTCCAAAACTTTTTCCCAATCTTTGTAAATCCAGTAGAGAATCAGAAGTCCTAACATACTTTTGCCTGTGCGTGGTTCGCCCCAGATCACAACCCACATGTACGAGTCGTTGTTAATCGCGTTAACCATGTCTTTTACTACGGTTGGTATTTCACTCCGTTTCATATTTTGGAACCTTCATTCTTTCTTTACTTGGACGCTTAGGTGACGCTGCTGCGCCCCGTTCCATGTAGGCTCTTTCGCCTAACTGATCGCTCAAAGCAGTTACGATTTCCTCTAGGTATTGTTCACCAAGTCGTTTAGCAATGCGATTTCGTAAAATCTGGGTAGTGTAAAAACTAGAGCCTTTAGTGTTTGCTACTTCCCGTCTTATCCGGGCGATTATGGTTTTCGCGTTTTTATTCTGTTTCTTTCTTACTTCAGGCTGCAAATACTTCAGCAACGACACTGAATAGTAAAGTGCTTGATAATATGCTTCGGCTCGTTCTAACTCGCGGATTATTGAAAGTTCTTTCCACACAAAAGCTTGGTATGAACCTTCAAATCCTCTTGGCATAAACTGTTGCAAGTTGCTTTCCCATTGTTATGTTGGTTTAATGGGTTTTATAGTTTTCCATAGAAAGTTTTATTAGGTGGGTATTACGTTAAACCTTAGTAGAGACCAGTAGAGATGTGAAATATGCCAAGATATAAACATAAAGGAGTACCACACAGCAAGAAGAAACTGCATCAGCATCCAAGTCATCCGTATCCGCATCCTTCAGGCAGATGGCATAATTACCCTCCAACATCACGCATAAAAGATCGGAAGGGTAAAAAGTTTAGGAATACTCCTGAAGAGCGCAGACGCACACATGTTAAGGGCAGTTACAAGACTAGAGGCGGAAAAACAAAAAGCTGGGATTAGTTTTTGCCTACTCCCCGTAAACTTGAGATTCTTCGTAAGGCTAAAGGTATTGCGATGGAACGTCAAGTACGTGCGGGTTTGCCAGCGATTACGCCTAGCGAACAAGAACTAAGGGAAACGGGAGTTTTTCAAGAGGCGCAAATAGATTTAATGCAAGTGGATCAAGAAGCCCTTTCTGAACAGAGACGTTACCTAGAGGACATGGCAGGAGACATGCGACTAAAGATTATTCCAGAAAAAGGCTTAACGGCTCTTCGTAAAGAAACGGGGTTTGAATGGACTAACGGATGGACAAAACATGAACGCAAACCAAAAGCTAAGAAAGAAACTCGTAGCGATAGAGAAATTAGAAAATGGTTAGAAATGAGAGGCAAGTATGCGAGTGGCGAGTTTAAAGGCGGTATAGAACGTTTTACTACTCGTGTCGGTAAGTATAAAGCTTCAATCATTTTAGGTAGAGATTTTCAAGAAGGTGGAGAGGCTTATCTTAGGCGAAAAGGCATGAAAAAGTTTTGGGATTATGATTTTTCTACAGAAAAAACACCAAAGCCGAAACCGAGACAAAAGATTGATCGTTCAACCACTAAAGGATTAGAAAAATTACCTTTGATTCCGAAGGTGAAACTACCCTCAACAATTATTGCTAATCGTAAGAAACCTATAGACCGTTCTACTGCCAAAGGCTTAATGAAAATCGTTCTGAAATCTAAACCAAAGAGAACGAAGATTCATGTTGAACGCTCTGGAAAAACCATGCGAAAATTGCGAAAAGTGAATGGAGTTAAAATGTTTGCGTTTCCCGATGACGTGTGGAAAGTGCGAAAGCCGAGAAGGAGAAAAAAATAATGCATTGCACACGAAAGAAACCTACGTATAAAACTAGAAAGCAAGCAAGCATTCACGGAGCCATCACGTATGGAAGTGGAAAACATCAAGAACGCAAAGTGAAAAGTGGCTGGCACACTTACAAACGAAAGAGGAAGAGAAAGTGAGAGCCAAATGGGCCAAGAAAAAGCAACGGAAACTGGCTCGTCAACGAAGGAAAAGGAGAGATAGATACAAGTGACTAAAAGACTCAAAGAGTTGGGTTGGTAAATAACATTGGGTCAAAAAAGTAAGAAACTGAAAGCTGAAGGTCTGGAAAAACATAAACAACAACAAAGAGAAAAGAAGAAGGCAAAGAAAGCTAAAAAAGAAGTTTTGTTGCCTGCAAGACATAGAAAAGTGAGTAAAAGAGGGGGATCAACTTTATGACTAGGAAAAGAAAAGTGAAACGCAGAAAGAAAAAACGTCAGAGTTTGTTAGGTGAACCCATGAAACTGTTGGAGTTGGGCATAACTTCAACTGTAGCTTTAGGCGCGTATGGTATGACGTTAGAGGCTCTTTCAAAAATGAGGAAGTGATGTGGATGCCTCGTGGAGTTCGCCGAAAAAAATGTTTGAAAGGCAAGAAACCAGCGAAGCGTCAACATAAAAATTGGAAGTGAATGAAATGCCCTTTGCAGATAAAAGGAAATATCGAGATTATATGGCGGAGTACATGCGTGAGTATCGCAAAAGGGAACGTCAAGCCATTAAAGAAGCTAGGCGACTACTCGGCATGAACACGCGAGTCCGAAAGACGCAGAAACGAAAGAAGCCACAGAAGAAGAGGAGAAAGTAAATGAGTCATCGTAAGGAGCCGAGGGAAGTTGGGGGCATATACCCATCTCAACAATACGTAGTGATAGAACCAAAAAAGCGTAAAGTTCTTACACCAGCACAGAGAGCAGCTGGGCGAACATGGATTTTTCCCTCTGAACCTGAAAGACCTTACGTTGTAGGCGAAAAACCAGCTTCCACAACAATTTTGAAACCGCCTGAAACTTACGCGACTTGGCTTCCCATTGCGGGCCCCGAAAGGCCTTACGTTGCAGGTGATAAGCCACCACGAAAAACCGATGTCACTTTAATTGTTGCACCCCCTTCCGTGCGTGCAGAACTCCAACAAAGAGAATATGCGGAACGTGTGGCTAAGGCTGAAGCGAGCAGAGCTTTTCGAGGTAACATTCAACAGAGGCTTTATGGGGTTCAAACTAAACTTGCCGCAACGGAAACGTCGCTTCGAGAGTTATCTCTGATTCAACAACAAAGAGCTAAAGGTTTTGAGTTTGTAGAGAAAAAAGGTGGACAACTGTATTTTGTTCCAAAAGAAACGAAAGGCATAGCTGAAGCATTCCTTGGTATTCATGTTCCATCACTCCCTGAAATTCTTGGTTACTCCGTTCCAACACCTCCCGAATTGTTAGGCTTCGGCAGAATGGAACCTAAACATTACACTATGACTGAGCCTTTAGCTGGTTTCGTAGCTGCTTTTGAACAGCCTATTTACACCGTAGGAAGGTTGGCAGGGTTTGAAACTCCCAGACCGCCACCATCCTTGTTAAGCGGTCATTCACTTGAGCATCCTGCTTATGCTGCTGGAGCTTTCGCTGGACAAGTAGTTCAAGCATACTTCTTTGGGAAAGTCATAGAAAAAAGCCCGTTAGGGCCTCCGTTAGCTAAAGTTGAAATGTGGACAATGAGCAAAATTAGAGAGCCACTTATCGGCACAGGGTTAGACAAGTTTCTCTTACAACATTCAAAATACTGGGCAACTCTACAAGAGTATAAAGCGGGAACTGTTGTGTTTGGAGCAGCACCTAAAAAGTGGAGTCCAAGCGTTTATCATGGGAAAACAACAACGCCCTTTAGTGCAACATTAAAGAAAGCAATAATGGACACGCGGGGAAGCGTGCTTTTACCTCAATTATTAACGACACCTAAAACATTGTTCACACCATCAGCTACAGTTTTGCCAGGTGCGTTTTTGCCTCAAATCATAGGAGTTACAACTGTATTAGGACTTGAAACTCTACAGGCTCCAAAAACATTAGGGATTGAAACGCTACAACTTCCAAAACAAAAAAGCATACTGGAGACACGCCAAACTCCAAAACCAATAAACATATCGAGGATGCGTCAAACAGTGATGCCTAAACAGTTACAACGGCAGACACCTATAGCTTTCAATATTCCAATAACACGCCCAAAACAGAGAGAAGAACTAATTCAGTTTTCAGGAGTTATAGAGTCACTAACACCTGTTATCACGCCGATAGAACAGCAAAAACAAAGTCAAGCCCAAGCTCAAAGTTTGAAGCAGCTTCAAATACAATCACAAGTAACACAGTTTAAAACGAAGCGTTTACAGTTGCAGATGCCTAAAACTCCACGCTTTAACAAAGGCTTGTTTGGAAAATGGTTTAAACGAACACACCAAATAAAAACGGCACAGCAAATGTGGCAAACATTCACTGGAAAGCCGATGAGGACAAAGAAACGCAAGAAAATTAGGGGGGTGAAACTGATTGGTTTTTAAAGGCTTAAGAGAGAAACTGTTGAAAGCAAAAGCCAAAGCACACGGCATGACCGTGCCTGAACTTAAACAGTACTTGGCGGAACGTAAAGTTGAGAAACGAAAGTTCAAGGAAGAATTAAGGCGTAAGGAACGAGAAGAAAAACAGAAACATGAAAAATGGAAGATAGAACAGAAGTATAAACAGAAGCGTAAGCAAGTGAAAACTGGAAAGTCTAGTGGAGCTTTAGGCTTGATAGAGCTACTAGGGGGTTCTACAAGTAAAAAAGCAAATGTGGATCCTTTCGGGTTGTTTGGTTCACCTGCAAAGAAAACGAAAAGGAAAAAGAGGAAGAAGAAGTGACAAGAACCTTTCAACGCTACAAGAAGTACTCGGAAGAGTATGAGAAGGAGGGTAAGCGATTATCTGCATGGATGCGAGTTCTCCCCATTGGTCAACATCCACCTTCTTACGAGAGGGCTTCTACAGAATTAAGCAGATTCAAGAGACGAAAGTTAACGCCATTATGGAAACAGATCCGTAGTAAGATAGTGAAAAATAACAAGACACTTTGGCAACTTTTTCCTTGGGTTACTGAAGACGAGCCACCTCTCTTTCGGGAAATTAAACCCTTTTTAAATACGCCCCAGACGGTTAAAAGGAAGAGGAGTAAGAAACGTTGAGTTTCCCATTAGTTTCGCCCTTCCGTCCGTTTCGGATATTATACACTAGCGCAGTTATCATAACCATGTTGTTTCTTATGGCTTTCCTCTGGTTCGCCTTATACGCAGGCATCAATAGTGTGAGAGCAGCCATCCTCGTCAGCATTAACCAATACGACACAGCAAACAGCACATACTCAAACTTTGCGTTAGCAGACACATTCATGAGCAATTTATGGACGTTTTTTCTAGTAATAGTTACACTTGCACTTTTATATTGGGTGTATATATACAGTCAACGAAAGGGGTTACGAACCTATGGCTAAACACAAAAAAACCAAAAGACTAATGGCAAAGGTTGGTGCAAGAGCGTTTGAAGAAGCAGCTTTTCTTTTGGACACAATTCGTTTGCCTCTTGTTGGAAAACATTATGACCGCCTGGTTAATCGGGTTTATCGTGATGCCCGTTGGCTTCGCAAATATTCTGGTGGGAAAACAAAAAAATATAAGAGAATCGTTGGGCGAAATAAGGTAATAGAGGTGTAACAAATGGGGGTTGTTTTCGGGATAATCACGTTCTTCGGTTTGATTGCTTGTTTACTAGGATGCGGAGGGGCTATTCTGAAATATTTAAAGAGAGAAGGAAAGGATAAACCATGAGAATTGCGTTGGTTGTGTCAGCTCCGTTGGTTATAAACGGAAGGAAACAAAATATGAGTTGAGAATCGTGCAAGTGTGGGCGCATTCTGTATGTAAGGGGGTTCCAACCTATGACTGTGCATAGGTCGTACATTCAGCCGTATAGCCAAACCAAAAATGGCAAAACTGTAAACGTACAAGGTTTTTGGAGAGAATGTAACTATGTAGTGACTGAAGAGCAAAGACGCAAGATTAGCGAAACATTGACTGGTAGAAAACTTCCAGAGAAAACGAGGAAGAAAATGAGTAACAGCCAACGTGAATGGTGGAAAAATGCGGATTCTCTTTCAAAACGAAAACGCTATGATGCTATGACAAACTTATGGCAAGACGAAAACGCAGAACATAGGCGACAGAAATTCAGAGAAGCTATGAGAGGCGATAAGAATCCAGCCAAACGCCCCGAAGCGAGAAGGAAAATAAGTAAGGCCTTGAAAGGAAACCAGAATGGGTTAGGCAATAAAAGTCATTTAGGACAGAAACTATCAATAGAGCATAAGAGAAAGATTAGCGAGGCAGAAAAGGGACGCGTGTTTTCTAGGAGCCAGAGAGAAAAGATGGCTAAAGCTCAGAAAGACTTATGGGAGGATCCGCAATACTCTGTTCAACAATCACAGAGAATTTCTAGGGCTATGAAGAAGCTATGGCAAGGTGATGAGGAATTTCAACAACAGCAACGGGCGAAGATGTTGAAAGGTCTTTTGAAGCGACCTACAAGTTTAGAAAAGCAATTTATCGCCATCTGCAAAAAACATGAGTTGCCTTTTAGGTATGTGGGGGACGGCGAGTTTTTTATAGGTTCTAAAAATCCAGATTTCATTCAAATTAGCGGAAAGAAAGTGTGTGTCGAAGTGGCGAATACATATCATCATTCAGAGAATTATAAGCAAGAACGAAAAGCATATTTCTCTAGGTTCGGTTGGGGCTGCATAGTTTTTAAGTGTAATCATCTAGATGAGGCATCCGTTCTTTCTAAACTAAGAGGTGTTGATTAAGTGAGAATTGTGCAGGTTTGGGTTGTTGCGATTATATTGGTATTTTCAGTCTCGCTTTCGTGGTACGTGAGCCAGCCCATTATTTTGGGGGTTTCTCGTGGGCTTAGCAGTAGCATAACAACCAGTCAAGGACAACTTGTAGCTACAGGCGTTGAATATGTTAGTTACGCATGGGGTCCACTCTTGAACATTTTCATTCTCTTATGGGCTGTAATTTCAAGTAGCAAACAAGATATTGAAAGCTCCGTGTATGGGTGAATGAAATGGTAACATGGTTATCTTCACGCCTCAGACTATGAAAGGGTTACTCCCTTTATGGCTGAAAAGGTGAAATAAAATATGGAGAAAAGAAAGAAAGCCTCAGTAACATTCAGTGCAGTCGCGTTAGCCTTGATTGTTTCAATTGGTGTCGGCTTGTTTATGCAGCGTAGCGGTTTAACCCCATCATACTTGGTGTTTGCAGGCGACTCAACCCCTGACAGCTACGGGAACATGGTAAGGCAAGTCTGGATGATTCAAGCAGCACAAGGCAAATCGTGGGATATTGATTATGGTGAATACACGGAAGGTATGACTGTGGAAATTGATGCGAATTATCAGACGCAAATAATTGTTGCGGTAAACATCAACAAAACATTAGCTAATGACCCTGGAGAAGCAGCAGCTTACACACGTGTTTACTTGAATGTTTCCACTGTTTTCACAGATCAATTGCTTACTTACTGGCAAGTGCAAGATTTAGATGCTGGGTTTTACACGGTAACTTATAACAGTACGTTGTGGACACCATCCGCAGATACCGTGTATGCTTGCACCGTCGAGTTTGAGGCTTACTATTAAACAAGCTTCCCGAACCGAGGCATCACTATGATTCCGAAGAGGCACATAATTCTAAGTGTTATTGTACTTGTTGCTCTACACCTAACTTTCTTGGTGGTTCAACACTCTGGTTGTAAGAGAGGGAAAATAGATTATTAGGTGAAGTTTGAAAAACAAAAACTACTTTTGGCTTTACTGGTTCTCATGTTGGCTTGTCTAACACTCTTACAAATCACTCCAGTTTATGCTACTGCTCCAAACACTGTTGGAGACTGTGACTCAGCACTTGCAACTTATTATTCCTTCCAACGTAAAACCTTCTATGCTAACACACGCTTCTGGGTCTTCTGGGTAAACGGCACAACAAACGTGCTTTATACCACATCACCAGATGGTGTTTCATGGTCAAGTACAACATCGGTTAGAGCATCCACAGTATATTCTGGCTGGGCTTTCTCAGTTTGGTTTGACGGAACATACATTCATTACGCTTACGCTGATGTTTC
>Ga0315541_1001735_pt1 | contig 19493 bp, 20 predicted proteins | sample SalMarSW160190MG_FD_203095 | JGI IMG/M metagenome (GOLD analysis project Ga0315541, IMG submission 203095) | Salt marsh sediment microbial communities from the Plum Island Ecosystem LTER, Massachusetts, United States - Salt Marsh Sediment SW1601-190 ...
GTTTGTGGCTGAGGTTATAGTCCCGTTGGTGATGCTCCAGTTGTAGCTGGTATATCCAGCAGTGGTGTTGGCACTCAAGCCTGTGCTGTTGGCACATACACCTGCTGGGGCATTGATGTTGCAGATGATCTGCGGGGGCTGGTTATAGAACGTACAGGAGACAATATCATTCGGCTCAAGGACGATGTCGTCAATGCTATCCGTGCCGCCGTTAAAGGTGCCGTTGTTTGTGGCGCCGGTACAAATGGCATCAAGCAGTGTGAAGCCGTTTTCAAGAGTCTCCACGATGCTTACGGTGACATTGCATTGCCCGCCGAAGTCGATGTCGAAATTAATAAAGCCGCCGCTGTCTGTTTGACCCAAGGGAGGTGTTGAGTTACCAGTGGGAGTAACGTTGGCGGTGAAAGTCCAGTTCCCGCCATTGCTCTGGTCAATCGTAGTGCCCAGGTTGCCGTCGCAGTCGATGATTTTGTGCACGGTGATAGTGCCGCCGCAAAGCAGGCCAGCCAGGTCAGCCAGAGCATCGGCGAGGCCGCCGAAGTCAGTGGTGATGACATCAACATCAATGCCGATGGAAGCCGGCGGGCTAACGACAGTGCCAGATATGGCGCTCAGATTGTCTATGTTCAGTGGTTCCGTTGGATCCGAACTGAAGGAGTCCCCGATGCCAATGGTGAGGATGCGGATGCCCTCGCTCTTGGCGGCGTTGGCTTCTGTAACAGCCGCGGCCAGGGCTGCGGCCATTGTTGCAGGGTCGATACCTGTTATGGGTGGATTATTCCCGTAAGCGGTGGGGTTGCCGTCGGAGGCGAAGATAATCAGGTCCGGATTAGCTCGATGCGAGAAGAGGTTATGAGCCAGCAACAACCCCTGCTGCCAGTTGGTGTATATGCCGCCGGGCTGCACCCGAGGTTCTTTGATCTCGTTGATGATTGTCGTGTTGTCGGCGGTAAAGCCCTGACGCACAACAGCGGTAGTGGCGAATTCCACGAAAGCGAACTCCGTGGGCGTGTCGGCGAGCGCATTCACGAAGGCCACCAATGCGGCCTGCATCTGACCGTATTCGGTGGCGCTAATGCTGCCGGAGCTGTCAATGACCAGTACCACGTCCAAGCCGCAGGACTCCTCCAACTCAGGGTTGGGCACTGGCTGGGTGTAGTAGACCGTAATCCGAATGAAGTCCACGTATATATCAGTGTTAGAAGATTGGGCCCGCGCTACCAGGTGGACACCGAAAGTAGAGGCATTGATTGCCCCAGGAGTCCAGGTTGTTCCCCAGAGGTCGGTTGGCCCGCCATAGGTTGCGACTCCCAGGGAACCAGGCCAGTCAGCATACGTATTAGCCTTGTTACCGCCGTAACCGCCTACCCTGTTGATGCCGTCCTTTGTCAGTTGAACGAGAGCATCCCTGGCTCTCCCGGCATCGCAGTAGCGCTCAATCTCTACCTTGATACCATTAATCAAGCTGTCAGCGGGTATATTAAAGCCGAAGTCGGTTGCTCTCAGAACATAGGAGTACTCATTGCTATTGAAGCCAGTGTCGGCTATGCTGGCATAACTCCCGTCATCCGCATCTACGTTTCCCGGCGAAACCCAGCCTTCATCGTCATAATAATTTGGCCATCCTTCTGAGTCTGAGGTGGCTATTCCAGGATACTTGACACCCGTGTCATCTGCCAGCGCCGGCGGCGGGCTGATGGCGGGCAGCACCATGGCAATCAATAACGCCACGCCGAGTAAAGAAATTATTAACTTTTTCATATCTATACCTCCTGGCCAGGACTAATTAGCCATTACTAATGAGCTATTACCTTCGTCATATATTTAGTCGCTAAAAAGGGGAAAATCCCTCATTTTTCTGGTACTTTTCTGGTACTTTTTGGGGATTTTTTTCCAAGACTTATTGGCAAAATGGGTGGGGTGATTACTAGTAAAAAGTACACTTCTCCTGCCCTGCTTCCTCTTTAGCTACCTGTTTAATGCTATCACACCCCTTCTATCTAGTCAATAGGTAATAGGCAAAAGGTACTGGTTGTCGCCAAAAATATACTGATAGACGATGTTTATGAGGCTCGCTATTAGGTGACTATTAGGCTGATATAGTGTTATATATGGGTATAGCCATGAAATAGGTCAGAATGTTACTTTATTTGGGCTTGCCTTGCTCGTATGCTGGATTTGGTCAATCAATAGAGAAGGGAAAGGTTAACCTAAAAATGCTGGCATAAAAGCCAGCCGGTTCTTATGCCGGCTTCCCCCTCTTCCTCCTGATCGCCATATACACTAGGGCTCCTGCGAGGATGGCAATGACCGTAACGGCGAGGATAACCCAGTTGAATGAGCGCCCTCCATTAGCTTCACCAATACTGAATGAAATCTCTTTGACCTCAGTCTTCTTGCCCTCATAGTTAATATATCCCCTTATGTTGTAATCCCCCTGCTTCTCCGGCGTCACATAGGATGTTAATATATCCCTCTGCCCCACGGGTACCAGGGCCTCCTCGCTTTCCAGTGTATCAATAAGCTCGTCATCGCAATAGAGCTCGCCGATGAACTTAGCTCTGGTATCTATCAATCCACTATTGGAAAAGGTCGCCTGTACTTTTGTTATTGTGCCAAGTTTTGGTTCACCCTGGAGCGACAGTTCTTCAAAGATTCCTACTCTGCTGAGTGTCCCAACAGGCAGAATGGCGAAATTCAGGTCCTGTGTGGCAATAACCTCCTCATCCAGGGAAATGGCCACATGAGCCGCATAATCGCCAAGTTCCCTACCGTCAGTATCCCATCCCACAGAAATAGCTTCGCTTTTTTCAGGATTTACTCTGGTCTCGGCGAAGGTGAGGCTGTCAATGCCGGCATCATCTTTAGTTATCTCGACATCAATTTGCGGCGTAGCCACGACGTTACCGGTGTTTCTGAAATGGACCTCTATACGCAGCGGGTAGCCCACTTCGGTGTCCCCGGCAGTGACACTACTAACCTCCCCGGTTAAAATCTGTGTACCGGTGACTACGATGTTGACATCTACCTTGCCCTGGAGCGCCACTGTGACTCCACCCTCCCCATTTCCTTCTGGAGGTATATTATTGACATGGATAGTGCCTGTGGTACTGCCTACAGGAGCATTATCAGGTATACTGAATTGCACTATAACGTATGTCCATTCTCCGGCAATTGCAGTGACACGCTCTACAGGAGTGGTTAGCTCTCCGCGTTCGTAGAAAGCGACCCAGTCGCTTATATCCCCGGTGACACTGAGTCCCATGATAGCCTGTCCTTCACCAGTGTATTTGATGAAAATTGTTCTTAAATACTCTCCTCCCCTCAGGGCGTCGCTTATTTCTATATCAGTTGGTCCAACTCCCAGTCCCACAGCAGTAACATTCAAAGGAAACACCAGTATGAGTAAAACCTGTATCAAACCGATTAATAAAGTTTTTTGCATCTTATTCATTTTTTCCCAGCCTTGTTGGTCAAATTATACCCTTTCCGAAAGCAGCAGGCAACGGAACATTTGTTGCGGTGCAGAAACCCCGCCCACGGCCCCCGAGCCAGAAGAGACCGTGGGCATAATAACAACCTCTTCCCACAATTCTTAAGCTCTTAAGCGGCTCTGCTTAAGAACCACATAGGAATTGGATTTTCCGTCAACTACCCACCACAGCTACCACTAAAGTCTGTTTTTTGGTACAAGATCCACATGTTTCCGCTGTAGTCACCGGCACCCTCTATCACATGAATGGAGAAGTTAATCTTCTGGGTGTTGCAAAGCCCTAACGTAGGCGTAATCGTCGTCCATTTACCAGGATCGGGGAGGGTATCAATGTCCTTCCTTCCAGCCGGGGCAAAAAGTATGTCTGGGTTGAGTGGCGATGGCGCCCCGAGCCTGACGTCAAACTCTACATTCCAATTGATGTCCGGTGGAACACCCTCGTAGTCAAAGCCCATGTCATCCTGCTGTATTGCAAGCTCAACTTCGGTGTTGCCTATATTACGTACCGTGGGCTTGCTGTCACCGCATGAGAAGATGGTATCGCCAGCGACCCAAGACGCGGAGCAAATTTCAACTGCTCCATAATCTACGTGAGTAAAGTCCAGTTCGATACCCGCGACTGGCAGGTAGGTGAGGAAGTTGGTCAAGTCATAGCCACCGTCGCTGGCATGGGTGTTACTGCTGTCAGCGGCGTCAGCCTCGACTCGGTAATCACCCCAGGGCTGATGGTAGTCAAGCACACCAACTCCCATGTAGACTTTAGCGTGACACTGAATTAGTTCTTCCATGATGTCGTCATAGGCCTCAGTCTCATTAGCAAAAAGATTGGCATTCCACGTGACCAGGCCTGCCTCCCAGGCATCCAAAAAGGAATCAATGCCCAGGTACTCCGTAAAGCCGATAATTACATCTCCATCATAGAGGATTCCCTTGTCCACCTCATCAAGATCCTTCTTGTACTTCTTTGAAGCACACTCCGGTGGCCCCTCAGGGTGGTAGACAGTTACCCAAACATCGGTCACAGTGGAGACATCGTTGGGGTCGGTGACTATCGCCCAGTACTGGACATTGATGGTGGTATTAAATACCAGCGGTGGAAGTAGCTGGGTCAGAGGTGTGAGGTGATCAGGGTCACCGTCCTCAAGAAGGTAAGGGGGGACAGAAGGATCAAGCTGTTCCCACTTGGCCTTGATTATCGGCGGATCGCTATCACCTTGATTCACTGTGACGCCGGTACCTGGATTTAGCGGCACCACGTCGCTTGCCACTACTGGCACTGCTATGGCTATAGTCAGCGCCAGAGCTAGCATAATTCCTAATACTTTTTTCATTTTTTTTCCTCCTTTTTCCTCTTAAGCATTCAGCAAAAACAGTTTGTTGAGTTTGTGGAGTTTCTTGAGTTGCGGAAAGTTCTCATTGGTCATTTGTTCCTACTCTATGAACTCTAAAATTGCTGATAGCTGAATGCCTTTTCTTCTTTTGCCCAAAGAGATTGCTTCGTCACTGCGCTCCTCGCAACGACGTTTGAGATTTCGCTTTCCCAGACCGACCGCTCCGCTTATCACCCTCACCAATCCTCTCCCACTCGCCTGCTGGAGTCATACGGCGAGCAGGTCAAGGGAGAGGAGATTGCTTCAGCTACGCCTCGTAATGACAAGAAGGGGAGCCTGGGCATTACCGCTCTATCTCATTGGGCATATCTTAACTTCACCTCATCTTTTTAATTTAAGGTGTGCCTTACCAGGCTCACCTTCACCATGTCCCTCCCTTCAAGGGACAGGAGAGCCCAATCGCCCAAGATCGACCCCCCTGTCGGGCCAAGGGCATCGGCATGGATAATAATCATTATTCCCAGCTATCCTCCTTCAAACCCCGTTGCGTTTGCCTGGGTGCGGCGTAGTAAGGAACGAACCCTGGCAAGTAGTTCTCTCACGTTTATGGGTGAGGTTAAATAGGCATCGGCGCCCATCTCCAGAAGGTCAATTCCAGATAGCTCTTCACTATCCTGCCCCAGAATGATAATCGGAGCCTGGCATATCTGCCGCAGGCGAACACAGAGCTCGTCTCCATTCAATCTGTGGCTGGATTCAGGCATGATTATCACATCAGGGTGTCTTCTACCTAGCTCGGCTAAAGCCTGCTGTCCACCGCTAGCGCATACAACTTGAAAACCCGAGTGTTCTAAGGCAAAAGTCAATTCCTCTCCCCAAATCAAACCACTATGAATAAGTAAGACGCTCTCCACCTTCTTTTCTCCGATTTCACCACCCGGGGCTTGAAGACTTAAGTACTAGGACTTAAATATGCAGTACTATAGTACTAGTGTTGAGGAAAGAAAAATAATACCTATTTGGTGGGAAAAGGGTCTTTATTTGGTGGAAAAAGGTCTCTATCTGGTGGAAAAAGGTCTCTATTTGGTGGAATCAGGAGGTGTAATAAAGATGTAACCCACACCTCTCTTAGTGCAGATGATTTTGGGGTCGGCTGGGTCTTTTTCAATTTTAGACCTCAGGCGGTAGATATACTTCTTGAGAAATTCAGAGTCAGCTCCATAATGTGGTCCCCATACACTGTGGAGTAAATCTGTATGGCTGACTACACTGCCTTCATTCCTAGCTAATTGACAAAGAATCTTGTACTCGATAGGGGTTAGCCTCACCGGCTTTCCCTCCACGTATACTTCACATGTGGCATAATTTATGCTTAGCTTGCCATCGAGGAAAGAGGCGGTATAGCCACTGCCAAGCGGGGAGCAGCGGCGAAGAATAGCATTCACCTTAGCTATATATTCCATGGGTATGCAAGAGCTGTGAATCCAATCATCGGCACCCATTTCCAGGGCCCTTACCTTATCTATAACATCATCGCTCTGGCTAATAGCAATGAGGGGCACCTCGGAGAAGCTACGAATCTGCCCTATGAGGTCAAAATCATCCGGGGATGCTGCATCAGCTTGAAGCATAACGATATCTGGCTGTTCATTGTGTATTAGCTCGGTGCCTTGCCTTGCTTCAGTAGTATGAATTAAGCTTAACTCCCGCCATCTCACCTTTAAAATAAGGGAAATAGATTGTAATAGCTCCTCGGATTCACCAATGAACAGAACTTTCATCACTACTCCAACATGAAATAGGGAACCTCTGCTAGATCAGTTTCACCATTGACTTCTTGGAATCCAATCTATCCTTTAACTGGGACTAATGAACCAGTACCTTCGTCACTTTATTAGTCGCTCAAAAAAAGGAAAATCCCTCACTTTCTAGTACTTTTGGGGGGATTTTTTCAGGATTTGTCAACCAAGCGGTAGATACCAGCGGTAATAGGAAATCTCCTTCTTATGCACTGCCTCCCCTTTAAGTTCAAACGCGGTATTTAACGCTAGCACAGCCCCTATTCTTTTGTCAATATAGCCCCGAGTAAAAATACCAGTACCAGGCTCCGGGATGGGAATTCATCCCGACAATGTCGGGACAAAGGTTAAAAATCAAAATGCAAAGATTTAAGCGACGGAGCCTGATAAATCAGGCAACTACAAAAACCCTTAAACAATGACAAATGACAAAGCTCAAATGCCAAATCAAGCTCAAAATCCTAAACAATATTAAATGACCAAAGCCGAAGGGACTAAACAGTTTTGCCACCTGAGCAACTTGATTTCATCAATTTTTCCAAAGATTCCCCTCTTAAGATAAGAGGGGACAGGGGAGTTATGGAAATAACCCCCTTTATCCCCCTTACTTTAAGGGGGAGATTTAAAGAGAGCACTTATTTTAAGGGGGAAATTTAAGGGAAGAGGTAGTTTTGGCATTTAAGCATTTGGATTTCAATTGTCATTTGGGTTTTGCCATTTGGATTTATCTGTAGCGTGAGATTTAGCCGCTGAGATTGCCGCGCACCTTCCAGGTGCTCGCAATGACAGTACAGGTCATGCGCAAGACTATAAGCGTCCCTGGCCCATAAGTCCTGGGTAAAAGGTCACATTACCAAATTCTAGACAAAACAGTACCGAAACGGTACCGATGGGTGATTCCTATTGGATTGGATAGCTGTTATATATAATATATATGAGGAAACTAAAATATTTAGCCATAGCCCTGACGCTAGTTGAAGTAATACTCGTTGCTACGTCAGTACAGGGCGTGTTATTTGCCAGCGAAAGCGCGTCAGCCCACAGTTATTCGCCTGTTTATCATGTGGCACGTGCCGATAATAGCGATCCCGCAAGCTATGGTCCTTCCCCACAGGCGACGTGTTCTCTCGATGATAGCTATCTGGCTGAGAGGTGGGGGGTAACCAAGATTGAGGCACCTCAGGCCTGGCAAATAACCAGAGGAGACCAGTCAATTATAGTAGCTGTGCTGGACACGGGCATTGATGAAGATAACCAAGATTTGGCTGATAGGGTGGTGGCTGAGGTCAATTTCACCGATAGCCCGACAAGCGATGACATTTATGGGCACGGGACCCACATGGCAGGCACCATTGCCGCCATCGCCCCGGAATGTCAGCTAATGAATGTGAAAGTGGCTGATGATATGGGGAGCTGCGAGCCATCGGTGGTAGCCACAGGCATCATCTGGGCAGTGAACCACGGAGCCAGAGTTATCAACATAAGCCTGTCCATGAGAGCATCGCCGGATTTGGTAGAAGCGGTAAATTATGCCTGGAGCCAGGGAGCGCTAATTATAGCAGCGGCGGGCAATAAAGGTGGGGCGGAGCCTTCCTACCCGGCTTATTATGCCAATTGCCTGGCGGTGGCCGGCACCAATAAAAACAATTCCTTAGCTTTGTTATCCAGCCATGGCGACTGGGTGGATGTAGCCGCTCCAGGCTTTAACATTTACTCTGAATTGCCCCAGAATCAATATGGCTATAAGACTGGCACCTCAGCAGCCGGGGCCCATGTCTCAGGCGTAGCTGCCCTGGTTTTCAGTGTCGCTGAGGATAGCAACGGCAACGGCGCAGCCAACGACGAGGTGCGGTGGGCTATCGAAAATAGTTGTACTCCCATCGCCGGGGATGATGTGGGGCAGGGGCTGGTCAACGCTTTCCAGGCGGTAAAAAAGACAACATCACTCACCTAAACCTCCTCCCATCGAAGCGGGAGCCCTTTGAGCCCTCTGTGGGGCTCCCACTTCGATGGGGGCTCCCTCCGCGAAAGCACTTTTTAAAGAGCCTTGTGGAGCCCTTAAATAAAATCCCCCCCTTCGAGGGAGAGGGCACTAAATCATCAGGGTCATTGCAAGCCAAAGGCGTGGCAATCTCTCTTTGCGCGGGCAATAGCAAATGACAAAGCTCAAATGCCAAACGAAGCTCAAAGTCCAAATCACAAAACTGAGTAGTTTTGACATTCAACCTGCCCGCCAGGGCTCGGCAGGCGGGGCATTTGGATTTCAGTTGTCATTTGGATTTTGACATTTGGGTCTGTTCAGTCCGGGGCTTTAGCTTCGTGCTGCACGACCCTGAAAGGTCTTATACAGAATTTGGAGGTGAAGAATCCCCTGGATACTTAAGACAAATCTGAAGCTAGAACAAAATAAAGCAGCCTATATAATCTGGAGGGGATTCTGTACCGAAATTATGCGGGAGGCTATAATCAGGATTCGTGGTTGCTTTCCTCCAGGTTAGCCCTCATAGCCTTCCGAGCCCGCGCCAGCAATCCCTCAACCGACTTTGGTGAACGACCCATAACCTGACTTATCTCCAGCACGGGCATCTCTTCGAGGTATTTCATTACCAGCACCTTTTGATAATCATGAGGCAAGCCCCCCAAAACCTGGCGAATTGACTGACGAATCTCTTCGGACTCCATCACAGTAAGGGTCGCTGGTTCATCGTCCCTAATTTGCTCTAGCTGCTTCATGGCATCAAAATCGGGGGGAGATTCCTTGGGTTTAGGCTCTCGAGCCTGGCGCCGATAAAAGTCATTTATCTTGTGCAATGCGATACTGCGCAGCCAGGTGTAAAGCTGGCTGTCACCACGGAATTTATCCAGTGAACCCAGAGCAGCAAGGAATGTTTCCTGAACCAAATCCTCAGCTACGGCATGGTCTCGGCCTACTTGTTCCAATACCAGAGTGTAGAGTCTGTTCCTATAAATATTATAGAATTCCTCCATGGCTGTGCTGTCGCCCGAGCGCAGCTTCTCAACCAGCTTAGTTTCATAACTTTGAGAGGTGGACTCAGCTACTTTCATGTCGCCTCTACTTATTACATCATACTGCCCTAGTATCTTTAGCATACCAGCCAGCCAGGTTCATGGGAATCACCTATCAGTACTGTTTTGCAGTAGAAAATAGTACTATGCCCCTCTGGAGATGACGCCTGCATACTCAGTATTGCCTCTTTGTCATTGTGAACCCCGACTTGTTGGGGCGTGGCAATCTCTTTGCGCGGGCAATGGCAAATGACAAGGCTCATCTAAACAATGACAAATGACAAAGTTCAAAACCCTAAACAATGTCAAATAACCAAAGCCGGAGGGACTAAACGGTTTTGCCACCTGAGCAACCTGATTTCATCAATTTTCCCAAAGATTCCCCTCTTAAGATAAGAGGGGACAGGGGAGTTATGGAAATAATGACAATAACCCCCTTTATCCCCCTTACTTTAAGGGGGAGATTTAAGGGAAGAGGCAGTTTTGACATTCAACCTGCCCGCCAGGGCTTGGCAGGCGGGGCATTTGGATTTTGACATTTGGGTTTGTTCAATCCGAGGTTTTATCGGGTTCCCGCAAAAATCGCAGATTTTTGTGGGTGCTCTTCAGCCTCGTGCGCTGAAGCTTAACGGTCATCCGGGCTTGACTTTACGTCTGAAGTAATAATAGCCACCACAGCCAAGGAGTACTATGCCCACGACAATCCCGGCGACCAATCCTGCATTGGACGTGGTCCCGCTTGTGGACACCAGCAGGCGGACATCTAACCTTACGGCCAACAGGTCACGGGATTCAGCAGCGACTCCCAGCCATATCTCCCAGTCCCGTCCTGCCCATTTTTGCTCTCGCGGTATAGCTACCGTTACCGTTACATTGGCCTCAGAATTAGCGTCTACTTCGATTTCTTGAGAGGAGAAGCTTACCCAGCTATCATCGGGGGATTCAGTCCTCCCTTCCCTTCTTTCCTCTTCCGGAGGCTGAAAGGTAGCGATGGTAAAATTATGAGCTAGCTCTTCCTTATTGTGAATGGTCAGTTCGAATTCTGCTGCCTCTCCCGGGGACAAGTTATCTATGTGTACCTCGGCAGGGGAGACGCCGAAGTTAATGTCCTGAGCCAGAGTAAAAGAGGACAGAAAGATGGCCAGTAAAGCGGCAATGAGCCCAGCTAATTTACAATTGACCGCAAAATTCTTGATAATTCACCCACGCCCTTTCTGGAAATCCCCTCGACTTTGCTCAGGGCAGGCCTAAACAATGTCTTATGAAACTCTAAATCCTGAAATTAGTAGCCAGTAGTCAGGATTCAGCACTCAGAAGACCCCTCCTACTGGCTACTGGCCACTACCCAGGCTAGCCATTTTTGAGTTTTCCTCTGTCATTTTTCTTTTTGCATTTTGATATTTGAATTTGTTTAGCATTATGCCCTATCATCAGGCAGTTACTGCGCTTATAGTGATCTGGGTTTGCATCTGCCTGCCACCAACGAAGTAAGTCGGCGTTAGCAATCTCAGACCGAATTGCTTGGTATTCCCGGGGGCCAAGCTTGAGCCTGAGCCACCAGAATAAGGCCAAAGTTCGCCTTGCGTTTTGGTGATAGGTACATAGCCATCGCCTAAAGGTCCCCGCGCGGTATCGCCGGATACGCGGAACCATACCCCATAAACATTTTCCCCATTAGTGCCATCACTGCTCAACGTCCACTTATAGGCGCCAGGATTATCCACCCATGTAGCATCCTCCCCCAGGATAAAGGTATTCACATTACAATTGCCCTCTATAGTCAAAGTGCACCACTCTATCGGCGGGCTTGTCGTGTACTCTGTGTCTGCGGCTATGTTTCCGAGAGGCCACTGCGTTTTATCCAGGCTGATGGAAATCTCATTGACTCCTGTCATAGTGATGGTAATGGTGCCGCTCTCCTGGGCTAGAACCGGCAGGGAAAAGATTAAGGCCAGTATAATGACTACCGCAATACTCGTGACTGTTGTTTTCATCTACTCTTCCGGATTTGATGAAACTCCGCTTACTGTATTGGTTCAGTCGTTTTTGGACAAATCGGCTAGTGTAAAATGCTATAACCCTCCTCAGTTCTTGTCAAGGCCTTGCCCCACAGCATCACAATTGAGATCGGTATGCTGATAACTTCCGAGAGAAAAAATCCCGGAAAAGTGCCGGAACTCTTATTGCGCTACTATCTGTCATTCGGCAAACCGGGTCAAAGTCGTTTGCACATCTTTATGTGTTTGATGCCAGCTTCCCGAAAAGGCAAGCCCGATTCGTCAAAGCCGCATAACTTATAAAAAGGAATGACTTCAAATTGGGCGTGGATAATTACTTGTTGCACTTGTTTATCCTTCCATACTGTATCCAAAAACAGAAGCATTCCCTTTCCGATGCCTTTACGGCGGTAACGTTTTAAGATAGCCATTCTTTCTAGCTTGGCCTGGTTGTCGGTCAAAAATTGAACTCTGGCGCTGCCGATAACTCTCTCTCCATCTTTGACCACCATGTGTAGCGCTTCCCTGTCGTGCTCATCGAACACCAGGTCCTCTGAGATGCCTTGCTCCCGGACAAACACCTGCCTCCTCACCTCGAAGGCCTCTTGCAACTCGACATCGCCTGTCACCAGTTTATAGCCAAATTTGCTCATATAGATATAGATAGAATGCCTTGTCGGTTCGCCTAATTATAAAGCCGAAATACCGACGCCGTGATGAGATTGCCCGATGAACTTACCCGGTCTAAATTCCTAGTCAGAGCGAAGCAAAACGCTATCATCAACGAATTCTTCTCCGCTGGCCCGTTCGAAAGCCACGACGAGGTCATTGACGGTGAGATCGGCCTTCTGCTCCTGGTGCATATCAACCACTATCCTACCTTTATTCATCATAATCAGTCGGTTACCATAGCGAAGAGCCAGTTCCATATTGTGAGTAACCATGATAGTGGTCATCTTCTCCTGTGTTACGACCATATCGGTTAAATTGAGCACTATCTGGGCTGTCCTGGGGTCCAGCGTGGCTATATGCTCGTCAAGTAGTAATATTGCTGGTTTACTCAAAGTAGCCATTACCAGTGCCAGCGCCTGTCTTTGACCTCCTGAAAGCGTACCTACCAGGGCATTGAGTCTATTTTCCAGCCCCAGCCCCAGCGGAGCCAGGGCGACACGGAACAACTCTCTACGCTGTTTATTACTGGCCACTCGTAATCCTCTTGGCTGCCCTCGTAACAAGGCCATGGCCATGTTTTCCTCTATGGTCATCTTGGCGGCAGTGCCTACGTGAGGGTCTTGATAAACCCGTCCAATATAATTGGCGCGTCTATATTCACTCAGTCCGCTAATCTCCTTGTCATTAACAATAATCTTGCCGCCATTCTCCGGCGGGTACACGCCAGCAATGACATTAAGCAAAGTAGTTTTTCCAGCCCCGTTGCTACCAATGATGGTGATGTAGTCTCCGCTGTCGACGTCCAGGTCAATTTTATCCAGTGCTCTAATCTGGTCTACAGTGCCTTTAGAGAATACCTTGCTTATTCTCTTGAGCTTGAGCAAACTCTTATTTTCACTCATCAGAATTATCCTTTTACCACCTTGCCGCCGGTGGCTGCCACTCCCGCCGTATCTTCTTCTGCAGATATGGAACCGCTAGAGCTATAATCACTATTACTGCCGTAATAAGCTTCAAATCAGTAGCACGCATACCCATCCTGAGGGCAACACTTATGACCAGGCGGTAGACAAAAGTGCCGCCCAGCGCTGCCAGCAGAAGCCTGGCCACCCCTTTGGGTCGAAATAGTGCTTCGCCGATTATAACCGAGGCTAAGCCCATTATAATCATTCCTATGCCCATGCCAACATCGGAAAAGCCCTGTCCTTGAGCTACTACTCCGCCAGAAAAGGCAACGAGTCCGTTAGCGATGGACACCCCGAGTATTGTAGTCTTATCAGTGTCTACCCCGGCACCACGCACCATCTGCTCATTGTCACCCGTTGCCCTCAACGCCAGCCCGATCTCGGTGCGCAAAAACCAATTTAAAGCGCAGAAAACTATCACCGCCAGCAATCCGGTAACCACGAGCTTATACGCAATACTAGTTTCCAGTCCCAGCAATTGAGAGGCTAGAGAAAAGATGGTTACCTCGCGAAGAAGGGGGAGATTGGGCCGCCCCATCATAACCCGCAGATTTATAGAGTAGAGGGCGACCATCACAAGTATACTAGCCAGCAGAGCCGGTATCTTCAGCTTGGTGTTGAGCAATGATGTTGCCAGGCCAGCACATATACCAGCTCCGAGGGCAGCCAGCGTTGCCAGGAATGGATTCACACCGTTTACGATAAGCACGGCGGCAACGGCTCCCCCCAGAGCAAAGCTTCCATCCACAGTAAGGTCGGGAAAAGCAAGCACACGGAAGGTGAGATAGACACCTATAGTTACAAAACCAAATGCCAACCCCTCATATAGGGAAAAGCTCAGCAAGCGCCCAACGCCGGCAGGGTCCAACAGTCACAAACCTCCGGACTGTACCATCTCGGTTACCTAGATATAGCCATCCGGCTGCTGGCCGTTAGTGCTGCCCCAGCAACCGGATGGCGCGAGCCTTAGTCTTCAATTATTTCAGTTGCTTCGTCCAAAAGATCCTGAGGGATAGTCACCCCTTGCCTTTCGGCTTCCTCGGGGTACAGGTAAAGGAGATTCGCTGGTGCTGTTTGAACCGGCATTGTAGCCGGGTCTGCACCCTCCAGCAGTATCTCCGCTGCCATCTCACCACTTGAATAGCCGATATCGTAGTAGTCCAGGCCCCAGCACCCAATTGCTCCTCTCTCAACTGTAGAAGTGTCGGCGGCAAAAAGAGGTATGTCATTTTCCTCGGCAACCCCTACTACAGCCTCAAAAGCCTCCACGACCGTATTGTCAGTTGGAACCCATATGGCATCCACCTTTCCCACAAGTGCATTTGCTGCAGCTTGAACTTCCGACGTAGAGGATGCCGTGGACTTCTCTACAGTGATATCCAGGGAAAGAGACTCGATCGCCTCGGCAAGCTGCACGTCCACCTGGTACACTGAGTTGGCTTCGCTAGGATTGTAAATTACGCCGAGTGTCTCAAGTGTGAGGTTATTGGCCACGAGAATGTCTTCAATCAATTCTAGCTGAGGCTCAACGGGAGCAATATCGCTGACCCCGGTCACCTGACCACCCGGCACAGTCCAGTTGTTAACTACCCCTGCATCTACCGGATTGGTAACCGAGTTAAAGACCACCGGTATGTCCGTTTCATCAACGGCGAGCGCCGCTGCCTGAACGCAATCCGTGGCTATGGCACATATCAGGTCCACGCCCTGGGCAACAAACGATTCGGCGATTGTAGCCGCAGTACTCGGTTCACCCGCAGCATTCTGTTCGTTATACGTGACGTTTGCGCCTGCAGCCAGGACCGCGGCTGTCAGGGCATCCTCAAAGCCTTGGCGAGCCGCATCCAAGGCAGGGTGGGTCGCTATCTGAAATACGCCAATCTCATATACAACCTCTCCATCTCCATCTCCATCTCCGCAGCCACTTATCAACACTAACGTTAGAGTTAGTACAACCACCATACAAACACTACCAACTAGCTTTAAGATTCTCTTATTTTTCATTCAATCCAAGACCTCCTTTCAGTATCTATAACTATTCAACTTACAATCATTAGCTTACATCTACACCTCCTTCATACAACAATTCACCAAACGAAATTCCCGAATAGATGGCATCTTCAACTTTGTCATATATCAGCGCTGTTGGTATTCTGTCTACTCTCTTGGCTTCATCAACCGGGGCGTTATTTTAGCAAAAGATGCTTCTTTCCCGAATATATGCCCTGCCCAACCGATGAGAACCCCCACCAATATTATACGCCCATTCGACGACAAAGAGAATACCTGCCCCGGCCAACTGCCTGGCTATTTCTATTTCCCCCTCTTGACTGGTGGCTCTGAGCTGGTTATTAGCCAGCCCCATTATGATATCAAACTTGCTTACCCGGGTCGCTCCAAATCGGCACGCTGAAGGAGCTTCATTTTTTCTTTAACCTCTTTGATAGTCTCTTCGGCTATAACTTCAGCCCGATTAGCTCCATCGGCAAGGACTTGAGCGACATAACCAGGCTCGGAGGCTAAAGTAGCCCGCCTTTCCCGGAAAGGCTCCAGATTCGAACTGATGCTCTGGGCCAGCATCTTCTTGCAGTCCACACAGCCGATGCGCGCGCCACGACATTCTGAAGCAATTTCCTCTACCCGGGCCGGGGTGAAAAAATTGTGGAGGCGGAAAACATTACACACCTCAGGATGACCCGGGTCAGAGCGGTACCTCCGTGCCGGGTCTGTAAAGGCGGTCATCACTCGCTCCCGGATTTCCTGGGGGGAAGCGGATATTTCAATATGGTTATTATAACTTTTGCTCATCTTCTGCACCCCATCCAGGCCTAAAACTAAAGGAAAGTTGGTAAGCTTTGCCTGTGGCTCAGGAAATACAAACCCGAAAAGGGAGTTAAACCGACGCACTATCTCACGAGCCAATTCAAGATGAGGAAGCTGGTCTTCGCCCACAGGAACGACCTCTCCCTTATAAAGGGCAATATCGGCAGTCATGAGAACGGGATAGCCCACCAGCCCATAATTGACGTTATGTGGCTGCGTCTTAACCTTCTCCTTAAATGTCGGAACACGTAATAACCATCCTAAAGGAGTCACCATGCTGAACAAAGTATGGAGCTCCTCCACTTGAGGAACATGAGACTGAACGAAGATAATGCTCTTCTGGGGGTCAATGCCGGCCGCCAGCCAGTCAAGCACCATTTCGTAAATATCTTCCCGCAGGGATTCTGTGTTTTCCAGAGTGGTGAGAGCATGAATATCCACCACGCAATAGACGCAGTCATATTCATCCTGAAGGGTAATGAAATTCTGTACCGCTCCTAGGTAGTTACCAATATGTTGTCTGCCTGTGGGGCGGAAGCCAGAGAAAACGCGTTTTCCCATTTATTTGTGGCAAAGTTTAGCACATAGAAGAAACAGGCAGCAAGGCTAAAACAAATTGACTGAGAGTGTCCACTTGAGCAAGCTAGTCAAGCAAGGCTATAGAGAGGTATTTGGTAGCGCATACCGGATTCGAACCGGTGATCTCCTCCTTGAGAGGGAGGTGTCCTAGGCCTCTAGACGAATGCGCCAAATTGGCTGGGTACTCGGGACACATATCGAACCTTTTACGCCCTGACTTAGTGCCAAGACTGCGTGCAATGCTTATAAAATCCTCATCGCGCCAGCCATAGACATTATACCAGCAGAGGTGCGAGAGGACAACACAGAGTCCGAGCCGCGGGGGCATTGGGGACAGTTTCTGAGCTTCCATTTGATAAGGGATACCTGATACCTAATTTACAGCGTTTCCTTTCAGAGCAAGTTATACAATAGCTAGAACTTCCTGCCTTAGTCCCCATATCCCCTGGTCGGGTGGGTCGAATCTCTTAATTGTATTGGTATTGGCATACAGGAGACTTTTATCACAGACAGTGTTTAGTCTTGATGTATGATATAATCAATCGTTTTAAAACAAAGTGGGGCGGAAAAAATGAAGCAGGCACCACAACCCAGAACCCTACCTAGAAACAGATATCTATCAATATGGCTGTCATTTGCTGCTGTAGCAGTCGGGTTAGTGCTTGCTGTTTTGAGCTATCTAGGCTTAATACCGTTAGGTTACAAATTAGGTCCCTATTGGTTGAATCATTGGTTAGGGTGGTTATCGATGGGCTTTATCATCATCTACGTTCCACTTTTTATCATCATGAAAAAACGAACCCCCAAAATCTACCCAAAGCTAATGAAGGTGCATGAGATTGGCTTTATAGTTGCCTTTATGCTGGTCTCGCTGCACATTGGATCGCAAATTCGCAGAGTGTTTCCTCCTGAGCTTGGCACCGGAATCGCAGCGTATGTATGCTTACTCGTTCTCGTGGTGACCGGCATCATGCAAAGGAACCAGATATTTGCCACACGAATGAGGACACTGAGATTCGTACATTTGAGCATGGTCATCAGTTTTTTCCTCGTAATTGTGCTCCATGTTATACGGGCTTTTTTATTATGACCCTCCTTAGTTAGAAACTGCTGGTAGAGAACTTCTAAAAAGTAGTGGATAGAATGAGGTGTCCTAGGCCTCTAGACGAATGCGTCACACTGGCTGGGGATCCAGGATTCGAACCTGGCCTAACTGATCCAGAGTCAGTCGTCCTACCGCTAGACTAATCCCCAGCAGGTTAATATTATAGCTGTTCCTCTTGTCTGGAGCAATAGCACAATGCCTAACGGAACTTACCTTCCTTTATCGGCATCTAGCAATAGCTTTTGTTTTATAATCTATGAGGTAAGGGAAACTCAAATCGCTATGAGGTGCGCCATTCTATGGTCTGGAGCCAGACGAAGCCGCCTCCTATAGTGGAAAACACTTTCTTTCAACTCCGAAACTGTCAAAGTTGAATTTGAAGAAAATCCGAAAAACCAGCTCCCCGTTGCCAATTGATAAGTTGGAGCACGGTTAGCGCTTGGTATATTGTGGTGCCTTGCGAGCTCGCTTGAGTCCGTATTTTTTACGCTCTTTGATTCTGGCATCCCGCGTAAGCAAGCCTTCTTTACGTAACACGGGCTTAAATAGCTCGTTTTCTTTAGCAAGAGCTCGAGCAATGCCGTGACGAATGGCTCCAGCCTGACCACTGAGGCCACCGCCATTTACTTTTACCATAATACAAAATTTGCCCATGTTATCTGTAGCTAAAAGAGGATGTTCAATCATATGGCGATGTTCGACGCGAGGGAAGGCTTCTTGATAGGGTTTATCATTGACAATTATCTCCCCCTTGCCTGGGAAAAGCCTGACTTGGGCTATAGCACATTTGCGCTTACCCGTTCCCCAAACGTAACTTTCCTCGCTCATAAGTTATCACCTTTCCTTTGGTAATATTTCGCTTTCTTCGTTCTCGGTCATTCTGAGCCCTTCGCTCCGCTCAGGGTGACGAAAGGAAGTCTGAGCCTGGTGAGGATGCTCATTTCCAGGATAAACTTTCAGTTTCTTTAACATGGCTCTGCCTAAACGATTATGAGGCAACATTCCTCTAACCGCAAGTTCCATCACACGGCCAGGGTCTTTGCCAAATAGTTCCTCAAACCTTTGGCTCTTTAGGCCGCCGGGATATCCAGAGTGTCTATAATAAATCTTTTGTTCGGCTTTTTCCCCAGTCACCTTTACTTTGGCAGCATTAATTACCACAACATAGTCACCGGTATCAATATGAGGGGCATAAATCGGCTTATGCTTGCCCATAAGCAACTTAGCTATCTGTGTCGCTATTCTTCCCAAAGTTTTATCCTTGGCATCAATCACCCACCACTCCCGCTCGATATCTTTAGCTTTAGGACTATAAGTTCTCATCTCTAGCTTCCCAAAGGCTTAGGATAATTGACCCTCTTAAGGCACAAGCCACAAGCAGGAGACAAAGGACCGGCTAAACCTAAACTCTTTGCCTCCATTATATCACGAAAACCTTCGATACCTATCTTACCCAGCCCCAGCCTGATTAAAAGACCTATGGTGCTTCGTACCTGGTGGGGCAAAAAGGAATTAGCCACAATACGGAAAACGGTAAAATCTCCTTTTTTCTCGATTCCCGCATCATAAACATTACGTAGCGTGCTCTTGCTGCCATCCAAAGAACTGGCAAAGGAGGCAAAATCATGCTCACCTTGGATAAGCTGGCAGGCCTCATTCATCGCCTCTACATCTAGCATTTTGGGCACAAATAGAGCAAACC
>Ga0315541_1001736_pt1 | contig 19481 bp, 25 predicted proteins | sample SalMarSW160190MG_FD_203095 | JGI IMG/M metagenome (GOLD analysis project Ga0315541, IMG submission 203095) | Salt marsh sediment microbial communities from the Plum Island Ecosystem LTER, Massachusetts, United States - Salt Marsh Sediment SW1601-190 ...
CCAGCGTACTATATTGCATTGCATTGGCTAGAAACCCTATATTGAGCGAGTTATACTGGGCATAAAGCAAACCCACACCAAATAGAAAAATGAGCCCTGCAACCGCAGATATGACTATATATTTGAACCCTCCCTCCACCGCATCGGCAAATCTTGTTCTAAAAGCTATCAGAGCTGCCCCAGAGATGGAAGCTATTTCTAAGAAGACGAACAAATTGAATAGGTCGCCAGTGAATATCATTCCGAAACAGCCCGCCACCATGAGCAGTAAAAGGGTATAGAATCTGTTCTGCCCTGTCTCCCTTGCCATGTGAGAAAGGGAATATATAGCTGCAGCTAAGGAGACAGTCGCCCAAATTATGCCCATGAATATGGACATGGCATCGACTTCCAGAATTATGCGGATAGGCACCATGGCTCCCCCGGGAAGAGTAAGCTCGGGAGAAGTAGCTCCTAGAGTATAGATGTGTATTCCGTTGAGGTAAATATCCCTGGCTAGAATTATAACCAGGAATTCTACAAATGCCAGACTGGCTATCACCAACACATTTCTAGCTTTTCCGCCTGCCCTACCTATTGGTAGTGTTAAAAATGCTGCCAGCAGAGGTATGGCTATAATCAAGATGGGGGAGTGAGTTATCAGAGCAGCCAAATCACTATCCTTTCATCTTTCTAGATTTTTCTGAATCTAGGCTTCCGGTATGGCGGTAAATGTGTATCGCCATGGTCAGCATCAAGGCCAACACTGCAACGTTGATGACAATGCTGGTCAGGGTGAGTGCTTGGGGTACAGGCATGACCATGGGTCCTTCGGTCACATTGGTATAGATAGGAGCGGCCCCTCCTGCCCGGAAGCCCAGCGACACCAGAAACAGATTGACCCCCGCCGCCAGCATGGCAATGCCCATAATGAGCTTAATCAAATTCTTTTTGAATATGATTATATAAAAAGATACCCCCACCAGCAGCGCTGCCGCTAGAAAGGGGAAATTGAGAGGAATGTGCTCCATTAGTCTTCTATCTCCTCACCACTGGAAAATAGCGCCATAGCCAGGACCACTGCTGAAAGGCCGGCTACCACCTTAAGGCCCACAGCGAGGTTCATCAGGGGAATGACCCCACCCGTCCAGATATCCCCTGGGCTAGGACCGGGGCCAGGAATCCTGCCTAAGATTGGAGTGCCTACTAGAAAGTTATAGAAAAAGGCAGCGCCTATCCCGGCAAAGGCTAAGGCAATAAAAATTAAAGCCCCGGTGCTTTCCATTATTGATAAAACACGCTCACTCAGTGTTTTTTTAAGTTCCTGAGAGTTGAAGGCCACCAGCAACATGACCACACCGGAAACGATAACAGCACCACCCTGAAAGCCTCCACCCGGGGTAAGATGTCCATGGGCAATAATATATAGACCGAAGACGACGATAAACAGCATAAACTCGTTGGTCACAGTGCGCACAATCTTTGACAGCATCAGGAACCTTCCTTCTTGCGTTTCTCTGTTCGTAACAAAAGCAATACCCCCATCACCGCCGTGAACAGTATCGTGGCCTCCCCCAGCGTATCAAATCCGCGGTAGTCAAAGACCACCGACGTTACCACGTTGTTGCTCCCAGTTTCTTCCTGGGCGTTCTGAATTATGTAATCGTCCATATCAGACGCATCCGGGTAGCCAAAGGGGTGGATGAGCAGCAGCATCCCGCTCACCAGAAAGGCGATCACAACAGGCAACACAATCAAGCCTACAACCTTTCTCATATTCACTCCATACGCTTGGTCGCTCTGATGGTGATGATAAAGATAGCTGCGGTCACAGCCGCCCCGATTCCCGCTTCGGCCATGGCTACGTCTGGGGCTTTCATAATATAAAACTGAAAGGCTAGCAACAGACTCAGCACAGCCAGCGCCACGACTGAATATAGGAGGTCCCGAAATACAGCCACAAATATGGCACAGACAACCAGTGCCAGCGGTATGATGATATGCAGAACTCCAGCTTCAATCATGCTGTTTCCTTTCCAGGTCATCCACCACCGCTCTGGCGGGCTTTTCTCCGCTGCGGTGTGCCGCCCGGGCTATGGCATGCGCGCTTGTGGCGTTGGTGACCAGCAGCGCCACCAGCGCCAGCACCACATGTATGCACATTACAGACTGAGAGGAATCCCCTTCCACTGCCCAGATTCCCGCGGACTGCACAATTACTGCCAGGATGAGGAAGATGGAGCCAAAGGTGGTGCATTTGGTAGCGGCATGCAATCTGGTATACACGTCAGGAAAGCGGTGGATACCAAAGGACCCGACTAAGTTGAAGAAAAGGCCAATTCCTATGAATACATAGCTTAGTGTGTTCAGCGGAGCCACTAAAACTTATCCCCCTGAATGTATTTGGCCACGTATAGCGTCATGACATAAGAGAGCAAAGCATACACAATGGCCACATCAATGTAAAACGGACGATTGCCCGTCATCATTGCCACAATGACTAGACTGGTCACCACCAGAGTGTTGGTGGTGTCAAAAGCCATCAGCCTCGTCGGCGCCCCCGGCCCTATGAAGATGCGTGCCACAGTGATGATAATACACACCACCATGACTATGATTGCCGGAAACCAGTCAATCATCCCGCGATTCTCCTCGCCCAGTCAGGTAAACTGCCGCATATCGGGTGATAGTCCCTCGGCATGTCCTTGAGCACCTTCGGGTCAATGTTTATCCAGTGCACGTACAGTTCGTTGGTTTCCGGGTCAATGTCCACGCTCAGTGTTCCAGGCGTCAGGGTGATGGAAGTGGCCAAGAGGGTAATTGCCAGGCTGCGGTTCAGGTTGGGATTTATCTTCACGATGGCTGGATTAATCCGCCCGGTGATGACGCGGTAGGCCACATCAAAGTTGGCCCTGGCCATGGCAAAGAAAAAAGGGAACAGGTAAACGAGGAAGGTAAACCACCGCACCGGGTTCACCATGCGCAGGTTTGTGCCGATGAAACGGTTCCCCCACACGGCACCGACCACCACAGCGAGTACTGCCCCGAGGATGAGTTCGGCAGTACTCCATAAACCAACGGTGCCGCTACCAATGGTGAGAAGGAGATAAGCCACATAAGCGACAACCGTTGTAATTAGAAACTTCATGCTTTACCGCATAAACAGCTTTTCTACCGAAAGGGATTCTATTCCAGAGTTGGCTACCTTAGCTGCAATAGCTTAGTTTCCTTAAAATCTTCGCATGGATTATATATTATCCGCCGGAAATTATCAAGCCTCCCTATTTTTCACCTTGGCACGGAGGCAGAATATCGGTTAATTGCCCTGGCATCGACCTTCTCAAGGTGATAAGGTTTACCAGGCATGTGAAACTTCTACCGCTTTGCGGCATTGGTTTCTGCTTGTTCTAATACCCAGGAGCACCACCTTTCTATCCCCTCGCTGGTCTTGCAGGAGAGTTGGAAAACCTCGGCTTTAGGATTTAGTCCTTCGATGGAACGGCGAAAGGCGGCAATATCAAAATCAACATGGGGAAGAAGGTCCATCTTATTTATTATCACAGCATCGGCATCAATAAAGATCAGGGGATATTTAATGGGTTTATCATCTCCTTCAGGCAGGCTGGAAATCACCACTCGTTTGTGTTCTCCCAGGGTAAATTCGGAGGGGCAAATGAGATTGCCCACATTTTCGATTAAGAGTAGGTCTATGTTATCCAAGGGCATGTCCTTTAGAGCTGACTCAATCATGGCAGCTATTAATGAGCAACTTTCCGGCATATTTCGGGTATTTATCTGAACTACTGCTTTTGCCTCGCTCTGTACTTTCTCAGCATCTACTGTGGAAGCAACATCACCTTCGATAACAGCCATGTTCAGCCTGCCTTTCAGCCTCGCCAGAGTTTGTAGAATAAGACTTGTCTTGCCAGCACCTGGAGATGACATAATGTTAATAGCAAAAACCTTATGCCTATCCAGGAGCTGTTGATTTCGGTTAGCTATGGTCTCATTAGCCTCCAGAATGTTCTGAATAACTTCTATTTTTTTCATTCTACTTCCATGCTTTCGATATAGAGCTCTCGTCCTTTGGATATTTCTACGCTCTGTCCCTGGCATTTAGGGCAAGACCATAGAGTATCTTGGGGGTGGAAAATCGTGGAACAATTCCGACAACGCAATTGAGCTGGCACTAATTCAAAGTGGAGTACTGCTCCTTGAGCGATAGTATCTTTGCTAAGAGTATCGAAATAAAACTGAATACAATCGGGGACAAATCCTGACATCTCGCCAATTACTAAGTTAATTTGGATGACCTTGCCAGCTTGCGCCTCACCGGCTTTGGCTGAAGCAATATTAATGATATTTTCAGTTATTCCAAGTTCATGCATTTGGTGAACCAAAGTAAATAGTTTATTTTAGACTACTTAATTTCTTATTTCAAATCCACCAAAAGGTTCTGGTTTAGATATCGCCAGTGTACCAGAAGTGGTGGTACGAATAGCTTCACATAAGCTTTTACGGTTAAACTGCAATGCTATCGGTTACGATAAAACCTGTTATTTTCCTAACTTTATATATTTTTAGATTTCGATTCTCCAATCGTGGGAGTATATGTTAAACCTTTTCGAACTGGCAAATCCTATGAGTGTTATCCCGTATTTATTGGCTTCTTTTACAGCTAGGTCCGTGGGGGCAGCGATGCTTACAACTATTGGTATTTCGGAAAAGATCGCCTTTCTTATTGTGGAAGCCGTTTGTCGGCACGAGTTAACCAGGGAACTGTTCGCTAAGTTGATTCCGTCTCTAATTGCTAGGCCGATGGCTTTATCCATGGCGCAATGTCTACTTATATCCTCGACAAAAATCTCCTTATCCTCACAGATCCCGATGACATGTGTGCAGCCAGTCTTTTGGTATAAGAAACTGTTTTCGTTTAGCGCTTCTATCAAATCAAAAACTTCGCTTTTGGTTAACTGTTTCCTGGAATCACAGTTTCTGGGGGTCTTAACTAATTCTTCGAGAACATTTACCTCAAACTCATTGCTGCCGAGCTTCTCGATTCGGGACAAAGAAGGGTCTATGCCTCTTGATTTCAAATTGCCAGTTATCATCTCTTCTAGGTCAACGGGAATGCAGTAGAATTTATGAATTTCTCCATTGAGCTTAACGATAATCTCTTCTTCGTGGACAAGCTCATCTGTCTGCTTCAGCTTACCATCTCTGGAAATCCCTAAAATTCCTATTTCGGTACTTCTTTTCCCCATGATTTGTGGAAGTCCTTTATATCGTCTATTATGCTTCTGCAAGCATCGAAAGCTGGCTCTCTGTGAGAGGCGGAAACTGCTACTAATAGAATATTCTCTGATATGCCTAAGAAACCCACTCGATGTACTATCGCTACATCCTCGACATCAAATCTGTCGATTGCTCTTTTTTCTATCTCCTCCAGTTTCCGGACAGCGTGGTTATCATCCTCAAATTCCAGTCCATTACCCGCGGGGAATTCACGTACGGTGCCTAGATAAATTGATATCGCCCCTATTTTGGGGTCTTTCATCTTCCTGATTATCTCATCGACGGAGAAGTCTTCTCTTCTTATCTCAATCATCTCGGCTCACCAATGTGATTACATGTTTGGCATTTATTTTCACAGGCCGGTCATTTGGTGTTCTCTTAATTTGGGCTCTTTGCAGTTTCTCGCTGAGGGAGCTATATTTGGCAGGTGTCACAACTTGTGGCAGAGCATGAGCTACAAGAGGAACTTCCCCCAATCGAGGCAGATGGCCCTTCACCGCTTTTAGAAAAAGAGGCGAAAGCGGAGAATATTCGTTTTGCGCCATTGTGACAGCGGGGGCAAGAGGCGTTTTCGTTTGCTTGGTTTTGGTGACGAAGCAATTCAAACTTATAGTTGCAATCAGGGCAAAGATATTCATAGATGGGCATTTTTAATCCTTTCCTTTATCAAAAGCTTTTAGGAATACGTCAGGGATTTGAGGTACCTGAGCATCGATCCATTTTTTGAGGCAAATCGAGGAGCAAAAATTATAATGCTCAACTGCTCCTGGACCCTTCCATCGTGAAACCATGAGCCAACCATTGAGCACCTGGCAAGGTCGCTCCTCTTCTGTATGTTCTACCGTTTTACCACAAGAGTGGCAGATAAAGTATCCCTGGGGCATTTAAGTCTCCAGCCTGATTCGCTTCTGTCCTCCTTTTTAAATGCTGCCGCAGGTTAGACGGCCACCACCTCCTTAACTTCAGGCACCTGGTCCTTTAGCACCTGCTCAATCCCATCCCTCAATGTCATAGTTGACATGGGGCAGCCACTGCAGGCACCAGTTAGCTTTAATGTCACAACTCCATCTTTGACATCTATTAGCTGGACATCCCCTCCATCGGCTAACAATGCCGGTCTCACTTGTTCCAGGGCTGCTTGTACCTTTTCTCGCATGTCTACCTCCTTACTTTTTTAAATATAGAGCTAAATCCGCTAATTGTCAACTTAAGTTGAACTTGAGACACTGGCCTGCATAGATAGAAACAGCAATGGAAGTTGGTATGGTGAGTGGAGATAATTTATAATGCCCTTGTGGAGTTTGCCGCATGATCTCTGTTGAAGAAGCCCTGAAGAAGATTTTGAGCTATGTTGAGGTTCTTGAGCCCGAACGGAAGCCTATTCTGGACTGTCTGGGACAGGTTCTGGCTGAGGATGTCTATTCAACTATAGATATTCCCCCGCTGGATAATTCCGCTATGGATGGTTATGCCCTGCGAGCCAAAGATACTCGTGGGGCCGGTGAATCATCACCTAGATATTTAGCCGTAGTCGGAGAGGTTGCTGCCGGGTCTATGCCCACAAAAGAGGTCAGGCCGGGGACGGCTATCCGCATTATGACGGGAGCACCATTGCCTGAAGGGGCTGATGCCGTAGTTCAATTTGAGAATACCGATGAAGTCAACCGCAAATCATCCGGTGGTGACCTTCCGCAAATCGGCATATTATGCCAGGCCAAGAAGGGATTGAATGTCCGGGGTAGAGGCGAGGATATTGCCAGGGGAAATTTAATTCTTAAAAAAGGAAAGGTGCTTCGCCCCCAAGAGATAGGTGTGCTGGCCTCCCTGGGGCGCTCCACTGCGCTGGTTATCCGTCGGCCGATTGTGGCTATTCTAGCTACGGGAGACGAGCTTATCGGTGTTGACCAGCCATTGGCTCCCGGTAAGATTCATGATAGCAATAACTATACCATTGCCGCTGAAGTCTCTCGCTACGGTGGGATCCCCAAAATCCTGGGCATAGGGCGCGATTCGGTTCGGTCTCTAACTGAGAAGATCGATGAGGGTTTGGATGCGGATATGCTTATTACCTCCGGGGGCGTGTCCAAGGGAGACTACGACATAGTAAAGGATGTACTGGCAGAGCATGGGGAGGTTGGCTTCTGGACGGTTTGTATGAAGCCCGGGAAACCGCTTGCCTTTGGGATTATTAAAAAGACAGAAGGAGGGAGGGAGAAGAAGTTGCCTCATTTGGGATTGCCTGGCAATCCTGTCAGTTCCATGATTACATTTGAACAATTCGCCCGCCCCGCCATATTAAAAATGATGGGTAAGAAAATTCTGGTAAAGCCAGCTATCCGAGCTATTATCGAGGATGATGTTGTGGATACTGATGGGCGCCGCCTCTTTGCCAGGGTAAGTGTAACCAGGCGTGGTGGTCAATATCGTGCCTCTGTCACCGGTCCCCAGGGCTCGGGAATCCTTACATCCATGGCCAAGGCCAATGGGTTGGCTGTCATCCCCGAAAATAGCAAGGGGGTTAAGGCCGGAGACATGGTCGAGGTGCAGATGTTGGATTGGGGAGAGGAACAAGGCGAGGTGGAGACGTTGCCGATTGTTTCAATCGTAGGCAAATCGCAATCTGGTAAAACAGTGCTTATGGAGCAACTTATTGCCGAGTTTAAAAGGAGAGGATACAAAGTCGCTGCTTTAAAGCACAGTCACGGCGGGATGGAAATAGACCACCCCGGAAAAGATAGCTGGAAGTTTGCTCAAGCAGGCAGCGATGCCGTGCTTGTTAGCTCGCCTGACAAGCTCGCCTTCATTAAGAAATTAAACCACGACCTTAATATTGAGGAAATTATGCCCATCGTTGGCCCTGAATTCGACCTCGTCCTTGCCGAAGGATTCAGGAAAAGCAAAACTCCTAAAATCGAAGTGCATAGAAAAGAACTCGGAGATGACTTATTGTGTTCTCCCGAGGAACTTTCAGCCATTGTTACTGACGGGTCATTGGATACTGATAGAGCTCAGCTTCCATGGGGTGATACAGTGGCGGTAGCTGACTTCATAGAAAAGAATTTTGTGTTGAAAGCCAGAACGGTGCCTTCTACTCCACGAGGGAAGAGGGTTAGGTAAAGAAAATGTTTACCGTAGGGATATTGACCATCAGTGACAAAGGGTCAAGAGGGGAGCGTCAGGATAAAAGCGGAGAGGTTATTCGCGAAATCCTCTCCAGTATGGATGTTCGCATTGCAAATTACGACATCGTCCCTGATGAAAAGGAGCTTATTGCTCAAGAGTTAATTAGCTGGGCTGACGAAAATAATTTAGACGTGATTCTTACCACGGGTGGAACTGGGCTCACTCCCAGAGACGTTACCCCAGAAGCAACTCTTGCCGTGGTGGATAGAATTGTCCCCGGTTTTGCCGAGGCGATGAGAGCTGAGAGCCTGAAGAAAACTCCCATGGCCATGCTCAGTCGAGCAGTTGTGGGCGCTCGTGGGAAATGCTTAATTATCAACCTGCCGGGAAGCCCCAAGGCAGTACGCGAATGCCTTGAAGTGATATTACCGGCTCTGCCTCATGCTGTGGAAACGCTTAAAGGCCAAGCAGGCGAGTGTGGCACAGCTGAAGCTTAAGTTCAAGATAGCCTATCCAGTCCTGAGGTTCCTGAGAACTTCCCCGAAGCTAGGCCTTTTGCCATACATGAGCAAGTAGGTCCTGAAAACCCTGGTGGTTAATAACAAGATTCCAATTATAGAGAGCACCAGTACTGCTATACTGGCAACCAGTTGCCAGGCCGGTATTACGCTCACACCGAGCCTCATTATTACCTCCACAGGAGCTGAGAGAGGGAAAATGGTAAAGAAGACCCAGACTGGGTTGCCCGGGAAAAACATCATCAAAGATGTGAACCAGAGGGGTATAAGCAAGGGAATTGTAAAAACCCCGATCAGTTGTTGCCCTTCCCGGGAATTGGAACTGATGGCGCCGATACTTGCTGAAATTACGGAGAACAACAAGTAGCCGAGGATGAAATATACTACGGCCAGAACAATGAAGTTAGCTGGTAATTGTATTGTGCTGATAAAGCCGCCTATGGATGAGGAAGCCAGGTTCAACAGGAGCGGCGCTGAGATCGCCCAGACGGCCACCTGCACCAGCCCGGCGGCACCAATCCCTAAGACCTTGCCGGTCAGCAATTGGCGGGCGGAAACAGACGACAACAATATCTCTATAAGGCGATTCTCTTTCTCGTCACCCAGCCCTTGGAGCAGATAAGTAGAGGAGAAAATGATAGAGAGCGCCAATAGAATGCTAAAGACAAATGGAATAATTAAGGCCCCATATCCGCCTTGCTCTGGAGCCACGGCACCAGTTTCGGTAAGCCTGGTGGTAACCAGATTTAAGGGTGCTTCAATCCTGGCTACAGTGGCCTCGGGTACCTTACCTGCCAGTAGATTACTTGTGAGGAAATTATTAATCACCGTGGTTACAGCAGGAGATGCCGCAAGCTGTTTTTCCAGGGTATAACGGTTAATCACCCCCGTAGATATATAATCAGGCGGAATAACGAAATACTCGTTAATATCGCCCCTGATCAGCGCATCGGTCGCGTCACCCGGTGTGTCGAAGCGAACCAGAGTTATGCTTCCTTGGCTGGTATACTGCTGGAACCCACCAAGCTCATCCACATATCCAATGGTTGCTATTTCCACTGTGGGCATGGCGATTCCTGATACAAGCTGGGAAACTACTATTAGCAGGAGGGCTATGATTGGCACGATAAGGGTCATGACGATAAACCCTCTCCTCGTTGCCGTGTGCCGGAATTCATGCCTCAATATCAGAAGCGTCTTATTCATGGGCTTTACCCACCACCCTCAGAAATATTTCGTTAAGTGGAGGAGTAGCTACTTCAAAGCGATTGATTACCATTCCACGACTTACCAATCGTTCCAGGATTTGCTGGGGAGTTGTATTTCCATCGAGGACCAGCTCGAGGTAACCTTTGTGGGTGCGTTTCTCGGTAACTCCCGGCACTTCTCCCATCTCTCCCTTAAACTCCAGCAGGACCGAATTGCTTCTATACTTGGACTTGATTTCAGCCAGATTCCCGTAAAGAACCGAGCGCCCATGGTTTATCATCAATATGCGGTCGCATAGTTCTTCAATTTCATTCATCTGGTGTGTGCTCAGGATTAAAGCTTTACCTTGATTCTTCAAGTCAAAGAGCATCCCTTTCAATAAGTCGGTGTTGACCGGGTCTAGTCCGGCAAAGGGTTCGTCCAGAACAACCAGTTCTGGGTCGTGGATGACACTAACGATGAACTGGATAATCTGTCCCATGCCCCGGCTCAACTCTTCAATCCTTTTTCCTTTGTGGGGCAGCATACCTGTTTGGCTGAGCAGTTCATTGGCTTTTTCTTCGGCTGAGTGCCTGTCCATGCCCTTGAGGGAGGCAAGATAGATGATAGAATCTATGACTTTCAGCTTTTTATACAGTCCTCTTTCCTCAGGCAGGTAGCCAAGCTTATTCTTGGTAGATTCACTCAACTTTTCGCCGAGGATAGTCACATCGCCCGAGTCCGGCTTGATGATATCCATCATCATCCTGATGGTGGTAGTCTTGCCGGCACCATTAGGACCAATAAGACCAAATATCTCGCCTTGAGCGACAGAGAAAGACAGGTCGTTGACCACGACCTTATCTACAAAGGACTTGACTATGTGGCTGACTTCAACGGCAAGCATATTAGCAACTTCTTACTAAATTCGCATTATATCAAATCGTCGATAGTGTTAGCCACGTTATAACAAATCGTATTTTATTCAATGACTCAAGCCACTGAGATCAGCTCGCTTGGTGGATACGACGTATATTGTAGTCTTGACAATTAGATTGGATATGCTTAAGATAGCTTCGCTAGTAGATTTTCGAAATTCGGGGACGAGGATTAGGTCATGGAGCAGCAGATTGGCTTTTGCACCAGCCCTGACGGTGCTCGCATTGCCTATGCAACGGTAGGTGAGGGGCCAGCACTTGTTATACCTGCAACATGGCTTAGCCACTTGCAGCTGATTTGGCGAGACCCGGCAGCACGCCACTTTTTTGAAACATTGGCACTTCATCATACTTTAGTGCGCTACGACCAGCGCGGCAGCGGTCTATCCGACCGAAACCGGACTGACTTTACGTTGGAGGCAGAACTTAATGACCTAGAAACGATTATTGATAATCTCAAACTAAAACGCTTGGCACTAATAGGCATTTCTCTAGGTGGTCTGATTTCTGTAGCTTATATTGCCAAGCATCCCCGGCGTGTCAGCCACCTAATCCTCTACGGTACCTGTGCCCGTGGCAAAGCAGGCTCCACAGAGGAATTCAGAACCGCGCTGAGTTCTCTAGTCCGCGCTCACTGGGGGCTCGGTTCAGAGACCCTTACTAATCTGTTCCTCCCTGGTGCTAGCCCCAAAGTTGCTGAATCATTCTCGTACTACCAGCGTGAGTGTGCCACCCCGGAGATGGCTGCCGAACTAGCGGATATCCTATACGAAGCTGATGTGGTGCACCTCCTTCCCAGTATCCGGGTTCCAACACTGGTGCTCCATCGCCAGCTGGATAGGGTTATCCCCTTCGCATTGGGTAGAGACCTAGCATCTTTGATCCCAAATGCCCGCTTCGTCCCCTTGGAAGGAAGAGACCACATTCCCTGGTACGGCGATTCTGACTCAGTGTTGCACGCCATTGCCGAGTTCCTCGGCGACCCGGTCACTGTTGGTCAAGTGGTAGAGGCCAAGCGACCAGCTGCGCCGGATCTCACTGTAGCTGTGGATGACCCTGTGGCACGCGAGGCACGGTCATTCATCATCTCTCTGGATTGGGTTGCTCTATCGCGATATCGTGTTGTCGGTGACTATACCAGGTACGAAGAAACCGTGCGAAATACAGTTAAGGATGTGAGGCACAAGATTGCGGCTGGATTTGACCGCCCCAGCCGAAAGCGAGAAAACTATCTTGTCTGGGCAGCACCCGGCAGCGGCAAAACCTACCTCGTCCAACAAATAGCAGCCTCACTGTCGCAGACAATACATTACCAAGAGTGCAACTTAGCCAAGTGCAGCCGCAAGGAGTTCCTCTCGGGCCTGGCTCAACTTGATGCCGAGAACAAACCGTGCCTTTGCTTGATTGATGAGGTCGATGCCAAACCCGATGAAGCTTGGCCATACGGAGTGCTCTTACCTTACCTAGATGCCAGCGCTGACAGAGGCGCACAATTTGTCTTCGCGTTGGCAGGAAGTTCCGGCTCCAGCCTCGTCGAGATGAAAAAACAGATTGCTTCGCGGCCCAAAGGTGCCGACCTCCTAACCCGCATTCCAGCCGGGAATGAGTATGAGATTCTGCCAATGAACCTTGGAGACCGGGTGCTTGTCGTCCTCAGCCAGTTCAGGCAGGCAGGACGGGAGGTGGGCCGAGAAGTCCAGGCAGTGGAAAAGCTCGGCCTGTATTATATCGCGCTTAACTCTCGTCTGGCGAATGCCCGCCAACTGCGCGAGTTGGCTGTGCGTGCTATCGAGCGTCTACCAACGAGTGAAGATAGGGTGAAGTACGATCACCTGTTTGGTGCCGGAGACCCTGAGAACAAGGCGTTTTGGATGCAGTCGCTTCCAGCGGCAGCAGACCTTGCTAACAGATTTGTCACGTTGGAAGAATGACCCATTTCCCTCAGCATTAGTTATAATAACCTGGCAAAACAAAGGACAATAACACCATACTAAAATGACAGCCCTCTCGACATCATTTAAGGCTTTATGAGCAGGCTTCAATACGAGCCTGCAGGCGCTCTTAATCGGTCACCGCTGGAGGGATGCAACCTGCTTTTACTAAGGCATCGTGAGTTGCCCTGGCAATATTTATCATGGACTCAACTTTCTTGCGCAATTCCTCACGGCTGATTTTTACCGAGGCAATTCCTTCCTTCTGAGCTTCCATTCCTACATCCACTGCTTCTCGAACGTAAGCTTCCGTCTCCCCCATTGTCGGTACGATGCTATCTTCACTCATGCCGCGCTCTTCAGCATATTTTGCCAATGACCGGGCAGCGACAACGCACATATCATCAGTAATAGTCTTTGCCCCGACATCGAGAACGCCACGAAATATAGCGGGAAAGCCTACGGAATTATTTACTTGGTTGGGGAAATCGGACCTGCCAGTGGCGACGATTTTAGCTCCTGCTTCTTTAGCTTCCCAAGGCCAGATTTCAGGTATAGGATTGGCACAAATGAAACATATAGCATTCTTGGCCATTACCTTGACTTGCTCAGGCGAAATTACTCCAGGCCCTGACTTGGAATAGGAGATAAGTACATCGGCACCTTTCAATGCCTCAGTTAAGCCGCCAGTCCTTTTCTCACCATTAGTAGTCTGGCAAAACTGCCACTTATTGGCATATTCTCCTTTCTTTTCCGCTATATCTTTCCGTCCGGGATGAAGGATGCCTTTGCTATCAACCACTATAGTGGTCTCAGGCCTGGCCCCGCAGGCGAAAAGAAGTCTGGCAGAAGCCACGTTAGCTGCCCCCGAACCATTGAGGACAATCCTCACCTCGCTTATTTTCTTGCCCACAATCTTCAAAGCGTTTATCAACCCGGCAAGCATTACTGTAGCTGTTCCTTGCTGGTCATCATGCCATACAGGAATCTCAGCTTCGGCCCTTAGGCGATCAAGAATATAGAAGCACTTAGGATTGGCAATATCTTCCAGGTTAATGCCGGCGAAAGATGGCTGCAGCCATTTGACTGCCTGGATGATTTCATCAGGGTCTTTAGTATCTATACAAATAGGCACAGCATCTACACCACCAAGGTATTTGAACAATAAGCACTTTCCTTCCATTACGGGATAGCCCGCCTTAGGACCAATATCCCCGAGTCCCAGCACCCTGGTGCAATCCGAAACAACAGCTATAGTGTTCCATCTGTTAGTTAACTCTGCAAATTTCGACACATCTGCCTTTATCGCCCGGCAGACCTCAGCAACACCGGGGGTATAATAGATGGCAAAATCATTAAAATCACGAACCTGGCATTTGGGCACTGTCTGCATCTTACCCCGATAGAATGCATGCAATTTCATAGCATCTTCCGCTGGCTTCTTTGCTTTGGCCAAAAGTTCTTCCTTAGTTACTTTTTGTGACATAACTTCCTCCTTTTAATCGACTCCGGTAGGTACATTAGCTACACGAGCTGGGCTTCTCTCTTTGGCTTCTTTAGCACACGTAGCAGGTCACACTTCTGGCACCGACCGGTAACTGCCCGAAACAGTGCCCAAGATAAACAGCAAACGCTGTCTATGCCCTAATTTTCCTTTTTATCCACTCCCAATCAGGCACACCATGCTCGAAGAAAGACTTGAAATTATCCTTCAGCCACTCGTAATAATCATCCTCGACATACTGACAAAAAGCTTCAACCAAGGCTTCCTTCTCAATGTCCCTGGGGATTTTCATCTTTAGTTCTTTAAGCTTGCAATCGAGGAATTCCTCGACAACCGCCCTATCCAGCATCTTTCGTATTCTTCGGCAAATTTATTTCTTCCAAGAAACACTATATGCCCAGTTCCTTTTCAAAGTCTAAATAAGCCTTTTTGCGTTTATAAAGCTCCTCTACCTTGCGCAATTCAATAAATTTAATCCGACTACTAATTTCATGGAAAGTCCCAGATAGCAAATTCTCAACTCTATTGCGGTCTGCTTGAGGTGCAACGATAAAAATGTGGCTATTCCATAAATCGAAGGCATGCTTTAGCTTTCCCAGAGCGTGGTATACATCTCCGCCGACTTGGACTTCAAACGCATAGGTTGGCACGGAGCGCTCCACTCTTCTCCACACAACGTCGAGCCTCCCAGTATCAAAGACATACTCCTCATCGGCAAGATAGCCTTGAAGTTGCCCAATTTCTACCAGTCTATGTTTAAGCTCATCGTGCGAAGGTGAAGCTTGTTCTGCTTGCAGGAGTTCGGGGGGATAGATAGGAGGAGTCTCTTTTGCTGAGATTGGCGTTGGAGTCTCCACATAGTATTCTTTAGGCAAGGATGTGAACTTGGAAACAAGTTGCCGCGCTATGTCATGGTCTAACGCTTGAAACCCTCCTCGGGGAAACAGTTCCCTAGAAGCTATTTTGGATGTCTGCCATTTATCAGGAGGAAGGCAACGTTCTACATCAAATTCGAAGCGCAATGGCCATATAACTTTGTTTTCCTTGATCTCCTGAGGCCATAAAGGCTGATCCTGAGGGAATTTTGTACGAACAGTGCCATAGCCAATTATGCCACTTACAGGGCTTGTGACATAGAAAAACAATTTATCTGTTTCACTCAGGCTCTCCCAAAGGTGTCTCTGTGTTTGTTTAAGGCCCCAAATGTTTTTGTGCTCAAAAGCAGCTCTCCAATTGTGGAGAGAACCTACCACTAACCAACAATTACTCAACGTCACTCCTTATCTTCCATCTTGTCTTGAATCTTCCTCTCATGCTAATAATCCACCTCTACGCCATCCCAGCAGTCAAGGTGACAAGCATATCTTACCTCAGGCTCTGGAACCTCCAGTTCACAATTTTCTCTAGCAACATTACTTAGCCCTATAATAACAATGTTTTGTCCCACTTTCATAGGCTCTCCACACTTATCGCAGGTGGTTACTCCCAATGTCATTTCCATTCCTTACCTCCCGCAGCAATGTTGATAGTTTTCCCTCATTCCCAGACTTCGTCTTCGGTGAAGTCTTCCTCCAGCCCTAATTCGTCAGCCTCGTCCTCCATATAATTGAAGGGGCCTTCATGGCTGAAGGATTCTTTTCGGCCCAGGAAGGGGCGAGAAAAGAGCCTCCTTATCTCGGCGCCGCATTCGGGGCATCTTTTCAGCGGTTCATCATTTATCCCCTGCCTGACCTCGAACCTTCCTTTACACAGCTTGCAGTGAGCACCGTTTTTTGATTTATATTCATAAATTGGCATCGCACCCTCCTTTTTCGATAAATTCAAGATATGCTCTTAATCATTTCCCGCAGCAATGCTTATATTTCTTGCCTGAGCCGCACGGGCAGGGGTCATTACGTCCAACTTTCTTGCCCACCGGAACCGCCTCCTTCTTTTTGGGAGCTTCCTTGGCAATACCGACGCGGTAAATGCTATGAGCAACGTCATGCTGAATGCCAGCTAAGAGAGCTTCAAAAGAGGCATGACCTTCCCTCTTATACACTATCAGCGGCTGTTCCTGGCCGACAGCCCGCAGACCTATTCCCTGACGCAGGTGCTCCATGTCAGTAAGGTGGTCCATCCATAACCGGTCAATAACTCGCAACATTACCAGTCGCTCCGCTATTCGCATGTTATCAGGACCTAGTTCCTGCTCTCGCTGGTTGTAAAGCTCGATGGCATAATCAGTCAATTTTTCTGCCATTTGCTTGTCACTGAGTTCAGAAAGCCCATCGCTTCTGAAGTGCGGAGGCAAGGGGAAGATGGTGGATACATCCTCAAGTAAGCCGGATAAATTAGATTGCTCCTCTTCCTGCTCGTAGCTAACGCTGCTGAGACGCCTGGCTACCAGGCTTTGGATTTCATCCTGGACCATGGATATTATATTTGCCTTAAGGTCGGCGCCACTGAGGATTTTTCTTCTTTCGGCGTAAATCACCTCGCGGTGTTTGTTGATGACATCATCATATTCCACAAGGTGTTTACGAATATTGAAATGATAGCCTTCGGTCTGGACCTGGGAATTGGTCATAGCCTTAGTGGCAAAGGGATGCTCAATGGGGCTATTTTCATCCATACCTGCCCACTGCATAATTCCCTTAACACGGTCGCCACCAAAGCGGCTAACAATCTCATCTTCCAGGGAAGCATAAAAACGGGAACTGCCCGGGTCTCCCTGCCTTCCTGCTCTTCCCCGGAGCTGATTATCAACACGTCTAGCTTCGTGGTGCTCAGTACCTACAATGTGAAGTCCGCCAAGCTCAACCACCTTATTATGCTCCTCCTGCCATCCTGCTTCATCACGCCCCTCAGGATTGCCACCAAGTATAATATCCACACCCCGGCCAGCCATATTCGTGGCTACAGTTACCGCTCCGATACGCCCGGCTTGAGCGATTATAGTCGCCTCCTTTTCATGATTTTTGGCGTTTAACACTTGATGGGGGATGCCATTCCTCTTCAGGAGGTCAGCTAAATACTCTGATTTCTCAATAGAGGTCGTGCCAATGAGAACTGGCCTTCTCTCGTCATTTAACTCCTTGATTTCCCTGGCTACGGCGGCAAATTTAGTTTTCTCGTCTTTATAAATCTGGTCAGGGTATTCAGTGCGAATCAAGGGCTTGTTTGTGGGTACGATTACCACTTCCAGCTCATAAATCTTGTGGAACTCTTCAGCTTCCGTGGCCGCGGTACCAGTCATGCCCGCCAGTTTTTGATACATGCGGAAGTAGTTCTGAAAGGTGATGGTAGCCAGGGTAACTGATTCTCGCTGAATCTTTACCCTCTCTTTGGCTTCGATGGCTTGATGCAATCCCTCAGAATACCTCCTGCCGAACATCAATCTGCCAGTAAATTCATCCACGATGATGACCTGTCCATCCTTAACCACGTAGTCCTTGTCCTTCTTGAACAAGACACGAGCCTTAAGGGCACTCTCCAGATATTGAGTGAGAAAGTAATTAGAGGGGTCATAAAGCTCAGGTGCTTTGAGCAAGCCCTCCTTCTTCAGCATCTTCTCCATCTTGGTCATGCCAATCTCGGTAAGGTTGGTAGTACGCGTACGCTCGTCAATGGTATAGTCTGCATCTTTGTTAAGGCGGGAAACTAGCTGGGCGAAGGTGTAATACCTTTTGGTTGCTTCCTCGGCAGCACCGCTAATAATGAGTGGTGTACGGGCTTCGTCGATAAGGATGTTATCAACCTCATCGACGATGGCATAGTTCAAGGGATGCTGCACGCATTGAGACAAATCCCAGACCATATTATCTCTGAGATAATCAAACCCAAATTCGTTATTGGTGCCATAGGTTATATCTGCCTCATAAGCCTGGCGGCGGGTGACGGGGCGGAGAAAATTCCACTTCTGGTCTTCCGACTCATAGCTGGGGTCATAGATATAGGAAGGGGCAGTTTGACCAATTGTTTGCTGGGCATTAATGCTGGCAACGCTTATACCCAGGGCATGGTAAATAGGACCCATCCAGTGGCAATCCCGCTTGGCAAGATAATCATTAACGGTAATCAGATGGCTGCCTTGTCCGGTGAGGGCATTGAGGTAGAGAGGCAAGGTAGCTACCAGGGTTTTCCCCTCACCAGTTTTCATCTCGGCTATCTTCCCCTGGTGAAGGACGATTCCTCCCATTAACTGGACATCAAAATGCCGCTGTCTTATGGTTCGCTTGGCCGCTTCTCTAACAGCAGCGTAAGCCTCCGGTAAAATCTCATCCAGGCTTTCACCATCGGCTAGCCGAGCCTTAAATTCATCGGTTTTCGCTCGAAGTTCAGCGTCGGTGAGCTTTTCAAACTCAGGCTCCAACGAGTTTATGTGGTCAACCAAAGGCTGAAGGCGTTTCAGTTCTTTCTCGTTGGAATCAATCAGATTGCTAAGCCACTTAAACATTTTCTCGAAATCCTAAACTCTAATTTCTAAGCTCTAAACGAATCTCTTTGAAAATCAAAAGGCAAAAATAAAAACGCAAAATTACAGAGCAAAAGTGAAAAGTTTACATTTTGAGTTGTCATTTTGATTTTTGACCTTTGATTTTTAATTTTCTACAGTGCTTGGGATTTTGGATTTCCTAACCACTCTTTGTCTTCGGCAAGTTGCTACTCAAACATCGCCCCCACTGATAAGCCGGTGTGAATGCGGTGGATGGCTTCGCCAATAAGCGAGTCTATGGGCAAGACGGTGATCTTGTCCAGTTTCTTATCATCATTGACAGGTATGGTATCGGTAACCACTACCTCTTTCACCGGGCTCGTGGCTATTCTCTGGATAGCGGGACCAGAGAAAACGGGGTGAGTACAGCAAGCATAAACCTCAGTAACGCCCTGTTTTATAAGAGCATTCACCACCCCGACCAGAGACCCAGCGGTATCAATCTCATCATCAACCGTCAGGGCACGCATTCCCTCAACCTCACCAATTACGTTGAGGGTTTCGGTGTCATCAACATTTCCCAAGCGC
>Ga0315541_1001740_pt1 | contig 19456 bp, 15 predicted proteins | sample SalMarSW160190MG_FD_203095 | JGI IMG/M metagenome (GOLD analysis project Ga0315541, IMG submission 203095) | Salt marsh sediment microbial communities from the Plum Island Ecosystem LTER, Massachusetts, United States - Salt Marsh Sediment SW1601-190 ...
CGTGTCATCCGGCTTCCGCTTCGGCTCGCTACGCTCGCCTACGCTCCAGCCGGATGACACGAACGCCCGAACACGAACTTACACACAATTCGTTACACCACTGAGCGGGCGCTGACGCCCGCGGCCGCGGAAGTGCCGTCGAGCATACTGGACTTGTCCTCATCGTCAGGTAGAATTGTGGCGACAGGCGGTGCTTCCCTTGTGGTCGAGCGAGGGCCTCCACATGAAACTGGCTCGCAAGTTCGGATTATGGACCGTCTTCTGCATTGCCTCCGGCGCGATGATTAGCAGCGGCCTGTTTGTGTTGCCGGGGCAGGCGTTCAAGTTCTCCGGGTCCGCGGTGGTGCTCGCCTACGCCCTTGCATCGCTAATGGTGCTGCCGGCGATGCTGTCGAAGGCCGAGTTGGCCACGGCCATGCCCAAGAGCGGGGGCAGCTATTTCTTCGTCGAGCGCAGCATGGGCGCGCTGCCAGGAACGCTTGCGGGCCTGGCCGGGTGGTTTTCCATTGCGCTGAAGAGCGCGTTCGCGATGATCGGCATCGGGGCCTTCGCGCAGTTGATTTGGGCGAAGGCGAACCTACCTTCCCTGGACCCGGGGCAGTGGGAACTGCTGGTCAAGGCCGTGGCGATCGCGTGCTGCCTGATCTTCACGATACTGAACATTCTCAGTGTAAAAATGGCCGGTCGGGCCCAGGTCATAATGGTCGCCGCCCTGCTGGTCGCACTGGGGTTGTTTGTCGTCGCGGGGGTACCCAGGGTCAACCAGCACCCGAACTTTGACAACTTCATGGAAAAAGGATGGGGGGGCATCTTTGCTACGGCCGGGTTGGTGTTCGTTTCCTTCGGCGGGCTGACCAAGGTCGCCGGAATCGCCGAGGAAATCCGCGACCCGGGGCGGAATATTCCCCGCGCGATGCTCCTGTCCTGGGTCGTGGTGTCGCTGTTCTACGTGGCGGCCATCCTGGTGGTCGTCGGTGTGACCGACAAGGCCGAACTCGGCGCCGGCCCCTACGGAAGCCTCACGCCGCTGTCGCTGGCGGCGGGCAAGGTCTTGGGCTCGCCGGGCATGCTCCTGCTTTCGGCGGCGGCGATCCTGGCATTCGTCACCACCGGCAACAGCGGCATCCTGGCCGCCTCTCGCAACCCGATGGCAATGAGCCGCGACGACCTGCTGCCGAGGAGCCTCCAGAGGATCTCCAGGCGCTACGGCACGCCGCACTTCAGTATCCTTTTGACCAGTGGATTCATGATCGCGATGATCTCGCTGCTGAACATATCCGACCTGGTCAAGGTCGCCAGCACAATGAAGCTGATCCTGTTCCTGCTGATGAACCTAGCCGTGCTGATCATGCGGGGCAGCAAGATTCAGAACTACCGCCCCGTGTTCCGGTCGCCGTTGTTTCCGTGGCTGCCGTTGGCCGGCATCGCCATGTATGCCTCTCTGATCGTGATCATGGCCGGCCGCATGGGGCGAGCACCGTTGGTGACGACGACTGCCTTCGTGCTGGCCAGCGCACTGTGGTACGTCCTGTACGTCCGGCCCCGCACCAGCCGCGAGAGCGCCCTGTTGTACATGGTCAGGAGCGCGGTTTCGAAGGAGATCTACCGAAGCACGCTGGAGGAGGAACTCAAGCAGATCGCCCTCGAGCGCGACGAGGTGAAGTACGATCGTTTCGACCACCTCGTCCGAAGCTGCGTCCTCCTCGATCTGCCCGAATCGACCTCGGCGGCGGACATGTTCAGCCTAGCCGCAAAGGCACTGGGGCCGCGAATTGGCGTCGACCACGAGAAGCTGATGGGGTTGTTCCAGGCCCGCGAGGCCCAATCCAGCACGGTCGTGCAGCCGGGCCTGGCCATACCCCACATCATCGTCGACGGAGTGAAAGTCTTCGACGTCCTGCTCGTCCGCTGCAAGGAGGGAATCCGATTCCCCGGCGTTGACGAACCCGTGCGCGCCGCCTTTGTCCTGATCGGATCCGCCGACGAGCGAAACTACCACCTCCGGGCGTTGATGGCGATCGCCCACATCGCCCAGGAACACGGCTTTACCCAGCGCTGGCTGAAGGCGCCCGACAGCGAACATCTCCGCGACATTGTGCTCTTGTCGAAACGCTCGCGCGACGAGCCACACGGTTAAGACGCCCGCGCCGACACAACAGACTCCCCGAACACGGGCCGACAAGACGAGTTGGAACGGTTGGTGCTAGCACGTGTTCGGCGGCCGATGCCTGGTTCGTGAATATTCCCTGATTTCGTCCATCGGACCGGTAAGTTAGAATTCGCGGCATGGGCGATGGGTCGACAACGGGATTGCTAGCGCTGATGCTGGCGGCAGCGCTGGTGGGGGCCTCTGTTTCTGAACGGCTGCGTCTGCCCAGGATCGTGGGCTGGCTGCTGGCCGGCCTGGCCCTGAAATGGGCGTTGACGGGGCTGGACCACGCCGGCCTGGCGTTGGCGGGGGAGCTGCTGGAGGTGAAGCCCGAGTCGGGGCCGCTGTACTTCATCAAGCAACTTGCCCTGGCGGCCGTGATGCTCACGATCGGGATGGCCTTCGAGCTGCACCATATCCGTCGGCTGGGCAAGGCTTTCGTCTGGGTCGGCCTGGCACAGGCGGCAGCAGCCCTGGTGTTGACCTTCAGCCTTTGCGGCCTCGTGGGCTATCTCACCGGATCTGAGCAGCCGCTTTTGATGGCAGTGTTCTTCGGCATCATTGCCGTGTCCATCTCGCCCGCCGCGACGCTGCTGACGATCCGACAGTACGAGGCCAAGGGACACACCACCGAGGACATTCTCACCGTAACAGGTCTGTCGGCCATCATCTCGATTTCCCTGTTCGACCTTTCCCTGCTGGTCTTCGTCGAGATTGGATGGGTTCAACTACCGGGCGGCGCTGCCGGCATCCATTTGGCCGTGTTGAAACTGATCAGCGCCACTGTCGGCTCGGTGCTGGTGGGAATCCTGGCGGGATTGCTCCTTTCGTTGCTGCACGCGCGGTCGTCGCCGGCGCAGTCGACGGTGGCGCCGCTGGCGGTAGTCTTGGGAATCCTGGTTTTGGCCAAGCCGCTGAACCTGGACTACCTGCTGATCAGCCTGTTGGCAGGGCTGACGTTCATCAACCTGGCACCAGACCCAGGCAGCCTCGAGCAGCGCCTATCCATCATAGGCGCGCCTTTGTTCGCCCTTTTGTTCGTCATCGCCGGATATGCGCTGCGTTTCGAGGTTTTCACCAAGCCAGGCATGGCGGCGCTGGTTGTCGCTTATGTCGTCGCCCGGACATTGGCGAAAATCGCCTCTCCCTACCTGCTGTCCAAACGCCTGGGAAGCGGGGAAGTGCTCCCCTACCTTGGCACGGGACTGATGTGTCACGGCGACCTGACGTTCGGACTGATCACCTCGCTGCGGGGCATGTGGTCCGGCCTCGAGCCCGAGTGGGTCACACAACTGCACAGTGTCATCCTGGGCGCGATCGCCGTTTTCGAGCTGACCGGGCCGCCGTTGCTGAAGCGCACCGTCGTCGCCGCCGGGCGAGGTCAAGGCCATTCGGCTGTTTCACTTGCCCACCACCGCCCCGGGCGCCTGGAGCCGGCTGAGGCAAGGAGTTCTCTCGCTGCTTCGCCGACTGGGAGTGCTGCCACTGCCGCGGACCGCTGACGGCACGCTCCGCGCTCGCCACATCATGCGGACAAATGTAAAGCTGCTGCCGTCGGCAGCCCCCCTCGACGAGGTACTGCACTTCATCGAGCGCAGCCAACTGGATCACATCCCCGTCGTCGACGGCGGAAACCGATTCGTCGGAACGATCAGTCTGGCGGACGTTCGCGACATCATCTACGAGCCCGAAATGCACGAGCTTGTCACCGCCCAGGACCTGCTGGAAGACGACCTCGTCGCCGTCGGGCCGGACGAGACGCTGGAAGGGCTCTTTAACAACTTCCGCATGCACAGAGCCCGGGACCTGATCGTCCTGGACGAGCAGACCCGGTGCGTCATCGGCATTGTCGAGCAGCGCGACGTCCTCCAGGCGATGCACATCCAGCAAACCGGCCGGCAACCCCCCACCGACCATTGAACGCCCGAACTGCGTGGAGAGGGACGGGCACACCGCCGGGTCCGCAGCGGCCAGCGAGGACGAAGGCGTGCATGCGACCTGCGGATCTGACAATCAATCCGGCGACTGAAGCGGATACCTGCCGTAGGTTTCAACGGCCAGCTTCAGCGCGTGGACGTGCTCTTCGGGGAAGGGCAGGCCCTGATCGGGGCCGCAGAAATAGCCGCCGTCCCGGCCAAGCTGCCACAGACGCCGCCGGACTTCGGCGACGATCCGCTCGGGCGGACCGGCCATGATGGTGGCCGTGCTGACGCCGCCCTGCAAGGCCATCCGCCCTTCTGTGACGGCTCGGACCCTATCCAAATCGTTGGCCGTCGCCTGCACGGGGTTCAGCACATCCACGCCGAGGGCCATGAACGTCTCGAGCACCGATTCGATGTTCCCACAGGAATGAAAGCCGATGAGGACTCCGTGCTTCCTGTACAGGTTGAACAGCCGCCTGTATTCCGGCACGAAGAACTTCTCGAGAATATTCGGGCCGAGCAACGGCCCGACCTGCGTGCCCAGATCGTCGCCCAGAGCCGCATACTGGATCCCGACGGCGAGGTAGTGTTTGGCGATGCTGAGGTCGAAGTCCATAATGCGATGGAGAACATCGCGGGCAAAGTTCGGCTCGGTGAAGAAGTACTGCATCAAGCTCTCCATCCCGACCAGCATGTAGGACTTCTCCCACAGCGTCTCCCTGTGGCTGCCGGACAGGAGCTTGTCCCGGCCGTCGAAGTCCTTGGCCATTTCGTAGATCCTGCCGCAGATGCGCTGGTCGTCCGGGCGCGGCCAATCGTAAGTCGCTATGTTTTCGGGCTTTGCAAGCGGATGCGCCTGCGGAAAGCCCATCACCCCTTCGAGTTTCTTGGACCAGACGGTGCCCCAGACGTCGGTCCAGGTAGTGCCGACGGGGCAATCATGGCCCCCGCCGGCGTAGCCTTCGTGGTTGCAGCCGAGGTACGCCACTCCGTGCGTCGGCACGCCTTCCATCACGCGCTCGGGGCGATCGAACCGAATGATCCGCAGCGCGTTCTCTCTCGCGTTCATCCGACCACCTCAAGGGAAAACCCGGGCGAAAGCCACGCCCGCAAACCGCACGGCCGTCTGCTCAATGCCGCATTTCAAAGACCACGCCGAGGATTTTATCCGGCTCGTCAATGATGGCCGAGACGCCGGCATCGACGTCCTCAAGCGGGATCGTGTGGGTCGTCAGGCAGTCCACGTGGAGCCTGCCCGTGGCGATGAGCCGCATGCACAACTGCACGTTGCCGCGGCTGGTCCACCGTACGAAAACGGGCGGATAGTCCCCTCCGACCTCCCAGGCCTCGTCGTGATAGCCCGCTCCCGTGCGGGAGGCCCGGCGGACGTCGACGTTGGTCAACGTGGATGTATACAGAAAGCGCGCGCCGCCGACCACGACGATCCGCCCCATCGGATGTGTGTCGAGGGATCGCTTCAGGCATTTTTCGATAATGGCCACGGCCTTCTCTGCGTCGCCGCCAAAGGCGAGCACGGCCGCGTCCAGCCCGAGACCGCCGGTGAAAGCGCGGGTGGCGTCCACTTCGTCCTCCCGGCCGACCAGGACGGTCGCGTCGATGCCCCATTTCCTGGCGATCTCGGTTCGAAACTCGATCCGATCCCAGCCCAGGACAAAGTTGCCTGCCAGGCGATACAACTGAGCCGCGAGCTGCCCGACGATTCCCAACCCGACCACGGCCACGTACTCGCCGAACTCGGGCCGGCCCCGGCGCAACGCGTGAAGCGCGGTCGCCGACAGATGGCCGTACGCACCCTGGGTGAAGCTCACGTTCTCCGGCAGAAGGACGCACAGGTTCTGCGGGACCACGGCGTAATTGGTGTGCATCGCGTATCCCGCGCCGATGCAGTTCACGCGGTCTCCGGGCTTCAACTCGTCCACACCCTTACCGACTTCCCGCACGACTCCGGCGTTGGAATAGCCGAACGGCCTGGGTTCGGCCGTCGGGTTCGGCTGCTCCAACTGCCGCCGCAGGCCATGCCAGCCGCCCAGTTCGGTCCCGGGGCTGACAAGGGAGTTCCGCACCTCCACCAGAACCGTGCCCGGGCGCACCGGCGGGATTTCCTGCTCGACCAGGCCTATGTGGCCGTTGCCCATCGTAGCCGCTACGATTCTCTTCTTCGGCATCCTCTGACTCCTCGCCGGGGCCTCGGGGGCCATGCCCGCTCAAAGGCCCGGCGCATCTAAGCAAACAGAGACTTGGCAAATTCGATGTCCTCGGCGATCAGCCGGTCCACCCGCTGCTTGTCGCTGTACTCGGCCGTCAGGCAGACGTCTCCCTCGTAATCGCGTTTCATCAGCTCTCGGGCCACGCCAGGCCAGTTGGCGATGCCCTCGCGTCCGCCGGTCCAGTGGATTTCCCACTCGGCCGGCTGGCCCTCGCGGGCGGGCGCTCGCCGCCAGTATGCGTTCTTCAGGTTGACCACCCGCAGGTGCGACCATACGACGTCCAGCGCCAGGTCGGCGTTTTCGCCTTGCAGGGCATTATGGGCGGCGTCCCATACGGCGCAGAGATGTTTCGGGTCGTACTTGCCTATTGCGTGGCGCAGGTGCATGGCGTGGGTGATGGATCGGCCGCAGTGGTTCTGAATGCCGATGGCCACTCCGTACTTGTCCAGCAGCGGCACCAGCGCGTCCCACCGCCTCTGGCAGTCCGCAATTGCCGTCAGATAGTCCGTCTCGGCCGGGATGGGCACGCAGATGCGGATGATCGGCACGCCGACCTCCGCGCAGGCGGCGATGGTCGGTTCGTCCGTCGGCCCGGCGACGGTGCCGATCTTCAGCCCGCAGTCCGCCAGGATCCTGCCGGCGGCCCGCAGGCCCTTCGCGACGTTTTCCGGAGTGACCTGGAACCCCGGCCGGACCGGCAGCTCCACGCCGTCAAAGCCCAGTGCCTTGACGAAGCTGGCAAGCTCGGGCAGGGGCACGTCCTTCCACGGTTTCGTGAAGACGGTGAACTCGACCTTCGCGCTCATCTGCGTCCTTCCGCTGAACGATGTCTATCCGAGATCCACTGCGGGCCTCGGCAGCTCTCTGGCGATCCGGTCCACACAATAACCCAAACCCGGCCCGCGGACGGTGGAAAGGTTTACCTTGCCGTCGCGCCTGGCGTAAAGGCCCGGATGAACGGCCGCTTCGGCCAGCGAAGCCTCGGGATAGAACTGCATGCTGTTGGTCTCCACCCCCATGATCGTGCCCGCGTGGGCCGCCAGCAGGCAGTGCGGAATCTGCGCCAGCATGGGGTTGGTCAGGTCCTGCACCATCAGCGACATGCCGTGGGCCTTGGCCCAGCACAGGCTCAGTAACGCGCCGGTCTGGGTCTTGCACGTCTTGAGCGCCACGCCGGTCCAGCCGAGCCGGCGGCCCAGCCGGATCAGACGCCAGTGATGCGCGCTTTCGTCCATGAACAGCGGCTTGCGCGCGGAAACGCCATGCACGTCGATCTGGTTGCTTTCCAGATCGTAGGGAAAGGGCTGCTCCACGTAGAGGAGAAGGTCGTACATGCGCGGCCGCTCGACGCGGAGCCGGTCGAGAACGTCGTTGACATAGGCCGGATCGGTCACGGTGCAATTGAAATCGGCAGAGAGCCAATCCACGCCCTCGGCCAGGGCGACCTGCCCTACCCTGAGGAGGCGGTGGTAGTCCCATTCAATGTCATCGCCCCGCAGCTTGACCTTCAGGCACTTCAGCCCGTCGCGCCGAATCCAGTCCACCAGCAGAACGGGGTAGCCGTCGTCGGGCTCGCCGCCGGTCAAATCCCCCTTATCTATCGGATCCCGCCCACCCACCAGATGCCAGGCGAGCAGCTCATTGGCCGGCGGGATCACAAGGAAATCACGCGGATACCTTCCCGAGAACGATATCTCACCGTCCGCGGCCGGCTCGAGGAAGTGGGATAAGTCCGCGCTCATGTGCCGCCGGTCGTACGTCTCATACACCGAAAGCCCGTGCAGCAAGCCGTAGGCGTCGTGGAGGGCAATATCGAAGGCGGAGCAGCAGACCAGCGCCGCCAGATACGGAATTGGCTCGGAATCGGCCCGATCGGCGTTCGCCTCCGCCAGCAGTTTGGGCAGTTGCGTTTGCAGGAAAGCGTGTCCGACCTCGACCGGATGGCCGCAGGCCGCGAACGACGCCCACGCCCGCGCCAGCCGGATGCAGAAGCTCAGCAGGGCCCGGTGCCGGTCGTCGTAACTGACGTCGCTGGGCCAAGCCCACTGGACGCTCAGCGGCGTTTCGCCCCAACCCTCGGCCGCGTTGCCGGCGGCATCGGCCACTCTCATGCGAACCCGGGCGCAGGTGACGCTTGTCAACGTTTCCCGGCCGAACTTCAGTGGAAAGCGCGTCTGGACCGGAAGGAAGTACAGTGCAACGCCCTGGGGGCGAATGTCCGTTGCCTCTCTTGACATCTCTGCCTCTGCCGCCGGGCCGGCAAGCTTCGCCGGCGCCGATTCCGATGCCGGGGTGTAACGACCGGGCATTGTACCATCCACGATGCCGTGTTGCGTCCCAGCCCCGGCAGATGCGGCCGGGGAGGCGGTTTTTGTTGACGCCGGCACGGGGCATCCCTAGAGTATAGGCCCTTGGTAGGGCCGCGGGGCCTGCGGAGGCCTTTGGCGGCGCGAGCCAAGCCCGAGGAAGCGGCCGTGACGTCCGCAGGAGGCGATGTCAACGCTGATCGCCAGGTGCGCCAGTTCCTTGAGCGCCTGAGCCGCGAAGAGCGCATGCTCGTCGTCCTCAAACGCGAGCTGTACGAGGGCGGCTGGGACGACATGGTGGCTGACCTGCGAGCCCGGTTGGAGGGTCGGCCTTATATCTTCAAGCTGGCCAACCGGATCACCGAAGACCTGGAGCGAATCGACCGGCTACGGGCCTTCGAAACCCAGCACCGCGTGGATCTGAGCGACCACGTAAAGATGGAATCATAGATACCGCTGTCCGCCGCCCCAGGCGGAGCCGGTGAGTTTCTTGATAGCGCTTGAATCTTGCTGATCGCGGACCGAAAGACGGTCCCGACGGAGGCGGTTCTGCCGTCGGGCCGGTGCGGTGCAATCCGCGGCCGGCGACTGACAGGAGAGATCGGATGCGGCTTTCGGGCAAGCTTGTTGGAATCGCACTGGCCATGGCGCCGTTGGTCGGCTGTCGGGCGCGTTTGCCGGTGGACGAATGGGTGGGCACGGTCGACGGCTCGGTGCTGGCCAAGGCATCTCTCAAGTACTACTGGCGCAGCAAGATCAAGCTGGCGGAAGACGAAGTGCTCCAGCAGCTCTGGCGGCTGGACGAGAACCTCTACGCGCTGACCTCGACCGGCCGACTGGTGGCCGTGGAAGCCTCGACCGGCGCGTACAAGTGGGATCGCCAGGTCGGCGGACCGGCCCAGAAGATATTCGCTCCGTGCCACGCCGACAACGTGTCGCTGCCCATGCCCATCGCCTCGCCGGAAGGACCCGAGATAAAAGTCCCGCAGCCCTACGACGTCGTGGTCATCAACACGCTGACGTATGCCCTGGTGATTGACCGCGACAGCGGCGAACTGCTTCGCAAGATCGAGTTTCCGTTCGCGGCCAACACGGCGACCAGCTCCGACGGGACGCTTCTTTTCGTCGGCTCGGTCAAGGGATGGTACTACGCCCTGATCCTGAGGAACGGGCTGCGCCGGTGGGCCATGGCCACAGGCGACATGATCTCCGCCCGGCCCGTGGCCTTCGACCGGAATCTGTATGTCGCCAGCCACGATGGCAAGTTCTATGCCGTCCTGCCGGAGAACGAAGACGACCGCCACCTGTGGACGCAGGAGACCGACGGGCCGCTGACCGCGGAGTTCGTGATGGACAGGCGCGGCTGCTTCGTCCCCAGCCAGGACTACAAGCTCTACGCCTATGAGCTCAACACCGGCCAGGAGCTGTGGACCTTTCGCACGCAAGGCCCGCTGATGCGCCCCGTGCAGGTGGGACAGCGGAGCGTGTATCAGTTGGCCGAGAAGGATCGCTTTTACGCCATTGATCTGGCCAACGGGCGCAAGCGCTGGGAATCGACCGAGGTGGAGGCGGTGCTGGCCACCGCCGAGACCCGCGCCCTCGCCGGCGTCGCCCACGAAGATCAGCCCTACGTCTTCGCCGTCTCGCCCGACCGGCACCTGCTGGTGATTCCCGAAATGCTGGGCGAGGTGGAGATCAGACTTCCGCTGACCGGACTGGAGCTATTTGTGCCGAACACGATCAAGCCGGTCATTTATGCGGGCACCAGTGCCGGCAAACTCGTCTGCATCACGCCCGGCTCCACTAGATACCTCAACGCCGAAGCGCTCGAGGACTAAGATGGGGCCGCTCGACCCGGCGTCGGGTCGACGGAAAGGATGGAACAGGTGGCAACAGTCAAGATTCAGCGCGCGCTGATCAGCGTGTTCGACAAGGCCGGCGTGGGCGAGTTCGCCAGGAAGTTGGCGGAGATGGGGGCGGAGATCATCTCCTCCGGCGGGACGGCCAAGGCGATTGAGGCGACCGGGACAAAGGTTCGCTACGTCCAGGAGTGGACCGGCTTTCCGGAGATGCTCGGGCACCGGGTGGTTACGCTTCACCCGAAGGTTCACGGCGGCATCCTCGCCCTGCGCGACGATCCGGCCCACCAGGCCGACATGGAAAAATACGGCATCGAGCCGGTCGACCTGGTCTGCGTGGGGTTGTATCCCTTCGAAGAGGCGATTGCCAAGGAAGGCTGCACCTTGGCCGACGCCGTCGAGATGATCGACATCGGCGGCCCCACGATGGTCCGTGCGGCCGCCAAGAACCACAAGTTCGTCACCGCCGTCACCAGCCACGAGCAATACGACGAGGTCCTGGCGGAGATGCGAGCCAACGACGGCTGTGTTTCGCAGGAGCTGCGCAGCAAGCTGGCGAGGGCGGCGTTCGCGCTGACGGCCCACTACGACACCGCCATCAGCAAATACCTGTGCAAACAGGCCAGCGAGGAGTTCCCGGATCGGATCAGCTTCAGCTATACCAAGGCCGCCGAGCTGCGTTACGGCGAAAACCCCCATCAGAATGCGGCCTTTTACGCAGCCGCGGATGCGGCCGAGCCCTGCGTCGGGCACGCCAGGTTCCTCGGCGGAAAACCCATCTCCTACAACAACTACTTCGACGCCAACGGCGCCCTGGAGCTGGTGAAGGAATTCAATGAGCCGGCCGTGGCGATCATCAAGCACGCCAATCCCGCCGGCTGCGCCATCGACGAGGACCTCGTCGAGGCTTACCGCAAGGCCTACTTCGGCGACGTCAACGCGTGCATGGGCGGCATTGTCGCCGTCAACCGGCCGGTGACGAAGCGGCTCGCCCGGGCGATCGTCGAGACCTACCAGCGCTGGGGCAAGGACCGCGGCGCCGGCGGCTTCTACGCCGAGATCGTCATCGCGCCCAGCTTCGAGGACGGCGCCGTCGATGCCATCCGCGCCCGCAAGGGCTGGGGGCCGGAGGTGCGCCTGCTGGAAACAGGCGCGCTGACCGGCAAGCGCAACGACGAGAAGTACCTCAAGTACGTCGTGGGCGGGCTGCTGGTCCAGGACCGCGACCTGCTGGGATGCAACGAAGGCGATTGGAAGGTCGTCACCAGGCGAAAGCCGTCCGAGAAGGAGATGGCCGACCTGCGCTTCGCCTGGCTCGTCTGCAAGAACGTCAAGTCCAATGCCATCGTGCTGGCCAGGGATGGGATATTGCTGGGGGCAGGCGCCGGGCAGATGAGCCGCGTGAACTCCGCCCGCCTGGCCGCTCAGATCGCCAAGGCCTACGGCGGCGGGGACGATTTCGACACGTCAGGCTGCGTGCTGGCCTCAGACGCCTTCTTCCCCTTCCGGGACAGCCTGGACTGGGCCGTCGAGGCCGGCGCCACGGCCGTGGTCGAGCCCGGCGGGTCCAAGAGGGATTCCGACGTCATCGCCCGCGCCGACGAATTGAAGTTGGCGATGATCTTCACCGGCACGAGGCACTTTAACCACTGAGTTCACAGCGGCCAGCCGCGCCCCACGCCGCGGGGGCGACGGCCGGGAACCCATGCTCTGCTTCGTCTGCCAAACGAAAGGATAACGGGGCAGTCGGCAAGAGGCCGACCGGGGCTGCTCGCCCCCAGTTGGCCGCCCTCCTTTCTGGCGCGGTGCACGGCCGGGGTGCCCCAGGTCGTCGGGAGAATATCGACTCGCCCCGGAGGTCAGGGCTGCCACATAACGTCGCCCTCGCCGGCGTCGTGGTTGGCCAATCTGGCCAGAGCGAACAACAGGTCTGAGATGCGGTTCATGTATTTCAGGATCGTGGCCGAATCGTCGCCGCTGGTGGCGGCCAGCACGCCCGCAACAGCGCGTTCGGCCCGACGGGCTATGGTTCGCGCGAGGTGAAGGCGGCTGGCCAGCTCGCAGCCGCAGGGGAGGATAAAGTGCGTCAACTCCGGCAGTTGCTCGAAGATCCGGTCAATGTCCTTCTCCATCCGCGCCGCGGCTGACGGGTCGAGCCGCGCCGGCGGTTTCTGGCCGGCGCAAACGGCGGCCAGGACCGCCCCCACTGCCAGCAGCTCATCCTGCATGCTCGAGAGGGCTCGGGAAATCAGAGCGTGATCGGCGCGGCGGGCCTCGGCCAGACACAGGCCAATCGCGGCATTGAGTTCGTCAACCGTTCCCAGGGCCACGCACCGGGCATCGTCTTTTCGGATCGGCGCGCCGCCTTCACCGGGCAGTCGCGTGAAACCCGCATCGCCGACCCCGCTGTACAAGGCCATGGCAGGACTCCTTCGAGGTGTCTAACTGCCGGGCATTGTATAAAATGCTGTCGAGAGTATCCAATCCGCCAAGAGCATGTATCGAGGGCGGACTTCGGTGAGGCGCGCGAGGAAGGGCATGAGCGAACGCATCGAGATGATCAAGAAGATGCTGGCCGAAAAGGGCGAGGACATTTTCCTGACCTACTCGCTGGGGATGGAGCTGGCCTCGGCCGAGCGATTTGACGAGGCCGCCGAGCAGTTCCGCCGATGCCTGAAGTTGGACAAGGATTACCTGCCGGCCTACGCGGAGCTGGGCAAGGCGCTGCGTTCGGCCGGCCGGATCGACGAGGCCCGCGAAGTGTTCACTAGTGGGATGAACCTGGCCGCCCGCTCGGGCGACTCCCACACGCGCGACTACCTCCAGCAACAACTGGACTCCCTGCCAGAACGAACATAGCGACGCCGTCCTGAGCAACTTACTTTGCCGTCCCCGGGCGGTTTCGAAAGTGCTCGCCAGGCGTAGCCGAGCCGGGTTTACAGCAGCGCGCGAGAGCCTCCGTCGATGGGATTTACGGGCGAGGCGCGACTGCGGCAGCTCACGGGCGAGCGCGGTCAGAATCGCTTTAGAAATTTCTCCGGAATTGCCGATATGACAACAGGTTGCGCGCCGGAAAAACACCTCGCAAAAGGCCCTTTTCCCTGGATAACAAAGGCCGAATTTGCGAAAATAGAAGGGATTAGTTCTGGTTGCGGTTCGGCGAGTTGGGACCGCATCCCCAAGAGCAACATTGGCTTGTCGAAGGGAGCGCCAAGGTGGCCAAGGACAAGGCCGGCAAGACAGCCGTTTACGACGAAAGCAAGATCAAGGTCCTTGAGGGCCTGGAAGCCGTGCGGAGACGCCCCGGGATGTACATCGGCGACACCACCCCGCGCGGGCTGCATCACCTGGTGTGGGAACTGGTGGACAACGCCGTCGACGAAGCCATGGCCGGACGGTGCCAGAACATCACGGTGCGGGTCAACGCGGACGAGTCATGCACGGTCATCGACGACGGCGTGGGCATCCCCGTCGGGCCCCATCCGACGTTGAAGATTTCCACGCTGGAAGTAGTGATGTGCCGGCTCCACGCCGGCGGCAAGTTCGATCACGACAGCTATAAAGTCTCCGGCGGCCTCCACGGGGTGGGCGCGTCGGTGGTTAACGCCCTGTCGGAGTGGATGGAAGTCGAGGTCTCCCGCGGCGGCAACGTCTATTTCATGGAGTTCCACCGCGGCAAGAAGCACGGGGAGCTGAAGAAGATCGGCCAGCGGAAGAGATCGGGCACGAAGGTCAGCTTCATGCCAGATTCGAAAATCTTTCCCGACCGAAGCTTCCGCTACGAGGTCCTGTCGACGCGGCTGCGGGAACTGGCGTACCTCAACGAAGGTCTGCGGATCCGGCTGATCGATGAGCGCAACGATAAGGAGGAGACCTTCCAGTTCAATAAGGGACTGATCGCATTCGTGCAGCACCTCAACGACGGCAAGAAGCCCGTGCACCGCCCCATCCTGATCCGTAAGGAGGACGCGGAAACCAAGCTCGCGCTGGAACTGGCGCTGCAATATCACGACGGCTACAACGAGACCGTCTTCACCTTCGCCAACAACATCCACACGATTGAAGGCGGCACCCACCTCTCCGGCTTCCGCTCGGCTCTGACCCGAACTGTGAACGCCTATGCCCGCAATGCCAAGCTGGTCAAGGACAAAGACCAGCCCCCCTCCGGCGAAGACCTGCGCGAGGGTCTGACGGCGGTCATTTCCGTGAAGGTCCCCGAGCCGCAATTCGAGGGTCAAACCAAGACCAAGCTGGGCAACAGCGAGGTCGAATCGTACGTCACCCAGGCGGTCAACGAGGGCCTGGGCACATGGCTGGAAGAGCATCCCCGGGAGGCCCGGCGGATCGTCACCAAGGGCGTACAGGCCCAGCATGCGCGCGCGGCGGCCCGCAACGCCCGAGACCTGACGCGCCGAAAAGGGGCGCTGTCCAGCGGGTCGCTTCCAGGAAAGCTGGCCGACTGCCGCAGCCGCGACATCGCCTCGACGGAGCTGTTCGTGGTGGAGGGCGACTCCGCCGGCGGGCCGGCCAAACAGGGGCGCGACGCAGCCACGCAGGCCATACTGCCGCTGCGCGGCAAGATCCTCAACGTCGAGAAGGCCCGCATCGACAAGATCCTCGGCCACGATCAAATCCAGCACATCGCCTCGGCGTTGGATTGCGGCATCGGCAACGAAGAGGTGGACGTGAGCAAGTGCCGGTACGGCAAGATCATCATTATGACCGACGCCGACGTGGACGGCTCTCACATCCGCACGCTGCTGCTTACCTTCTTCTACCGGCACATGAAGCCGTTGATCCTCAGCGGCCGGATCTTCGTGGCGCAGCCCCCGCTGTATCTGGTGACGCGCAAACGACACAAAGAATACGTCCTCAACGAAGAGGCCATGCGAAAGACGCTGACCAACCTGGGCCTGGATGGCACCAGCCTGCAAATCCGCGACAATTCGCGCCCCCGGCCCAGCCGCAAGCGCTCCCGTCCGGCTGCGCCGGCAAAGCCGAAGGTCCTGGCCGAAGTGAAAGGCGCGCAGCTCCGCGAACTGGTGGAGATCCTGCACCAGTTGGCTGAGAAGATCCGCATCGTCGAGCGGAGAGGCTTGACCTTCGCCGAGCTCATGAGCAACCGCAGCAAGAAGGGAAGCCTACCGACCCATTGGCTCGTGGTGGACGGCAAGAACATCTTCTGTCACAGACAGAAGGACTTTGAAGACACCCTCGCCAAGTACGAAGACGCTTTCGTCGCCGAAGACGCCCCCGGCAACAACGGCAACAACCACAACGGCGGGAACGGCAACGGCCGGCCCGGCAAAAGCCGTAAGGCCAAAGCCGCCAAGGAGAATTCCGACCGGGCCAATCACGGGCCGCGCCGGCGGCTGGAGAAAAAGGCCGAACTCCACGAAGTGAAGGACATTGAAAGGTTCGTCTCCAAGCTGAAGGACCGGGGGCTGAGCATCGACGACTACTTCCTGTCTCGCGAGGAGGCCGTCACCGGCGAGAAGGAGCCGGCCAAGTACGTGCTGCTCAACGAAGACATCACGCTGGAGGTGGACAACCTCGCCGGCATCACTGACGGCATCCGACAGCTCGGCAGCAGCGGTATGGAGATCAAGCGATTCAAGGGTCTGGGCGAGATGAACGCCGATGAGCTTTGGGACACCACCATGGACCGGAAGCGCCGAACGCTGCTGCGCGTTCGCGCCGAGGAAGCCGAACAGGCGGAGAGAATGTTCTCGGTGCTCATGGGCGATGATGTGGAAATGCGTCGGCAATTCATCGAGGATCACGCTCTGGAAGTGAAACTGCTGGACGTATAATGCCGCTGCCGGGGCTGTACGTCAGAGGAGAGATTAGGCCGTGCCGGAGGATGCCAAGTCTCTGCTGAGGCGCACGCTGGAACTGGCGTGCGAGCTCATCGACGTTGACCGTGTCGCCATGGCCAAGCGCCGCCAGGCCGACATGTTCGCCTGGCGCCGAAGCGACTACGTGCCGATCACCTTTGGCGCCGAGGTGGAAGCCCTGCGTCATCTGCCGGACTTCGACTGGGCCCGGCAGTTCGCCGAGCCGGCGGCGAGCCTGTACATGCAGATGAAGGACGTCATTCGCGCGTCGGTCGGCGACAACGACTACGTGCCGACGGTCCGGGCCGACACCGGCGTGATCAACGGGCCGAGCATCCTCGGGGCGCCCTTCAAAGTGCCCGCCCACACAAAACCGGTGATCAGCGGACACATTTCCAAGGATCGGCTGGCGGCCTTCGAAGTGCCCGGGGACATTCGCGGCCTGGGGGTGATCCCGACGATGGTCGAGCACGCCCAGCATCACCTCGCCGCCCTGGCGGAGGCCGGCTTGGCGGATCGCGTGGGGGTCCGCCACTGCGACACCCAGGGCCCCTTCGACATCGCCGCCCAGGCCTACGGCCACGACGAAATCTTCCTGGGCCTCTACATGGACGGCGACTTCGTGCACGAGCTGATGGCCAAGTGCACGGATATCTACATCACGCTGTCGCGGCTGGCCAAGCAGCTCGCCGGGCAGCCCGTCGACCAAGGCTACGCCAACGAATACTGGATGGACGCGGGCTCGGTCCGCCTATGCGACGACAGCGGCATTCTGGTCTCGGCCGAGCAATACGCCGAATTCCTCGCCCCGTATCTGGGCAAGGCATTCGAGCCCTTCGGCGGAGGCTGGATTCACTACTGCGGGGGCATCCCCGACGGCAACCGGCCGGAGGGGCTGCACCTCCACGAGCTTTACTGCGCCGTGCCCAGGATGCGCGGGCTGAATTTCACCACCGGCAAGGACTGGCCGGCCGAGATCAAGAAGATCATCGCCAGCAAGGTCGTCTACCTCGGCGGCCTGCCTCGCGGCGAAGACGAGCCGCTCGACGGATATTTCCGCCGCGTCCTCTCGCTCTGTGACGGGCGGAGGGGAATGATCTTCTCGGCGTCCGTCCGCCCGGACGAGCTGCCCGCGGCCATGGGAACCTGGCGCCGCTTGCAGGACGAGCTGTGGCCGAACTGACTCACCGCCCGTCTCCGGCAATTCATCTCCCTTCGGCCTGAATGGTCAGCTCCACGTCCACGGGCGTGACGTAGCGCAGGCAGTAGGCATTGCCCGTGGGGTAGCGCTGGCCCGTCGACATTTCCGACAGATCATGTTCGCCCGCGCCGGGGCCGATGCGAACGACGTGGTCGGCCCCGCGCGCGACTACCTCGCCGCTGCCGCAAAAATGCTTGCCGGTCTTTTCGTCTTTCTCCAGGTGGCCGCTGGCGGTCACCTCCCGGGCCAGGCGGACGAGGAAGGCGACCTCGACAGGGACGTGCTGGCATCCTTCGCTCCGCAGGCGCAAGCGCAGGCCCTCGTCGCATACTTCGATCCCCAGCGTCAGCGTCAGCTCAGTGGCGAGGAAAACTCTGCGGGAGAACGTCGGCCGCGAGCGCCAATCAACGCCCGGCAGAGGATCCGGGCCGGGCCCGTAATATTCGCAAGGGTGATGGGAGCGAAGCTGGTACCGGCCGTCTCGGCCGGCGATCTCCTCGGCGAGGAACTGACCCCGCGGGGCGAAGGCGGCGGCCACCCGCAAGCCGATCTCCGGCCCGGCGCCGAACCGCACGGACAGGATGTCCCCGCTGCCGGCCATCAGCGTCAGGCTCATCCGGCCGCTGCGCCGGCGGAGGATGCCCACGGCGTCGAACTTCTTCTCGTACTCCTCCGGCAGCGGCTCCGGCCGCGGCGGCGTCCTTTCGCCGGCCTCGCGGAAATACCTCAGCCACTTCGCCAGCGGCGCCAGCGCGCCGGTGCCGGAGGCGGCAAGCCGTCGCAGGCACAATTCCGCCGCCGACCAGAAGAGGCCGTGGCCCGCCGTCAACGCCCGATACCAGTACAGCAGGAAGTACCTCTCCAGACCGACGACCTCGTCGCGGTCCTGGCGCCGGGAGTAGCTGGTCACAAGCGTGCGGTCGGCGTGAAGCAGGTAGAGCATGTGCTCGAGGTTGCGGTCGGCATATCCGGCATACTCGCCCCGGCCGGTCGCGCGGTCCAGCAGGATCATCGCCCGGTCGCAGACGTAGTTGTAGCAGCCCGTGCTGCGCTCGGTGAACTCTCCGTCGGCGTCGATGTCGATGCCCTCGGCCAGATACTCCTGCGCCTCCCGCCGCCAGGAATCATGCGGCCAGATGCGATCCGCCAGCGTCAGCGCCGAGGCCACCTTCCAGCGGTGATTGGGCGTGTGCACGCCGCCGGCGGCGATTCCGTCGCAGGCGCGAACGATGACCCGCTCCAACCGCTTCAACAGGCCCTCGCGCGCCGCCGAGGGAGGGCACTGATCCCGCAGCACCTCATACAGCGGCACAAGCTCCTCGACCATGAATGCCGTATCCGGCGGGGAGTGGAAGTTGGACACCCAAAGGTCGATCAGTCCGTCGTCGTGCTGGGCGGCCTCCAGGAGTTGCATCGCCCCTTCCAGTCGCCCCGCGACGGCCTCCTCGCCGCGGGCGGGGCTCGCCGGATCGAAGTACGCCATCGCCAGCGTGGTCGCCCTGCCGTAGGCGGCGTGCGCGCCCCGCCGGCGCACCCGCTCGTCAGCGGCCGGATCTTTCATCTCCCGCGCCTTCGCGGCGACAGCCTCGACAGCCAAGCGGCACAGGCTCGCGTAGTCGCCCGGAATCCGTTCACTCATGGCTCATCCGCTTTCCTCGGCCGCTCCGCCGGCCGGACGATCGGCGCATGATCGCCGCCGCGCCGACAACCAGCACGGCCAGAGCGGCGGGCTCGGGAACCCGCTGCCCGCCGGCGCTCACGCCGAAGCCGTAATGGTCGGCCCAGATGGTGTAGTCCCCCCCGTCGACGAAGTCATCGCCGCTGAAGTCCCCGCTCATCCAGTCGCCGGCCGCGTTGTAATGATCGGCCCAGAGGGTGTAGTCGGCCCCATCCACCATGCCGTCCACGTTGGCGTCCCCGGGGACTTTGGCATCGTCGGGAATGGCGGTCGGAT
>Ga0315541_1001741_pt1 | contig 19448 bp, 11 predicted proteins | sample SalMarSW160190MG_FD_203095 | JGI IMG/M metagenome (GOLD analysis project Ga0315541, IMG submission 203095) | Salt marsh sediment microbial communities from the Plum Island Ecosystem LTER, Massachusetts, United States - Salt Marsh Sediment SW1601-190 ...
ACCTCCGCCATCGATAATTGTACGAGCAATATCTTTCTGGCAATCCATCGCATCAATACTAACGGTTAAACCTCTCAGATCAAGCATCTCCAGCAAGGCAGGTATGGGAGTGATCTCATGACTTTTTGCCTCTGTAACGATCTGAGCAAAAACCAAATGATTTGCTGTTGCTTATGCACTGATCATGTGAATAGCAGCTTTATTGTTGGTTTTGTCAAAAGAATGCTGTAACGTCTTACCATCAATAGCGATAAGTTTACCACCACTGGAGCCGGCCAAGCCTTGAATCCGGGACTGAAAGCACAGTTCAAGAGCATCAGGATCAGGTGCTGAGATAACTCAGCCAGAGGTATCGTGTGATGGTATGCCGTTGGGTAGTTCGAGGAATGTTTTAAACCAGGATTGCTTGGATTTGCCAAACAACTCGATATCTGTCCAGCCCTCAGTTCCACAAATCACCGCACAAATAGCGATTGCACGAATGTCTCCAAGCTTATGTTGGTTCGCTCTATCCGTGGATCGGGCAGCTCTGCGAAATGTTCCAAGATTGATTTTGCCATCCTTGGCCTCCCATGAAATTGTTTAACCTGACATAGGAAATATCGGCAAAAACAGCCCAATTCAGCAATTTAGATGCGATTGCCCTGGTTCTATGTCGTGTCTTCTTGCCGAATTTTTCTGATTATGCTATGATGCGTTGCCCATTAATGATTGTACGCAAAAAGTTCGTGAAGGATTTTTCTTATGACTGCAGATAAGAACGTTCGCCCGGCCACTTATGATCTGTTGCCTGTGAGGGAATTGTCAATCAAGCCCGATGCCAAAGGCTCCGAAAGGCCTTTTTCGGAATCTCTGCTGGTGCATAACGTATCGTGGTTTTGCCAGTTCCGATGGCTGGTGATCGCAACTCTTGGTTTCTATGGCATCGTGGGTTTGTTTCCTCAATTGATCGGTTCGGTCGGGATGCGCCGGCCCGGGGTATGGCCCTTTATCACCTCGGCGGTCCTGGTGCTGAGCAATCTTACTTTTCTGTATCTGGCTCGGACGAGGACTGCGCCCGCCCAGATCATGACTAACCTGTGGGGCCAGATTACCGTGGATTTGGTGATTCTCACCGGGGTTGTTTACTTTGTCGGCAGCCTGGAGACGAATATCGCGTTTACATATCTGTTTCACATCGTTCTGTCGTGCGTGTTCTTCTCCCGCAGGCAGTCTCTGATTGTCACGGCGATGGCGATCGGTATGTTCGCGGCGTGTACCATGGCCGAATATGTTCTGAAAATACTGCCTCCTATGAGCATCTTCGCAGGCACATTCGGCGAAGAGTATACATCGCCTATGCTGATTATGCTGGCATTTAACTTCTTTCTGACGATCGGAATCTGGCTGGTGGTGTGGTATCTTGCTTCTCATCTGTCGTTAATGGTACGCCGGAGGGATTTCGAGTTGGCCGAGACCAACCGCCGGGTTGTGGCTGCTTGTGAGGAACGGTCCCGGCACATGTTGACCACGACTCACCAGCTAAAGGCTCCCTTTGCGGCGATCTATTCCAACGCTCAACTGCTGCTCCAGGGATACTGCGGCGAGATCCCGGACGAGGCTCTATTGGTGGCAGAGCGGATATTTCTAAGATGCCGGCGATTGACGGCTGAAATCCAGGAGATGCTCCAGTTGGCAAATCTCAGCTCGACGAGCCTGGAGTCTCTTCCCCAAATCAGGATGGTTTCAACCGAGCTGCTGGAGTGGTGCATCTCTCAGGTTGAAAGTGTCGCTCAGGAGCGAGGGATTGTTTTCAAAACTGATATCCGGCCGGTCAGCCTTCTTGGCACTGAAGATCACTTTAAAATGTTGTTTGTCAATCTGCTGTCCAATGCGGTAATATACTCTCAAAGAAACGGGCAGGTAAATGTTTCCTGTAAGCCGGGACCGAATTTGGAGCCTGTTGTCGTTATTGAAGATAACGGAATAGGCATTCCTGCGGATAAGTTGCCTCGTATCTTCGAGGAGCACTACCGCACCAAAGAGGCCGTACAACATAATAAAGAGTCTTCCGGGCTGGGTTTGGCTATAGTTAAGCATGTGGCTGAAATGTACTCAATTCGTATCCGGGTGGAGTCTCGCCCCGGATTCGGGACGAAGTTTGAGCTGAGATTCCCCGCCTTAGATGAAAGTTCGTAATAACGATTAAGAAGGAGTAATAAAATGGCTTATGTTTTGATTGTGGATGACGACGAGGACTTTGCCCAGACTACAGCGACTGTCTTACGTAAGGAAGGGCACGATGTTCAAATTGAGTTGGATACCGACGATGCAGTAAAGAGCATGCAAAACAAACGTCCGGATTTAGCGGTTCTGGATGTTATGTTTCCTGAAGATATTTCAGCAGGTTTTGACTTGGCTCGCTTTATGCGTCACGAAAGCGAGCAGCTCAAGATGATTCCGATACTGATGCTCACGGCGATCAATACCAAGTTCCCGCTGGGATTTGGGCCCAAGGATATCGACGATGACTGGCTGCCCGTGACTGAATTTCTCGAAAAGCCCGTAGATTTTGATGTCCTGGTGAATAAAGTATCGAAGCTTCTCGGCCAAAATAGTACAGCCGACTGAGACCTAAAGCTTAGTTGTACGTATGTTGGAAAATCAAAGCCGGCAAGTTTTTCACCTGGCCGGCGATGATGTTGTGTTATTGGAAAAAGCAGTATCAAGTATTAAAAGGCGGTGTTGATTTTAATCGCTCGGCGTAACCCAAACAGGAGATTTGATTTGGCATGCAAACGAGGGCATTTTCGGGACATGGCTGGCTTATTCAACCTTCTTTTGTGTACAGGCTCGGAGAATCGAGATCGGGAAGGACCATCTCGGTCGTCTGTGCCGGTCGGCTATACATTCGCCACGGTGACTTCCTTTATGTGTAAGATGTGCGATAAAGAATCCATAACATTTAGGAGAAGGAGAAATAATGATTGGTAAAGAGCAAAAAAATATTCAATGTTGCCTGGTTCTTATTTTCATTATCTCGCTTTCGATTTGCTCGAAGCTGCCCGCGGCTCAGGACCGGGCGGAACTGGCCAACAGCGCTATTCCCAGACTTGAAAAAGTGCTGCAGGAAAATATTGCTTCATTCTGGTATACCAGGTGCCTGGATCGCGTCAACGGCGGATACACGATCAACTTCGGCCCGAAAGGCGAGCCCAAAGGCCCCGGCACAAGAATGATTGTGACTCAGGCCCGGACGATGTGGCTCTTCGCCCGGCTGGCACGGGCCGGCTATGGCGACGATGAATATATCGAGGCGGCAGAGCATGGCTATCGCTTCCTGAAAGAAAAAATGTGGGACGCCGAGAACGGCGGCTTCTATTGGGAGGTCGATGCTACAGGCAACGAAAAACTCCAGCCCCGAAAGCACCTTTACGGCCAGTCTTTCGCTCTCTACGCTATCTCCGAATATTATCTGGCCACCGAAAGACAGGATGTGCTGGATTTCGCGATTCGTTTTTTTGATCTGCTGGAGGAAAAATCCCATGACAAAATGTACGGAGGCTACATCGAATTTTTCAACGAGGACTGGACACCGGTCCCCGCCGGCGAATCCTCCTATATGGGTGCTCCGGCAGACCTGAAACTGATGAACACGCATCTGCACCTGACCGAAGCGATGACGACTTTCTATCGTGCCTGCAAACTGCCTTTGGCTCGCGAGCGGCTGCTGGAGTTGATCAATATCGAAAGCAACTCTGTCGTACGAAAAGACCTCGGCGCCTGTACGGATAAATATGATCGCGACTGGACGCCGAGACTCGAAGCATCTTACGCTCGGATCTCCTACGGCCACGATATCGAGAACATCTGGTTGCTGATGGACGCCTGCGATGCGGCGGGTATTTCGAATTATCCGTTCGGCGATTTATATCGAACCTTGTTTGGCTATTCGCTGAAGTACGGTTACGACCATGGCGCGGGCGGATTTTACGACAGCGGCCTTTTCAATCAGCCGGCAGACAGTCTGACAAAAGTCTGGTGGGTCGAGGCCGAGGCCGTCGTCAGTGCTTTATATATGCACCGGTTTTCAGACGATCCACAATATCTGGATATCTTCCAGCAAACCTACGATTATATTGAAAAACAACTCGTGGACTGGGAACATGGCGAGTGGCACGCGAATGTCACTACCAGAGGCGCCGTGCAGGGTGATAAAGCTAACAACTGGAAAGCGGGTTATCACAGCGGCCGGGCAATGATCGAATGCCTGGAAATCCTGAAGCAGTGGAAGAACTGACGGATTATGAAAAAATCAAAACTCAAAGATGAAAATTCGTAATTATGGAATCCCTTAGGGATGATTTGCGAAATTCTACATTTTACATTTTGATTTTTTATTTTTCTCAAGCGTTGTTTTCGCTTAGCCCGGAATTACATTGGTCGCGCATGGGCCTTTTTTGCCTTCTCCGACCTCGAATTCAACTTTCTGGCCTTCATCGAGCGATGCGTAGCCGGTCGTCTTAATCTCCGAATGATGGACAAACAAATCGTCGCCGCCGTCGTCTGGCTGGATGAAACCGAATCCCTTACTTGAATTGAACCATTTTACTGTACCTGTACTCACTGAAACTTCTCCCCGGCCTTATAAAGACCGATTTAATAATAACTCTCTCTCTTTCGATTTTTTAAGAGTATACCCTTGAGAGATGTAGGAAAATACTCTACTAAACGTTCAAATATACATATAGACCGAAAGAAGTCAATAAAATAAAAAGAAAAATACTGGCGGTTTATAAACCGTCCGGGCCTTACCTGCTGCTAAGAACTTTTCCTCGATAATTGAACATTCGATTCTTTTTTAGTAAACTGTACTTTATGCTGATCGACGAGGTTCGGAACATGTGACTACCTTTTTGGAGAATAGCGAATGCCGATAAGGATTATAACGCTAATTATTACTTTTGTCTTTTCGACCGTGACTTTGGCTGCGTCTGTGCCGTCGATTCCGGAGCCGGCCTATAAAATAGTCGATGATTTTTCATACTCTCAGTTGACTGCTGTTACGGCCTGGAAGCCGATGGCCGGCAGCAAACCGGTTTCGCTCATGGAAATTGAGGGCGGGAAAACTTTGAGAATGCAATGCAATTTCCGCGGCACAAAAATAGAACGAGCATCCTGGGACGGCAGCCTCAAACTCGACCTTACCATGTGCAAGGGTCTTCAATTCCTGTTTTATTGCCCGGACCCAATGCCTGTGGCAAATTTTGCTGTCTACCTGCACAGCGGAGATGGGTGGTACAGGGGCGGATTCGATGCCCCTGCTTCCGATGGCTGGGCTGCGGTCAGGATTAATAAGAACGCGACTAACATCGAAGGCCGGCCGGCAGGATGGGGCAAAATCGACACGATACGCATTTCCGCATGGCGGGGCCAGGATATAGACACCGAGTTTTATATCGCGGCCATGGGTGTATTCGGCACCGCCGGCAGGATTGTTATCGTTCGCGGCGATTCGGTCGCGAGCGAGGCGCCGAACGAACTGGATGCCGTCAGGCAATACTCGCAGATCATGAGTGAGTTTTTTGACCGGGCGGGCCTTTCGCATACAGTGCTCAGTGATCATGATATTACGCCGGAGAGACTCAGGAACTTCAAGCTTGTGGTTCTGCCGTACAATCCGAATGTGCCGGAGACTGTGACCGGCGAGATCGCAAAATTTCTTAAGGTAGGCGGGAAATTAATCGCCTGCTACACACTGCCCGGGAAACTCGAATCGATAACAGGTATTCGTGTCGGCCCTCATATTCGACAGAAATATCAGGGTAATTTCGCCTCGATCCGTTCTTCTGCCGATGCCTTACTTGGAATGCCGGCGGTTACCAGTCAAGCCTCGTGGAATATACGCGATACATCCGCCGTCGAGGGACGCAGCCGGGTTGCCGCATGGTGGTATAACGACAAAGACCAGTCTACAGGCAAACCCGCCATCGTCGCCGGCAAAAATTGCATCTTTCTGACGCATGTGCTTTTGTCTGATGATTCGGTTAATAAAATGCAATTGCTGCTGGCTATGGCCGGAGACCTCGTGCCGGATCTTTGGCATCAGGCAGCCGATGGCTGTCTCGACCGGGTTGGCCGATTGGGGCCTTATGATAATTACAATGCAGCCAAAAAAGGCATAATAAGACTTGCCGCCAGAGACACGCGAGTTTTGGAGCTTCTCAAAAAGGCCGACCAGCTTCACGCTCAGAGTCAGTCCATGTTATCCGAGGGCAGGTTTTCACAAGTCATTGCTGCCGCCGAACAATCACAGGAGTCTCTTATCGATGCATACTGCATGGCGCAAAAGCCCTTACGCCCGGAACACCGGGCTTTCTGGTGCCACAGCGCGTTCGGCGTAGCCGGCATGACATGGGACCAGGCCGTTAAGATTCTTGCCGATAATGGCTTTACTGCTGTCCTGCCGAATATGATGTGGGCCGGGGCGGCTTTTTATAAGAGTGACGTGCTGCCCGTGGCGGCGGCTGTCGAGAAGCAGGGCGACCAAATCGAACTTTGCCTGGCGGCATGCAAAAAATACGGCATCGAATGTCACGTCTGGAAAGTAAACTATAACATGGGCTGGGCGACAGATAAGAAATTCATCGCCGGGATGAAGGCCGATGGCCGAACGCAGGTTAACTACGATGGCTCATCGAATGAGCGCTGGCTCTGCCCTTCACATCCTGAGAACCGGAAGCTGGAGATTGAATCGATGCTCGAAGTGGCACGAAAATACGACGTCCACGGCCTGCACTTCGACTATATTCGTTATCCGGGGGATGAGGGCTGCTTCTGTAAAGGCTGCCGTGAGCGTTTTGAGAAAACAATCGATAAGAAAATTCGCAAATGGCCTGCCGATGTGCGGAATGACGACAGCCTGCAGGAACAATGGCTGGAGTTTCGGCGCCGGCAGATTACCGAAGTCGTCGCTGCTGTTGCACAACGTGCAAAAAAAATCAGGCCGGACATCAAAATCTCAGCGGCGGTTTTTAGAAACTGGCCTGTCGATCGAAACGCAGTTGGCCAGGATTGGAAATTGTGGTGCGATCGCGGATACCTTGATTTCGTTTGCCCGATGGATTATACGGACTCCAGCAGTCACTTCCAGCGCATGGTCAAACAGCAGCTTGAATGGGTCGGCAAGGTTCCGTGCTATCCCGGCATAGGTCTGAGCGTCTGGAGCGATCCGTCTGATATCTGCAAGCTTATAGAACAGATCAATGTCACCCGCAAGCTGGGCACGGGGGGCTTTACGATTTTCAACTATAGTCCGAATGAAGCAAATAAAATCCTGCCCCTGCTGGGAAAGGGCCTTACGCGAAATGAATGAAGCTATCCGGAAGGGACTGCCATCTCGATGAAAACGTTTTCCGGCTCGCTTTCACATTCGATTGTGTAGTCATCCGGTTTGTCCAGGTCAATTGTTTTCGTTTGAAGTCGCCCGTTTATGCTAAAGCCATGTTTGATATGCAGGCCGGTCTTTGGAGTTTGCTTCGGCAGTAAATGCAGGCAGGCCCGGATTACATTCAGACCCGGATCGCCTGTAAACTTGACATAAACCTGCTCGGCGGGCTTATCCAGCACAACGTCGGTATCCCAGTTGCATCGCCAGTGGTTCGTCCATGTCGGCACCGATGATTTGTATATCTCTTTGAAATTTTTCGGCCAGCCGACCGAGTATGCGATGCGATTATCAGTTTTGCCCGCCTGCTGACCCTGGTAAGTTCGAAATGTCGCTCCGGTACTGAACCATGCGATTTTCATGCCAGCGGGAGCGGCCAAACGCAAAATAGCGTCACCTGTGATACGGCACGTGTGTCGCTCAGGGTCGTAATCTTTCGGCATCTTAATTAGATGCTTCCGCAGGTCGGTAGGATCGGCGGTGTTGGGATTTACCAGCATCGGGACCGTGAGCAAACCGTAGCGGTCGCCGAGTTCGTAATGGAGATGATTTTTTCCTTTTTTTAGCCCGGGCAGGCTGATTGGAGCGACCTGCACCCAGGTGTCGATGGTTACGGATTTTATTGCCGGCGACGATTTTTTGCCTGACGCCGAGAGCTTCAAAAAATAGCCGTAAGTACCTTTGACTTTGTTCGTCAGGTCAAGAGTCTCTTTTGCGCCCGGCTCGAATATGCCTGTCGCATCCCACGTAATTCCATTGTCCAGTGACACTTCTGCGTTAACGGGAAGGAAAGATTCTATTGCTACAACCGAGGCTTCCGCATCATCGGAAAAGTCCTCCAGATCATTGATTTTTGCTACGATAATATAAGGCGTGAAGATTTTGAACACGATGTGTCCTCCGCCTGTATGTTTCAGGTGCAGCCCTTCTTTGCCGGGGATGAGATTATTTACGGCGTAAATCCCGTCCGCGAAATCTGTCGATGCTTCGGATAAATCAGGTGCGTAGTGGAATAGGCCGTTGCCGTGATTCCACCGCGTGAAATCCCGGTGGTTGGGTTTCATTCCCACCGGTTGGGTCTGGATGAGTTCTTTGATCCATTTGATTTGATTGTACAGGGGCAGATGATTCCACCGGCCGCCTTGTGGTCTCCAGAAGCGTGTGAATGATTCGCCCTGGCGTAGATAAAAATCCATCGTGTGGCTGCCTTCGAACCAGCGGTAATAATAATTAATCCTGCTGTCACGATAAATCTCGAACACCTTGTTCTTGTCCTCATCATTCGGAAAGAACGGCTCAACCTTAATCGGGGGATTCGTCCATAAGCTACGATTTCGCCTGGCTTCGTCGAGACTCGCTACCTTTCCGTCGGCATCGACTAAAATACCTCGCACATCCAAATCGAAGTAATGCCACGCCCGGTCATACCAAAGCTCCGTGGCGCAGTGGTTCCAAAGTTCAAGTCCAAACGAACGGCCCTGCTCGAAGCCGATACCCTGAAAGATTCCATCCAGTAACGGGCCGAAAATACCGCAATAAGCCATGTTATAAATGTTCAGAATCTTAAGTGGATCGCGGACCGTTGCGTATTCGTCGAATGGGTCCGGCCCTTCGAGAATCTCGTTGAAATGATATAGCCCTGTTTCGTAGCCGCACAAATACTGCCACACTGCGATTGCAAGATCGTTGCCGGTTTTGTCTTTCCATTCGTGGAATTGACGGAAGCGTTTTAAATCTGTCATGTCGGCGGCATGCTCGCTGGTAAGGCGGACGCATGTGACCTTCGCCGCGGATTTATTTGTCATCGCAGCAAACGCGATAAAAAGAACTATAACCGGGTAAATCAGTCTTCCTGGTTTTTGGCTCGAAACCGACATTTCAACTCCCTGTTAAATTATCTAAGGCTCGTCATCGTTTGGGCGACCGCTTGTTGAACCTGTTCAGGGCTGAGCAATTCAATCTGCCTGTTAAGTCGCAATACGTTACAGCGGCCGTCATGGACTGGCTTTGTTTCATAAAGCAGAATGTTCGCAGGAGGCATGTTGTTATTTTGGCCGGGGATGTAGATATATTTACCGCCCTCAGGATCCGGGCATTGAAATAGCTGCGTGCTGCCGCAGAATTCTATCAAAGCTTCCAGTGACGGTGGGAAACTATTGTTGCTCATTGCATATATTTGTATGTTCTGGGCAATGGTTCGCAGATTCATTTGGCACTTGACATTTATAGCTTTGTTTTGTGTTTTTATCATGCTGTCGGTATATTGCTGTCCAGCCTCCCCCACGTTTTTAATTACCCATAAGACGGCTAAAGCAAGCAGCCCGAAAAAAACAATAGCGGTGACAATGTTGATAATCGTGCCGCCGTGAGAATCTACCCGCCGGGCCGACAAGAAGTTGTGACGAGCAGGTTTTGCTCTGATAGATTCTTTTTTTCGCTCCATCATAAATTCCTCGTTTCCTCTGATTAATATGAAAATAGCGCAGAAAACACAATCAAGTGATATGATAGCACCTGTTCTCATTCAGGGCAAGATTGCCAATGCCGGATTAAGGTTTTTTTGCTTTCCGTGCCTAATCACTAAATGTCATACTTGCCTGTGCCGTGCCGCCATAAGCGCCCATATTGATAATGCCGCCGTTCGGAACCGGCTCATCGCCGACGGGAGAAGCCGGGTCGCCTTTATCGATACAGGGACTGGTGACGTTGTCCTGCAGCCATGTTTGGCTGTCCGGATCCCATCTGCCTGCCTGAGATTTCAAATGGTAGTCCCCGATGTATGTGCTGTTGGAACTTAATAAACTGGGGAAGGCAAATAGCGGGCAGATGTCGATATTGCCGAGTCCCGGCCACGAGCCCTGAATATCGCTATATGTGACTGTTGCAGTACTTTCTGCGATTTGAGGATCGAGGTTGTAATAAATGATTGAGTTGGTAACAGTCGGCATGGAGCCATAGATGCCATCCCGGAGATTCTCGACAATCGTACAGTTCGTGATTACCGGGACGCCTCCGAAAATACCTTGCATGGCATTTTTTGCGATAATGCTGTTGCTGATCTGAGGATAGTTGTAGTAAGTGAACCTTGCCATCTTTCGTGGATGCATCTCGATACCGGCGCGGTCATTGGCTACAATGCTGCAATTAGTGATTGCCGGACTGCCGTTGCTGTATAACATGATGCCGGCGCTCGTATTGCCGGTAATTGTGCAGTCGGTGATAACAGGGGCGGCTTCGGTGCAGTAGATACCATTGCTGCCTCCGGTTATGGTAAAACCGGTGAGGATGCTATTGGCGTCTTCGCCCCCTGAGAATGTTACGACCCGACCGTTGCCGTTAATAACCGTCGCAGCAACGACTGCCGGGTCATCGGGATTAGCCGAGCTGACCGTGAGCTTTTTGCCTTTGAAATTTATGCTTTCGTTATAGATTCCCTCGCCGGCAATAATCGTCTCACCGGTCTGGCCGGCCGCGATGGCGTGCTGGATAAAATCATAATATTTGCCCGTTGTCAGATTCTGAACTGAGCCGTCGAAGCCCGAGTATGCGAACTCCAGCGAGATACCTTCAATCTCGCCGTAATTGCTGTTTTGCCATACGATTGTATCGGCGTTTATTGCCGGGCCCGTCCCATAGGGATAATCGGCAAGTTCTAAATACATTACGCTATATTGCCTGGTAAGGCAGCAGACTTTGACCTGGCCGTAGTAAGATCTTCCTGCATCGATATATACAATCAGACAACCGTCTATATCCGGCTGCTGCTGGTTGCCGCTGCCCCTGGCTATTACCAGCTCCCTGATATTTGCGGTATCGGAGATGTCGGCCCCGTAAATATCTGCTCTGTCGTTTCGCTCATCCGTCCAGACGACGATGTTGCCGGAGATTGCAGGGTCGTACTGACGGGCGGAATCGCTGCATATAGTAAAGACCTTGATGTCATTTATATTTGAGATATCGGCGCCATAAATATCACCCTCGGCCTCGTATACGACAATGTTTCCGCATATGTCGATGACGTCGTCGAAATCTTCGCCGTAGTCTTCATAGGGATATGGATCGCGTCTGCCTACATGTTCGGCGATGGTGAAATAAACCGGCCTGGCGGTGATATCGGCACCGCATATACTGTAGGGCGTATTCGTCCATTCGCTCTCGACGTTCTTGTTTATGTCGAGATGTTCGAGCCAGACTACTTTATTGCCTGAAACCGCCGGGTGGCTGTAGGATTCGGTGCTGCTGTAATCTCTTAAGATGAAATCTTCTTCGGTAGCGATGTTTTTGGCGTAGATGCCGATACATTCCGGACCGCGGAAACCCGCAGAGAAAGGACCTGCGGCCCACACTACGATATCGCCGTCGATCTTGGGTTGTGTGTTGATTCCGCCGCCGGGAAATTCTTCATCAAGCTCGCCTGTTAGGAGGTCTTTACACTTGATAGACCAACGGTAATTATCGAATTCGCCGACACTGTATACGACTTTTGAGCCTGAAACATTGGGATAGTGAAAATATTCTTCTTCGGTATAGAAACCTGGATCTAAATTATACTGATTATTTGTCACGGTAACGGTCGCCACCTCTATCAAACGAGGCTCGCTGTCGACCAAACCGTCAGTGACAACCAGTTCGAACACGTATGTACCTTCCTCTGGGCAAAAGAAGTAAGGAGTTGCCGTATCGGCATTTCTGAGGGTAACTTCAGGTCCTTCCAACTGTGTCCATTTGTATGACAGCTCGTCAATACGATCAGGATCGTAAGAACCAGTGCCATCGAGAGTGACCCGGCCGGAGACAGGAGAGACTTGATTTGGTCCGACATCGATAATCGGGGGCTGGTTGCCTACCAGAATCAGCACTTCATCAGGCTCGCTGAAATCCTCCTCGCCGATGACGACCAGTTCAAACCGGTATTCACCCTCAGCCTCCGGTATGAACGTGGGATGCATTCCTGTCGGATCGGTCAATTCCACGGCCGAACCTTCAAGCTGGTCCCACTCGTATTCGAGGAAACTGTCCGGGCCATAGACATAGCTGCCGCTGCCGTCGAGCGTGATCAACTGCGGTTCCGCGACGTGCTGGTCGGGCCCCGCATCGGCAACCGGCCTGTCAGGCGGGCCGAGTGAGAATTCAATTGCCAGCTCACCATGGAGGTAATCATAATCATTGAATGCAGCCTGCGTACCGATTGTGCCGTTGGCGTTCTCTATTCCAACAGTATACTGAAATATATCAGCATCTTCGGAAAAATCCCTGTATTGGATTATGATTTTGCCCGATCTGTAAATTTTTACTTCTGCGTTTACAAATCCGCCCCAGCCTATCTCATAATCGACGAACTGAATAACTGTAAAACTGCCGAACTGCTGATAATAGATTTTTGAAGTTTCTGTAGGATACATGTATGTCCACATCCAGGCTATGATGTTGTTGGCTTCGTCGACGGCCGGGATTTCCTCATTCATGTAGGGTACAATCCCTGCGTTGAAGCTGATCACGCCGTTCGATTGAACATAGAAACTTTTATAAATGCTGCCGTAGAAATTAAAGTCGAATCCGATGGAGAATGGACCTACGTATTCCTCGAAACTGTAATCCAGTCCGGTGATAACAGTTCCCGTATCCTGAATATCCGTCCAGTTATATTTTGGCCCCCAGAAACTGTCGCTGTTGATACAGTGGTAGCCATAGGCATCCGGCTCGCTTCCGATTCTGGAGATAACCGTGACGGTATCGGGTAAACTCGTAGCGGTTCCATCATTTACAACCAGTTCGAAGACATATTCTCCGATAAGGTTTGGCGTAAAACAAGGCGTTTGGGTATTCGGATCCATAAGCTCCACGCTCGGGCCTGAAATCTGAGACCAACTGTAGCTTAGCGTATCATCCTCGTCGAGATCATACGATGCCGAGCCGTTGAGTGTTACTTCCTGGCGGGGTTCACAGGCCTGCTCGTCGCCGGCTTCTGCAATCGGTGCGCGATTGCCAACCACTATCATCACGCTGTCGGGCTGACTGTAAAAGCTGCCGTCAAATACAGTAAGCTCAAAAATGTAAATATCCTCGACAGGAGGTGCAAAGTTGGGCTCGGGAGTATCGGGATTCATAATGATAACATTCGTACCGCTAATCTGTCGCCATTGATAGGAAATAACATCATCGGCATTAAAATCGAAAGAGCCGGTACCGTCGAGGGTGATGTTCGCCACGATTGCATCGAAGAACTGGTCGTCTCCCGCATCCGCTACCGGTCTGGAATTGCCGGTAACTTCATCGGCGCCAATATCGACACGTTCACCCATCACAGCATATTCGCCATCGATATCACGCTGCCACGGATAAGGGGCATAATTCGGGTCTCCTGCATCGTGGCATGGCGAATTAGCGGCGATGTGGAAATTATCACCAAAAAGCGGATCCTGGGATATATTGCCGTTGGTGCCTGTCATGTCGACCGCGTCGCCGGAAATTATCTCGTAAGTATCCGGATCATTTGCGTAGTAATTGCCCGGCAGATTGTTCCAGACGTTATTAAATGCGATAAAATCTTCTCCATAACCTTCTCCTAAATTTTCAGTATATATGCCGCCTCCTGATTTGGCATTGCAGATTATATTGTTTGCTATCCGGCACTGACCGATGTCTATGTGAGATGCGGCGCAAACATTACCGCCTGACAGGGACGAGCTTGAATCGTTACCAACGATAGTATTATTGATAAGTTGTCCGGCGTATATCATATAGACGCCGCCGCCGATAGATGCGGAATTATCATATATTAAATTGTTCGTGATCTTTGAATTTTCCAGGTATACCATGATTCCGCCACCCCCATAGGCGGAATTATCCTTAATAATGTTCCGAGTAACAATTGCATTGGATTGGATACAGCCAATTCCGCCGCCGTAGCACAATTTCCACTGCTGCGAATCATCTCCTGTCATATCCGATGGGCCGGTATTGCCGGTAATCACATTACATTTGATAGTCGGCGAAGCATTCATGCAACAGACGCCGCCTCCCCAGTACAGGTAGCCAACTTCCGGCATTGTTGTATCCTTTGTTCCATAACCGCCTGTGATGGTAAAACCAGTCAGTACCGCTTCGGAAGTTTCTCCGTTTTCAAAGACTACTACGCTGCCCTTGCCTTGGCCATCTATAATAGTAACCGCTACATTTTCAGGATCTTCGGGATGGGTACTGCTAACCACGATATTCTTGCCGGAAAAATTGATGTTTTCGCGATATGTGCCGGCTTCGACAATGACTACGTCTCCGTCATTACTATCGTCTATTGCCTGCTGGATAGTCGCATACATGGCCGGAACGAAGCGTGTTTCCGCTTGTGCATGTGCAGTTGCGACCGACAATAGAGCAAGACTCAGTAGAATTACCCTCTTCATTTTTTTGCCCTTTCCAATATATATCACAAGTTCGAAGCACATATATAAGTCAGGTTTGGAATACAGGCCCGATGCAAAACGGAAGCAGCTTACGAAATAATACGAAATCTCGCGGAAACTTGTAAGCCCGCCTCCTTAACCTGGCCATATATAACTTTAACATATAAATGGTTGAATTTTCAAGACATATTCTGATTATTGCCCTATTTCTGTCATTATAAATGCTTGGTTGTCTATTAATAAGACGATTAAAGATGGTTTTCGTTACGAAATTTTCACTTTTTTAGCAAAAAATAGCTTGGAAACATTGATTTGTGACTATTATCAGCAGCAAGGTTTGATTGCCTTGTAGGCTATTTGTTGGGAATTGGCAGGCCGAGTTCGGCAAGGACTTTTTTCATATCCTCCCAGACCTTTCTGCGGTTCTCCTGTGAGTAATTTCGCAGCAGATAAGCCGTGTGATATGTGGCCATTAGTTTCACAGGCGGCTTGCCGATACCGGCGTAATAATCGTGAAACTGGCCCCGCAGTTGCCCTATCGGCTTGGTTGTATTTAAAAGTGTCTTGGCGGCGTGAGCGCCAAGGGCAACAATAATCTCAGGATCTATTATCTCAATTTGTCTCTGCAGATAGGGCAGACAGCTTATTATCTCCTCGGCCCGAGGGTCGCGATTCTCGGGCGGGCGGCACTTTAATATATTGCCGATAAAGATATCGCTTCGTTTCAGCCCGCAGGCTTCGATTATCTTGTCCAAAAGCTGCCCGGCCCTGCCGACGAACGGTCTGCCTTGTGCATCTTCGTCGGCTCCGGGTGCTTCACCGACGAACATTATGCGGGCATTCGGATTTCCTTCGCCGGGCACGGTGTTTGTCCGTAGCGAACCCAACTCGCACTTGCGGCATTGATTAACTTCCACGGCGATTTTTTCAAGCTCAGCGGTTTTCTCGGCGACAGCCATAATTTCCTCCCGATCTTGTGTTTCGTGTGCTTCAGGCCTGCCTTTGAGAGCAAAGCCGGTGAAAAACCGCTCCATCTCAATGTGCTGCCTGACAAATTTTTTAAGGTCTATATTTTTCTCCATCCCAAGCAATTCTAACAGCATCATAAATGCTATGCAATAATCTATAATTTATAACATGAATTTTACATGAGATTTCGTGCTATACTAATCCTTCTCAGAAGGAAGCTCCTTTATTATGGGGGATGCTATTCAGCGATAATTGTACACCAGATGGAGATTGGGAAGGTTAAATCTGTGTAAAATATTACGTTTTTTAAGGACCTTCATCGTAGAAGTCATAGAAGTCGGTAAAACTGCCACTTACAAGCTGCTCTTATTGGTATGTGCCCTAAAAGTGGTAGAAGCCATACTTTTCTCCGGCTTTAACAGCGTATTTGAAATATTCGAGACAATTAGTTAAATTTTATAACTCAAGTTCTTGTCTTCTGTTTCCGAAAAGTCCAAGAGCTATTGTAATCGATCAGAATAGCAGAAATCTTTCATTATATGTGGATAAACCACTTATGGGAATATTCAATAAAATTTCAAGGAGCTGAATGGCTATTTTTGTATATTTTTTATTATCCGGGAGGCCGGTAGCTACAAAATCGGCAATTCGCGGATTTTTTTTCTTGACCAATTTTCATAAAGGGTCTATCATTGGATAAAATAAGCAACTGTTGACGAACGAGATTATGGGGTGTCCCATTTATCTTTGAAGTTTTATTGTTACTATGTTAAGGGGCACATACAAAGGAGAAAGCTTGTAAGCTTCTCTTTCTAAGGTATTTAAGTTGCAAAGACGCTTTTAGCGCCGGTTACGAACTCTGAATGACAATAGTAATTCAGAACCTCTTGTTTGGTGCTGAAAAGTGAATTTAGCGTGAAACGGAATCTGCTTGAAAAAGCGTTCGCTTATACGCGAGGGAGTGTTAGTTTTGAGCATAAAATCGGCAAATTACAGGGGACATATAAACCTTCTGGTGCCTAAATTACCACATTTAGAGGATATTTTGGCACTAAGTAGCTGATTCTGCGCTCGGGTGAAAAGGATTTCGTTACTCACAACCATTTCTTTGCGGCTTTCCTGCCGAGGTACCCGTAGTCTTTCCAATTGAGCGATGTTTTGAGAACTCGTTGAGAACTACAAGGGAAAGGTAGAATATTATGGATACCATAATGATGGAAATTCTGCTGCCCGATATCATGGCCACCATTATTGCTTTTCTTCTGGGTATAGGGCTGACTGCCGTTGTTAGCCAGATAATTACCAGAGCGAAAGCTAAAACCCTGGAACAGGACCTGCAACGGCAGGTTGAAGGTGCCAAAAGGGAAGCGGAGAACATAATTAAGTCCGCCCAGATCGATGCAGCAGCGGAGACTATCAAGAAACGAGAGCAATTCGCAACCGAGGCCAATAAGGCGCGTGCCGAGCTGCACGAAAATGAAATGCGGCTGACCAAACGCGAGGATGGGCTTGATCGTCAGAATGAAATGCTTGCCCAGCGTGAAAATACGTTGAAGCAGCAGCAAAAGGAGGTCGATAGAAGGGTTCACAATATTGGCCTTAAGGAAAAACAGCTTTCTGTTTTGATGGCGCAGCAGAAGAACCAACTGCTGAAAATCACCGCTATGAATGTTGGAGAGGCCACAGAGCTGCTCTTGAAGCGTCTCGAAGACGAATGCGAGCACGAAATGTCGGCATTGATTCAGCGCAAAGTAGAAGAAACCAATGAAACTGCCGACGAAAAGAGCCGGGAAATCATCAGTTCCGCAATCCAGCGTTACGCCGCCGAGCAAACATGCGAAGCAACCGTCTCGACCGTCGAGATACCCAACGACGATATGAAGGGTAGAATCATCGGCAGAGAGGGACGCAATATTCGTGCGTTTGAGAAAGCAACCGGCGTCGATGTCATCGTCGATGATACTCCCGGGATGATTGTCGTCAGCGGCTTCAATCCCGTCAGACGCGAGGTCGCCCGCCTCTCGATGGAGCGGCTCATACAGGATGGACGAATACATCCGTCCCGAATCGAAGAGCTTGTCGTCCAGACGAAAAAGGACGTCAACCATAAGCTGTTGCAGATTGGCAAAGAAGCCACCGTCGAGACCAATATCCGGGGATTGAATAACAAGATAGTTAGTTTGCTGGGTGCTTTGAGCTACAGGACAAGTTACGGCCAGAACGTCCTGCGACACAGTGTCGAAGTTGCATTTCTGTCTCAGGTCATGGCCGACGAGCTTGGCCTGGATGGTTCGCTGGCAAGGCGTGCCGGACTTCTGCACGATATCGGCAAGGCCATTGACCATGACATCGAAGGCAACCACCCCACGATAGGCACGAATTATCTCAAGCGCTTCAACGAATCGCCTGTTGTTCTCAACGCTGTCGCAGGGCACCACGGCGATATTCCGCCGGATAATCCTTATACTCCGCTGGTCGCCGCCGCCGATGCAATCAGCGCTTCGCGCCCCGGTGCACGGAGAGAAACGCTTGAAAGGTATATCAAACGGCTGGAAAAACTCGAGGAGATTGCCGGCAGCTTCAAGGGCGTTGAAAACGCGTACGCCATTCAGGCGGGGCGGGAAATCCGGGTCATCGTTTCCGCAGAAGAGGTGGACGACGAATCGGCCATGAAAATCGCCCGTGATATTGCAAAAAAGGTCGAAGACGAAATGACCTATCCCGGCGAGATCCAGGTAACGCTGCTGCGAGAAGTACGCTGCATCGAATACGCTAAATAATAACTTATTGCGTATATCATGTATCGTATGTCGTATGTGGTATGTCGTATGTCTTAAACGCATAAATAATATATGGCAAAGAAAATAGAAACTTATAGGGATTTAAATGTCTGGAATTTGGGAATCGACTTGGTCAAAGATATCTATAAATCAACAGAAAGATTCCCGAAACAAGAGATATATGGCATCGTAAGTCAAATGAGACGGTCGGCAATTTCGATACCCTCAAATATAGCAGAAGGTTTTAAAAGATATCATAATAAGGAATACAGACAATTCCTGTACGTAACACTGGGCAGTTGTGCTGAACTGGAAACCCAGATAACAATATCAAAAGAGCTGAAGTATATACAAGCGGACACAGAAGCTATGTTGCTTGATAAACTGGATCATATTGGTCGGATGATTACAAATCTCCTAAAAAAACTTGAATAAATGCACGACATACGACATACGACATACTAAATACGAATTATGAAACTGAATGTACTCTGTATTGGTGACGTAGTCGGTAGGCCCGGCAGGCGGATTATCGCCGATAAGCTAAAGCTGATTGTCAAAGAGCATGGCGTTGATTGCGTAATCGTCAACGCCGAAAACGCCGCCGGCGGCTCAGGCCTGACGCGGCAAATCTACGACAAATTGCTGCGGTACGGCGTAAATCTGATTACATTAGGCGACCATACCTACCGCAAAAGGGAAATCATCCCTACGCTGGAAACGGCGGACAACATCGTTCGGCCAGCCAATTTCTCCAGACATGCGGCCGGCAAAGGTTTTGCCATCTACAAGACCGGCAAAGGCCCGACCGTAGCAGTCGTTGCTCTGATAGGGCGGCTTTTCATGAAGCCCGCCGACTGCCCATACGAT